>Ga0306901_1000001_pt1 | contig 307063 bp, 303 predicted proteins | sample AntRauMFilla3767_FD_190431 | JGI IMG/M metagenome (GOLD analysis project Ga0306901, IMG submission 190431) | Saline lake microbial communities from Rauer Islands, Antarctica - Metagenome Filla 3 #767 (v2) (version 2) | ecosystem: Environmental > Aquatic > Non-marine Saline and Alkaline >... | reverse complement strand
GGGGCAGCCTGATCAGGCAAACAAGTATTCTGGGTCATTTTAGCTTTTTCCATAACTATGACCCTTTCATTCAACGAAGGATCATCCAGGGTGTTAAACAAACTATCAGCTCATCGTCTGGTGCTACTGCTACTGCTACTGGCACTGGTAACAGGCTGCGCAAGCACTCCACAGCCTGATATCGATCCAGATACCGATTCCAGAACAACTCATCAGGATCCTGCAACTGAAACGCAGCTGCTCAGACTGGAGGCAGCGCAAATTCTAGCACAGGAAGGCAACTATCAGCAGAGTCTGGATCTGGTTGCAGGCATAAACCCTCATCTATTACCCCAAAAAGATCTCTGGCATCTTTTGGTGTTGGCTGGTGAAACCGCACTGGCACTGGAGGAGGGACATTTGGCCTTGCAGCAGATCAGCCGCATCAGCCAAATCCTTTCCGAGGTAACCCTTGACCAGCAGTACCGGATAGCAGGCTATCGAGCCCAAGCCTTTGCGTTGACCGGTCACTATGCTGCAGCCATCCAGCAAAGTTATAACCAAACGCTGATTGCTCCTGATGCTGACAAGCTGGAAGCAGCCCGGGCGGAGCTTTGGCAACATCTTAGTGAACTCAGTGGTGAACAGCTGCAGAATTTACGCGATCGTGAACGCCAGACCCTGCTGGAAGGCTGGATCGAGCTTGCCTTGGTGCGTCAGCAGGCTGTTGAAAACTTTGAATCTTTCCAGCAATTGATGGACCAATGGCAGGCAAAATGGTCACGTCATCCAGCTGCAGAAAAACTGCCGGACGATCTGCAGAAACTGGCCGAATTGAGCCGCACCCAGATACTTCACCTGGGGGTTTTTCTACCTTCCAGCGGTGTCCTGGCTGAAGCGGCCCAAGCGATCAAGAACGCCCTGATTGCCCGCCACTTATATGCAGGTCAATTGAATCAGCACCAGCCTAAAATCAGCTTCTATGACACCCAGTCCGCCGGCCTTGACGAGCTTTACCAGCAGGCTCAGGATGACCAGGTCAACGTGGTCATCGGACCTCTGGCCAAGTCACGGGTTGATCTTCTGGAAAGGCGCAGAGGGTTGCCCTTGCCCACCCTGGCCCTGAACTACGGGAATGATGAAGATTTCCCCAACAGCGATCTTTTTCAGTTCGGTCTTTCAGCTGAAAATGAAGCGGAGCAGGTCGCCCAGAAAGCCTGGCAAAAGGGTTTCCGGCGCGCCCTCAGCCTGACTCCTGAAGGCAGCTGGGGCACCCGCGTGGAATCCAGTTTTATTGCTGCCTGGAAAGAGCTGGGTGGCGAAGTGACTCACAGCCGTCAGTTTGGCGAGTCACGAAGTCTGGATGCAGCTCTGCGCCAACTTATGGAAGTTCAACTCAGCCAGCAACGCCATCAGCGCCTGACACGACTCCTTGGCCAACAGCCGCATTTTGTAGCCAGACCCCGCGAAGATAGTGACTTCCTGTTCCTGCACGCCAATACTGCTGCTGCCCGCCAGGTAAAGCCCGCCCTAAGCTTTCTTCTGGCTTCCAGATTGCCGGTTTTGGCTACCTCATCGATTTACTCCGGCTCCCCCAACCCCACCCGGGATAGAGACATGAATGGCATTGCCTTTGCCGACATCACTTGGTATCTGAGCCCCGAGGATCGCCTTCAGAAACAAATACGTGCCGCCTGGCCTGCCAGCATGGATCGTTATGGGCGTCTTTATGCCATGGGGGTTGATGCCTACCTGCTGGCACAGCGGTTGGAACTAATGGAAACCCTGCCGGAAATACGGCTGGATGGTGCCACAGGGCGTCTGAGCCATGAAAACCGACGCATTCAAAGAGAGCTGCAATGGGCCCAGTTTATTGGTGGCCTTCCGCAACCCTTACCTGAGCAGGCATTTGAACAACAACAATTGATCGATCAAATCATTCTGGACTAGTCTCATGCCAGCCAAGCAACCAACTCAGCGACAGCTTCAGGGCAAAGCCGCGGAAAACGCGGCCTGCCAGTTTCTGGTTACCCAGGGCCTGAAATTGTTGGAGCAGAATTTTCTCTGCAAGTTGGGAGAAATTGACTTGATTTTGATGGATGGTCAAACTCTGGTTTTTACCGAAGTTCGCTTTCGCAAGAACCCGAATTTTGGCGGCGCAGCTGCCAGCGTGACTCCCGGCAAACAACGCAAACTACAAAGAGCAGCCCAGGTCTACCTTCAGCGCACCGGCCAAATCCCAGCCTGCAGGTTTGATGTTCTGGCTATGACCCAGGATCAGAATTCACAGATCATCTGTGAAAACTGGATCAAAAATGCTTTCTAACTAAGGTTTATTTATGGATTTGAATGCAAGAATTACCCAGCACTTTCATGCCAGTATTGACACCAAGGCCGAAGCCAGTCAGTTGCTACCCCCACAGATTGCTTTTGCCAGCCAAATGATGGTGGAAACCCTGCTTAATGAAGGCAAAATTCTGGCCTGCGGCAATGGTGGCTCAGCTGGAGATTCCCAGCACTTTTCATCCGAGCTGCTGAACCGCTTTGAAAGAGAAAGACCCAGCCTGCCCGCTCTGGCACTGACAACCGACACTTCAACTCTGACGTCAATTGCCAATGACTACAGTTATAATGAGATTTTTTCCAAACAGATCAGAGCATTGGGACAACCCGGTGACATCCTGCTGGCTATTTCAACCAGTGGCAACTCGGGCAATGTCATCCAGGCCATACAAGCAGCCCACGAAAGGGAAATGCGGGTCGTTGCACTAACAGGCAAGGAAGGAGGCAATATGGCTGCACTTTTGACCCCTGACGACTGTGAGATCAGGGTGCCCAGCCAGGTCACAGCAAGAATCCAGGAAGTCCACCTGCTGGTGATTCACTGCCTCTGCGACCTGATTGATGAACAGCTTTTTGGCGGTATTTAGGCTTTACTTGACCACCTTGAGGTGTGAGGCCTGACGTGCCGGACGCTCAGACTCCTGCTGTGAAGCATGCGGTGCTTCCTCGCTAGTGGAGTCTGTTGCTCCATCGCCATCCTCGGCATTCACACCCGGTTCCTGCCCAAAGACCATCCCCGCACCATTTTCACGCGCATAAATAGCAACAACCGCATCCATGGGCACATAAATCTGCCTGGGAACCCCGCCAAAACGCGCACTGAAGCTCAAGGCATCATTGCCGATCTGCAAACCACGGGTCGCGGTGTCGGAAATATTAAGAACCAGCTGCCCATCCTGCACCTGTTCACTGGGCACTTCGACCCCGGGCAGGTCAGCAGCAATGATGACATGGGGCGTCAATTGATTATCCAACAACCATTCATAGAGACCCCGAAATAAATAAGGCCGACTGGAAGTAGTCATAGACTTACCTTTTAATTAACGCATTTCTCGTTCTGCTTCAGAAAGACTGGCAATAAAACCATCACGATGGAACGATCTATCCATATAGTCCATAAGAGGTTTAACCTGCTTCTCTGGCAACTCTATACCAAAGTGAGGCAAACGCCAGAGTATGGGCAGGACACAACAATCCACCAGACTGAATTCATCACTCATGAAAAATGGACGATCAGTAAAAATGGGGGAAACGCCAATAATACTTTCACGCAGCTCTTTACGTGCCTTGTCCGCCTTTTTACCTTCCTCGGCAACCAGGGTATCCACCAGAGGGCTCCACTCGCGCTCAATGCGGTGAACCCACAAGCGACTCAGAGCTCTGGCAACCGGGTAAACAGGCAACAGTGGCGGGTGTGGGAAACGCTCATCCAGATATTCCATCATCACCTTGGACTCATACAGCACCAGATCCCTGTCCAGCAAGGTCGGAAGGCTGTTATAAGGGTTCAGGTCAGCCAATTCTTCCGGCTTGTTATTGGGGTTGATGTCCAGCAAATCAACAGTTACCCCCTTCTCGGCCAGAACAATACGCACACGGTGGCTGTAATGATCAGCTCCATCCGAGAAGTAAGTCATGGAAGAACGCTTGGTAACAACGCCCATTGATAATTCCTCACTCTACAAGTAGCCCATTACTATAACGCTTTAGGGCTTGAAATAGCAAAAAGCGCACGGTTCCCCGCGCGCTTTTTGGCTTGGTTTTACTCAGTATACAGCATGAGCCGGTAAAGACTCGCTTTAGTGCTTGATATCACGCCAGTATTCTTTCTTGAGCAGATAAGCAAAGATAAAGAACACAAAAATGAACAGCAAAACCTTAGGGGCCAGGCTGTTACTTTGATACTTACTGGGTTCACCGACATACACCATGAAATTGGTCAGGTCATAAATGGCCTGATCATACTCAGCGGGTGACAGGCTACCCGAGCTGACTTCACTAAAGCAGTCTCGAGGATCGGCTACAGTACCCTTGAGAGGGTCTTCGATGCTTTTCTCCACATGACCTGGATCACACACCAATTCATACTCACCTTGAAGGTCAGCAAGAACATGCGGCATGCCCACATCAGGGAAAGCCGTGTTATTCACACCCCAAGGCTTGGATTCATCAAGATAGAAACCACGCAGGAAAGTGTAAATGTAGTCCGGGCTTTTCAGGCGAGCCATCAGACTAAGATCAGGTGGTGGCGTACCAAACCAGGCTTCACCATCTGCTTCGGTCATACCGTTCAGCATCAGATCATTGTAGGCCAGCTGAGGGCTGAGAATCAGGTTCTCTTCAATGACTTCCTGGGGAATACCCAGATCTTCAGCTGTACGTGCAAAACGCTGGTGCTCGGCTGTATGACAACCCATGCAGTAGTTGACGAACAGGCGCGCACCCTTGTGCAAGGATTCATAGTTATAGAGATCAGGCTCCATTGAATCCAGTTTTACTGCTGGGCCCGCCGCCATGGTCAGAGCAGGCACCAGCGCTATCAATAATGCCAATAGTTGCTTTTTCATTAGCCGGTCACCCTTTCTGGAGGAGTTTTGCATTTTTCAATTCTGGTGTAGAAAGGCATCAGAATGAAGTAGAGGAAGTAAACTGCTGTGGCAAGCTGAGCAACCAGAGTACGACCATCGGTTGAAGGCAGCACACCCAGCACACCCAGAACCACAAAGCTGATGCAGAAAAGCACCAATGCCAGCTTACTCATCCAGCCTTTGTAGCGAATCGACTTAACAGGACTACGATCCAGCCAGGGCAATACAAAGAGGATTGCTATTGCCGCACCCATGGCCACAACACCCAGGAATTTGGCATCCAGACCAAACAGCGAGAAGTTAATCGCACGCAAAATGGCATAGAAAGGCGTGAAGTACCAGACAGGAGCAATGTGATCCGGCGTTTTCAGCGGATTTGCAGGCTCAAAGTTCGGTGCTTCGATAAAGTAACCGCCCATTTCCGGGAAGTAAAAAAGAATAATACAGAACACAAACAGGAAGACCGCCACACCGGCAATGTCCTTGACTGTGTAATAGGGGTGAAAAGGAATACCGTCTTTGGGCACGCCATTTTCATCCAGATCCTTCTTGATTTCCACACCATCCGGGTTATTGGAACCCACTTCGTGCAGAGCAATAATATGCAGCACAACCAGACCCAGAATCACAATGGGCAGGGCCACTACGTGCAAGGCAAAGAAACGGTTGAGAGTAATGCCCGAAATCAGGAAGTCACCACGCACCCACTGGGCCAGATCAGGTCCGATGAGCGGAATAGCACCAAATAGGGAGATGATAACCTGGGCACCCCAGTAGGACATTTGACCCCAGGGCAGCAGATAACCCATGAAGGCCTCTGCCATCAGTGCCAGGTAGATCGTCATACCGAAAATCCAGATCAGCTCACGCGGCTTCTGGTAAGAGCCATACATCATGCCACGCAGCATATGCAGGTAAACCACCACGAAGAAAGCCGAAGCCCCGGTGGTGTGCATATAACGAATCAACCACCCATACTCCACATCACGCATGATGTATTCCATGGAACGGAAAGCGCCTTCGGCAGAAGGGTTATAACTCATGGTCAGCCAGATACCGGTCAGGATCTGGTTGACGAGAACCAACAGGGCCAGGGAGCCAAAGAAATACCAGAAATTAAAGTTTTTTGGCGCATAGTATTTGCTGAGGTGTTCTTCCCACATCTGGGTTGCGGGAAACCGGTCATCAATCCACCGCATGAAACCTTTTTCAGCCTTTGCGCGATTCGGGTTACCCATTAGGCGTTCTCCTCATCGACACCAACAATTATTGTAGTTTCATTTTCAAAGCTGTAGGGCGGCACTTCCAAGTTGGTCGGTGCTGGCATACCGCTAAAAACACGGCCTGCAAGGTCAAAACGCGAACCATGACAAGGACAGAAAAAGCCACCCACCCAGTCTTCACCCAGATCACTGGGAGCCACTTCAGGGCGGAAGGTTGGAGAACAGCCCAGGTGAGTACAAATACCGATGACCACCAGATACTGGGGGTTTCTGGAACGATATTGATTCTGCGCATACTGTGGTTGCTGAAGATTACTGCGTTCCGTTGAAGTGGGGTCGCTGAGACGCGCCTCAACTTGTTCCAGGTTATCCAGCATGTCTTGTGTGCGGTTGACAATCCAGACCGGCTTGCCGCGCCATTCCACGGTCATCTGTTGACCCGGTTCCAGCTTGGATACATCAGCTGTTGCTGGTGCACCCGCTGCCAGTGCCTTGGCACTGGGGTTCCAGGAGGCAACAAAAGGTGTTGCTACCCCGACTGCGCCCACCGCCCCTACGACGGAGGTCGCACCCACGAGGAAGCGTCGCCGCCCCTTGTTCACGCCATCATTACTCATTGAAGGTTCTCCCCATCTACAAACAGTCTATCCAAGCCGCAAAATACAGCCTGAACCATTTCTAAATAGATCTAATATTAAAAAAATAAGCTGCTCAAAACAAGAAAGCCCGCCTTATCCAACCTAGTGAATTAGTGGTAGGACTTAATGTCGCAGCAAAAAAAAACGCCTAACCAACAGTGGCCAGGCGCTTTTTGGGAGGCATAAGCCAGCCCTAAAATTAACGCTTGGAGTACTGTGGACGCTTACGTGCTTTACGCAGACCCACTTTCTTGCGCTCAACCATACGTGCATCACGGGTTACATAACCCGCTGTACGCAATTCAGCGCGCAGCGCTTCATCGTAATCCATCAGTGCACGGGTAATGCCGTGACGAATTGCCCCAGCCTGACCACTGGCGCCACCACCGGCCACGGTGATGTAAAGGTCAAACTTTTCGACATTATTGGTCAGTTCAAGTGGCTGCATAACAACCATGCGAGAAGTTTCACGACCAAAGTAGTCCTGGAGACTGGAGCCATTGATTGAAATATTACCGCTGCCGGGTTTCAGAAAAACACGGGCAGTTGAGGTTTTACGACGGCCGGTGCCGTAGTTTTGAGTAGCAGACATGACGACCCTTCCGTTAGATGTTCAGAGATTGCGGTTGCTGGGCGGCATGAGGATGCTCCGCACCGGCATAGACCTTGAGTTTTGCCAGCATGGCACGACCCAAAGGACCCTTGGGCAACATGCCCTTGACCGCACCCTGAATAACACGCTCAGGGGCATGGTCAATCAGCTTCTCGAAGGACATCTGCTTGATGCCGCCTGGGAAGCCGGAGTGACGATAGTAAAGCTTGTCTTTGGCTTTTTTGCCAGTCACTTTAACTTTCTCGGCATTGATGATCACCAGGTAGTCACCGGTATCAACATGCGGAGTGTATTCTGGCTTGTGCTTGCCGCGCAGACGACGAGCCAATTCGGTAGCCAGTCGACCGAGGGTTTTATCTGTGGCATCAACCACATACCAGTCGCGCTTTACGCTTTCCGGTTTCGCTGAAAATGTTTTCATTGAACTACTGCCTCAGTAGGATCTTCTCGACTTGATGCCCGACTTGAAAGCCGACACCAGATCGCTCTGATCATTACCTATTTTTATTGGGTTGCACTTCCGTGAGTCCGTGCAACGACTTAACCCTGAAAACTTACTGGATTTCAGGAGCGCGAATTCTACCCCATCCAGGCATACATTGACAAGTCAGGGTTTGTGTTCCCGCCCCAGATACTCATGCGACTGCATCTCCAGCAAACGGCTTTTGGTTCTTTCTATTTCAAAACTCAGGTTGCCGCCTGTATAGAGGTCATCAATGGACACCTCTGCTGAAATAATCACCTTGACATTGCGATCATAAAACTCATCGATCAGGTTGATGAAACGACGGGTCTGATCATCCTTTTCCCGGCCCAGTTGAGGCACATTGGACAAGAGCACCGTGTGGAAAATTTTCGACAGTTCAATATAGTCATACTGGCTACGTGGGCCATCGCACAGCTCATAAAAATCAAACCAAGCCACATTATCATGGCAACGCCGTGCCCTGATTTCACGGTTATTTATGGTAATAGGCTGATCGTGATCACCTTCAACCATCACCACACTTTCAAAACTCTTGGTCAGACTGGCATCAGCCTCACCATCCAAGGGCCAGTGATATATCTCTGCCTGACTCAGAGCCCGCAACCGGTAATCCACACCACTGTCGACATTAACAACCCGGGTGTATTGCTTCAGCAGATCAATGGCTGGAAGAAAGCGCGCTCTCTGCAAACCATCCTTATAAAGACCATCAGGCTCAATATTGGAAGTGGTCACCAGGGTTACCCCTTCACTGAAGAGTGCATCCATAAGATTACCCAGGATCATCGCATCGGTAATATCCTTAACAAAAAACTCATCAAGACATAACACCCGGAATTCACCGGCCAAACGCTGAGCAATCAGCTTCAGGGGATCGGACTGACCGTCAAATTTTTTCAGCTCGGCATGCACCCGTTGCATAAAGCGATGAAAATGGGTTCGCAGCTTGTCTTCAAAAGGCAGGGTGTCATAGAAGGTGTCCACCAGATAGGTCTTCCCCCGGCCCACACCACCCCAGAAATAAAGGCCCTTCACCGGCTGCTTTTGCTTTTTACCCACCAGCCGCGACAAAAAGCCGCCACTGCCTGTCTTGTTTGCAACCAACTCATCGTGCAGTCTTTGCAGGTGTTCAACGGCGAGCTTTTGTGCTGGATCCGAGCTAAAATCATCTCGCTTCAGGTCTTCCTGATAGCGCTCCATAGGCGTCATAGGGTGTTACCTTTTTCTGATTGCTGACGGAAAATCCGGCGATTATACGCCAGCCAGACAGTTTCACCCAAGTCTGATCCACCCGCACCCTGCTTAAGTAGTAACCCGGCAAACCTTGACCTGCTTGCTGGTCTCCCCGATATAATGCAAACTCATGCCCAAGGTAACTAACCTTGACGATTTGTAAGGAGCGCCGTGTGAACTTTGCTGATACCCAATGGGTTCTTGTTATAACTGCTTTTGTCCTGGGCGCTGGCCTCGGTGCACTGGCTTATCACCTGATGAATGCCAATGTTGCCCACGGCATCAGAATCCGTCACCAGCTCACTGAAAGGGAACTGGAGGTCAACCAACTGCGTGAAGGGCTTAACGACCACTTCTCACGTACAGCGGATGGACTGGCTGCAATGAGCAGGCAACTCAAGGACATGGAAGACCAGATACGCCAGGATGCCGGGCACCTCTGTGATGACGAAGGCGTGATCAAACGCCTGACCAGCAAGCCGGAAACCACCAAAAGCTCGCAGGAAATATCTGAGCAGGATGCCGATGAGCCCAGAACCCAGGTGGAACCACCCAGAGATTATGCTTCCGGTTCCGAAAAAGACCGTGGCACCCTCTCAGAGGATTATGGTCTGAAACCGGAAGTGTTTGAACCACCCCGCACTTAAGCCATCTCTGAGCAACTTTTGTGGATAGCCCGGTGTCAGACCGGGTTATCCAGATCAATAAACTCCTGTTCGATGCCCCACTGATTTGCCACCCATTCGCCCAATGCTTTGACGCCGTAGCGCTCAGTGGCATGATGCCCTGCAGCAAAATAATCAATGCCCAGCTCCCTGGCCTCATGCAAGGTTTTCTCGCTGACTTCGCCACTGATATAAGCATCTGCACCCAGTTGGGCAGCCCGAAAAATCCCACCTTCAGCCGAGCCAGTGCACCAGGCTAGTTTTTTCAGTGGGCGTGAATGCCCTGCCAGATGAAGCGGTCTGCGTTTAAGCTTGAGATTCAATAAATGGCTGAAGTCTGCTGCTGGCATGGCTTCCGGCAACTCCCCCACCAAACCCAGTGGCCAGGCTGGCGAGTCCATGACACCAGTCACCTGAATACCCAGCAAAGCACCCAATTGCTGATTGTTGCCCAGTTCAGCATGAGCATCCAAGGGCAGGTGGTAGGCAATAAGGCTGATATTATTCTGCATCAGGGTTTGGATTCGGCGCCCTTTCATGCCAGTTAGAGGCAAGGGCTCACCTTTCCAGAAATAACCATGATGAACCAATAGAGCGTCTGCCTTCCGCTCAACGGCCCGGTCAATCAAGGCCTGGCTCGCTGTCACCCCGGTCACCAGGCGCTGAACATTGGAGCGACCTTCTACCTGCAAACCATTCGGGCAATAATCCCGGTAATCCTGAACCGCCAGAAATTCATCCAAACGGGCCACCAGTTGAGTTAACTCTAACGACATCTCTACTCCTATAAGTTATCCGCAAATCTATTGATATCCATTTCGGCACCACAGCCATCAGCAGGCTAATCAATCCAAGAGCATCGATACAAGCCATGAATCAAAAATTATAGTAACCTTAGCGGGTTTATCAGCTGGAGATCCAAACTGCATGCGTTTTTTGAAGCCTTCTTTAATCTGGCCCCTTCTAACCGGCCTTCTGTTTGGGCTGCTGCTTTTGCAGATTTTCCCAACTCTCACCGGACAAACAGGCTCTCTACCCGCACAGAATCACAGCCAGGTTCAGGCTGAAGTCCTGGCTGGTGAGCCTTTGCAGGTTCCGCGCCAGCAAGGACCGGTTTCCTACTCCCAGGCAGTTCGCCAGGCAGCCCCGTCCGTTGTCAATATTTATACCACCAAAGTGATTCAACAGCAGTTGCATCCCTTCATGAATGACCCTTTTTTCCGGCATTTTTTCGGTGAGAACCAATTACCTCGCCAGCAACGCATGCAATCCAGCCTGGGGTCAGGTGTCCTGGTCAGCAGTGAAGGTTATCTGTTGACCAATCACCACGTCGTCAAAGATGCTGATGAAATACGCGTCGCTCTACGTGATGGCCGGGAAACCTTTGCCAAAATCATCGGCAGTGATGCTGAATCCGATCTGGCCGTATTGAAAATTGAACTCGACAACCTTCCTGCTATTAACCTGGCTTCTTCGGATACTCTGGAGGTGGGTGATGTGGTTCTGGCAATTGGCAACCCTTTTGGAGTGGGTCAGACAGTGACTCAGGGAATCATCAGTGCTCTGGGGCGCAGCAGCCTGGGGATCAATACCTACGAAGACTTCATTCAAACAGATGCAGCCATTAACCCTGGCAATTCCGGTGGCGCCCTGGTGAATCCCTACGGTCAGCTGCTGGGTATCAACACGGCCATTTTCAGCCGCTCGGGAGGCTCGCAAGGTATTGGTTTTGCCATTCCCTCAAACCTGGCCCGGGAAATTATGCTGGATTTGATCAATGAAGGTTTTGTGGTGCGTGGCTGGCTGGGTATTGAGGTTCAGGAACTAACCAGTAGCCTGGCAGCCTCGTTGAATCTGGACCCATCAACTCAGGGCCTGGTGATTGCCGGCCTGCTGCGCAATGGCCCTGCCCATCAGGCAGGCCTGCAACCGGGAGACGTGTTGATCAGAATCAATGATCAGCCGGTTAGCAGCGCCCGTGAAACCATCAATCTGATTGCTGGGTTGAATCCTGATACTCAAGCCAGCCTGGATATTCTCAGGGATGGCAAGCCGCTTGAGTTGACCGCCACCATCCGGCAGCGGCCACCTCAGAACAGCGGCCGTTAGAAGACTTTCTAGTCTCTGATCCGGTAGCGGGCTGAGCGCGCATGCGCCGTCAGGGCTTCGCCATCAGCCAGCTCACCAGCGATCTTGCCCAGCTCGCTGGCTCCTTCCGGTGAACAGAAAATCAGTGAAGAGCGTTTCTGGAAATCATAAACCCCCAGAGGTGAAGAAAAACGCGCCGTACCCGAAGTGGGCAATACATGGTTAGGGCCTGCACAGTAGTCACCGACTGCCTCCGCCGTGTAGCGGCCCATAAAAATGGCGCCCGCATGACGTATCTGCGGTAACCAGGCTTCAGGATCTGCAATGGAGAGTTCCAGATGTTCTGGAGCTATCCGGTTGATCATGGCAATGGCCTCCTCCTCAGAAGCCACTTCAATCAGGGCACCTCTTTCCTGAAGGGAAGCAGCAATAATGTCACGCCGCTCCATTTCCGGTAACAAGCGCTGAATACTGGCTTCTACGCGATCAAGATAAGCCTTGTCCCAACTGACCAGTATCGACTGGGCATCCTCGTCATGCTCAGCCTGGGAAAACAGATCCATGGCAATCCAGTCAGGATCGGTCTGACCATCACAAACCACCAGTATTTCTGATGGCCCGGCAATCATGTCAATGCCCACTTTACCGAAAACAGCGCGCTTGGCTGTGGCCACAAAAATATTGCCGGGACCAACAATCTTGTCCACCGCCGGTACGGTCTGGGTTCCGTAGGCCAGGGCTGCAACAGCCTGGGCACCACCCAGCGTAAATACCCGTGTTACGCCACACAACCAGGCCGCACCCAGCACGAGATTATTCAACTCGCCGTTGGGCGCCGGAACGACCATAATGATTTCTTTAACACCTGCGACCTTGGCTGGCAGAGCATTCATCAATACAGAAGAAGGGTAGGCTGCTTTACCACCCGGCACATAAACACCCACTCGATCCAGTGGCATCACCTGCTGGCCCAGAAGCGTGCCATCTTCCTCAGTATATTGCCAGGAACCCTGTTTTTGCTTTTCGTGATAGCGGGTGACGCGGGCTGCGGCTGCTTCCAGGGCTTCACGGCGAGCCAGCGGCAAGCTATCGAAAGCTTCCTTGAGCTGCTGCTGGGGAATTTCCAGTTCTGCAAAGGTTTGAGCCGGATGACGATCAAATTTCTGGGTCAGCTCCAACACCGCTGAGTCACCCTGGTTACGCACCTGCTGAATAATCGCTTCAACAGAAGCCTGCACTTCCTTGCTGGACACGCCTTCCCAGGACAGCAACTTTTCCAGCTGGGAATCAAAGTCAGAGGCACTAGCTTCCAGGCGTCTTAAAGAAAGAGCTTGAGTCATGAGGCAACTCCCTGCTGTCTTTCGGCAACGGCTTTTTCCAGGCGTTGCAGTAGTGGTTGTATCTGGCGGTACTTCATTTTCATGGAGGCCTGATTGACGACCAAACGGGAGGAAATATCAGCAATATGTTCACACGGTTCTAGCCCGTTGGCACGTAGAGTGTTGCCGGTATCCACAATATCCACGATCTCATCGGCCAGGCCCATCAAGGGTGCCAGCTCCATGCCACCATAGAGTTTGATCAGGTCCACCTGAATACCCTGAGTGGCATACCACTGTTTGGCAACGCCCACAAACTTGGTGGCTACCCGGCGACGTCCTTCAGGAACCGCTGCACCCCGAATGCGTGCAGTCATCAGTCGACAACGGGCTATCTGCAGATCCAAGGGTTCATACATGCCGGACTCTCCCTGCTCCATTAGTACATCCTTGCCGGATACACCCAGGTCGGCAGCACCCAACTCGACATAAGTGGGGACGTCTGTGGCGCGTATCACCAGCAGACGCACGCCGGGCAGATTGGTATCAAAGACCAGTTTGCGGCTCTTGTTGATATCTTCAGCAGGTTCGATACCTGCTGCTGCCAGGAGTGGCAGAGTGTCGTCCAGTATGCGCCCTTTGGAAAGAGCCAGAGTTAAACTTTGCGGCATCTTGTCTCTCTATTATTTCCGGTTCAGGAGGCTACCCGTCTGATTTTGGCACCCAGCAGCATCAGTTTCTCTTCAATGCATTCATAACCGCGGTCAATGTGATAAATACGGTCGACCAGGGTTTCACCTTCAGCGACCAGGGCAGCTATAACCAGGCTGGCTGAGGCACGAAGATCCGTAGCCATGACAGGCGCTCCGGTCAATTTATGGACACCCTTGATAATGGCGGTATTGCCTTCCACCTGGATATCCGCACCCATGCGATGCATTTCCTGAACATGCATAAAGCGGTTTTCAAAAATGGTTTCAATAACGGTGCCCGTGCCTTCAGCCACAGCATTCATGGCCATAAACTGAGCCTGCATATCCGTTGGAAAACCGGGATAGGGTGAAGTCTTGATACTGACTGCCTTGGGCCGTCGGCCTTGCATATCCAGTTCAATCCAGTCAGGGCCGGAAGTAATCTTGCCACCGGCTTCTTCCAGCTTAGCCAACACAGCATCCAGAATATCCGGACGCATCCGCTTGACCCTGACCCGACCACTGGTTGCAGCACCAGCGACCAGAAAACTACCGGCTTCAATACGATCCGGTATTACGTCATAATGGCAACCCTGCAGTTTTTCCACACCTTCAATGATGATGGTGTCTGTCCCTTGACCGGTAATTTTGGCACCCATGGCATTCAGGAACTCAGCCAAATCCACCACTTCCGGTTCGCGAGCAGCATTTTCCAGAACGGTTTGCCCTTCGGCCAGGGTTGCCGCCATCATCAGGTTTTCGGTGCCAGTCACCGTAACAGTATCAAAAACAATGCGTGCACCCTGAAGACGCCCCTGAATCTCACCCCGGATATAACCTTCTTCCACCCGTATATCGGCACCCATCTGGCGCAAGCCATTAATGTGCAGATTGACCGGGCGGCTGCCTATGGCACAACCACCGGGCAGGGAAACCTCTGCTTTGCCATAGCAAGCCATTAAGGGTCCCAGAACCAGGATGGAGGCACGCATGGTTTTGACCAGCTCATAAGGAGCGAGGCAGTTTTTCAGGTGGCTGGCATCCAACTCCAGTGACATTTTTTCATCAACCACGGCTCTGACACCCATTCCACCCAACAGCTCAATCATGGTAGTGATGTCATGCAGGTGGGGCAGGTTTCCTATGGAAACGGGCCCCTTGACCAGCAGGCTGGCAGCCAGAATGGGCAGCGCCGAATTTTTGGCACCGGAAATCCATACTTCGCCATCCAGGGGTGGTCCCCCTTGAATGATTAGTTTATCCATCTTTGCTTGCCCTTATCCGACCTGAAGGTCTTTAACCTTGGCCCATTCTTCTGGAGTGTAGGTTTTCAGGGCAACTGCATGCACCTGGTTACTGGCAATCTCTTCACTCAACTGGCTCATCACCAACTGTTGTTTTTTAACGGGCATTTTCAGCTCTGCAAAAGCCTCACTAATGGCAATCACCTGAAAATGCTGGCCGTCATCACCTTGAACAATAAACTCACACTGGGGTAAGCGGCTTTCTAAAAGCTCTTTCAGCTCATGTGCTTGCATGGACTTTCCTCATGGATGAACACCCTGTAACGGATGCTGAATAGAAAATTTTGGTTGGCATGATAACCGAAATGGGGTATCCAGGGACACCACCAATTCTGGTGGATCAACCCTGATCCAAAGACAGCAGTTGCTCCAGATTACTCAAAGCAAGCAGGCGCTGCAGTCCCTGACTAGCCCTGGCCAGGTGCAGCTCAGCATTGGCAGCTCTGGCACGACGACACCAGGCCAGCAACACCAACAAAAGAGGGGCACCACCTCTGGCGGACTCCAGGTTCAGGGTATAACTGTGCTGAGCCTGGGGCTCAAAAGCCGCAGCCAGCTCGGGGGCATCGGCAAAATCCACTCGCCCACAGAGTTCCCAGTCTGTTGCTGAACGAGCGATCAACTCAGGCTTCTTCATCGATATCATCCAAAGCGGCATCCGGTGACCAGCCATCAATAACACGGTCAAAATCCCTGCCGTGTTCACGCATGGCGCGATCAAACTGACTGTTAAAGGTCAGTCCCAGGTTAACACCATTGATGATCAGGTTGATGATTTGCCATTCACCATCATTTTTTCGCAAAGTGAATACCAGAGGGTAACGCTCACCATCATCCGCAACCACTTCCAGCTCCACGGTATCCTGGTCTTCATGGCGGTTGGCCGTCTCCCGATACTGCAAATCAAATTCCCGGTAATCAAAGTTGATCAGCCCTTTACCAAAAGTCTCCACCAACGTGGTTTGAAAGGCCTCGGCAAAACGGGTTCGCTGCTCCGGGCTGGCGGCACGAAAATAACGACCACCCATAACCCGCGCACTGATATAGCGAAAATCCACATAAGGCTCCAAGGCATCCGACAAAGCCTGGTAAAGAAGCTCCGGCTGCTGCGGGTAAGTGTCCCTGTGCTTTGCAAAAACGCCGGTTACTTCTTCAATACCTGTTTCAACAACCCTGTAGGCAGCCGAGGTTTCCGCCAGAGCCATCCCGGGCAGTAAAACCAGCGCCAGCAACAATCCCATTACAGACCTGGACATAATTAATCCCCTGATGAATTACTGATGAACTGATTGATCAATTGCTCCAGGATCAGGGCCGACTGAGTGTCTTTCAGGGTATCACCCTCTCCCAGGGTCGAATCCTCTATTCCCGGCGTCAGGCTGATGTAGTTATCGCCCAGCAGGCCTGCAGTCTGAATGGCGGCAGCCGTGTCGCTGCTCAACTTATCTTGTAAGCTGGTGTTCAGTTCCAGCACCACTCTGGCTTCAAACCATTCTTCATCCAGCTCTATCGAAGCCACCCGACCCACGGTCACCCCGGCCAGAGTGACCTTGGAGCGAACCTTCAGACCACCGATATCACCAAAATAGGCATCCACTTTAAAGCTGTCCCTGTTGGACTCCCAAGCCAGGCCACTCACCTTGAAAGCCATAAATACCAGTGCCAGCACCCCCAGCAGCATAAAGCCACCCACGGCCACTTCCACCCAGCGCTGATTACGCATTAGACGACTCCACTTGTTAAATATTGCTGAACATCAGGGCAGTCAGGATAAAATCCAGACCCAACACCACCAGCGATGAATAGACAACCGTCTTGGTTGTTGCGCGACTGATCCCTTCGGAAGTCGGCACCAGATCATAACCCTGAAATACAGCTATCCAGGTCACCACAAAGGCAAAAACCAGGCTTTTAATGACTCCGTTGAGGATGTCACCCCGGAAATCCACGGCAGCCTGCATATTACTCCAGAAGGCACCACCATCCACACCCAGCCAGTCAACACCCACCATCCAGCCTCCGCTGATTCCCACCATGGCAAACACCAGAGACAAGAGTGGCAAAGCAAAAAAACCCGCCAAAAGCCTGGGTGCAACGATGCGCTTCAAGGGATCAACGCCGATCATTTCCATGCTGGAAAGCTGTTCGGTCGCCTTCATCAAACCGATTTCTGCTGTCAGTGCAGAGCCGGCCCGCCCTGCAAACAGCAGAGCAGCAACTACTGGTGCCAACTCACGGGTCAGACTTAATGCCACCATTTGCCCCAGAGCCTGTTCGGCTCCAAAATCCACCAGAATCGTGTAGCCCTGCAAGGCCAGAACCATGCCAATAAATAGTCCGGAGACCAATATGATAATCAGCGACAGTACGCCAATTGAATAAACCTGATCCACCCAAAGGCGTAGAGCCTTCATGGAATGTGGCCATCCCCAAAGTGACTGTACAAGAAAAATACTCGAGCGCCCCAGAGCAGCCACACCCAGCAGGGTTTTACGACCCAGAATAGCCAGCCAGTCAAGCATTGCGGCCTCCTTCAGGGGACTCACCAAAAAGGTCTTCCAGATAGTCAGGCGCCGGGTAATGGAAAGGCACGGGCCCATCCGGCAGACCCGCCACAAACTGGCGCACCTCGGCCTGTTCGGTTGCTTCCAGCTCTGCGGGTGTGCCTTCGGCAATCACTTGGCCACCGGAAAGAATATAGGCATAGTCGGCAATCGACAGGGTCTCGGTTATATCATGGGAAACAATCACGGAGGTCAGCCCCAGCGCCTGATTCAGGCGCTGGATTAGCTGCACCAGCACTGCCATGGAAATAGGATCCTGGCCGACAAAAGGCTCATCATACATCAGGAGTTCAGGATCCAAGGCAATGGCACGCGCCAAAGCCACTCTTCGTGTCATGCCACCGGACAACTCAGCAGGCATCAGGTTTCGGGCACCCCGCAGCCCCACCGCTTCCAGCTTGATTAAAACCAGATCACGCAACATTGACTCCGGTAAATCCGTGTGCACCCGCAGCGGAAAAGCCACATTTTCATAAACACTCATATCCGTAAACAGGGCACCTGACTGAAACAGCATGCCCATTCGCTTGCGCAGCTGGAACAAAGCCTTGCGTTCCAGGCCAGCCACCTCTTCACCAAACACCTGAATCTTGCCGCGGTCAGGTTCCAGCTGACCTCCCAACAAACGCAGCAGGGTTGTTTTACCGGTACCACTGGGACCCAGAACAGCAGTAATTTTACCCCGGCGCAAACGCAGATTGACACCGGAAAAAATCACCGTGTCGCCATGGGAAAAATGCAGATCTTCAACCAGCGCCAGATCATCGGACATAGGTTTACCAACTACGAAGTGGTGACAAAAGAGGGTATAATCTAAAGATTACCTGGCGCTAACACAAGTCCGCCTTTACCCTGCTTACTTCAACTCATTTGCGGAGTTTTCAAGCCATCTTATGACTGCTACTGATTTTCTGGCCAGCGCCCGGCGCACCCTGCAACTGGAAATTGCAGCTCTGGAAGAGGTCACCCAACACCTGGACGCAGACTTTAGCCGGGCCTGTGATCTGGTTTTAAATTGCTCGGGGCGTGTCGTTGTAACCGGGATGGGCAAATCCGGGCACATCGCCAACAAAATTGCCGCCACCCTGGCCAGTACCGGCACTCCAGCTTTTTTCATGCATCCTGGTGAAGCCAGTCATGGGGATCTGGGAATGGTCACCCGCAGTGACCTGGTGGTCGCCCTGTCCAATTCAGGCGAAACCCAGGAAGTCACATCTTTACTTCCCCAGCTCAAACGCTTGGGCATTCCTGTGGTCAGCATTACCGGAGCACCCGCTTCCACTTTGGCCCGGGAAGCCAGTGTCCACCTGAATGCCAGTATTAGCCGCGAAGCCTGTCCCTTGAATCTGGCTCCCACCTCCAGCACCACTGCCGCCCTGGTTCTGGGCGATGCTCTGGCCATCGCTCTGCTGGAAGCCCGCGGGTTTGGGCCCGATGATTTTGCCCGCTCCCACCCTGGGGGTAGCCTGGGTCGTCGCTTGCTGTTGAGAGTGGCGGACGTGATGCACAAGGGTACGGCTATCCCTCAAGTCAAATCCTCTGCCAGCCTCAGAGAGGCTTTGCTGGAAATGACCCGCAAAGGCTTGGGTTTCACCTGTATCCTGGATGAACAGGAGCAGCTGCTGGGTGTCTATACCGATGGAGATTTACGTCGAACTCTGGATCAACAGGCTAACCTGCATGACCTTGACGTTGCCCAGCTTATGACCCGGGGTGGTAAAAGTATTCATCCAGAAGCCCTGGCTGCCGAGGCTGTCCACCTGATGGAAGAAAGCGAAATTAATGCCCTGCCTGTCACCAATGATCGGGGACAGGTGGTGGGTGCCCTCAATATGCATGACCTGCTCAAAGCCGGTGTCATTTAACCCTGTGAGAATTTATGGATTTATCCAATACCCTGCTCGACAAACTGCGCCCTCTGCGCCTTCTTGCACTGGATGTGGATGGTGTGCTGACCGATGGCAGTCTCTACTTCCATGCTGATGGCAGTGAAACCAAAAGCTTCAACACCCAGGACGGCCAAGGCATCAAGTTGCTGCAGGCCAGTGGTGTGGAAGTGGCCATCATCACCGGCCGAGACTCACCCATTGTCAGCCAAAGAGCGGCTGCACTGAAAATCAACTGGGTCATGCAGGGGCGTGAAGACAAACTGGTGGCTCTGACCGAGCTGGCCGAGCAGCTTAATTTCGGCTGGGAGCAAATCGGCTACTGTGGAGACGACCTGCCCGACCTGGCTGCCATCCGTAAAGCAGGCTTTGGTGCAACCGTTGCCAATGCTCCCAAATACATCCAGCAGCAGGGTGACTACATAACCCAGCGCCCGGGTGGCCAGGGTGCTGTTCGTGAACTGACCGACCTGATCATGCAAGCTCAGGGCAACTGGCAAGACTGTTTGAACCATTATCTGTTCAACCAACATGTACTCTGAAAGCATGCAGTGGTTAAAAACAACCGCACAAGGTTTTATCCGGCAACCCGGCAACCGCAAGTTATTCAGTCTGCTGGCACTGGTACTTATCGGGGGCTGGCTGGTCTGGCTTCAAGACCTGTCCAAACCGCCGCCGCGTACGGCTTTACCCCAGGAGCATGGTGAACCGGATTATTATCTGGAGCAGGCAAAGCTGAAGCGCTTCAACGGCGAAGGGCGACATTTCCAGACCCTGGAAGGCGAAGTGATTACTCACTACCCGGAAAGCGACTTAACTTATCTCACCCACCCTTATGTCCAGCACTGGACCCAAAGCCAGCAGCTCTGGGTTATCCAGGCCAAAGAGGGAGAAATACGCGGTGAAGAGGAAGTATTTCTGGAGAACGAGGTTCGCCTGACCCCCATCAACCCAAACTCTGGCTATACCCCGGAATTTCTGACCCGGCGCTTATGGCTGGACATCCAGCAGGAAACAGCACAAACCTCTGATCCGGTCACTTTTCAAAGCCCATCAGGCATTACCCATGGCAAGGGCCTGTTTGCCACTCTGGATCAGGGTCAGGTCACTATTCTGGAAGATATTCAAAGCCATTACCTTACCCAGCTTCCCGACAGCGAAAACCAGGATTCAGAATGACACCGATCGCAAAGCTTCTTCGCCATACCCTCCCACTGTTCGCCCTGTTATTCCTGAGCAGCAGCCTGCAGGCTTTACCTGAAGACAGGGACAAGCCAGTGCAGGTTTCAGCCCAACGTATGGAATGGCACAATGAACGCCAGGTGGGTATTTACCAGGGGGAAGTTGAAGCCTCACAGGGTGAATTACGCCTGGCAGCAACCACACTGACCCTCTATCGTGCTCCCCAGGGCCAGCTCGACCGACTGTTGGCAGAGGGCACAGAGGAGCGGGCCTACATGCGTGACCGCCCCAACCAGGATCAACCCGAAGTTGAAGCCTGGGCCGAAAGCATCGACTACTATCCCGCTGAAGAAAAAATCATTTTGACCGGGCAAGCCCACCTTCGCCAGGGAGAAGACAACTTCCGTGGCCACCGCCTGACCTATCACCTGACCACCCAGGATCTGGTTGCCGAACAGGCAGAATCCGAAGATTCAAGAATTGAAGTCATCCTTACGCCCAAACGCAACGGGAACTGAGTATGAGCAAAACTCTGGCTGCCAGCCAACTTCAGAAAAGCTACAAGGGCCGCAAGGTCGTCAAGGACATCAGCCTAAAAGTGAGTCAGGGAGAAATTGTTGGCTTGCTGGGCCCCAATGGTGCAGGCAAAACCACCTCTTTTTACATGATTGTCGGGCTTGTCAAAGCAGATGCAGGCCGCATCACCCTGGATCAACAGGATATCACCCAACTGCCTATGCATGGCCGCGCCCATGCCGGACTCGGCTACCTGCCCCAGGAAGCTTCCGTTTTTCGCAAACTTAGTGTTGAAGACAATATCCAGGCTATTCTGGAGCTGCGCAAGGAACTCAACAAACAGCGTCGCCAGGAACTTTTGGAACAACTGCTGGAAGAGTTTTCCATCACCGGCATTCGCAAGAACAAGGGCATGAGCCTTTCTGGTGGAGAGCGGCGTCGGGTGGAAATTGCCCGCGCCCTGGCCAATGAACCGGACTTCATTCTTCTGGATGAGCCCTTCGCCGGGGTTGATCCCATTTCCGTGGCAGAAATCATGGGTATCATTCGCCAACTGCAGGCCCGCAATATCGGCGTACTCATTACCGACCATAATGTCCGCGAAACTCTGGAGATCTGCGAAAGAGCCTACATAGTCAGCGAAGGCAGCATTATAGCCCAGGGTGATGCCGAAGCTATTCTAAGCAATCCGGATGTCAGAAGGGTTTACCTGGGCGAGCAATTTAAGATATAAAGTGTTAACAGTTAATGGCACAGTATTTGCTCAATGCATTAATACTGAATTGCCATTTTTCCATATCAGTTGCGAACAGCGGTAATCAAGTGTATGTCAATGAAACCCAGCTTAGGGCTGAACCTCTCCCAGAATCTGGTCATCACACCCCAGTTACAGCAGGCCATTTACCTGTTGCAGCTGTCCACTCTGGATTTGCAACAGGAAATACAACAGGCACTGGAATCCAATCCGCTACTCGAGCTGGAGGAAACGGATCAAGCCATTCCAGCCGTTGAACCCGACCCTTTTGACACTTCAACCCGGGAAGCCAACAAGGCAGAAGCCCAGCAGGAGGCCACTGCCACGGAAATGAACCAGTGGGAAGAACAACGCTTACCGGAAGAGCTGGCCGTGGATACCGCCTGGGAGGATGTCTACAGCCACGATTACTCACCATCCAGCGGTCACCAGGATAATACCCAGGAAAATTACGAAAGAGATACGGCCAGCACCACCCTGATTGACCACCTGCTCTGGCAACTCAACCTCAGCCTGCATAACGAACGTGACCGGATCATCGGGGAAACCCTGATCGACAGCATCAACCCGGAAGGCTATCTGAGTGAAGATCCCCAGGTTATCTGTGACTCCCTGCAAAAGCAGGATGAGCAATTCAGTGACCTCACCTGCGAAGAAGTCCTTGCCCTATTGAAGCTGATCCAGCGCTTTGATCCGCCAGGCGTCGGTGCCAGAGACCTGAGGGAGTGCCTGCTCCTGCAATTGGAACAACTCCCCGAGGAGACTCCTTACCTGCCTCAGGCTCGCCGCCTGGTTGACCAGTACCTGGAAATCCTGGCTGGACGGGATTATCGCTTTCTGATGCGCCGCCTGAAACTCAAACATGAAGATGAGCTGCATGAGATTATCACCCTGATTCAACAGCTCAACCCGCGTCCCGGCAGCAGCATAGAAAGTGAAACCTCCAGCTATGTCATACCCGACCTTCTGGTGACCCGTACCCAGCAGGGTTGGCGGGTTGAGCTCAACCCGGAAACACTGCCCAAGCTCAGGGTACAACCCCAGTATGCAGACCTGATCCGTCGTGCCGACTCCAGTGACACCAACCAATACCTTAAGGATCACTTTCGAGAAGCCCAGTGGCTGATCAAAAGTTTGCAAAGCCGCAGTGAAACCCTCCTCAAGGTTGGCAGTAAAATTGTCGAAGTCCAGCAAGACTTTCTGGAAAAAGGTGAAGAATTCATGAAACCCATGGTTCTTGCGGATATTGCCACAGCCATTGAAATGCATGAATCCACCGTTTCCAGAGCTACAACACAAAAATACATCCATACCCCCCGCGGCCTCTTTGAACTGAAATATTTTTTCTCCAGTCACGTATCCACTGCAGAAGGCGGAGAGGCCTCCTCCACGGCCATTAGGGCCATGCTCAAAAAGCTGATTTCCAATGAACCGGCCAAAAAGCCCCTTTCGGACAGCAAGCTGGCTGACCTCCTGGCCGACTCGGGCATCCAGATTGCCAGACGCACCGTTGCCAAGTATCGTGAGGCCCTGGGTATCCCTCCTTCCAGCGAAAGAAAGCGCCTGCGCTAAATGCTTATTTTGTCAAGGCATTTATATGCTTAACGCTTGCTGATCAGGGCTTTGCTTTATGATAAAAAGCGTTACAATGAAAGTGTACAATCAAGATAACAGGAGCCCACTATGCAGCTGAATATTACTGGCCACCACGTAGAACTGACCGATGCACTTCGTGACTATGTAGAAACCAAATTTGCCAAGTTAGAGCGTCATTTCGATCAGATTACCAATGTTCAAGTGACCCTGACCGTGGACAAATTGCGCCAGATCGCTGAAGCAACCCTGAAGGTTGCCGGTGGTGAAATCCATGCCAGCGGAGAAACTGAAGACATGTATTCAGCCATAGACCAACTGATTGACAAACTGGACCGTCAACTGATCAAGCACAAGGAAAAAAGCCAGGCGCGCCAGCAAGGCTCCACCCACTAAAACAATCTTACACATCCGGCCATCATGCAGATAAACGAAATCCTGACCCTTGAGCGCACCCTTTTCGGGGTGCCAGGGGGCAGCAAAAAACGGGTTCTGGAATACTTCAGCAAGTTTATTGCCCAGCAAATACCCGCACTGGACAGCGAAGAAGTATTTTCCAGACTGATTGCCAGGGAAAAACTGGGCAGCACAGGTATCGGCGAGGGGGTTGCCCTTCCCCACTGCCGGATCAGCCACTGCAAGGAAGCCATCGGCACTTTTATTCGCTTGCGGGATAAAATTGATTTCGATGCCATTGATGGCCAACCTGTTGACCTCATCTTCCTGCTGCTGGTGCCGGAAGATGCCAATGAAGCCCACCTGCAAACTCTGGCCAATCTTGCCGAAACCTTTGCTCAGGATGATCTGCGCAAGGCTCTGCGCAAATCCGATCAACCGGAAACACTTTATGAACTGCTTACTGCCGGCGTAAGCAGTTGAAGCTCAAAATTTTCCTGACCAGCTACCAAGGAGGAGCCCATGCAATTGGTGATTATCAGCGGACGCTCAGGGTCAGGCAAAAGTGCGGCCCTGCATGCTCTGGAAGATCTGGGCTACTACGCCATCGACAACCTGCCTGCCGGACTCCTGATCCCCCTGGCTGAGCAGGCACGCATCCAGTCCAATCTCAGTCGTGTCGCAGTCAGTATTGATGCCCGCAATCTCTCGCGTGATCTGGATCACTTCCCCACCATCATGCAGGAATTGACTGCTGAAGGTGTGGAAGTCAATGTTGTCTACCTGAATGCCAGTGCCAAAACCCTGCTCGAACGCTTCTCATCAACCCGACGTCGCCACCCTCTGACGCGGGAAGGCAAGCTGTCGCTCAGTGAAGCCATCGACAAAGAGCAACAACTTCTGGATCCCCTGGCCAATGTTGCACAATTGACTCTGGACACTACGCGTTTATCCGTTCATGAGCTGCGCAGCACGATTGCCCGCGAAGTAGCCAAATCCGCGAACCAGCCAACCACCTTGCTGTTTCAATCCTTTGGCTTTAAAAAAGGAGTGCCCTTGGATGCCGACCTGGTGTTTGACGTGCGCTGTCTGCCCAACCCTTTCTGGGAAATCAAGCTAAGAGGACTCACCGGACTGGACAGCCAGGTAATCGATTTTTTTAAAGAGTCCAGCCGTCCCCAGGAAATGTTTGACGATATCAAAAGCTTTGTTGAGCACTGGCTGCCCCGTTTTGTGGAAAGTAATCGCAGCTATGTAGCCGTCTGTATCGGCTGCACAGGGGGTCAGCACCGCTCTGTCTATCTGGCTGAAAAACTCGGCCAGCATTTTCAAGAGTTGCATCCGGATGTCCAAATCCGTCACCGTGAACTCAATCTGAATAAACAAACCAATTAACCCCATGCCAGAAAAGACCGTCACACTGATTAACAAGAAGGGATTGCATGCGCGTGCAGCAACCCGGGTTGTTCAGGTCAGCCAGCAATACCAGGCAAAAACTGAACTGAGTCTGGGGGATAAGTCCGCTAACACCCGTAATATCATGCAGCTGCTAATGCTCGCTGCACCCTGTGGTACCCAATTGAACCTTCGCGCCGAAGGTGAAGATGCCGAGGCTGCTCTGGCGGCTCTAGATGAATTGATTCAGGCCCGATTTGATGAAGAAGAATGAACCCCATGAAGAGCAGGAACAAGACCTGCCACCCAGCAAAAGTGAAATCAAGCGGCAAATGTTGCAACTCCAGGAACTGGGCAAACAGCTGCTGGAGCTGAACAAAAAACAGCTGCAAAGTGTTCCCCTGACTGAAGAGCTGCAGGATGCCCTGGTGGAATACCAGCGTATTAAGTCCCATGAGGCCCGTCGACGCCAATTGCAGCGAATCGGTAAGTTGATGCGTTCAGCCGATCACGAAGCCATTGCCCAGGCCGTAGCACTGTTTGATGCCAGCTCCGAAGCCTATGCCCAGCATTTTCAACAGCTGGAGCACTGGCGGGAACGCCTGATCGAAGAAGACACAGCATTGCCAGAATTCATTGAAAAATGGCCAGGCTGTGAAGTTCAGAAACTGCGCCAGCTGATCCGTAATGCCCGCAAGGAAAGAAGCGAAGACAAGCCGCCGGCCCAGTCGCGCAAACTCTTTCGTTATTTACGAGACATCTGCGAGCAACAATAATATTGATTCTGATTAATTCTAACGTAACTCTTTAAGCTTCACTTTCGGCTGACGTATCGACCCACGAACTTCATAAAGGGCCTCGCGTCGGGTATCAAAAAACAAGCCCACAAACTTCTGGCCCAGCCAAATAGCAGCTCCAACCTGAGGGGCTCCCAATACGACTGCGGCCAGTGGAAGTGCTTGGCCCACCGGCAGGGTGACCTTGAGTTCCTGATCCAGAGTTTCTTCCAGCAGGTCGATCTCTCCTGTCAGACTGACACGGGTTGCCGAACTTTGCATCAGAGTGGGTTGCAAGCTACGCAGGTAACCCTCTTCAAGCTCATAGCTGGCTTCCAGGCGATCAAAACTCACACCCTCAGCGGTGAGATCAGAAAAGTCCAGACGCATCCGACGAACCAGGTTATCCAAATTCATCAACCCGAAAAAACGGCTGGCCCCCAGGGCAGTGCCTTCTGTTTCCGGGAAGTAGCCCTTCGTAAACAATAGCTCCATATCACCTTCAGCTAATGGCAGAAAAAAAGCGGCCGGGGAACCCGGCCAGGTGAACCGTCCGTCAATAACATGGCTTTCACTCACCACCGGGGATTTCCCGTCCGTGACTGCCCTCAGGGCCGGTGCCGGATTTTTCCCCTTGATGTGTACTGCAAGGCTACTGCTGGACTCGGGTTCCAGCTTCCAGAGCAGCTCACCGGTGACCTGGCTCTGCCCCAGATCACCCTGAATCTCTGTCAAGGCCAGCTCCTGAGGACCTGTCCTGACCAGGCCCTGCCAATGGCCCAAAGCATTTTTCCCCCGCTCCAGACTGGTCAGTGACCAGTCAAGATCCGGCCACTGATCCGGCTGACTGCCTTCCAGAAAATCTTCCGGGCGAAGGGCCAGCATTTCCAGGCGTCGACTTCCAGGCAAATAGGGCTCATTGTTCAAAGTTTCTGGGGTCGAATCTTTACCAGGCAGCTTGAGACGATCCAGCTCCAGTTGCACTCGCGAGTCAGGATCGGGCCAGTGCAGGCGTCCGATCAAAGGATTGGAAATCATCTCAAACCGGATATCGGGTTGTTGGTGCTGCAAATCCAGATACAGAGGCCCCAAAGCGGATTGCTGCCAGGCTGTATTCTCGATACGAGCCGTTAATTGCCGCAATTCAGCTGGCAACTGGGTTCCTGGTGAGCTTTGAGCCTCTTCATTCCTGCTGGCAAGTGGAGCGACTCCCGAAGTCCCGAGATAATGCGTCTGCCACCAGCGCCAGAGCAAATCCAGGTCAAGCTGGTCGAGTCGCGCATCCACACTAACTCCCGCTTCTCCAGGCAGTCCCGAAGCCTGGACACCTTGGCTGGCCAAATCAACACGAATCCCCTGGCTTTCATCTGCCAGCCAGCTGTTTACCTGCAATTGATCTTCAATTTGCAGCAGCAGGGGGATCTCATCCCGAGCAAAGTCCAGGCGTAAATATAGAGGTTTTTGTTGAGTGACTGATTTGCCAAAAGGCTCTGGCAGGTCAAGCTGGATACCTTTCAGGTTGGAGTGGATTTCCAGAGCGTTCAGCGGTTCCAGCACCCATTCACCCCGGACTTCCGCAGCACCTTCTGCCCAAGGCCAGGAAGGCCACTCCAGCCAATTCAAAACACTGGCAAGGCTGGGAGTCACTGCAAAAGTCAGACGGTTGTCCTGGCCCTGAATCCGCGCCTGGAAAGGGTATTCCCAGAGCCGACCGGTAAAACGGCTGCCCCTCAGGCCCTGATCGAGAGTGAAGTCCAGATTTCCATGCAAGGCATCCAGCTGCAAATCTGCCTGACTGAGATAAAGGCGACCTGCATCCACATCCAGATGCAGATCAACCTGCAGGTCATCATGATGTTCATAAAATGGAATCTGTAACTCCAGGCTGCCTTCACCTCGCCCCTGATATTGCCAGCTGTGCAAAGCTTCAGGCACCCAGTCCTGCAGAGGACTCAATGCGATTAATTTCGGGAATACTGCCAGTTCACTGCTGATTTTTGCCTGAATCTTCAGCAACTGTTCCTGTCCCTGCCAGGCTGTGGAAAAATCCCCTTGCTGCAACCGGGCACCCAGCAAATGCCCCTGGCTGACCTGGCCTTCAGTCAACCCCTCATCCACACGTACCCAACCATCCAAGTGATTCAACGCCGGCCAGTCAGGATCAAAAGCCAGACTGGAGTCCTCGAAATCAGCCTGAAACTGAAAGCTGGGCTTGGCGTTTGATTGTAAAGAACCGGCAAAAATAAACCCGCCCTGTTTGACCTGACCTTCCTGCAAAGCTTTCTGCAACCAGGAGTAGACTTCATGGGGCAGCACACGCTCAGGCACCAACTGTTGATGCGCGATTAACCGGGTTGGTTGCAGGCCCAAATTCAGATACAAACGCTCATCCTGAGGATTCAATTGCAAACTGAAGTCTCCGCTAACCTGTGAGGCCTGCTGTGCATCTTGCTGTTCGGGTAATGGCAGACCAGCCCTTAGCTGATGCCCCTCAACCCAAACAGTTTCCTGATCCAGCCACCAACTCACCTCACCCTGACCACTGCTAAGCTGGAAAGGCTGTGTATAGAGCTCAGGAAAAAAAAGCTTCAGGGGCTGCTGCTGAAAAAGCACCCGCCCGCCCTCTGCGGAAGCCTCAAGCCAGGCATCGAGGTTACCCACTCCCGGTGCTCCTGACCAAGCCCCAACCGTGACATCTTGCAGCAGGCTGGTGAATTGCCAGGGCTGCTTCGCCCCCCAGTTTAAATGCAGATTCTGCAGACTACCCTGAGGGTCAAGGTCTTCAAGCAAAGTCACCAGCCATTCAGGTGAATGGGGAGCCTCCAGCAGTACCGATTTTGCTTCTGCCAGAGGCAAGCGCTTTAGTAATACTTGCCATTCCCGTGAATCGTAGTGAAGTTTCCCCTGCAAACCCTTCAGGCTTTGTTCTGACCAGCTCAAATCAGCAAGCTGCCAGTCAGCCTGCCAGTTTTCGCCTTGCCCCGAAAGGCTCAATGCCAAGTCTTGAAAAGCCAAATCGCCCGGTCGCAGTTCAAGCTGACCTTTCTCACTGCGCAACTCCAGGCTGGTTTGCCCCTTTTCAAGACTCAGCCATGCCTGCAGAGAAATTCCACCTTGTGGCCAGCCCAGTTTTTTCTCCCAGGAAGCAGGCCACCACGAATGCAGGTCTTGCACCTGAAGGTTTTCCAGATTCAGCCAGGCATCCAGGCGTGACTGGTGAATATCAAAATGCTCGCCTTCCAGAGTGACCAGCAAGCGGGAAGTCGCCTCCCCTCCTTCCAGATCCAGTTGAAAGTCCAGTTGGCGTCCCTCACTCCAGCGACGATAGTTCAAATGCGGAGCGGACAGTCGCAGACTTTCACCACCATCCAACGGCTTTAGGTTTAGAGTGATATCAGTAAAATCCAGCTCACCCTGAACCAGCAGCAGTTCCAGCCATTCAAGCAATTGGTACGGCTGACGGGGCCCTGGTGTGTCCGACACCGAACTGGAGGTCTGTGCCATCTCATCCCAACCTGGCAACTGCCAACCCGAAGCCGTTTCTTCCAGCCAGATTTCCAACCCTTGCAACTGAGCTTCCTGCATGCGGGGTGCCCAGGCCAACAAGCTCGACCAGCTATCCAGTTCAGCTTCAAGCTGCTGCAACTGCAAAAACGGGCGACCCTGGCGACTCAGGGTCAACTCATCAACAACAAGACGGGGATCAATACGATACAGACTGGCAGACAAGTGCTGACTCTGGACTGTAAAAGGAAGCTGTTGGTTCAGCCAGGCTTCCAGGTCAGGTCGGGCTGTGTCCAGCTGTGGCAGGAGAAAACGAACCAGAAGAACCAGCAGGGCAACAAACACCAATAGCAGCAGCAAGGACCAGAGAGGCAACTGCAAAACAAACCAGCGCAAAGCTGATTTTTGGGTGGTTGAGCTTGTCATAATTATTGTAAAACAATATCAAACTGCTCTTGTGAATAGAGCGTTTCAACCTGGAAACGTATGGGTTTGGCAATAAAGGTTTCCAGATCAGCCACGGCTGCCGACTCTTCATCCAGAAAGCGGTCAACCACTGCTTGACCGGCCATTACCAGATAGGACTCACCGCCGTAGGCCCGATCCATACGCAGCAAATCACGAAGGATTTCATAGCAAACGGATTCAGGGGTTTTCAGAGTCCCCCTTGCCTGACATAAATGACAGGGTTCACAAACAATCTGTTCCAGGCTTTCCCGGGTACGCTTGCGCGTCATCTGCACCAAACCCAGTTCAGTCACACCGGAAAGCTTGGTTTTAGCATGATCTCTTTCCAGATTTTTTTCCAGCAGACGCAAAACCTGACGCTGATGTTCGACATCATCCATATCGATAAAATCAATAATGATAATACCACCCAGATTACGCAGCCTGAGTTGACGAACTATGGCGGTGGCGGCTTCCAGATTGGTCTTGAAAATGGTTTCTTCCAGATTCCTGTGTCCGACAAAACCGCCCGTATTGACATCGATGGTTGTCATGGCTTCCGTTTGATCAATCACCAGATAGCCACCGCTTTTCAGCTGTACCTTGCGCATCAGGGCTTTCTGGATTTCATCTTCCACACTGTAGAGATCAAAAATAGGACGCTCACCGGGATAATATTCCAGTTTATCCTGCAACTGCGGCACAAATTCTGCAACAAACTCGTTCAGTTTCTGGAAGTTTTCCCGGGAATCAATGCGGATCTTTTCAATTTCCGGCCGGACAAAATCCCGCATGGAACGCATGAACAAAGGTAGATCTTCATAAATACAGCAAATTCCGGTTTCGCGTTTAATCCGCCTTTCCACAGCTTTCCAGACCCGATGCAGAAACTGGATATCTGCCAGAATTTCATCACCACTACCACCTTCGGCAGCGGTGCGCAGGATAAAACCACCCGGCTCTTCTTCAGGTAATTCGGACATACCCTGGCCGACAAGAGTTTTCAACCGCTCCCTTTCCTCTTCCTGCTCAATACGCTGGGAAACGCCCACATGCGGTGTGTGTGGCATGTACACCAGATAACGGGAGGGGATGGAAAGATGCGTCGTCAGGCGCCCCCCTTTGCTGCCAATGGGGTCTTTGGTGACTTGGACAATCAGTTGCTGGCCTTCATGCAATAGCTGGCTGATACTGGGTGTTTCACCTTCAGCAGAAGGCTTGGCCACTTCGGCCACATGGATAAATGCAGCCCGCTCCAGACCAATATCCACAAAGGCGGCCTGCATACCCGGCAGCACTCTGACCACTTTACCCTTGTAAATATTGCCTACAATACCCCGGCGTCGGGTACGCTCGATGTAGACCTCCTGAAGCACACCATTCTCAACCAGGGCAACCCTTGTTTCCATGGGTGTCAGGTTGATGAGAATTTCTTCGCTCATTGATTTTCCTTAGCAACAGAGTTCAGGCCAGGGCAAAGCGACGTTTTACACCTTGGAGAAGAGTGAAGACCCAGGCCCAGAGCACGCCGGAAACCAGGGCAGGCAAAAGCAGGAACCCCAATCCGGACATGGCTCCGAAGATCCCCTGAATCCACTGAAAGACCAGCTGACTGATCCCCACCAGCAAAAAAACCAGAGCCGACTGTTTGAGCATGGAATACATACGGATGCGCTGATAGAAGCGATTGCACAAAAAGCCCAGCAGGGCCAGTACAATAGCATTGTGGCCCAGCAGAGTGCCCTCTATCAGATCCAGTAACAAACCCCAGCCAAAACCATGCACTATACCCACTCGCTGCGGAAGGCTAAGAGACCAGAAGATCAAAACCAGGCTGATCCACTCAGGCCGCCAATAGAGCACGATATCTGGCATAGGAAGAGCTTGTAGATAAAGGGCAACCAGAAAGGTCAACTGGATCACCCAGAAACCCTGGGACTTTTTCTCGGCCATCAGTTGCCCTCCTCAAGCTTTCCGGGTGCCTGTTGCTCCGGACTGGATTGCTGGTAATCAAGCAACAGCACATAGCGGCTACGGTCCAGCTGGGCCAGAGAGTGAGCCTCAACATCCATAAAAGGCTCGCCTCGCTGATGGGAAATGCTACTGACCCGGGCCACGGGATAGCCAAAGGGAAAACGCCCACCCAACCCCGAAGTCATCAGCAAATCACCTTCACGCAGATCAGCCGTTTCCGGAACATGATCCAGACGCAAAAGATTGACCTGCCCTGTGCCCTGAGCCACAAAACGCAAGCCATTACGATTAACCTGAACGGGTATCGCGTGATTGGTATCAGAAATCAGCAACAAACGGCTGGTATAGGGGCTGACCGAAATCAGTTGCCCCATCACCCCGGAAGCATCCACCACCGGCATGCCAATAAAAGCTCCATCCTGGCGCCCCTGATTAATAATCACCTGATGCGAGAAAGGATCGTAATTGACCCCGATCAGCTCGCCAGTCAGATAGGGTACTTCCGTTCGCTCGGTAGCATTCAGCAGCTCCCGTAAACGCACATTTTCTGCGACTACGGCCGACATGGTCTGACTGCGCTCAGCCAGAACCAAAGCCTGGGATTTCAGTTCGCGATTTTCTTCCAAAAGCAGATTGCGGTTGGCCAGGCTATCCACTGCCCATCCCCAGGTCCGACCCGGAGCATCGGCAGCCCACTGCAGGGGGGTTACCAGGAGTGCCATCCAGGAACGGGCATAGGCCACTTCGGAAAAGCGGTATTCAGCCGTCATCAGAACAGCCCCCAGAAGCAGGGCCATCAACAAACGGTAGCCTAAAAAAGGGCCTTTGGCAAAAAGCTGCTTAATGGTAAAACCCTCATAAAATGAGCAACTTAAACGACAAGAAACGCCACCCTGAAAGCAGAGGGGCGTTTCCTAACTGGAGCACCAGAATCTTTACTATTCAATTGCCAACAAATCAAAAGTCTGCTGATCAATCAACTCCAGTGCCTTACCACCACCCAAGGCCACGCAGGTCAGGGGGTTTTCGGCAATGATAACGGGCAAACCGGTTTCTTCGGCAATCAGCTTGTCAATATCCCGCAGCAGAGCACCACCACCGGTCAGAACCAGGCCGCGCTCGGCAATGTCCGAAGCCAACTCGGGAGGTGATTGTTCCAGAGCACTTTTGATGGCCTGCACTATGGCAGCCAGAGGCTCCTGCAAAGCCTCCAGAATTTCATTGGAATTCAGGGTAAAGCTGCGCGGAATACCTTCAGCCAGATTGCGGCCACGCACATCAATTTCCTTGATATCACTGCCCGGATAAGCACAACCGATTTCCTGCTTGATGCGCTCAGCCGTGGCATCACCAATCAAGCTGCCATAATGACGACGCACATAGGCCACGATGGATTCATCAAAACGGTCACCGGCAATACGCACCGATTCCGAATAAACCACACCGTTCAGAGAAATGATAGCAATCTCAGTCGTGCCGCCGCCGATATCCACCACCATGGAACCCTGAGCTTCGTCAACCGGCAAGCCTGCACCGATGGCAGCCGCCATAGGTTCTTCGATCAGGAATACATCACGGGCACCGGCACCCAGTGCAGATTCCTTGATGGCCCGACGTTCAACCTGGGTCGACATGCAGGGCACACAGACCAGAACACGGGGGCTGGGAGTGAAAAAGTTGTTGTCATGCACCTTGGAAATAAAGTGCTGCAGCATTTTTTCAGTGACATGAAAGTCGGCAATAACACCATCTTTCATTGGTCGGATGGCAGTAATATTGCCCGGCGTTCGACCCAGCATACGCTTGGCTTCAAACCCCACTGCAGCCACACTGCGCTGGTTGCCGTGATGGCGAACAGCAACAACGGAGGGCTCATTAAGAACCACACCTTGTCCGCGGACGTAAATCAATGTGTTTGCGGTTCCCAGATCGATTGACAAATCGCTGGAGAACATACCTCTGAGACGTTTAATCATGCTTTTGGTGACCTATCCTAATGAATCCCTCTTCTGGGCGGAAACTCTAGCAACCTGAGGGGGTCAGGGCAAGCAACTTTAACAGTTGCCCTACTAAATCTATGCTATTCTTTACGACTTTGATCTGCGATACAACGGTCATCGCTTGTTTAAACCAGCTCTAAGGTTACCACATGAAACTGGAAGCAGAAGAATTACATAAGGTCGCCCATCTGGCACGCCTGACTTTAGAACCCCAAGCCATCGAAGATTACACCCAGGCACTCAGCAATATTCTCAATCTGGTCGACGAAATGCAGGCCATTAATACTGATAATGTTCAGCCCATGGCGCACCCCCTGGATGCGACCCAGCGCCTGCGTATTGATGAAGTGACCGAAACCGTTGACCGGGAACTTCTGCAGAAACAGGCACCTGCCACCGAACAGGGACTCTACCTGGTCCCCCGCGTCGTCGAATAACCTGCAGAACCAGCCGACTTTAGGAGACAGCATGATTGACCTGAGCCTGACCCAGATGGCCCAAGGCCTGGCCTCTGGTGATTTTTCCAGCACTGAGCTCACCCAGGCATTTCTGGATCGTATCCAGCAGCACAATACCCAGCTTAATGCTTTTATCACTGTGACACCGGAACAGGCCCTGAAAGAAGCAGCCGTTGCCGATGAAGTAATCAGCCAGAAACAGGCCAGCCCCCTGACTGGCATCCCCCTGGCACATAAAGATATTTTTTGCACCCTGGGTGTTAAAACCTCCTGTGGTTCGAAAATTCTGGATAATTTTACTGCACCCTATTCAGCCACTGTGGTCGATAAACTGGCTTCTGCGGGTATGGTTTCCCTGGGCAAAACCAATCTGGATGAGTTTGCCATGGGCTCCTCCAACGAAAGCTCTTTTTATGGTGCCGTTAAAAATCCCTGGGATACCCAGGCCGTCCCCGGCGGTTCCTCCGGTGGCTCAGCCGCTGCTCTGGCCGCCCGCCTGACACCTGCTGCCACCGGCACCGATACCGGCGGCTCCATTCGCCAGCCCGCTGCTTTTTGTGGCATCACCGGCATCAAACCCACTTATGGCCGTGTTTCCCGCTGGGGCATGATTGCCTATGCTTCCAGTCTGGATCAGGCAGGACCCATGGCCCGCAGTGCTGAAGACTGCGCCCTGCTACTGAAAGCCATGGCCGGTTTTGACCCTCGTGACTCCACCAGCCTGCAGCGTTGTGTGCCTGATTACCCCAATCTGCTGAATGAACCACTGCAAGGCTTGAAGCTGGGTTTGCCCAAAGAATACTTTGGTGACGACCTCAACCCGGACATGGCGGAACGCCTGCAGACAGCCATCAAGGAACTGGAAAAACTGGGCGCCCAGATCAAGGAAGTCAGCCTGCCGCTGACCCGCCTGGCCATTCCGGCCTATTATGTGATCGCTCCGGCTGAAGCCAGCTCCAACCTGTCACGTTTTGATGGTGTTCGCTATGGTTATCGCTGTGAAAACCCCAAAGACCTTGAAGATCTTTACAAACGCTCCCGTAGTGAAGCTTTTGGAGCGGAAGTCAAACGCCGCATCCTGATTGGTACCTATGCCCTCTCTGAAGGCTTTTATGATGCCTACTACCGCAAGGCCCAACAGCTGCGCCGGATGATCACCGAAGACTTCCAGAAGGCCTTTAATGAGGTGGATCTGCTGCTGGCCCCGACCACTCCGACACCCGCTTTTGACCTGGGCAGCAAGAACAAGGATCCAGTGGAGATGTATCTGGAAGACATCTACACCCTGGGTGTCAACCTGGCCGGCCTGCCTGCCATGTCTGTTCCTGCAGGACAGGTCAAGGGTCGCCCCATCGGCATGCAGCTGATTGGCAACCACTTTGACGAAGGGCGATTGCTGAACGTGGCCCACCAGTTCCAGCAGGTAACCGATCACCATATGCAAACACCAGAGCTGAACTAAGAAGCCATGACCAGTCACTTTTGCAAGCAGTGCTGCTCTCGACGCGTTCGGCTTTCCTTGCCTCAAGCGTCGCGCTGCGCAATCCTTGCTTCGCTGGACGCAGCATCTCCTTGCCGTGACTCAAGTTATGCAAAGTTTGCAAAATCAGTTAATTAAAGGGTTTTTACTATGCAATGGGAAGCCGTTATCGGGCTGGAGGTACATGCCCAGCTCGCCACAGAATCCAAGATTTTTTCCGGTGCCAGCACACGTTTTGGCGCCGAACCCAACACCCAGGCCTGCGTTATTGACCTAGGTATGCCCGGGGTGCTGCCGGTTCTCAATGAGAAAGCCGTAGCCATGGCGGTTTTGTTTGGCCTTGCGGTCGACTCGGAAATTCCCCAGCGCTCTTCTTTTGAACGTAAAAATTATTTCTATCCCGACCTGCCCAAGGGCTACCAGACCAGCCAGATGGCTGAACCCATTGTCGGTTTGGGGCATCTGGATATCCCCCTGGAAGACGGCGATATCAAGAAAATCCGTATCCATCACGCCCACCTGGAAGAAGATGCCGGTAAAAGCCTGCATGAAGACTTCCATGGCATGACCGGTGTTGATCTTAACCGTGCAGGCACCCCGCTGCTGGAAATCGTTTCCGAACCGGACATGAATTCCGCCAAGGAGGCTGTAGCCTATCTGAAAGGCATCCACGCCATCGTCACCTATCTGGGTATTTCCGATGGCAATATGGCGGAAGGCTCCATGCGCTGTGATGCCAACGTTTCCATCCGGCCCAAGGGCCAGGAGAAGCTCGGTACCCGCTGCGAGATCAAAAACGTTAACTCCTTCCGTTTTGTGGAAAAAGCCATTAACCATGAGATCCAGCGTCAGATTGAACTGATTGAAGATGGTGGTCGTGTCATTCAGGAGACCCGCCTGTATGATCCGGATCTGGATGAAACCCGCTCCATGCGCACCAAGGAAGAAGCCAATGACTATCGCTACTTCCCTTGCCCCGACCTGTTGCCCGTAGAGCTGGATGCAGCTTATATCCAGCATCTAAAGGAAAGCCTGCCAGAATTGCCGGAACAAAAGCGCCAGCGTTTTACCACCAAGCTGGGGCTGTCTGAGTATGATGCCGGAGTTCTCGCTGCCAGCCGCCCGCTGGCTGATTATTTTGACCGGGTGACTGAAATTTGCGGAGATGCCAAATTGGCCGCCAACTGGGTGACCGGTGAATTGTCTGCTCAGCTGAACCGTGAAAGCCTCGACATTACTCAGGCACCGGTGGCACCCGAACAGCTGGCAGGCCTTTTAAAACGTCTGGGTGATGACACCATCAACGGCAAGGCAGCCAAACAGATTTTCGCTGCCCTCTGGGCCGGTGAAGGCCAAACGGCTGATGAAATCATTGATGCCAAGGGCCTCAAGCAGGTTACCGACACGGGAGCCATTGAAGCGATTATTGATGAAGTATTGGCCAACAACCAGCCCCAGGTGGATCAGTACAAGGCAGCTGAACCCGACAAGCGTGGCAAGATGATCGGCTTCTTTGTCGGCCAGGTGATGAAGGCTTCCAAGGGGACCGCCAACCCGCAAGCCGTCAATCAACTGCTCAAAGATAAATTGGATCAGGCGTAAAGAAAAGGCACAAGGAAGTGCAATATCTGCTGCTTTTATTTCAGCTTTAACAACTCCAGCCGCGTTTCCCGAAACCACTGTTGTTTGAGGCCGCGTTGCTCATTGACCAGCAGGTGCAGATAATTCACCAAGGGGTGGCTTGCAGGCAATTGCTGCAGTTTCTGGCGCAGGCTTTTCTGGTAAAGCAGCTGCTGCTCCGGCTGGTGCAAGGCTGCGGATTTGTCTTTAAGAAAGCTCAAGGGCGGCAGCAGTAGGTGGGTATAGCCTTCATTCAAGGCAATATTGACACCCTTGGCATCAAAGTCACCCAGGTAGAGGCAGGGTTTTCCGGTAGCCCGCCAGCAGTTTTTCAGCTGCTTCAAGCCGGATGCATAAAGCTGATCACCGCGATACACCACCAAAGCCTGGTTGAGCTGCTCCGGCAAGCCATAATCCCCTTCGGCATAGCTGTAAAAACTATCCAGATTCTCCACCACCAGCAGTTGGCCAAAGCGAGTCAGATCCACTTCCCGCCAGTCCAGATCCAGTGTGATGCGTTGTGGATTGTGTAAAATCCATACCAGAGTTTTATCACCGGAATGAGCGGGTTGGTTCACCAGAATTCTTTGCTCACGAGGCTTCTCACCCTGCTGCTTGTATTCATCCAGCCCACTGGCTGCCTGATCTTCACGGTTAAGGTTTTGATATTCCTGGGCCAAAGGATGCTGCCCCAGCTGCTTCAGGGTCTTTTCAATCTGCTTGAGAAAAAGAGCATCAAAGGTGAAATACTTACTCCCGCAGCGGCTGCCTTCATGCAGTTGAAATTCCCGGCACCAGGCCAGGATTTCCTGGAGAGTGGGGCTGCTCAGAGGCTTGTCCACCTGAGGGCAGGCTTTCAGTTTCTGCTGGATGCCTCTGAGCATTTTGCGGGCAGCACTGCTTAACCTGACCTGACTCATGCTGCCGCTCCTGTGGGTGCCACCTGCAACTGAACATCATGAATCAGGTAAACCTGATTCCAACGACTCGCCGGGCTTTCATCCTGCCAAATGCGAAACTGGCTTTGCTCTCGGGCAGGCAAGCCCTGGTGTTCAGCGATCACCTGGTAAAGCCAGATTTCTGCATCCCAATCCAGCTGCTGTTTTTGCCAATAATCCAGGGCACTGACCACTTCTCCCGAATCGATCACTTGCAGATAAAAGTCCTCCACCGCCTGCTTGAGTTTTTGTTGGCGGGCTGCCACCTGTTCATCTTCAGGCCAGGCAGCCGGTGCTGCTGACTGAGTCACAACCGCGGTGTCTGTCCGTCGGGGCAGTTCTCTGACCCACTCAGCCAACAGATCACTTTCACTGGAACGATCCAGAGCCACAGCAGCAGCCGGATGCAACGGTGCTGCCAGGTTGACCAGATCTGGAACCTGGCTGCGCCTGGCGTAGTTTCCCGGCTGAAAACCCGGATGTTCGCGCAAAAAAGCCACCATGCCGTTAACCAGAAGGCTGCGAGCCTGTTGCTGTCGAAAGCGAGCCATCAGTTGCACCAGGCGGCTCTGGACTTCACGCAGGCTGGTGTAGTGGCTGGATAGCTGGTTCTGCAGCTGACTGATCAGTAGTTTACGCAGTAGCCCGTTACCATCCACCAGTTGAATCAACTCGTCAAAATCAATCAGTTCCATGCCGTCCAGCAAGCGGGTGATCTGCTTCTGGGCACGTTCATTTTCGCGGATTTTGTCATTCAGGCTGGAAACAAAGCCAAAGTCACTGTTGAGACGCTGCCAGAGGCTGTCAATGGCATCGGCAAAACGGCTGTTCAGATCGTCCACCTCCTGGGTCAGGCGCAATTGTTGCTGTTCGGCCAACAGATAATCACCACGTGACTGAGCTTCACGATATCCCTGCACCAGGTTACGCACCAACTCCAGGGTTTCGGCCACATCGGCATTCACATGGCGGCGTTTTTCATCCGCCAGCATTTCTGCAATCAGGTCCCTGACCCTATGGCTGAGCTTGAGTCCAGACTGGTCATCCGAACGCCAGAGAATGCGTGCTGCCTGGAGTTTCTTCAAGGCTGTTTCACTGAAGGCACTGGGGTCGACCTCCTCCCCCACATAACCTTGCATCAGGGCCTGAGCATGTTTGCCCAGCAATGTCAGGCGTTCAACGCCTGTCTTGACCAGACTGGTGGCAAACTCCTCCTGACTCATCAGATCAGCCGCTCCTGTTGCTGAGGTTCATCGTCTACAGGCAGGTTTTCTTCATCACGAATAAAACGAATCAGATCCACCAGATAATCCACCTTACTGGTCACCAGATAATACTGGCGGTCGCTGTGGGGTTGCAGCAGGTAACCATGTTCCTTCAACCGCCGGAAAATCAGTTTGACCTGATTGTCCAGGGCATCACTCTGGGAGTTGAAAAAACGATCTGCAGCCAAGCGTTGCAGGCGATCCTTGAGACTGGCATTGTCTTCACACTTGAGCGTGAATTCGGCCGGTTTCAGCACATCCCCAGCTGACATAACGGCATCCCGGCCCAGTGCTTCCTGAACCAGTTGCATCCATTCCAGCAGGGGTTGCAGGCTGTTCATGGTCAGTGCCAACTGTCCGGACAATTGATCCCGCGCCTCCTTGCCCAGTTCCAGCCAGGCCAGAAACCAGACACTGCCCTCCGGATTGCTGGCCAGCCGTCGATTGAGAGGCTTGAGATACTCATCAATGGCTTCACGGGTCTGTTCATCCTGCAAATGCCGATAGGCATCTTCATCGGTGATGGGGCAGATGAATTCACCGGCCAGCAACCGTTCCACCAGTGGGCCGTATTGCATGGGCATCATGGGGTCACCTCCTGCCGTCTTTCCTGGAGACGCTCCGCCAAACGGCTGAGCTGAGGCTCAATGCGCTTTAACTGCCGCCGGTTGGGATTGTTTTTGTCACGATCAATCAGGTAGCGATGCTGGAAGAGCAAAAGCACATCGGATTCGGGGTTGGGAAATGCTCCGACAATATGAATATCATTGCTTTCACAGGCTTTGAAGAGCTTTTCAACATTGTGATAAGCCAGAGTGCCAATTTCATCAATCGGCCAGTGGATGGCTATTTTTGCCTGACCGCGAAGCAGACGGGTAAAGGCCAGCAGAAACTTGCACAGGATCAGATAAGCCATGCCGTGGCTCGAAGATTCCAGGAGCTGACGATCATTCTTGATGATCAAATCAGTACCGCCTTCATTCAGGTGCAGTTCCAGGCGCAACAGGCTTTCAAAACTGTAGCTCTGGTCACTGCGCAGCAACTCCACGACATCAGCCAGGGCATTCAGGTAGTCGTTGTCCGGTAGAGGATTCCCGGATTGACGCCATTGTTCGTACAGAGAAGCAAAACGCCGCAGGGGTTTCCAGAAACCCAGCTCGTCGATGGTGGACTGGATTTTCACCTCGGATTTACTGATTCCTTCCAGCACCAGATCATCAGCCACTTCCCGGCTCAGACGACGGCTTTGTTCATTAATTCGCAGATTAAGGTCACGAAAAACCGTGAAGAATTTGCTTAAATCGCCACCCAGGTTTCGCCCCTGCTCCAACAGTTGTTGCTGCTGATCCTCCAACAGCTTGAGCATGCCTGCCAGGATGGGTAATAACTGGCGAGGACTGCTGCTGCCGGGACGTTCGCCTTCCAGCTTGTGGCGTTCGGAGTTCAGGTAGTCAACAAAATCACTACTGGCATCCTTGATCAGGTGGGTTTCAAAATCATCCAACGAGCGTTTCAACTGATTACTCAGGCGTTCACTGTCGGCCAGAGCTGCATGGGTGCGTTCAATACGTTCAGTCAGGTCAACCGCCTGGCTGTCACTTCGAGGGGGCTGATCCGGTGCTGGCAGGCTTTCCAGACGACTGAGCAGAGGCTGCACCTGGTTCAGTAAACGCTGTTGATTTTCCAGGCTTTTTTTCAATTGCTGTAGTTGCTGTTTGTACTGGTTACGGTCGGTCTGAAAGCGTGTTTTCAGGGCCTGCAGTTGCTGATCGGTCTGTCGCTCCCGGTGTTTGAGACCGGTTTCCTTCAAAACCAGCTCCGGCTTGCGTTTTTCCCAGTCAAGGCGCATGAATTTCCGGTAATCCTCCAGCTCATCCTTGCGGCTGGCAGTGGTGCGTATGGCAGAGCTCAGATTTTGCAAACGCTCTTCGGCTTCTCGCAGGTGGCTGGGGTCCAGCTGTTTTTCCTGCAACTCGCGGTTGAAAGCTGCTTCCAACTCGTTCAGTTGGCGTTTTTGTTCATTGCGTTTGTCTTCCAGCTGGGCATGCAGCTGTTGAATCTGTCGATCAAACCCCGCCAGTTGCTCCTGCCAGTCGGCCTTGAACTCCAGATACTGGGCCTGATATTCGTGTTTCAACTGGGCCAATGTCTGTTCGCGCTGCTGTAGTTGATGCTGCTTATGTTCCTGAAGCTGCTCCACAGTCTGCTGCCGCTCTTGCCGACGCTGTTTTTCCATTTGCTGGTGCTCTTCCAGCAGGCGGTTGCGGGCATCGGTCGCAAAATTGATTTCTGCCTGGGCCTGGTCGACGCTCAGGCGAGCCTGATCATAAGCATCCTGCTGGTGTTTTACCTGGAGGTTGGTGTCTGCCAGCAGTTTTTCGGCCTCTTCAGCTTCCACTTCAAGTTGTTGCCGGCGGTCTTCGGCGGCTTCAATCGCCAGCAGCAGGGCCGCTTCATCACGGGCATAATCCGGCAGATCAATGGCATTCAAATCCAGGTGTAAATTGAAAATGCCTGCGGAACTTTCCGGCAACTGTTGGGGAGCCAGGTCACTGCGCTCCAGAAGATCCGGCCGGAGTACCTTGCCCAGGGTTTGTTCCCAGCCGGGTTGATGAAAGCGCAGAAAGTGCCGCAGGCTGCCTTCTTCCGGATCACGCTGACGATGCAGTGAGCGGCAGTGGCTTTCTGCCTGACTGAGTTCCTGGCGCAGACGGGTTAGTTGGTCACTGGCTTCCTGACGCTGGTTTTTTCTGGAGTCCAGTTGCTGACGCAGATTGTCCAGGGTGAGTGTGCGATCCTGGCGGGTCGACTGGGCCTGTTCCAAACGTGCCTGAGCCAGTTCCTGGGCCTGTTTTTCGGCATCGGTCAGCAGACTGCCGTTAAGACTTGCTTTGAGCTCTGCCAGTTGTTCAGTCAGTTTTTCCAGTTGCTGCTGGAACCTGTCCTGCTGCTCCTGAAGCTGAGTTTCATAGGCCTGTTGCTGACGGGCTTTTTCCTCTTCCTGACGCTCCCGCTGCTCTTCTTTTTCAGTCTGGAGTTGGTCAATACGTCGATAATTTTCCTGGGATTGGCGCTCCAGCTCCCGGGATAGCTCGAGCTTGCGAGCTTCCAGTTTCTGCTGGGAGTCCCCCAGTTCATCACGCATCAGTTGCAGGTGTTTCTGCAATTCCTCCTGGTCCTGACGCCATTCCGGCAGGCGTTGCAAATCTGCTTCCAGGCCCGGCATGTCCCGTTCCAGATATTCATCATAACGGGCATGCAAATCATCCAGTTCACCCTGAACACGGCTCAGTTCACTGCGTTGTTCACTGAGCTGATCATTCAGTTCGTTGCGTTCTTCTTCATAAACCTGTTGCTGCTGGTTAAGCTCCTGGTTCAGCTGATTGAGCTGGGCATCATCATCGGCCAGGCGTTGCTGTAGCTGGGCGGCATCCTTTTCCAGCAGGGGTTGCAACTGCCAGAGCTCCGCCTCAGTGGCCGCCAGTTGCCGGGACAGGGTTTCCAGTTGGGCAAATTCCTGCTGTAGCGTATCCAGACGCATGGACTGGCGCATCTGCTGAATCCATTCCTTGGCTTTGGTGTTGCGTACCCCCGTTACCGGGAGCTCCACCCCATCCTCTTCAAAAATGGCAGCCAGCATGGTTTTCAAGGTATCCATCTTGCCTTCCTTGGCATGCACGGCAGAAACCAGCTTTTCCATGTGGCGGATCCGGTGAGTCTGCTTCACCAGACTGTACTGAGCCGCAATCTGGCGCAGGCGCAAGCCATCCCGGCTGTTGCCCCTTAACAGGCTGAAATCATTTTGAATGACACTGCGAAATTCGGAAGTCGCCGCCAGCTTGGGGGAAACCGGAATCTGTAATTGCCGCAGGTGGCTGGCCCAGTCCGAATAGGAGAGACCGGCCACACCCTCCTCCCTGGCGACCAGATAGTGGTCAGGTTGATAGGCTGCTTTAACAAAACGATACTCCACCCCGCCATCGGATTTGCGAGTCAGTACAGCCTGGCAGATATCGCCTTCTTCGCGGTGGTATTCGTAAATCAGGTAAGAGTTGCTGTGCGGCAGGTAGAAATCATCAAATTTCTTGCGGGTTTTGGGTACTACCTTGTTGGGCAATTCACCATAGAAAACCGGCACCAGACGTTGCAGAGTAGTCTTGCCCGAGGCATTGGTGCCACAGATATTGGTGTGACCATCGAGAGCCAGCTCAACCACACCATCCAGGTGGCCATGAATCAGAATAATACGCAACAGGTGGGGCATGATAGGTTGCCTGTAATCCGCTTCAGGAAAACAAAAATTATCGCACAGATAAGGCCAGGAAACCTACCCGCTTACCCGCCGGATAAAGCTAGCGTGTGGCAGGACTGGATCGATTGGCCCAGTAAACACCCAGCACCGTCAGAAGCATTCCGGCCAGCGCCAAAGCTGTCATACGCTCATCAAACAGCAGCCAGGCTTCAAGAGCTGTTAACGGCGGTGCCAGATAAAAATAACTGGCGGTTCGGGTGGCTTCACCGGCCTTGATCATCATCAGCAAAAGCAGGAGTGCTCCCACCGAAAGCACCAAAACCGACCAGCCCAATGCCAGTATAAAATCAGGATGCCACTCAACCGCACCTTCACCACGCAGCCCTACGCCCAAAAGAACAAGGACAAAAGTAGCCGAATACTGCATGAAAGAGGTTGCCAGCAAGGGCTGAGGGTCACAAGCCTTTTTCTGGTAGAGAGTTCCCAGGGTAATGCCCAGCAATGCCAGCAAAACCCAAAGCAGCCCCTGCCAGGTGATACTTACACTTTCCAGCTGCATATCAGCGGTTTGCTGAAGGAGCAGAAGCACACCCGCCAACCCCAGAACCAGGCCACCCCACTGGCGCGGAGCAAGCTTTTGTTGCCAGAAAAGATAAACCAGAAAACCGGTTAACAGAGGCTGCAGACCAACCAGAAGAGCCGTAAGGCCAGCCGGAATTCCGGCATCAATGGCGGAGAACACACCCCCCAGATAGGCACCGTGTATCAGGCTTCCGGCCAGCAGTTGTTGTCTCCAGAGCCGCCAACTGCGGGGCAAACTCACAGCAAAGACTTTCAAAAGAAAAGCAAAACACAGGAGGTTGAGCCCCATGCGCCAGCTTAAAAAGGTAAACGGCTCACTGTAAGGCAGGCCATACTTGGCACTGATAAAGCCGGTGCTCCAGAGGAGAACAAAAAGCCAGGGGGCAAACCGGATCAACCAGGGGTTGGAAGTCATTGCCAATCCTCAGGAGCCACAGCAGGCACACTGAGAGTCTTTGGAAAGTTTGAGGGTGCGCATTTCTGCGCGCAGGGCATCATAGGTCAGCAGCTTACCAATGGCAGGCTCACCGCAACCGGCCAGAAGTTTCATGGCCTCCACGGCTTGCAGACTGCCAATCACTCCGACCAAAGGAGCCAGAACACCACTTTGAGAACAAGTGAGTTCTTCATCCTGCGCATCTTCGTCATAGATGCAGGCGTAACAAGGGCTGTTTTCCTGGCGCGGATCAAACACCGACAATTGACCGGAAAAGCGGATCGCCGCACCCGATACCAGGGGTTTACCCAACTGCTGGCAAGCCCGATTAACCGCAAAGCGGGTCGAAAAACGATCACTGCAATCACACACCAGATCCACCTGAGCTACCGCTTCCAGCAGAGCATCCCCTTCCAGCTTGTGGGGATAGCAAACAAACCGGGTCTCCCGATTGATACGTTCTAGCTGGTGGCGTGCTGACTCCACTTTCAATTCACCAATGCTGCTCTCTTGGTGGACAATCTGGCGCTGAAGATTGGACAGATCCACCTGATCGTGATCAGCCAGGTGCAGCTCACCCACACCCGCAGCGGCCAGATAAAGGGCAACCGGAGAACCCAGGCCGCCCAGCCCCACCACCAGCACACGGCTGGTTAACAGACGCTGTTGTCCGGCCACATCCATTTCCGGCAAGAGGATTTGGCGGCTATAACGCAGCAGCTGATCATCGCTTAAATCAGCGGTCATGCCAGGTGATCCTGTTCAAACTCCTGCAATTCAGGAACATAGATGGAGGTATCTTCTTTCACTTCTTCCATTACCACATAGCTTTTGGATTCTTTAACGCCCGGCAGGGTCAGCACGACATCGCCGAGCAGTTGGCGATAGGCAGCCATTTCCGGGATACGGCATTTGAGTATGTAATCAAACTGGCCGGAAACCAGATGACATTCCTGAATCTGGGGAAGTTTGGCCACCGCACGACGAAACTCGTCAAAAACCGCAGGGGACTGGGTTTCCAGGCTGATTTCCACAAACACCAGCAGGTTGGCACGCAGATATTTGGGATTCAAAATGGCTTTATAACTTTTGATGACACCTTTGCGTTCCAGGCGTTTGACCCTTTCCAGGCAGGGAGTTGTGGAAAGTCCCACCTTGTTGGCCAGGTCCACGTAGGAAATGCGGGCATTCTCCTGAAGCGCCTGGAGAATTTTCAAATCGATCTTATCCAGCGTTCTGGTTTTATTGTTTTTCATAAGAGCAGCCTTTTATTATTGTTCACTTAAGCAAATAGTGCTTTTAGCAGATCCACTCAGCAGCTTTCTCTCCCTCAGCCTAGTTGATCTTGCCAAAAGCATCAGCTCTTTTAGTTTTTTATCATGTTATCCGGCTGTTTACTACATCCCCACATTAAAATTATGTTTTTTCCAGCATCCTAAAGTAACCCTGGGTTGTCCGGCATAATCCCGTAAAGTGGCCACTTCAACCAAGCCTGCCTCCTGAAAAAGTATTTGCAAAGCAGCTTCCTGATCATAACCCTGCTCCACCAGCAGCCAGCCTCCCGGCTTTAAGTGGCGCGGCATTCCGGCCAGCAGTTGCCGGTAGGCTTGCAGACCATCATCACCGCCGACTAGGGCTGAAGCCGGCTCATAACGAAGATCCCCCTGGGTCAAATGGGGGTCTTCCGGGCGAATGTAAGGCGGGTTGCTCAGGATCAGGTCATACTCACCCTGGGGGATTCCCTGCCACCAGTCGGATTGCCAGATGCGCACATCCAGCTGAAGTTGACGGGCATTATCTCTGGCCAATTGAACAGCCGCCGGATTGATGTCCACGGCTTCCACCTGCCAGGCAGGGCGCTCATGTTTCAAAGCCAGGGCTATCGCTCCTGTCCCTGTTCCCAGGTCCAGAATTCGAGCCTGCTTTTGTTTGCAGGTATTCAGGGCAGCTTCCACCAGAGATTCGGTATCCGCACGGGGAATCAACGTTGCAGGCGAGACCTTCAGGGGTAAGCCCCAGAACTCCCATTCTCCCAGAATCCAGGCCAGAGGCTGGCCTTCCAGGCGTTGGTTCAGCCAGATCTGTAATTGCTGTTGCTGCTGAGGCTCCAGGAGCTGTTCCGGCCAGGTAAACAGGTAGGCCGTATTTTTTTGCAGCAGATGACACAACAAAAGCTCAGCTTCGCGGCGAGGTGTCTCCAGCTGAGCTTCTGCCAGGGACTGGCTGGCCTGACGCAGCCAGCCTTGTAAAGTGCAGCCCACCGGTCAGTCACCCAGCTGGGAGAGAAGTTCGGTTTGTTGTTCCTGCGCCAATGCAGACACCACTTCCTCCAGATTGCCGGCAATAATCTCATCCAGCTTATAAAGAGTCAGATTGATGCGGTGATCTGTCACGCGACCTTGGGGAAAGTTATAGGTACGAATCCGCTCCGAGCGATCGCCACTGCCCACCAGGGAGCGGCGGGCATCCGATTGCGCCTGGTGCGCCTGATCTTCGGCTTCCTGCTTCAGGCGGGTCGCCAGCCAGGTCATGGCTCGGGCCTTGTTTTTATGCTGGGATCTTTCCTGCTGACACTCCACCACCAGGCCTGTGGGCAAGTGGGTAATGCGAATGGCAGAGTCAGTGGTGTTAACATGCTGCCCACCGGCCCCGGAGGAGCGAAAGGTATCAATTCTCAGGTCAGCCGGGTTGATATTGACGTCTTCCACTTCATCCGCTTCGGGCATCACGGCTACGGTGCAGGCCGAGGTATGAATCCGACCCTGGGATTCAGTCGCTGGAACCCGCTGAACGCGGTGAACCCCCGACTCAAATTTCAGACAGGAGTACACATCGCGACCGGTGATGCGCGCAATTACTTCTTTATAACCACCAGCCTCGCTGTCACTGGCACTGAGTATTTCCACCTGCCAGCCTTTGCTTTCTGCATAGCGCGTGTACATTTTAAAGAGGTCACCCGCAAAAAGAGCGGCTTCATCCCCACCGGTTCCGGCACGTACTTCCAGAAATATATTGCGGCTGTCATTGGGGTCGCGTGGCAGCAGCAGGCGCTGCAGTTCGGCTTCCAACTCCACCAGGCCCGCTTTTAGTTCCTGAGCCTCTTCACGACCCATTTCACGCATATCCGGGTCGTCATCAGCAGCCAGGGATTCCGCAGCCTGAAGATCACCCTGCTGCTGGGTATAGCGGTTAAAGGCCTGGATAACCGGCTCCAGCTCGGCATATTCTTTGGAATAATTACGAAACTTGTCCTGCTGGCTAATGGTTTCCGGATCAGAAAGAAGAGCCGAGAGCTCTTCAAAACGATCACGCAGGTTATCCAATTTGTTTTGAATTGATGCTTTCATAAATAGTGGGAATCCAGATCTCAGAAATCAAAAAATTAAGTTGCAGGGCACCTAGGACTTGGAAGAAGTGCTTTTGTCAGGTTCGACTGTCTGACCAGCCTGAAGATTGAGCAGCTCAGCCGCAGCTGCCAGCAGGTCACCCCGGTTTTCAGCCGAGGCCTCACGAATCTTCAAAGTGGGATGGTGCAGCCATTTATTGGTCAGGCTGCGACAAAGCTTATGCAGCACTTCCTGGGCATCCCGTCCCTGAGCCAACTGGCTGAGGGCCACCTGGAGTTCAGCTTCCGCCAGTTGCTGAGCATTCTGGCGAAATTCACCGATCATACGCCCGGCATCCCGCACCCGCAGGCTGCGCATGAACTCCTGGACACTGGCAGTGATTAGCTCTTCAGCCTGCTCTGCTGCTTCGCGGCGGGCTGCCAGGTTTTCATCAATGACTTCCTGAAGATCATCAACAGTAAACAGGAAAATATCATCCAGCTCATCGACCTGGGGCTCAATATCACGGGGAACCGCAATATCCACCATGAAGATGGGTTTATGCCGACGCAGCTTGAGTGCTCTCTCCACCATACCCTTGCCCAGAATAGGCAGAGGTGCAGCGGTTGAGCTGATAACAATATCCGCCTTGGCCAGTTGGTCAGGAATAGCATTCAAAGCAACCGCCTCGCCCTGAACCTCATCAGCCAGGCACTGGGCTCTTTCCACTGTACGGTTGGCAATCACCATTTTTTGCACACCCGCCTGGCGCAAATGCCGCGCCACGAGTTCAATGGTTTCCCCAGCACCAATTAAAAGAGCGCTACTGTCACGCAAATCGGAAAAAATTTTCTGGGCCAGACTGACTGCCGCATAAGCAACAGAAACCGGATTGGTGCCGATCCCGGTTTCTGTTCTCACCCGTTTGGCTGTGGCAAATACCTGTTGAAAAAGCTGTTCCAGCCCCGAACCCAGCAAGGAGTTTTGTTTGGCCAGATCATAAGCATCTTTTATCTGCCCCAGAATCTGGGGTTCACCCAAAACCATGGAATCCAGACCACTGGCCACCCGCATCAAATGACCGATAGCCGACTGGTCTTCATGGATATAGCTGTGGCGGGCCACCTCATCAAAAGACAGGTTGTGGAACTCACTCAGCCAGGTCATCAGGGGCCGGACATCACCGGCTTCCACCAGGGTATAAACTTCAGTGCGGTTACAGGTGGAAATAATGGCTGCTTCTTTGATACTCTGATGAGCGCGTAACTGCTGGCTTGCCTCCTCCAGCTGGGATGGCGAAAAGGCCACCCGCTCTCGCAAAGCAACAGGTGCCGTTTTATGATTTATGCCCAGAGCTAGAAAACGCATTGGCTGTACTGCTGGCACCGTCAAACGTCACTCCAAGATGTCGGCTACCCCTTTGAATTCGGGGCAGAAAAACGTGCAAGAAAAAAACAACCGCTTACATAAATTGCAGGCGCAGCTGGCTATAAGGACGTTATGATAGCACAATCAAAAGTGAAACCAGACTCAAGCCACATGACGAACCCTGATTATTTTTTCCGCGGCTTATGCAGAGCTTTTTCTCTGCAAGGCTGGGTTGTGCTCATTCTACTGAGCTGGTTGACAGCCTGCACCACCATCGAACCTCAGTCCCCTGAAATCCAGCCCGTCGGCTTGAGCAAGGCAACCCAACCCAACCTCTATATCCACGAGCGGGATCTACAATTTCCTGCCATTCAAGGCCTGAACGAAGAATTGACCTTCGGTTTGCTGAGTGCAGAAATCGCAGGCCAGCGTAATCAACTCGATTATGCGCTCAACACCTATATGAAGCTGGCCATGACCACCCAGAATCCAGGGATTGCCGAAAGAGCCACCTGGATTGCCCAGTTTGCCCAGCAGCCCCAGGCAACACTGGATGCGGCCATCATCTGGGCCAACACCGCACCCAACAACCCGGATGCGCAGCGTACCGCAGCCGGTCTGTTGCTGCAAAATGAACAGTACCTGGAAGCCTTTGAGCACCTGTTACGTTATGAACAACTGGGTGGTGAAAGCAACTACTCCCTGCTGGCCGGGCACCTGGCTGAAAGTGCCAACCCGGTGGTTACCGAGCTTTACCAGTTGATGCTGGCCGAAAGCGAGCAACGCGAAAAATCCAGTACCGACCTGCAAACCGCCCTGGCCCTCCTGAGTGAAGAAGCCGGTGAAATCGAGCGGGCACAAATGCACCTCAGCCAGGCTCTGGACCTGGAACCGGACAATGTACGTGCTTTGCAACTCCAGGCCAGAATCTACCGGCGCCAGGGCAAAATCCAGGCAGCCCGGGAGCTTCTGGAACAGGCATTGGACAACCAACCCGATGAAGTTCGCCTATGGCTGGAGCTGGCCAGAATCCAGCTACAAAACCAACAGCTGAAAGCCGCAGAAAAAACTTTTGATCGCATCATCAACCTACAACCGGACAACCCCCAGATACGCCTGGCCCTGGCACGTATCCAGCTGGAAACCCAACAGTATCAGGCAGCGCAAAAAAGCCTGCTGCAACTGACTGATGACGAACTCCTCGCCGACCAGGCTTACCTGCATCTGGCCGAACTGGCAGAACGCGAGGGAGACTGGCAGCAGGCTCTCGACTACTACGCCCAGGTGAAAGCTGGTCAGCCCCTGCTGGATGCCGTTCGGGCCAGCGTCAAACTTCTGGTCAGCAACGACCAGCTGTCAGCCGCCCTGCAGCTTCTGGATGAGAAACGCCAGAGCAACCCAGAACTGACCACCCCTCTGACCCTACTTGGCGAACAACTTTACCGGCAGCAACAGGATTTCACCGGAGCCCTGAACTGGATTGACCAAGGCCGAGCATTACTCCCGGATGACCAGGAATCGTTACGCCTTCTATACACCCGCGCCCTGATTCAGTACGAACTCAATCAACTGGATGCCATGGAAGAGGATCTGCGCCTCTTGCTGGAACTGGACCCCAATAATGCCATGGCCCTTAATGCCCTGGGCTACGCACTGGTGAATCGTACCGATGACCGCACCAACGAAGGCCTGCTGTTGATCAAAAAGGCCCATGCACTCAACAGCGAGTCACCGGAAATCCTGGACTCTCTCGGCTGGGCCCTGTTTCGGCTGAACCGCCCTGAAGAAGCAAGAGATTACCTGGAGGAAGCCTTTCAGCGCCTTCCCGATGAAGAAATTGCCGCCCACCTTGCGGAAGTTCTCTGGGAACTGGGTGAGCAAAAAGAGGCACAACTTCTGATCAAACAAATGTTGCAGCAGGAAGAACCCTCTCCAACGCTTGAGCAACTTCTGGAAAGACGACCCGAGCTGAAACCTCAACCATGAAATCACCCCTGGATTACCGTTATCTGCCCGCCTGCCTACTTTTGATGGTGCTGTTTTCCGGCTGCGCCAGCCAGCCTCTGCCCCCACCGCAATCCCAGGAGCTACAAGCCAATGCGCGGCTCTGGAACTGGCAAGCCCAGGGGCGTCTGGCCATCAAGGATGGCGAAGAGCGTCATTCTGCAAACCTCGACTGGCAACAACAGGGATTCAGCTATCAACTGATGATCTTTGGCCCCATGGGTCAGGGCACCGCCCGCCTGGATGGTCAACCCTTTCGCGTTACCCTGGCCACCTCGGACGGCCAGACACTCGAAGCTTCCAGTCCTGAAGAGCTAATTCGCCAGGGGCTGGGCTGGGAGTTTCCGTTATCCAACCTGATTTACTGGGTCAGAGGCCTACCTGCGCCCGGTCAGCACCTGCTTGTGGATTCCCGTAATCTGATCCAGGGAAACTGGGAAATTGAATGGCGGCGCTTTAGCCAGGTTGACGGTTATTCCCTGCCCAGCCTGCTCATTGCCCGACACGGTGATTTTGAGTTGCGTTTGGCCATCAACAGCTGGCAACTTCATCCTGCAACTCAGGAAAAAGAAAGCCAATGACTCAGCTCAGCCTGCCGGCACCGGCCAAACTCAACCTGTTTTTACACATTACCGGCAAAAGGGAAGATGGCTACCATGAATTGCAAACACTATTCCAATTCCTGGATTTGGCCGACCAACTGGACTTTACGTTGCGCAGCGATGGTCAAATCCTGCTGGAAAACCAACTGCACAACGTCGAACAAACAGACAATCTGGTCTGGAAGGCAGCTAAATTATTGGCTCCACTACGGACTGATCCCAGCCTGGGGGTGAGCATCCAACTGCAAAAAAATCTGCCCATGGGAGGTGGTCTGGGCGCTGGCAGCTCGGATGCCGCCACGACGCTTTTGGCCTTGAATCAGCTCTGGAAACTGGGACTGAGCCTGGATCAACTGGCTGGGAAAGGCTTACAACTGGGTGCCGATGTACCGGTGTTTGTCCGCGGTCAAACGGCCTGGGCAGAGGGCATCGGGGAAAAGCTGTACACCCTGCAGATTCCTGAATCACATTATCTGCTGATCCATCCCGGCTGCCATTGCAATACCGGAGTATTTTTCAGTCATCCAGACTTACCCCGGTCGTCCCCCGAAGCCACAGCCAAAGAAGCTTTGCAAAACCTGGGCAGCAATGCTTTCACTGCCCTGGCGCGGGAACTCTATCCGCCTGTGGAAGCCTGTTTTCAGTGGCTGCAAGAGCAAGGCCAGCAACCCTGGCTCACCGGAACCGGTGCCTGCGTATTCACTCGTTTAGACCATCCAGAACAGGGGCAGGAACTGCTCAACCGCTTACCCTCAAGCTTCAAGGGACATGCCACCCAAGGCTGGGTGGTCAAGGGCTGTCAGACCTCACCCGCACACCAGGCACTGGGTCAGATCTGACCCAGAATCAGCCGACCTTTTCTCCATGCGCCTGTTTGTCCGCGTGGTAGCTGGATCTGACCAGCGGGCCGGAAGCGATGTGTTTAAAGCCCATTTTGTAACCTTCTTCGGCAAACCAGTCAAAAGTTTCCGGGGTTACCCAACGGTCAATCGCCAGGTGATCCTTGGAAGGCTGCATGTATTGTCCCAGAGTCAGCATTTCCACCTTGTGGGCACGCAGATCACGCATCACATCCAGTACCTGCTCATCGGTTTCTCCCACACCCAGCATCAGGCCGGATTTGGTCAAAACATCAGGGCAGGCTTCCTTGTAACGCTTCAGCAAATCCAGTGACCACTGGTAGTCTGCACCTGGTCTGACCTTTTTATACAGCTGAGGAACCGTTTCCAGGTTGTGATTGAACACATCCGGTGGCGTTTCACGCAGGATATCGATGGCAATATCCATCCGGCCCCGAAAATCCGGCACCAGCACTTCCACTTCCAGACTGCTCATGCGCTCACGCAATTCACGGATGCACTGGGCAAAATGCCCGGCGCCACCGTCGCGCAGGTCATCCCGGTCGACTGAAGTGATGACCACATATTTGAGCTGCATTTCGGCAATTGCTTCCGCCATTTCCCGTGGCTCATTTTCATCCAGAGCATTGGGGCGACCGTGGGCGACATCACAGAAAGGACAACGACGGGTGCAGATATCCCCCATAATCATGAAGGTTGCTGTTCCGCCGTGGAAACATTCACCCAGGTTGGGGCAGGAGGCTTCTTCACAAACGGTGTTCAGCTTGTGGCGGCGCAGGGTTTCTTTAATACGGGTGACTTCCGGTGAAATCGGCATACGCACACGCAGCCAGTCCGGTTTTTTGGGCAGGGTTTCGGTAGGAATTACCTTGATGGGAATGCGTGAGGTTTTATCCGCACCGCGCAGTTTTTCACCCTGAACGATTTTCTTTGCCTGGGTTTTTACAGTCATGCCAGCTCCTGCCAAGTATTCGTGGTGGTAACCTGCTGGTGCCCGAGGCGACGCAGGATTCTGTTAAGAAGGTCTTCTTGTGCTTGCTGAAAAGTGATTTCGGGGCGAAGGTCAGCCAAGCGGGTTACCGGCATGCCAGCGTAGCCACAGGGATTGATCCTTGCAAACGCATCCAGCGAGCAATTGATGTTAAAGCTCAAACCATGAAAACTGCAGCCGCGTCGAATCTTCAGCCCCAAAGCAGCTATTTTGGCTTCACCCACATAGACTCCCGGTGCATCCGGTCGGGCATGCGCTTCGATTCCAAGGTCAGCCAAATAAGCAATCAGGCTTTCCTCGATCAGGTTGACCAGATCGCGCACGCCATAATCCAGGCGTTTCACATTCAAAAGTAGATAGATGATCAACTGACCCGGACCATGCCAGGTGACCTGACCACCGCGATCAACCTTGACCACCGGAATATCACCCGGATTCAGCAAGTGAATATCCTTGCCAGCCTGGCCCTGGGTGAAAACGGAGTCATGCTGGAGAACCCAGAGCTCATCATTCTGGTCGGGAGAACGCTGATCCGTGAAGGCCTGCATCTGCTTCCAGATCGGCTCATAGGGCTGGCGGCCCAGAAAGCGTACGTGCAGGGCAGCAGGCTGAGTCATTTAAAGAACCATGTGAACCCGGCCGGTTTCTTTAAGAGCCTCATGCAGCCGGGACAAGTGCTGTTCATTTTCAGCATGAATGGTGATGCGAATGGATTGGAAGCGGCCATTGCGGCTATCCACAACCGTGACGGTTTCCTGCAGATAATCAGTTTGCGCGTTCACCAGCACATCCAGCACACAGGCTTTGAAATCAGGTGCTGCTTCACCCACCACCTTAATTGGAAAATGGCAGGGGAATTCAATTTTGGGCGGTTTGTCCGCCGAACCGGAGGTTGCTTGTTGCATGACTCACCCTATAACCCAGTAATTTAGTCAATTATAACCCAGCTAAGCTAGCTGAACAAACCGATCACAAACATCAAAAGGCTGTGCCAGACGCGTTTGAAGAAACCGGCTTCGTCAATATTTTCCAGGGCAACCAGAGGCTTTTGTGCAATCACTTCTTCACCCAGACGTATGATCAAGGTGCCCAGTTCCTGCCCTGCCCTGACCGGTGCCTTGATGGTCTCGTGAACATTCACCTGGGCTTGAAGATTTTCCTGCTCTCCCCTGGGGAGGGTGGCAAAAAGCTCGTTTTCCAGCCCCAATTGCAATTCATCCTGCACACCCTGCCAGATACGCACCGAATCCAGTACTTCATAACGCTCATAAAGTTTAGGTGTTTCAAAATAGCGGAAACCATAGGTCAGGAGTTTCTGGCTTTCCTGGGCACGGCCTTCTTCACTGCGTGCACCCAGAACCACTGAAATCAGACGCATATCATTACGTACAGCCGAGGCAGCCAGACAATAGCCAGCAGCATCGGTATGCCCGGTTTTCAGGCCATCCACGCTGGAATCACTCCAGAGCAGGGTATTGCGATTATTCTGACGAATATTGTTGTAGGTGAATTCTTTCTGGGAATACAGAGAATAATGTTCCGGGTAATTAATGATCTTTTCCCGTGACAGAATAGCCATATCCATGGCGGTCGAATAATGACCTTCTTCCGGCAGACCCGTGGCATTTTTGAATTGGGTTGAATTCATCCCGATACGCCGGGCATGCTGATTCATCAGGTCTGCAAAAGCTTCTTCACTTCCGGCCAGATATTCAGCAACAGCAACTGAGGCATCATTACCTGACTGCACAACAATACCCTGAAGAAGCTCACCCAGTGAGACCAGAGTGCCTTCCTGAATAAACATCCTGGAACCCGGCATGCGCCAGGCTTTCACACTGACAGGCACCAGGTCATTGGGGCTGACATTGCCCCGGTTGATTTCGTATTCCAGCAGGTAGCTGGTCATCATCTTGGTCAGACTGGCCGGGGGTAATCGTGTATTGGCATTCTTGGATGCCAGAACCTTACCGCTATGGGCATCCATCAAAACCCAGGCTTCGGCAGCCAGTTGTGGCGGCGCAGGAATCATCACCTGAGCCTGAAGAGGCAGGCTCAACAGGCAGCCCAGCAGTAGGCCACTCAAACTGAAGCGGATAGCAGATTTTGCAGAGAAAAATACGGACTTAAAGCTTTTAGAGAACATCAATGGCTACTCGATTACTGAATTTACTGACGAATCCGAAAAGGACGGCCCAGCTCTGAAGCTTCCAACTTGCGAATGGCTGCTTCAGCCGAGGCTTCTTCCAGAGGGCCAACCTGTACACGATATAATGCTTGCCCGGAAACCACGCGAACCGGAGCCTGGGTCAGCTCTCTGGCCCGACTCTGCAAACGTTCGGCAGCTTGAGCATTAGCCATAGCTCCTACTTGCAGGAACACCCGGTTATTACCGCCTCTTGCCAGATGACTGGAAGAGCGCTTGTTTCTGGCCTGCCATTGTACCGGGTCAATGGCTTCAATCCTCACCCGTGCCGTCCCCTTGTCCAGCATATCCAGTCGATGGGCGGCGGCATAGGAAAGATCAATAATGCGATTGCCTACAAAAGGGCCACGATCGTTAACCTTGACTATGACCTGGTGATTATTATCCAGGTTGGTGACCCTGACAAAAGTAGGCAGTGGAAGACTGGTGTGAGCCGCTGTCATGGCAAACATGTCATAGACTTCACCATTCGAAGTTTCATGACCATGAAATTTGTTGCCGTACCAGGAGGCCGTACCCGTCTGGGTAAACCCACGGCTGGAGCCCAAAACCCGGTAGGTGCGGCCAAATACTGTATAGGTGGACGAATTGCCACGACGGCTTTTTTCCACCGGCACGGGTTCAGCATCAGGAATCCGGGACACATCCGGGGGATTGGCAGGCATACTGTCAATACGCTGTGAATAACGCCCGTTTCCCGAACTGACAATCTTGTCCTGAAGGGTATAACCACCCCCCTGCCCCGGGCTATGGGCACCAAAAACCCCGCCGCCACCCCCAACAGAGCAGCCGCTCAAAACAACCAAGGGCAATAGCAAAATACCTAGGTGCAGATACCTGTGCATCTTTTAGCTGTTCCTAATTTTTATCACGTAAAGCTTCTGCCAGCTCATAAACGGCCAGGGCATACATACGGCTATGATTATAACGGGTAATCACATAAAAGTTTGGCAAACCGATCACAAACTGTTCACCTTCTTCCAGCTTGAAGGCCATCGGGATAACTCTTGTCGAGGCCTCTAAACCCCGGCGTTCCTCAGGAATCAAACCGGCTGCTTCGACTTCCGACAAGGGCAGACGGTCAAAACGGTTTTGGCGTAAACCATCCAGCTGCTCACCTGCACCTTGCAACCGCGCATAGGTCAGAATCGGAGCATCCGTTTTCCAGCCATGAGCCTTGAAATAGTTGGCAACCGAACCGATGGCATCAACCGGGTTGGTCCAGATATCAATAAAACCATCACCGCTGAAATCCACGGCAAAATCCCGGTAGCTGGTGGGTATAAACTGAGGATATCCCATGGCACCCGCATAAGACCCCATAGGTAACCTGGGGTTCAACCCCTGCTGACGCGTCAGGTTGAGAAACTCCACCAGTTGGCGGCGAAAAAACGCGGACCGGTCACTGGGTGTACCCTCAGGATAATCAAAACTCAGAGTTGCCAGAGCATCAATGACTCTATGACGACCCTTGATACGGCCATAATAAGTCTCGATCCCAATAATGGCAGCAATGACTTCGGAGGCCACACCCATTTCCTTTTCAGCACGCTGGAGAGTGGCTGCATACTGCTGCATAAACTCTTCGCCTGCCTGGATGCGTTCCGGTGTTATAAAGATCTTGCGGTATTCATGCCAGGCAAGCCTTCTCTCTGCGGGGCGCGACATCAGCTCCTGAATATCCTGGCGCTGCTGGGCCTGGCTGAACAGCTCGTCCAACTCACGGCGATCAAAGTTATTGTCTTCAACCAATTCGGCAATAAAAGCCTCAACATCCCGGCGCTGCTCGGGGTTGTAAAAGCTGGCCGCAACCGGGCTGGAAGCAAGCAACACAAACGCCAGCCCCAGAGTTGAATAAATTTTATACACCAAGTGCATCTTACAACTCCTCAGCCTGTTAACGGTTCAGCAAGCTGTTGTGAGTATGAATGGACATCAGAACTCCAAACCCTGCCATCAGAGTCAGACTGGAAGTACCGCCAAAACTGACCAGAGGCAGAGGGACACCGACCACGGGCAGCAAACCACTGACCATACCTATATTAACAAAAACATACACAAAAAACGTAAAAACAATTGAAGAGGCCAGCAAACGGCTGAAAGTGCCCACAGCATTGGCAGCAATCAGCATGCCCCGCCAGATAATGACGAGGTATAAGGCCAGCAACAGGGTTACTCCAATCAAACCAGCTTCTTCGGCAAGAACCGCAATAATGAAGTCCGTATGACGCTCAGGCAAAAACTCCAGTCGTGACTGGGTTCCCTGAAACCAGCCTTTGCCTTGCAACCCCCCTGAACCAATTGCCGTCTTGGACTGGATAATATTCCATCCAGCCCCCAGAGGATCACGTTCCGGGTTCAGGAAAGTCAAAACACGATTGCGCTGATAATCATGCAGCATCCACCAAAAAGCCGGCAAAGCAGCAATAGCCAGCGTAAAAAAGGAAAAAATAATTTTCCAGCTCAGCCCCGCCAGAAACAGTACTATCAGGCCCGCTGAAGCAACCAGAAGCGAAGTGCCCAGGTCGGGTTGACGCGCAATCAGCAACACCGGAACAATCAGTACGCCCAGGGCAATGAAAAGGTGTTTCATATTGGGCGGCAAATGGCGTCTGGATAAATAGGCGGCCAGCATCAGAGGAAGAGCCAGTTTCATAGCTTCTGAAGGCTGAAAGCGCACCCCGCCAAAGGCCAACCAGCGCTGGGCACCCTTGGCATCAATGCCCAGAAAAAGCACCGCAACCAAAGAAACCACACCCAGCACATAAACCGGCAAAGCCCAGCGTTGCATAAAGCGAGGTGGTATTTGGGCAATCACCAGCATCACTACCAGAGCAAAAAGCAAGCGATAACCCTGAGACAGAGTGACATCCAGATTGCTGCCGGTGGCACTGTAAAGAATCAGCAACCCGGAGCTCATCAACACCAAAAGTGCCAGAAGCAGCCAGCCATCCAGATGGATGCGGGTCATCCAGCCTTCTTTCTTTTTCAGATGCAGGTGAGCACCGGGTAATTTCCATTGAAAATCACGGGGCATTGTTGGCCTCCAGTTGTGCCAGTCGCTCAGGGGTCAGATAAGCATCAAAAACCTGACGGGCGATAGGCGCCGCCACCTGACTGCCCCCCGCTTCAGCATTTTCCACGATCACAGCCAGGGCAATCTGGGGATTGTCTGCCGGGGCAAAGCCCATAAAGACGGCGTGATTGCGTAAGTGTTCGGGAATATTCTCAGTGCGCTCCTGCTCATCATCCTGGCTGAGGGTGAAAACCTGTGAAGTACCGGTTTTGCCAGCAATTCTGTAATCAGCTCCCCGTCCTGAAGCCCTGGCAGTCCCTTCCCGACCATGCAGCACTTCTTGCATGGCTTCATGAATGAATTCCCAGTTGGAGGGGTCAATAACAGGAATCGGCTTTTTATCCCCCATAACATCCGGAACCAGGCGTTCAGGCTCACTGTCTCTGAGCAGTCGCGGCTGAACCCAGTGGCCGTGGTTGGCCAGTACTGAAGTGGCAGTGGCCAGTTGCAAAGGCGTGGTCAACCAGTAGCCCTGGCCTATACCGGTACTCAAAGTCTCACCAGGGAACCAAGGCTGCCGGTACTCTTTTCTCTTCCAGTCACGGCTGGGCATCAGGCCATTTTTGGCACCCTGGATATCCAGCGAGGTTTCCTCACCAAAACCGAACTGCTTCATATAGGGCGAAATACGATCGATCCCCAGCTCATAAGAAAGGCTGTAAAAAAAGGTATTATTGGAGACCTCGATGGAGCGCTGCAGATCAACAGTACCATGTCCCTGGCGCTTCCAGTTGCGATACAAGCGATCATCATTGGGGAGCTGGAAATAGCCGGGATCGTGCATTTCCATCTCCTGGTCGATCACCCCCAGCTCCAGCCCGGCCAGGCCCATAAAGGGCTTGATGGAGGAACCGGGAGCATACTGACCGCGACTCGCCCGATCAAACAAGGGCAAATCCGAGTCATTGCGCAGATGCCTGAACGCCTGATCATCCAGGCTGCCGACAAATACATTGGGATCAAAACCCGGCGAACTCACCAGGGCAAGAATGCCTCCGGTTTGGGGTTCGATGGCAACCAAACCGGCCTTGCGGCCTCGCAAGGTTTCGTAGGCCACTCTTTGCAGATCACTGTCCAGATGCAGGGTCAAATCGGCACCCGGGCTGGGAGGTTCCGATTCCACCACCCGGATCACCCGCCCCCGGGCATTGGTTTCTACGCGCCGATAGCCGACTTCGCCGTGCAGCAGGTGTTCATACTGGGCTTCAATACCTGTTTTGCCGATATAGTGAGTACCTGAATAGGCCCGCTGGTCGAGTTCTTCCACGTCCTTTTCGCTGATGCGTCCGACATAGCCCAGAGCATGGGAGATGGCTTCCCCATCCGGGTAGTGACGCAGCAACTGTGCAGAAACCTCCACACCGGGCAGCAGATAACGGTTCACCGCCAGCTTGGCAATCTGTTCTTCTGTCAACTGATCGACCAGCAGAGCCGGTTCAAAAGGACGGCGGCGATGCCGGCTGCGCTCAGTCAGGGTCTCGGTGCAACCTTCTCCCATTTCCAGAAGGTTGCAGATGCGTTCCACGACCAGCTGTACATTACCAGCCAACTCACGGGTCAAAGTCAGGCTGTGGCTGGGCAGATTATCTGCCAGCAGCCGCCCTTCTCGGTCAAAAATCAGACCACGGGTGGGTGGAATGGCTTCAACTGTGGTGCGATTGCGCTCCGAACGACTGACATGCTGATCGTACTGCAGCACTTGCAGGTAGGCCATGCGAGTGAACAAGAGGGCCATCAGGACAAAAACCAGAATCAGCAGCAAGCGGGCACGAAACTGGAAAATGCGATTTTCCTTTTCCGGGTCTTTGATCTGTCGACGAAACTCTTTCATGGCAACTCAACGATGATAGGGGTGTCCGGACAAAAGCGTCCAGGCACGATAGAGCTGTTCGGCCAGCAAAACTCTGACCAAGGGATGAGGCAAGGTCAGGGGTGACAGGGACCAGCGTTGTTCAGCCTGGGCCAGACATTCAGCAGAGAGTCCGTCCGGGCCACCGATCAACAGGGCGATATCGCGCCCGTCCATGCGCCAGTCTTCAGCCTGGCTGGAGAGTTGTTCGCTGCTCCAGGCCTTGCCCTGAACATCCAGAGCAATAACCTTTTCTTTACCCTTGAGGCGCGCCAGAATGGCATCCGACTCCTTGGCCAATGCCTTTTTCAGATCACTGCCGGGGCGGCGTTGACCCAGGGGAATCTCTTCAAACACCACACGAAAGTCAGCAGGCAGGCGGCGCAAATATTCGTCCACCCCCTGCTCAACCCAGGCGGGCATCTTTTGCCCCACTGCCAAAATACGTATTTTCAAGAATCAACCTGATCTTCAGCCAGAGAGAAATCTCCCCAGAGTTTTTCCAGGTCATAAAACTCACGGGTCTGTGCCTGCATGATGTGCACCAGCAGATCACCCAGATCCACCAGCACCCACTCACCGGCATCCAGACCTTCCACACCCAAAGGGGTCACTCCCGCTTCCTTGAGTGAGCTGACCAGATTCGTGGCCAAAGAACTGACTTGTCGGGATGAGGTGCCGGTGGCCAGCAGCATGAAATCCGTCACACTACTCGCTTCACGGACATCCAGCTCCAGCACATCCTTCGCTTTGAGGTCTTCCAGTGCGTTTTGCACCAGGTGTTTCAATTGTTCAACTTGCATGGCTACTCTTGTTCGAAATCATGGGATGGGCAATAAAGCCCCTGGCTAAGCAGATAGTCTATCACTGCATCAGGAAGAAGGTAACGCACCGAGGTTTGCTGAGCCAACAGGCGCCGAATATAAGTGGCGGACACCTGCATGGCACTGGGTAAAGCCAGGCGCAATATCCGCCCCGCTGGCTGACGATTCAAGGCCTCACCAGCACGTACTTCATTTCTGGACAGCAGATCCAGCAACTCCTGCGAAGCGGGCTGTTCCTGTCCGGGCCGGGCAATCACAATCAGATGGGCCATTTCCAGCAGGCGCTCTTTGCGTGACCAGGCGGGCAAGCCCAGAAAGGCATCCCACCCCAGCACCATGGCCATGGGTTGTTCCGGCCCATACTCTTTACGCAGATCAGCCAGCGTATCTATGGAAAAGGAAGGGCCAGGGCGCTGCAACTCCCGGTCATCCGCTTGCAACAGGGGTTCAGGATCAACAGCAAGACGCAACATGGCAAGGCGGTCTTGCGGACTCGCACCCGGCTGACCACGATGCGGCGGCAGCTGGCAGGGTATCAGATGCACCTTCATGACCGGCAGCACCTGGGTGAGCTCCAGTGCCGAGCGCAGATGACCGTTATGTATGGGGTCAAACGTGCCCCCATACATAAGAACCAGTTTCTGAGTGTCCGTTAAAGGCGGATTACTGACGGATATGACCATCACCAAAGACAACGTATTTCTGTGATGTCAGGCCTTCCAGACCGACAGGGCCACGGGCATGAATCTTGTCCGTGGAAATACCGATCTCGGCACCCAGACCATACTCAAAGCCATCCGCAAAACGTGTTGAGGCATTGATCATCACCGAGCTGGAGTCCACTTCATTCAGAAAGCGTCGGGCACGGGTATAGTTCTCGGTCACTATGGCATCAGTATGATGAGAGCCGTACTGATTGATGTGTGCAATGGCCGCATCCAGGGAATCCACAACACGAACCGCCAAAACCGGAGCCAGATACTCGGTTGACCAGTCAGAATCTATGGCCGCCTGCATGCCGGGCACCAGCAAACGCGAACGGGAACAGCCCCGCAATTCAACACCTTTTTCAGCATAGGCTTCAGCCAGCAAAGGCAAAAGGCTGGCGGCCTGGTTTTCGTGAATCAACAGGGTTTCCATGGTGTTGCAGGTGCCATAGCGATGCGTCTTGGCATTGATCGCAATCGGCAAGGCTTTTTCCGGGTCGGCCTGCTGATCAATATAAACATGACAGACACCATCCAGATGCTTGATTACCGGAATACGGGCTTCTTCACTGATGCGCTCAATCAGGCCCTTGCCACCCCGAGGCACTATGACATCCACATATTCACTCAGGGTGATCAGCTGACCCACCGCTTCACGATCCGTGGTATCCACAACCTGTACTGCTTCGGCTGGTAAACCGGCCGCTTTCAAGCCTTCTTTCAGGCAGACGGCAATCGCCTGATTGGAATGCAGAGCTTCAGAACCGCCTCGCAAAATGGCGGCATTACCCGATTTCAGGCAAAGGCTGGCGGCTTCAACCGTCACGTTGGGACGGGACTCATAGATAATACCGATCACGCCCAGAGGCACCCGCATCTTGCCCACCTGAATACCACTGGGACGATAGTTCATATCGGTGATGGCACCCACAGGGTCGGGCAAAGCAGCAACCTGCTGCAAACCTTCAATCATGGCATCAATACGTGCCGGGGTCAGCTCCAGGCGATCCAGCAAAGCCGAATCCAGTTGCCTGGCCGCCCCTGCCCGCATGTCCAGGGCATTGGCTTCCAGCAGTTGCTCACGTTGAGCATTCAAGGCTTCGGCAGTGGCCAGAAGCGCTTTGTTTTTGGTTGCAGTGGTCGCTGCCGCCACCAACCGTGAGGCCTGACGTGCATCGCGGCCCAGTTTCTGCATATAGTCAGCAATGTTCATCATTCATCTCTTTTTGATGGATGTTTCTTTTATAAGATGTGAACCACTTGGCATTATACGCAAGTCGAAGGCTTTACCCTAGCATTGCAAAAGTGCTGCGAACAAAAACTGGCCCCTGCGACAATTTTAATCTATCTATTATTTGCCCTAAGGTTCCTTGCAGGATAACATTGAGTTACAATACCATCGCCAAGGGAGGGTCAAGTCAGCCAGTGAGGCATTCAGACATTTTTATTCCATCACCCTGCCCTGGGCAAGGCGAGATAACTTAACTTAAGGTTTTTCCAGCTATGGGACTACTGGAGTCCATACGCACACTGACCTGGAGCCAATTGCTGGCGGGCAGTTTTTTTGCCTTGTTTTCAGCTTGGTATTTCTATTCTGGAGATCAGCTGCTGGCTCTGGTATACCTTTCCGGCTGCCTGGTGCTTCTTGTTCACCTGCTGCCCAACCCCCTTTTATCCAGTGACAAACGCCAAACCTTAACCCTTCTTGCTTTTTTTCTTTATACCCTCGTCACGCTGGTTTTACTGATCACACCGGAACACTATCTATCCCTGACCCAACTGAGCCTGCACCTGGCTTTTCCCTATCTGGCTTTCAGCCTGCTGCCTTTCCGGCCTGCTCTGCTGCTGGTACTGGGGTTTGCTCTGCTTGCCAACCTTCTGGCCATGCTGCACCTTGAAGGCAGCCTGAGGGTCACTTTTCTCGCCGCCCTCTGGCTGGTCACCCTCATGACCTCCGTTTACAGCTTCACTCACCACCTACGCCAGCAGAATCTGAAAAACCGGCTCAATCGCGATTTGCACAGCGGCCTGTTCAATCGCAAACAACTCCATGATGACCTGGTTAAAGAACAGCAGAGAGCTCAACGTGAAGGGACAGCTCTGGGGCTATTGCAACTGGAACAGGAGGCAGGTCAGCCGTGGACAACCAAGCAACTGACGGAACTGAGCCAGTGTTTTGCCCCCTTTGAACGCATTTACAGTTTATCCGCCCAGACTCTTATCGTACTTCTGCCTCTGGGTGAACAAAACCAGCTTGAAGTGCGCCAGGAGCAGGTTAAAAAAGAGCTTCCCGGGATTCAAATCCAGTCCTGTAACTGCGCCTCGGATGTTCAGCCAGCCAGTCTTCTGGCAGCTGTCCGGCACGGAAATCAAAAGGACTCTGGTGCATGAGGCGCGCGTTCAGTCGACAACAAAGACGTGTAACAGCCAGCCTGTATCTGGTGCTGGGTCTGGGCATGGGACTGCTGGCCACCCAGGTTTATTTATCAGGCTACTATCAAGCCATTTTATTGCCCGCCTTACTGACTCCGGTTTTGCTGGGCCTGGGCCTGTTGCGCTGGCAAACCAGCAGCCACTTGCCCTATGACCCGGCTGCAGTCACGGCACTCATCTGCCTGGGTGTATTCCTGTTGATTCAACCGGAAACCCTGTCCGGCTTTACTCACTGGCATTTTGCCGGTTTGTTTTACCCGCTGATTGCTTTCTATTTATTGCCCAACACCGCATCCCTGGCATTAAGCCTGCTGCTTTTATCCGGCCTGCTGGTTCTGCGTCTCGACAGCCTGGGGCTTACTGAGCAACTGGTTTTTTGCCTGCAATATCTGCTGTTGTTGACGAGTGCCTGGCTCTACGGTTTAAGCAGCCGCCTGAAAACCCGCAAGCTGGAAAAACTGACCGGCCAGGATGCTGTGACCGGGTTGCTCAATGCTGAACACCTGCAATCCCGGCTCCATGCAGAAGTGGCACGCTCCCGCGCCACACAACGCCCCTTGGCCTTGCTGCTCATCGAGCTGCATCAGTTTCCCCTGGTGCGCGAGGAACTGGGGCCAGCCAGTGCCGATGCTTTTTTGCAGGAAAGCAGCAACCTGACACTGAATACCTGCCGTACCGGTGATGAGGCTTTTCGTCTGGATGAACTCACCCTTTTATTACTGCTGCCCAACACCACCATCAACGGTGCTCTGGTTTTACGGGAAAGGCTTTACCACCACCTGCTGCATGAAGTGATTTGTGAGCTCGGCCCACTGGACACCACCATTACTCCCCTGGTTCTCCAGCCGGGTGAAAAATCCGAGGCTCTCTGGCAGCGCATCGGTGACAGCTGTTACCACACCCTCAGCGAAAGAGTGGATGATCAGCTGGCCCCCACTTCTTAATTTTCGCCCCAGCGCCCCATCAGTTTTTGTGGCAAACCCAGATGATCCAGTATCCGCGCCACCACAAAATCCACCAGGTCATCCACACTACGTGGCTGGTGATAAAAACCAGGGCAGGCAGGCATCATAACCGCTCCCATCTGGGTCAGCTTCAGCATGTGTTCCAGATGCACCTGATGCAGTGGCATTTCCCTGGGCACCAGAATCAATTGCCGTCTTTCCTTCAAGGCCACATCCCCGGCTCTTTCAATCAGATTATTGCTCGCCCCGGTTGCCAAAGCCGATAGGGTGCCACCCGAACAGGGACAGATCACCATACTGGAAGCCGCCCCGGAGCCGGAGGCTGCCGGAGCAAACCAGTCTTCGCGACCAAAAGCCCGAACCTGGCCCGGCAGTTTCTGAAAACGTTCACTCAACCGGGCTGCGAGTTTCTCCGGGTTGGCCGGAAGATCTTCTGACGTTTCAGTGGCAATCACCAAGTGCGCCGCCTTGGAAATCATCAAATCCACTGAGCAACCGGCAGCCAGCAGGCATTCTAGCAATCGTAATCCATATTGAGCCCCGGAAGCCCCTGTCAAAGCCAGAGTCACTCTTTTCGTCGATTCAACCGCTGCCATCAACTGTTCTCCTCGGCCAATCGGGCCAGTATTTTTTGATGCAAACCACCAAAGCTGCCATTACTCATCAGCACCAGATAGTCACCGGGCCGGGCTTCTTTCACCACAGCCTCGCAAAGTGCTTCCAGATCGGTAAAGTTTTCCCCTGAATTCAGCTCGGCTGGCGACCAACTCATCTCTTGTCCCTGAAACCAAAACACCTGATCAGCCGCTCTTACACTCTCCACCAGACCTGCCCGCAGTGTACCCAACTGCATGGTATTGGAACGCGGCTCGATCACCGCCAGCAAACGCCCCTGACAGCGCGGCCGAACACCTTGCAAAGTCGTGGCTATGGCTGTGGGATGGTGGGCAAAATCATCAAACACCTGAATACCGCAAACTTCACCCAACTTTTCCATACGGCGCTTGACGCCCTTGAAGTCAGCAAGGGAAGTCAGCGCCGCTTCAGGCCGCACTCCGACATGCCGGGCTGCAGCCAAAGCCGCCAAAGCATTGTAAATATTGTGATCCCCCGTCAGGTTCCAGCGTACTTCGCCCAGCTTCTCACCCTGCAAATACACCGCAAAATGCGAGGCATCCTCTGTCAGCTTTTCCGCCTGCCAATCCCCGCCCTGCAAGCCCAGGCTTTCCTGTTCACTCCAGCAACCGCGACTTAAAACTTCCTGCAATGCAGAATCATCCGTTGGATAAATGACTTTCCCCTGCTTTGGCAGAATGCGCAACAGATGATGGAACTGGGTCTGGATCGCCGCCAAATCAGCAAAAATATCAGCATGATCAAATTCCAGATTATTCATCACCAGCGTACGGGGCGCGTAGTGAACGAATTTGGAGCGCTTGTCGAAAAAGGCCGTATCGTATTCATCGGCCTCGATCACAAAAAAAGGACTGCCACCCAAACGTGCCGAAACCGGAAAGTTGCCCGGCACACCCCCAATCAGAAAACCCGGCTGCAGTCCGGCGGCTTCCAGCAACCAGGCCAGCATGGAAGCCGTGGAGGTTTTGCCGTGGGTGCCCGCCACGGCCAGTACCCAACGAGGCTGAGTCTGGCGACCCCGCAGCACCTCATCGTGCAGCCATTGCGGGCCGGAGGTATAAGGCAGAGAAGAATTAAGCAAAGCCTCCACACAGGGCAGACCCCGGCGCATGACATTCCCCACGATCACCAAATCCGGCTGAAAATCCTGGGGATCATAATCAAACCCCTGGTGAAGCTGGATACCGGCTGCAGCCAGTTGATCACTCATCGGCGGATAAACCTGGCGATCCGAACCACTGACCTGATGCCCCGCTTCCCTGGCCAGAATCGCCAGGGAACCCATAAAGGTTCCGCAAATACCCAGAAAATGCAGATGCATAATCGCAAAAACTCCTCAGACCCAGCATAAAAGCAGGCAGTTTAGCACGCAGGAATCAAATACGGGTGACCGGTCACAAAGAGGCCATGCAGAGCCGGGCAGAATCCGTTAAAATGCCAAGAATTTTTTCGCAATTGCTGCTTTGCAGCAATCATCAACCCAGCAGGAGCTTTATTTCCTATGGCGAAGCAAAACGCCTTTTATGCCCAATCCGGCGGTGTCACCTCAGTCATCAACGCCAGTGCTTGTGGTGTTATTGAAACAGCCCGCAAGCATGACGATCAGATAGGTACTGTTTATGCCGGTCGTAATGGCATTCTCGGTGCTTTGACCGAAGAACTGATTGATACTTCAGCCCTCTCCGATGCCACCGTCCAGGAGTTGCGCCACACCCCCGGCGGTGCTTTTGGCTCCTGCCGCTACAAGCTGAAAGACATTGAAACCCACCGCAGCCAGTACGAGCGCCTGATAGAAGTCTTCAAGGCTCATGACATTGGCTATTTTTTCTACAACGGTGGTAACGATTCCGCAGACACCTGCCTGAAAGTGGCACAACTCGCCGAATCCATGAACTACCCTCTGAAAGCCGTACACATCCCCAAAACAGTGGATAACGACCTGCCCGTCACCGACAACTGCCCCGGCTTTGGCTCGGTCGCCAAGTACATAGCTGTTTCCACCCGTGAAGCTGCTCTGGATATTGAATCCATGTGCGCCACCTCCACCAAGGTCTTTATCCTCGAAGTCATGGGCCGCCACGCAGGCTGGATTGCCGCTGCCGGTGGCCTGGCCGGTCAGAAGGAAGGCGATGCGCCCCACCTGATCATCTTCCCGGAAATCCCCTTTGATCGTGCCACCGTCATGGCCCGTGTGGATGACTGCGTGAAGAAGTACGGCTACTGTGTCATCGTGATTTCCGAAGGTGCGCGCTATGCAGACGGCACCTTCCTGGCCGATGCAGGCACCACCGATGCCTTTGGTCACAAGCAGCTAGGCGGCGTTGCACCCACCGTTGCAGGCATGGTCAAGCAGGATCTGGGTTACAAATACCACTGGGCTGTGGCCGACTACCTGCAGCGCTCCGCCCGCCACCTGGCCTCTGCCACCGATGTAGCTCAAGCCTACGCCGTGGGTGAGGCCGGGGTCAAACTGGCGCTGGAAGGCAAGAACTCCGTCATGCCCACCATCGTTCGCGCCACTGAAACTCCCTACAGCTGGGAAATCGGTGAAGCCTGCCTGTCCGATATTGCCAACGTGGAAAAATTCATGCCCAGAGACTACATTACCCCCGATGGCTTTGGCATCAGCCAGGCTGGGCGGGATTATCTGGAGCCCCTGATTCAGGGCGAGGACTACCCGCCCTATAAAAACGGCATGCCTCAGTATGTCGAGCTCAAGCATGTTTTGGCCGAGAAAAAACTACCCGACTTCCAGCCCTAAGGCTTAGTCATCCAGGCCACCTTCGGGTGGCTTTTTTCATCCTGCACGAGGAGGCACCGATGCAATACCTGCACACCATGCTGCGCGTCAGCAACCTGGATGAAACCCTGCATTTCTTTTGTGACCTGTTGGGACTAAAAGAAATCAGCCGCAAAGAGAACGACAAGGGGCGTTTTACCCTGGTCTTTCTGGCTGCGCCTGAAGATGAAAAGCGGGCTGAAGAAGACAAGGCCCCCATGATCGAACTCACCTACAACTGGGACCCGGAAGAATACACCGGCGGTCGTAATTTTGGTCATTTGGCTTTTCGTGTAGAAGACATCTACGCCCTGTGTGAAAAGCTGAAGAAGGCAGGCGTCACCATCCTGCGTCCACCCAGAGATGGTCACATGGCCTTTGTTCGCACCCCGGATAAAATCTCCATCGAACTGCTGCAGAAAGGTGAGCCCTTACCCCCTCAGGAACCCTGGGCCAGCATGGGCAACACCGGCACCTGGTAAGCGGCGGTTCAGTCGGTTTCCAGAACCACAAAGGCCAGGGCATGCTCCTGCTCATCACTGAGTGACAGATGCACCCTGGCCACGCCCTTCTCAGCCGCCATTTCCGCGGCCCGACCGGACAAACTCATCAACGGCTTGCCCAGCTCGTCATTACTGACTTCCATCTGCTGCCAACTCAAACCAGAACGCAAACCCGTACCCAACGCCTTGAGCAAAGCCTCCTTGGCCGCAAAGCGTTTGGCCAGAAATGCACCGGGATGAGCCGCCTGCGCCAGCCCAACCTGCTCGGAAGGAGTCAGCAAGCGCTGACTAATGGCATTCCCGCGACGCTCCAGCAGATCCGAAAAACGTTGGATACGCGCCAGATCCGTACCGATACCAACCAGCATCAGTCGCGGAAGTTATTGAATTGCAGAGGCATATCCAGATCAGCACCCTTCAGTAGAGCCATCACCTGTTGCAGATCATCACGCTTCTTGCCCGTCACCCGTACCTGATCGCCCTGAATCTGGGCCTGAACCTTGATTTTGGAATCCTTGATCATCTTGACGATCTTCTTCGCCAGATCACTTTCAATCCCTTCACGCAGCTTGACCGGCATACGCGCCGTTTTATTGGCTTCGACCACATCGCCTTCTTCCAGACAAGCCAGATCAATGCCCTTGCGCACCAACTCATTACGCAGAATATCCAGCAACTGCTGAACCTGAAACTCCGCCTCGGCATGAAGAATCACATCGTTATCGCCGGACTGCTCAAAACGCGCATCCACACCCTTAAAATCAAAACGGTTACCCACCAGGCGGTTGGCCTGATCCACAGCATTGGTCACCTGGTGCTTGTCCAGCTCGGAAACCACATCAAAAGAAGGCATAGCAACTCCTCAAAGCATGAAAAAATAATAGCTGGTGATTATACCCGGCTTGGCAGGTGGCAGGAACTCTGTGAATTGGAAGCACTAATACCCCCTCCCTACAGCTTCAATTCAGCAATGTCTTGTTATCCTGCCAGGTTGCATTAAGCTTCTTTTCAATCAAGCCTGTCGTTTCCTTACTGACACCCAGCTCCCCGGCAATTTTTGCAAAGTCCGCCAGGGGTTCGATCACCTTCACCATCTCTCTCTGTGCTTCTTTCCAACTGGAAAAGCTGGCTGCCCTGGCCAGACGCTGCAGGGCACTGACGGGAGGTTTCTTACCGTACCCACAAAAAGCCGTGGCCTGTTCACCATAGGGGTGAGGGCTAAAAGTGACATCATAAAAAGGAGCCGGTTGCCACTGGCCCTGATCCTCCTGAAGGAAGGCCCAGTTTTTACTATGGTCATCCTGATTGCAGGCAAACAAGTTAAAAGCAGCACGCAGGAATTGCAGCTGCCCAGCTACAGGGCTTTTGCAAACCAAACTGGTGGCTTTAATCAAGTCTTCATAATCCAGGCTGGGCACACGGAAATCAGCATCCAATAAACCACAAACGGTGTGCATATGCAGCCTTCCCGCCAGGCCTTTGGTTTTTTCCGCCCAGTCGAAACGCTTCAGCGCCAGCCAGTGGCGTTGTATCCCCTTATCTTCAAAGCTGATCAACTGCCACTCAGGTACTTGCAAGCCAGCTTTTTCTGCCAGAGTTAAATAGGCTGCTTCACACAGGCCTTCCTCATGCCCCAACGCCAGGTGTTGAGAAGTAAACTTGACCAGCCAGGCCTCATCACCCGGCTCCGGGTAAGTTCGGCAAGTTTTCAACTGGCCCGGCAAACAATAGACCTGGGCTTTGGGTCGCGCACCGCCCGAACTACCCGCGGTAACCAGCGCACTGAGAACCTCCTGAGTCTGGCCTTCAAACAAAGCCTGGGCTTGCTCACCTAATTGATAAAGACCAATGGCCTCTTTGGAGTCACGATACCAATTCGATGCTGGTCGGTAACTTAAAGCACCCATACCCCTGTCTCCGACAAAGGCCAGGCGATCCATGGCCGTGACCTGGGCAGGCAGGATGCCCTGTTGACGAAAAACGCGATCCATCAACAGGCTTCCCCAGCCATCCGGGAGGGAATCGGCAAAAACTCCGAGCAAGCCCTGATGAGGATCAGACGGTGCTTTTTGTAAACTGGAATCAAAATTCAGTCCAAAGGGCGACAGGTTGGAAAAGCCCTTCAGATAGTCTTCTGCGTACTGGAAATAAACCCCTTGGGCATTCTGAGCCAGCCAACCCACCAGCACCTGCTCGGCATTGCTTAAAGTACGCCAAACCTCCAGCTTCTTTACAGGTGAAAAGCTCATGAGTTCAGCACCTCTTCAAGGGTTTTAGGCTCGGCTTTTTCTTCGGGGCCAGGCTGAGTCAAAGCATGCAAATGCCGCAAATCATCCAGACACTGCCAAAGCAATAAAAATTGCCTTAGCGAAATCTGGCCGGTGAGCTCGAACTTCTTCAGAGTTGGCGCAGGAACACCCGATCGCTCCGCCAAAGCAGCGCGGGACAACTTTTGTTTTTTTCGCTGCTTACGCAGGTAGTCAGCCAAACCTTCTTGCAAATCAGCAGGTGACAAAAGCTGGAGATGGTTCATACAAGACGCCCTTAATAGATACAATAATATCCATTATAGACTAAATAATGCAATTATGGATACTCTGGTGTCTTTTTTATTGGCTTGTTAGCCGATTAACACACCAGGTGGGTCAAAATAAATGGCCATTGACAGCTTTGTTAACCCAAAGCTCTCAATACAGCTTGAGGCTCTTTTGAAACCACATGCAACAAAGCCAGAGCTGGCCCATGCGGTATACGGTCGCCGCGCTCCCAGTGCCTTAAGGTCGCAACACTAATACAAAACTTTGAAGCAAACTCCATTTGAGTCATGCCCAGGTTCTTGCGAATTTCTGCCACATCAACTGGCTCAGGTCGATGAGTCCTGGCTGCAACTTTGCAACCCTGATTATGGTCAATGGCTTCCTGTAAGCCCTGAGCAATACTTTCATATGCACTAGCCATTATTTTTTCTCCAATGCTGTATGAACAAGGATGCCGACTAGCTTGGAAAGCCCATTTCTATCTGCTTTTGACAAGTTTGCCCGCTCACCTTTACCGAATATTGTTAGCAAATACAGTGGGATTCGGTGATCGTGGTAATAGTAAATGACACGCACACCACCACTCTTGCCCTTGTTGCCCCTACTCCGGCGGAGCTTACGAATTCCACCTGTGCCTTCCATGACATCACCAGCAAGCGGGTGCTCGGCAAGGTAGTCTATGACAGCCTTGCGCTCATTGTCAGTAAGCAGTGCATCTGCTCGCTTGATGTATTCTGGAAGCTCAGTGATTGCAGTCAGCATATTCAATACGGTAATCCAATGGATGACTTCAGGCAAGCTATTTAGAAAGGATTTGCGTGATCCTGATAATTCATCACCACCATGGCGGTCTGGTTGTAGTCGTAGTGTTTGAACTTGGGCATGGGAAAAGGGCCGGTTGCTCAGGGATGCTTCATTTCAGCATAGCCAGGGAGGTTTTTCTACAGCCAGAACGCCCAATTAAGGTGAGAGGCACGCAATACCATTGCTTCCGTATACTACCTTAACCACTAAAACCAACGCATAGTAAAAATGCCACGCGTGTCGAATCACCCTTAAATTGTTTGTTAGGGCTATGGTTTACACAATATGTGAGCTTGCACCCCAAAATCTTTACATGAACTTATAAACGTATTTATTAGCCAGATTAACTGCACATAGTGTGGCTTACATTTTTGACCTAAAGCCAATTTGTTTAATTCTACTGTCAACTTGGCCTTACTCAAAAAAGGTGTTGCAAGTACAATTTTCTTTATAGAGTTAGGGTTTCGATTTACAGCATCGAGAGCTACTTCTAAATCTTGCCAATTCTGGGCCCCTGTGACTCTACTAATATTGGTACTCTCATAATTTTTGTGCCACTCATTATCATATTTATTTTTAAATAGTTGCTTTTCAGCTTGAGTTCGACCAATGTTTTTTAGTGCTTGAGCAACTACGTCGTGGAAACCACTAGCACCATACGTATCTTTACTAGTAAATTTTGAATGTATAAAGGAGATAGACGGAATACTACTATTACTATCTATAGCAATATGATCGGCCCATTCATCATTCATGTCATCACAGATAACAATATTATGAGGAGCACAATATTGATCTTCAACTTTCCGAAATAGAGAGTCAACAGGGAATCTAGTTAAATTTGTTGCATGTGGTTTTTGTTTTTCACTGGAAACATCGTTAAAATTATAACTATCATCAAATATATTAAGTATATAATGAATGTTATTCAATAAATGCTTATCTTCAAAGCATGACTTCGAATAATATGAGTAATTTGGAGAGTCGAACACAGCAGAAAATGGTTTTTCTTTATTTATATATTTACAAAGCGTATAACTATTATTGCCATTTTCAGTAACTAAAATACTATCAAGAATCCGACTTCTAATCGTAATCAAGTTCTTTGAACATGAAATCTTACCGGATAAAGCCTTACCTTTAACTTTCAATATATCACCTTCAACTAAAACAGGGGATTTTAATTGATTAAAAATCTTATTTATCTCACCTGAATTTAACTGACTACCATCAGCCTTACTTAAGACAACTTGCCCACCCAGAAACTTAGTTTCTATTTCACTCAAATCAATAAGAATCGCCACAACTTTATGCCCCAAATCTATAATATCTTTCAAACAAATAGGGGAGGCAAAATTACTAAGAAACTCACTTTGGTTTGTAGTTACCTTTATTTCATCTTTAATTTCAATAGCCCAGTCGATTAGCCCATCAAATGCTGACTTTTTATCTCTATGGCTAACTCTCGAAGTACTTGGAGTTAGAGTATATGAGTCTTCGCCGACTTTCATTCTGAAGTTGCTTGGGATTGATCGACTAGATGAATTAGATGAGACAATACCATTCAAGCTCTTAGCTTCTAATGAACGGGATCTGATAACAGCATTTGATATGCTCATATTTCTCATGGTGACCCTTTCATATTCTGGGCTTTTATCACCATGAAAGTGACAGAATTTTTGGTAATCGAATTCATCTATAAAAGAAGAAAAATGCTTTTCTGGTGAATCAACATATTTCTTCAAAATAGCTAAGGCATCATTACATTCTATTAATAACAAATAGGCATACTTTTGTTCTTTAACAGAAGTTCCTGCTAAAAATGAAGGCTCTGCTTCTATCTTGTACGCAACAATAGAGTATACAACTTGATTACCAGAAGCTGTTGTATAGTTTCTTTTAGACTCATTTAGAAGGTAGTTACCTACACGTTCTTTAGAGATCTCTTTGAATGTATCTTCAATAGACTTCTTCGTAAGTGCTTTACTCAGCTCATAAAACTGAACATTCTTGCTTAGACTTAAATTATCAATCATTTTACTCTAATCCCTTCATGTACGACTAAACTCACAAAATAGCCCTAACATTTTACTTAAAAGCATGCTCAATTCCATGTTATGAATATCCACCCTCTCTTCCCTCCAACCTACCGGCTTTGCTGTTGAAAGTCCATTGACGCAGGGCATTCACTGTACAAAATCCCAGAAGACATAACACAGTCAAAAAGCCTTTCATCAAAGGTTGCACTCCTGTTGCGGTGGCGTTATTGTGCCGGACTTCTGTAGGGGGGCAAGCATGACAAGTCGTAACTGGTATGTGATTCAGTGCAAGGCCAAAGAGTCTTTTCGCGCTGCTGAGAACCTGGAAAATCAGGGCTTTGAGGTCTTTCACCCCTTTATTCAGGTGGAGAAGGTGCGTCAGGGCAAGTTGAAGCTGGTTGATGAACCCCTTTTCCCCTATTACCTGTTTATCCATCTCAGTGAAGTTGCGGACAACTGGCGTCCGATCCGCTCGACGCGGGGTGTTTTGAAGCTGGTGAGCTTTGGTCATCAGCCGGTTCGGGTGGCGGATGAGTTGGTTGAGATGCTGCGCGAACGGGTTGCACCCCAGCCGGAAGATTATCTGAAAGCCGGTGATCGGGTGTTGATTGAGGAAGGCCCCTTCAAGGGTCTGAATGCCATTTTCCAGACCAAGAAGGGTGAGGAAAGGGTGATTCTGCTGCTGGATCTGTTGCAAAAACAGCAGCGTCTGGAAGTGCCGGTTAAGGCGATTCGGCCTCTTTGATCTTGTCGTAAAGCTTTTGGTGCTGGCTGAGCTTGAGGCCAAAGGGCTTGGCGGCTTTCAGCAGGGTGCCGGTGATGTAGTCTATTTCCGTGGTGCGCCCTGCCTGAATATCCTGCAGCATGGATGAGCGATTGCTGGCGGTTGCCAGAATGATTTGCTCGACCCGATACGCCAGCCCTCCTTCGGGTTCGGGAATCCCCAGGCGCTTGAACACGGCCAACACTTCCTTGACCAGCCGTTCCACCAGTGGCTGAAAGTCCCGCCCCGCCAAAGCCCCATTTTCTACCTGGTAGGCTGCTGTCAGCGGGTTGATCACGGCGTTCACGGCCAGCTTGTGCCAGAGCACAGGGCGTATGGGTTCCATCTTCTCGGCATCCAGTCCGGCTATGGTCAGACGACTCACCCAGGCATCCGCCGCTTGTTTATTGGCACCCGACCAGCGCCCCAGTTGGGTTTTGCCTTTACCGGCATGCACCACGGCTGCCGGATCATCCAGGTAGGCTCCTTCAGTAACGCTGGCGGCCAGCAGGGTTTGTTGGCCATTCAGAAGCTCTGCAACCTCGGACTGGCTGCCCAGCCCGTTTTGCAGCATCAGGATTTCAGCAGTGTCCGTCAGGCTGGGTTCCCAGGTTTTGAGTGCGCTGGCTGCCTGACCGGCCTTGGTGGCAATAATCAGGCGGTCAATCGCCAGGTCGGGAGTGGGCTGGCAGATCACGCGCATAAACTGGCGTTGTGATCGGCCACCCTGTTTGTCTTTGAGGGTAACGCCCAGGCTCAGGGAAGAGACTTTTTCCGGCTTGACCAGCAGATTGACGGAACGCCCCATGCGGGCCAGGCGTGTGGCATAAAGCAGACCCAGGCTACCGGCTCCGAGAATACTGATACTTGCTTCACTCATGAATCATCCTATTTGCTGACGGGCTTTAATCAAAGCGCGATACCATTCCCGCTTGAGGGCTCCGACCCTGGGTGGCCGTAAACTCAGGAAGCTGACGGGGCCATTGCCTGTGCTGGCTTCATAGTTGGAGAGCATATCCAGCATCTGAGAACGTGCACCATAGGCGTCGATCAAAAAATCCTTGGCTTCATCGGTCAAGTCCACACGGTAGTGCTTGACCAGGGCCACAGCCAGACGTTCAGCGGCGTGGCTCATGTCCTGCTGCACTTCCCGCGCCATGGAAGAACCCAGGGCTGCCTTTTCCGCTGCACTCATGTCCGGTTCCAGCCCGCCCAGGTAGGTGGCGTTGGTGGCATTGATGCCGCGCTGTACCGAGGGGCGCGAAAGTCTGATATGCGGTTCCAGAGCCAAAGCCACTTCCACAGCGAGCTGTCTGGCCCCTTCCAGGGTGAGGGGTCGTGAGCGGCCATTATGCCGGGTGAAAAAACGCCGCCCCCGCTTTTCCAGTTGTTCGCCATGCAGGTATTTAACCAGATGCTGGCAAACAGCCACTTTTTCCTCATCGTTCAGGTAGCTGATTTTTTCCAGAATCCGCAGACCCATACGCCCCGGCCCCAGACGTAGCTTGCTGGCCTGGTCGCCGAATTTTTCCGCCAGTTCATTCCAGTCATCGGAAGCTTGCAACAAACCTGCGTGGGCTTTACCCAGTTGCTGGTAGCCCTGGCGAGCGGCTTTGTATAGATTCAGACATTTACCCAGAACATCGGCCTTGTTACGCAGTTCGGTCAGACTGGTCAGTTTTTTATGCCGGGCCTGTCTGGCCAGTTGGGTGACTTCTACAGCCAGACGATCAATGATTTCTTCCACCCGAACCAGCAGTTCCTGGGCAGAAAGTCCGTTGGGCAGTTGTTCGTGGGTGGCTTCATCCGTCTCCACCAGAAACCCGGCCATGGCGCGCAAACGGTTGCTGCCACTGGCCTGGGCAATCCGGTACTGGCTGCGTTTTTGCTCCAGTTCATCCAGGGCGCGGGCCAGTTTCCACTGCCCGGAGTAGCTGAACAACAGCAGTGGAATTTCCCGGCCATTGATGAGCTCAAAAGCCAGGATCAGCATTTCCTCCACATCCTGCAGGGTCATCAATAGCAGGTTGTCTTCTTCAATGGCGGCCAGAACCCGTTCAATAAAGAAGTCATCGCGCGGCACGCCCTTTTCCAGTTGCGGGGCTTCACCATTGAAGCGTTCGCGCAGCACGCTGGCGGCTTCGGGGGAAACATCATGCAGCCATTCCAGTGCCAATTCGATGCGTTCACGGTACTGGCGACTCAAATCTCGAACCCGCGAGTAAAGCCCGGCACGGCGATAGGTTTCAATACGGCCCAGAATCTTGGCCAGCTCCCCGTCACCGGTCAGTTCCTGTGCTGCAAAAGCCACCCCGTCCGGGGTCAGTTCAATCCGCCGCAGCAATTGCAAAGCCGCTTCCCTTTGCCGGGCTTCGCCTTCTTCAAAGCTTTCCACGATCAGATCGCGCACAGCCAGTATAAGGTCAGCCAGCTTGTCGATGGCTTCACTGACATCCTGCTGGGCCTGCTCCTGAACATGCCCTCGCGTCATGTCATAAATGACTTTGGCGCTGAAAGCCACCAGACCGGAAAACAGCGTAAACAGGAAGAAGTAAAGCAGCGTCTGACCCGGCGGTGATTTGCCATAAGCGGCATAGAACCCACCGTACAGCCCGACCAGAGTAACCGGCCCGGCTGTCCAGATAATGCTCAGCAGATTGCGCGTCCAGTAAACCCGATGCACCACACGACTGATGCGTTCAATCTGCTCATTGCCTTCCCGGTCGAGTGAAACCCTGGCTGGCTCATTACGATCCCGGTTATTGCGCCTAAGCCACTTCACGAGGAACCGCCCCCCTTGTCTTCAGCTTGCCGAACCTGCAAAGGAGCCGGAAAGTATTTCATCAGCACCCAGAGCAGGGGCAGCCCAATCAAAGCAATAATCGCGGTCATAATAAAGAAGAGCGCCCAGTCTCCGCCCAGGCTGTCGACCATCCAGCCGCTGGAAGCCGAAAGCCAGATGCGCGCAAGATTGCCCAGCGAAGCCAGCAGCGCATACTGAGTTGCAGTGTAGGCGGAGTTGCACAGGCTCGACAGATAGGCCACGAAAGCAACCGTCACCAGGCCCGTTGTGAAGTTGTCGGTGGCCAGGGCAATGATAAACACCAGCCAGGATTGCCCGGAAACAGCCAGCCAGGAATAGGTCAGATTGGTGATGGCTGTGGCCAGACCGGAAAACAAAAGCGCCTTGAGTACACCCACACGGGCCACCAGTACGCCGCCCACAACGATGCCCAGAATATTGGCGGCAAAGCCGTAGATCTTGGCGACCTCGGCTATTTCAGTGAGACTGAAGCCCAGTTCCCGGTAAAAAACACCGGACATCCGCCCCAGCAAGGCATCACCCAGTTTGAAGACAAATATAAAAACCAGTATCCAGATCCAGCCTTTGCGTCGGGTAAATTCGGCAAAAGGTGCGATCAGGCTGACATAAATCCAGCCCAGAGCGTGGCGCAGCATGGCGGGGAGTTCCCGCCAGCGTTCCAGGTGCGCCAGAGCGCGGGATTCTTCGGCCAGGGTTTCTGCCGGAGGTGGGCGTTTGGGCTCGGGGCTGCTTAAAATGGCCAGCATCCCCACCAGAACTCCGAAGGCCAGCAGTAGGTAGGCGGTATTCCAGCCAAACTGATCGGCCAGATAAAGGCCACCAGCCGCCCCCACCAGAGTGCCGCCCAGGTGCCAGCCCCAGATGGCCGCTGCGGAACCACTGCCGTATTGGTGGGGTTCCAGTACTTCAATACGGTAGGCATCGACCACGATATCCTGGGTTGCAGAAACAAAGGTGACAAACAGCACCCCAAGGGCCACCAGATGCAGGTTTTTTTCCGGGTGGGTCAAAGACAGTAAAGCAATGGCGGTCAGCAGCAATAACTGGGTAAACAGGGCCCAGCCCCGCCGCCGTCCGAAGCGGGCAGAAAAGTAAGGCAGTCTCAGGCGGTCAATCAGCGGAGCCCAGAGAAAATTGATGGCATAGGGTGTCGCCGCCAGGGCAAAAAGGCCGATATCGGTACGACTGACACCCACATCCCTGAGCCAGATGGAGAGGTTGGAAAAAACCAGGGGTGCCGGTAGACCGCTGGAGAAACCCAGAGCCAGAAGGGTCAGCATCCTGCGGTCGCGGTAGGGAGCGGCCCAGGCTGCCAGGGTATTGATCAGTTGCTGCCCGATCATCCCTGATGCGGCTTGTGTTGGGCGCGTTGGATCAAGGCCTGCATTTCCTTGACAGCGGCATCCAGTCCCACAAACAGGGAGTGGGCAATCAGGGCATGGCCGATATTCAATTCATTGATTCCCGGCAGAGCGGCTATGGGCTCAACATTGTGATAGTGAAGACCATGACCGGCATTGACCACCAAACCCTTTTGCAGAGCATAAGCTGTTGCATGACGAATTCTCTGCAGTTCCACCGCCTGATCCGATGGACTTTTGGCATCGGCATAGGCCCCGGTGTGCAGCTCAATCGTCGGCGCGCCGACCGCTACTGCAGCATCAATCTGTTTTTCATCAGGATCGATAAACAGGGACACATCAATATCAGCCTGGGCCAGACGCTGGCAAACCTGGGTCATTTTCGGTTGTTGAGCGGCAACATCCAACCCTCCCTCGGTGGTCAGCTCTTCACGCTTTTCAGGAACCAGGCAGACGTGTTCCGGGCGCAGCCGCTCAGCGTAATCGAGCATGAAATCCGTCACCGCCATTTCAAAGTTCATGCGGGTCTGAAGAACCTGCTGGATGAGTTCCACATCCCTTTCCTGAATATGCCGACGATCTTCCCGCAGATGCAGGGTAATGCCATCGGCACCGGCCTGCTCGGCCACCAGAGCCGCCTGTACCGGGTCCGGGTAACGAGTCCCCCTGGCTTGTCGCAAAGTGGCAATGTGATCAATATTAACGCCCAGTAACACACGCTGATTCATGAACTACTCCGAAGTCTTGGGTCGGATGGTTGAGCTTGCCAGCTGTTGAAACAGCTGACGGCTTTGCAAGGGTTTATTACCCAGCAGCGGTTGCAGCAACTGACGGGTCAAGCGTTTGGCCGTTTTGCGCGTTGCCGGGTTCTGCCAGTTGTCTTCAGCAATAGCCAGCAGTTGCTCACCGCCATAAAGCGCGGCCCTGGCATCCGGGTGACTCACGGCATGCCGCGGAACAAACCCCTGCCCGAATTGATAGGCATAATACCAGTCTGGCAGCAGAGACTCACCCGTTACCGCCTGCCAACTGGGTGCATAGCCCAGAGCTTCCAGCAGACTGAGTTCCAGACGCCGCAATGCTGGCTCACGCTGTTCGGCGTCGGCCAGTAAATTGAGAAGCAGGGAATAATCACGGAACAGCATCTGAGCGGGTTGCCCCGCAAGCAGCAGGCGACTGATCAACTCATTGGCATAGAGGCCACAGACCAGGGCCTCCCCCTGGAACCAGTGGGGCGCACTGGTGGATTCCAGGCCCACCAGAGTCTTCAGTTCATGGTGGCCCTTGAGGCGAACTTGCAGGGGGGTAAAGGGTTGCAGCAAGGCACGATAACGACTTTTACGACTGCGTACACCACGCACCACCGCATCCACACGGCCATCTTCCAGTGTCAGCAACCAGGCCAGCGAGCTGGTTTCCCGATAGGGCCTGGCGTGCAGCAACCAGGCTGGCTGATAATCATTGACGCTCATCGCAGCACCTTGCCGCCCGGTATCAGTCCTGCCCGGTGTAGCCCAGGCTTTTCAGGGCTCGGGCATCATCGGACCAGTTGCTTTTCACCTTGACCCAGAGGTTGAGCATCACCTTGGATTCAAAAGCTTTTTCCATATCCAGGCGGGCATCGCGACCAATTTGTTTGATCTGTTGGCCCTTGTCACCAATGATGATTTTTTTCTGGCCTTCACGCTCCACCAGAATCAGGGCATGAATATGCAAAACATGACCCTTTTGTTCAAATTTCTCAATTTCCACCGTGGCCGAATAGGGAAGTTCTTCACCCAGTTGGCGCATGATTTTTTCCCGCACCAACTCGGAAGCCAGAAAACGTGAGCTGCGATCCGTGATTTGGTCTTCGGGGAAAAAATGCGGCCCTTCAGGCAGACGCTCATGGGCGGCTTTAACCAGTTCGTCCACCTGATTGCCCTGCAGGGCGGAAATGGGAATGATCTGGTCAAATTCACGTTTCTGGCTGATTTCTTCAATAAACGGCAGCAGAGCCTTCTTGTCTTCCAGCCAGTCCACCTTGTTGATGGCCAGAAGAATCGGGCATTTCAAATACTGCAGGCGTTTGAGTACCAGGTCATCTTCTTCAGTCCACTTGGTGCGATCCACCAGAAAAATCACCACATCAACATCGCGCAAGGCACGGCTGGCGGCATCATTCATGTAGTGGTTGATAGCCTTGTCTCTTTCACCCACGGCCAGATGCATACCCGGTGTGTCCACATAAATACACTGGGTTGAATCTTCGGTGTGAATACCCAGAATCTGGTGACGAGTGGTCTGGGGCTTTTTACAGGTAATACTGATTTTCTGGCCGAGGATGCGGTTAAGCAGGGTCGACTTGCCCACATTGGGGCGGCCCACCAGGGCAATATAACCACAGCGGGTGGCAGTAGTCGCTGTCATTTGACCTCCAGCGCCTGGAGCGCTTTTTGTGCTGCTTCCTGTTCGGCATGGCGACGGCTGGGTCCGATACCCAAAGGGTACTGATCCAATTGCTCGATCACACATTCTACCGTGAACAGCTGAGAATGAGCTTCCCCTTCCACCTGCACCACTTCATAACGTGGCAGGGCAAACTGACGGGATTGTAAAAATTCCTGCAGGCGGGTTTTGGGGTCTTTCTGGGTGTCATTCAGGGTCAGGTTGTCCAGACGATCCGAAAACCAATCCAGCACCCGCTCACGGGCAACCTGCATGCCGGCATCCAGATAAATGGCACCGATCACGGCTTCCAGGGAGTCGGCCAGGATGGAGTCACGGCGATAACCACCACTTTTCAGTTCCCCCGAACCCAGACGCAGATAGTCCCCCAGATTGAATTCCCGGGCCACTTCCGCCAGAGTGGCTCCCTTGACCTGGCGGGCACGCAGGCGCGAAAGCTGACCTTCTCTGGCTTGCGGGAAACGTTCGTAAAGGTCTTCAGCAATCAGAAAATTAACGATGGAATCACCCAGAAACTCCAGGCGCTCATTGTTGTGGTTGCCCTGGCTGCGGTGTGTCAAAGCCAGATCCAGCAGTTGCACATCATTAAAAGGGTGACCCAAAGCCTTGATTAAAGGGTCGAGTTTTTTCTTCACTTCAATTTTACTCAATTCTTCTAAAAGCGGTGAAATCAGGCAGGCTCAGCAATTCCGGCCAATGCATCCAGACGGCAACGGCCTGACCCACCAGATTTTCTTCAGGAACAAAGCCCATGACCAGAGGCTGCCCGCGTTCATTGAAATAGCCCGGTATACGCAGACACCCACTGGGGGTGTTCTCCTGTCCCTGGCACCAGAAACGGCTGTCATTACTGTGGTCACGATTATCGCCCATCACAAAATAATAGCCTTCAGGTACCTGAATATCAGGAAAGTCGAAGGTTCTTGGAGGGTAGTTGTAAACTTCGTGCTCTGCCTCGCCCAGGGTTTCTTTCCAGAGCCATTCACTGGGTGCTTCGCCGGGGTATTTTTCCAGCAGTTCACGACCAACAGCTTCACCATTGACGGTCAGCATCTTGTTTTCATAGCTGACGGTATCACCGGGGGTACCCACCACACGCTTGATATAGTTGAGCCGCTGATCCAGGGGATACCGGAAGACAGCCACATCCCCCACCTCAGGGTCATCCACTTCAAGAATTTCCTTGTTGATAACCGGGAGGTGAACGCCATAGCTGAATTTGTTGACGAGGATAAAATCACCCACTTTCAGGGTCGGCAGCATGGAGCCAGATGGAATCTGAAAGGGCTCAAACAGAAATGAGCGCAACACCAGAACCAATGCCAACACCGGAAAAAATGAGTTGGAGTATTCCACAATCAGTCCGGGTTTGGTTTCCCCGGAAAACTGCTGACGGCGTTTTTTGAAAAACAGCTTATCCAGCAACCACACAGCGCCGGTAAAAAAGGTGGCCACCACCAATATAAGGGCAAAATCCAGATGCATTGTTTTTTTTCCTAGTTATCCACCTGCAAAACCGCCAGAAAGGCATCCTGCGGAATTTCCACACGGCCCACCTGCTTCATGCGCTTTTTACCGGCTTTTTGTTTTTCCAGAAGTTTCTTTTTCCGGCTGGCATCACCGCCATAACACTTGGCCAGAACATTTTTGCGCAAGGCTTTTACGGTTGAGCGTGCCACGATTTGTCCGCCCAGGGCCGCCTGAATGGCAACATCAAACATTTGCCGGGGAATCAGCTCTTTCATTTTCTCAACCAGGGAGCGCCCCTTGCCGTGCGCCAGATCACGGTGAACAATCAACGCCAAGGCATCCACTTTTTCGCCGTTGATCAGAATATCCAGGCGCGCCAACTTGGCGGCTTCAAAACGATCAAAGCTGTATTCCAGGGAAGCAAAACCCCGCGAAGCTGATTTCAAGCGATCAAAGAAATCCAGTACCACTTCCGCCATGGGAATGTCATAGGTCAGCTGCACCTGGTTGCCCAGATAGAGCATATCCTTTTGCATGCCGCGTTTTTCGGTACACAGGGTAATCACCGGGCCAACCATTTCCTGGGGGGTCAGAATACTGCAGCGGGCGATCGGCTCACGCATCTCCTGAATATTGGCTGGATCAGGCAGGCGGGTGGGATTGTCCACATAAATCACATCCCCGTTCTTCATCAGGATTTCATAAACAACGGTGGGTGCTGTTGTCAGCAGATCCAGATTGTATTCACGCTCCAGTCTCTCCTGGACGATTTCCATGTGCAGCATACCCAGGAAACCGCAGCGAAACCCGAAACCCAAAGCATCTGAGCTGTCCGGTTCAAAAAACAGGGAGGCGTCATTCAGGGACAACTTGTCCAGGGCATCCCGGAAGTCTTCAAAATCATCGGCTGAAACCGGAAAAAGCCCGGCATAGACCTGGGGTTTGACCTTTTTAAAGCCGGGCAGACTGGCTACATCCGGTGTTTTGGCATGAGTGATGGTATCACCGACTGGGGCACCGTGGATTTCCTTGATGCCGGAAACCAGAAAGCCGACTTCACCAGCCCGAAGCTCCTGTTTTTCCACGCGCTTGGGGGTAAAAATGCCCACGCTATTGGCATCCCACTGCTTGCCCGTGGACTTCATCAAAATCTTGTCGCCCTTCTTCAAGGTGCCGTTTTTAATCCGCACCAGAGAGACTACACCCAGGTAGTTATCAAACCAGGAGTCGGCAATCAGAACCTGCAGGGGGCCATCCGGGTCACCTTCAGGGGGTGGAATCTGTTCAACCAGACGTTCCAGTACCTCTTCAATACCCAGACCGCTTTTTGCAGAGCAGCGCACGGCATCGGTGGCTTCAATCCCGATCACACTTTCAATTTCTTCCGCCACTTTTTCCGGGTCGGCCTGAGGCAGGTCCATTTTGTTGATGACCGGCACAACTTCCAAGCCCTGCTCAATGGCGGTATAGCAGTTGGCCACCGACTGGGCTTCCACACCCTGACCGGCATCCACGACCAGCAAAGCCCCTTCACAAGCTTCCAGGGAACGGGAAACTTCATAGGAGAAGTCAACATGGCCGGGAGTGTCGATAAAATTCAACTGGTAGACTTTGCCGGAGCGGGACTTGTAGTCCAGAGTGACACTCTGGGCCTTGATGGTGATGCCCCGTTCGCGTTCCAGATCCATGGAGTCCAGAACCTGCTCTTTCATTTCCCGGTCGGTCAGACCTTCACAGAATTGAATAAAGCGATCAGCCAGGGTGGATTTGCCATGGTCTATATGGGCGATAATGGAAAAGTTGCGGATATGCTCAAGACGACTCACGTTCACCTGCACTGGAAATAGGTCTATAAAAAAAGGAAGGTGCCGAGTTGGTAGTGAAGCTCGACACCTGGATGGAATTTCTCTGAAAACCGATAAAGTCTACCTGATTAGCTGCCCAAGGGAAACTTCGGACAGCTTCAGAAAGACTATTCAATAATGCGCAGGGCCACAAACAGGGGGTTACCCTGGCGAATCAGGCGCACGGCCAGTGATTGTCCGGCGGGCAAGTCAGCCGCCAGTTCGGCAAGCTGACGCGGAGTTTCCACGGGCCGTCCTGCCAGAGAAACCAGAACATCACCACGGCGGATTCCTGCCATAGCAGCAGGGCTCTCAGGAGCCACCGAAACCACCTGCACACCAGCTTCCAGGGACCAACGCTCTTTCAAGGCAACCGGCAGGGGTTCAACCTGGAGCCCCAAACGACCGGCCGAGGCAGGCTCATCATTTGCTGAACGCCCTGAGATACTGGGGTTTTCCGGTCTCTCTCCCACAGCCACTTGCAGCTCCTGACGTTTTCCGTTGCGCAGGATTACAAACTGGCCTTGTTTACCTGGGGTCAGCTTGCCCACTGCCGGCGGAAGATCGGATGAGGTTTCAATATCCACGCCTTCCACTTCCAGAATGATGTCACCGGTTTGAATGCCTCCAGCAGCAGCCGGGCCATCAGGGTCAACATTGGCAATCAAGGCGCCCTGGGGGCGATCCAGACCGAAAGACTCGGCCAGATCCCGGTTAACTTCCTGGATGACAACACCCAGCCAGCCACGGCTGACACGGCCATTTTCCCGCAACTGTTCGGCCACTTGCATGGCCACTTGCATGGGAATGGCGAAAGACAGACCCATAAAGCCGCCCGAACGGGTGTAAATCTGGGAGTTGATGCCAATCACTTCGCCGTCCAGGTTGAACAGGGGGCCACCGGAATTACCCGGATTGATGGCGACATCGGTCTGGATAAAGGGGACATAGGTTTCGTTGGGCAGGGCACGGCCCTTGGCACTGACAATACCGGCGGTGACCGAGTGTTCAAAACCAAAAGGTGAGCCGATTGCCAGCACCCATTCACCCACACGCAGTTGATCCGAATCACCCAGGCGGGCGACAGGCAAACCTTCGGCATCAATCTTAAGCAGAGCCAGATCCGTGGACGGGTCGCTACCAATCAGTTCCGCCACCAGTTCACGGCGGTCACTCAGACGCACAATAATTTCTTCAGCATTTTCAACCACATGATTATTGGTCAGCAGATAACCATCTTCCGAGATAATAAAGCCTGAACCCAAGGACTGGCGTTGACGCTGGCGTGGTTGTTGAGGCTGTTGTTCCTCAAATTCTTCAAAAAAGTGCCGGAAAATATCGGGGATCTGCTGACCGGGAGGAAAACCACCCTGACGCGAGCGCTGCTGGACCGTTTGTGTGGTACTGATATTGACGACAGAGGGCGAAGCCTCTCCCACCAGATCCGTGAAGTCAGGCAGACCCCGTGCTGCCGAAGCATTGATGCTCCACAGCAATGCCAGTAGCAGGATCAGACCTGAATAGGCTATTTTTTTATTCAACATTGATTTGACTCCAGTTCACGCTTGGAAAGCATTTTTTGTATTAAAACAGGTTTGGATTGACCGGCATAGCGCCTGGCCAGCAGCAAGCCGGCCATCAATCCCAGCGAGGCAAATAACAACTGGTGCAAAACCGCAGAAAAACCCAGGAATTCTGCTGCCAGGCTGGCGATTAGAAGGGTCGCCAGGGGCAAGGCAAACTGCAGCCAGGCTGCACGATTCAAGGTGGAGGTATCCACACCCAGTTCGACCCGGTCACCCACTTGCAAGGGTTCCGGGCTTTCCACTTCCAGAAGCGGCTTGGAAGCACTCAGCCAACGTGACAACAAGCCCTGACCACAGGTCCCCGCAAGACCACAGGATGTGCAGCCCTGGTTATCACAGGCCTTGACCCAGACGCGGCCTGAGCCCACTGCCATCACTTCGGCCTCCTGGGTAATCACCGGGTTCATGTTGGCTGTCACTTTAACGGATTATCGGGCAGCTGCAGGCTGTAAGGAGGCGCGGTTTTCAACGGGTGAAAAGTTGTCGGCGTTGACCTCCGAGCGCGACTGCATGATCTGTTCACCCGTGGCATAGTTGACCAGCGATCGACCGGTAAAGACCTGGGGAGTAAAAGGTGAACGCGGTGTGGAAGAAGCCTGCAAAACCGGGCCATTCAAAGTCCCGGAGCGAACCGTGTTGACTGGCTGGACTGTTTGCAGATCAGGCTGCTCCTGTTGATTGGCCACAGGCACACCACCTGTCTGAACTGCATCTTTGCTGGCATTGAACACCTGAACACCGGTGATCACCAGCAAGGCAACCGAAGCGGCCAGAGCGCCACCCCGAAACCACTGGGCTTTATCAGGGCGGTGACTGACACCCGGACTGGCTGCCGATGCCACAGCATCAGTCTGATCCACTTGCGGTGCGCCTTCCGTTTCCAGCTGTTGCATAACTTTTGCAGAAATATCCACCTGTGCCGCCTGTGCATGGCGTACGCCACGCAAGTCACCCTGCATGATTCCGCGCGCCAGATGGTAGCGTCGCCACTTGTCACCCAACTGCTGCTGCAATTCTGGCGAATCCTGCATGGCGGTCAACAGGCGCGGCAGTTCCAAATCGTCACCAGCAGCATCCATAATTGATGAAAGGGACTGGTGCAGTTTTTCTGTCATGCCTCATTACCTCATTATCACTGAATAGCAGAAGTTGCATCTACCTACTAGACATCCTGACCCGGAATTGGTTTTACCGCTTGGCAAAAAAATCCCACATTTTTAAAATGTTTTTGTAAGCTCACTGCAAAACCATCAAGCCATCAGGCTATCCACGGCCTTGTCAATGGCTTCACGAGCGCGAAAAATACGCGAGCGAACGGTACCCACGGGGCACTGCATAATCTCGGCAATCTCTTCGTAACTCATGCCATCGAACTCCCGGAGACTGATGGCTGTTTTCAGATCATCCGGAAGACCATTGATGGCTGAGTAAATGCGTTCTTCCAGCTCATCGCGCATCAGGTTGGCTTCCGGGGTATCTGAATCCTTCATCTGCGGCGAGATGGAATAAATTTCCGCCTCATCAATATCCACATCATTGCCCGGTGGGCGACGGCTTCTGGATACCAGGTGATTCTTGGCCGTATTGATGGCAATTCGATACATCCAGGTATAAAAAGCACTTTCTGCACGAAAGCTCCCCAGGGCCCGGTAAGCCTTGATAAACGCTTCCTGTGCTACATCCTGCATTTCATGATGATCCTGAATATAACGCCCGACGAGGGCAATAATTTTATGCTGGTATTTTTTTACCAAAAGGTCGAAGGCGCGTTTGTCGCCTTTCTGAACACGTTCGACCAGACGCTGATCAGTTTCCCTTGCGCTTGTCATCAGGAACTCCAGAGTAATTGCCGGTAAGCCTTTCCCTGCCCTATCCGGTCATGTAAATCTTAGACTTCAGAATGCCTATACCTTAGCATGATAGTGATTACTCAAGAAGTCAGGAAGCTGTTGTATACTAACAGGCTTTTCTTTCTCCGGAGCCAAAGATGCTACCCACCCGTGAATTTGATGTGATTATCCTGGGCACCGGTGCTGCCGGTATGACTGCGGCCTTGCACCTGGCCCCCAAGTATCGCGTGGCCCTGCTGAGCAAAGGCAGCATGGGTGAAGGTTCGACACGCTGGGCTCAGGGAGGAATAGCCACAGTCATTGATCCCGAAGACACTCTGGAAGCGCACATTGAAGACACCCTGATTGCCGGTGGTGGACTCTGTGATCGCGACACCGTAAGCCAGGTGATTACCGAAAGCCGCACCAGCATTCAGTGGCTGATTGATCAGGGGGTTCCTTTCACACCCGCCAGTCAGGAGGCGGCCAAGGGCCTGGCCTACCATCTGACCCGTGAGGGTGGTCACAGCCACAGGCGGGTATTGCATGCTGATGATGCCACCGGCATGGCCATTATTGATGCTCTGACTGCGCGGGTGAAGGAACAGAGCAGTATAGAAGTCTTTGAAGGCCACATGGCAATTGATTTAATTACCCGCCACAAACTGGGGCTGGCCGAACAAGCTTGTGTTGGGGTTTATGCTCTGGATAACAGCTGCGGGAAGGTCCGGGCTTTTTCGGCCTCTGCCGTTATTCTGGCCACGGGCGGTGCCAGTAAGGCTTACCTCTATACCTCCAACCCGGATGGCAGCTCCGGGGATGGCATTGCCATGGCCTGGCGTGCCGGGTGCCGGGTTGCCAACCTGGAGTTCAACCAATTCCACCCCACCTGCCTTTACCACCCCCAGGCAAAGAGTTTTTTGATCAGTGAGGCTTTGCGGGGTGAAGGCGCGCAGTTGCTGCTCCCGGATGGACAACCTTTCATGCAACGCTTTGATGCTCGCCGTGAGCTGGCTCCCAGGGATATTGTGGCCCGCGCCATTGACCACGAAATGAAGCGCCTGGGGTTGGATCACGTCTGCCTGGACATCAGCCACAAGCCTGCCGAGTTCATTCGTAACCATTTCCCCACCATTTACAAGCGCTGCCTGGAACTGGGCATTGACATCACCCGCGAGCCATTGCCGGTGGTTCCTGCCGCCCATTACACCTGTGGCGGAGTGGTCACCGATGACAAGGGGGAAACCGATATTCCAGGGCTTTACGCCATTGGTGAGTGTGCCTTCACCGGCTTGCATGGTGCCAACCGCATGGCCAGCAACTCCCTGCTTGAATGTGTGGTTTATGGCCGCCTGGCCGCTGAAGACCTGTTGCAGAAAACACTCAATAACAGGCCGCTTCCCGAGCCTCCACCCTGGGATGAAAGCCAGGTGACCGACTCCGATGAGGATGTGGTGATCAGCCATAACTGGGATGAGATTCGTCGCTTCATGTGGGACTATGTAGGTATCGTACGCACCAACAAGCGCCTGGAAAGAGCCAGCCACCGCATCAAATTACTGCAATCGGAAATTCACGACTACTATTCCAACTATCGCATCAGTGGCGACCTTCTGGAGTTACGCAACCTGGCCACAGTGGCCGAACTGATCATCGAATCGGCCCGTCTGCGTAAGGAAAGCCGGGGGTTGCATTTTACCCTGGACTACCCGGAACCGGCGGCCGAAGCCAGAAACACACTCTTGACACCAGCACGCTGGTAATGAGCCTCAGTGTTTATGCAAACGGGAACGCAGCAGACGCCTTTCTTCTGCACTCAAGGCATCCGGCCACAACATCCAACTGCGCAGCCCCAAGGGGCGCCAGGGCAGATAAAACGCCAGCCAGGTAAAACTTTTCCACAGTACAACTGATGGCAACCGCTGCAGCTCACCCTGAGCATCAGTCAGCCACCAAGCGCCTTCCTGAAACTCAATACGGCGGGGAGCCCGGCAGCCAAAATCCACTTTCCAACGCTGCCAGGCAAAAAATACCAGAGGCAAAACGAGAAAAGCTACCCAGGGCTGGGGATGCAAAAGCAAAGCCAGCGCCACCAGCAAGGTCACCATAACCAGACAGACCCGACCCCAGCTAGAGACCTTTAAATTGACTGCGATCGCCGTTTTCTGCATGTTCTATGATGTGATTGACGATAGTCTGTAATGAAGGATCTTGTGTTTTTTCGCGGCGCATCAGCCAGGTGAACAGATCCTGATCTTCCAGGGTGATCAAGCGTCGGTAATCGGCCTGCAGGTCTTCACTCAACTGGTCATAGCATTTTTCCAGAAAAGGAATCAGCAGCAGATCCAGTTCCCACATCCCGCGTCGGCTGTGCCAGTAAAGGCGCTTGCGCTCTGGGCTATGGGGTGTTTCTTGGGCGGGGGTCGCTGAATTTGTGGTCATTTTACTCTCTTGGGTTACGGCTATAAGGGGGATAAAGGAGCAAGTCTAAGCGCAAAGTGGCTACAAACCAACCACCATTTAATGATCCGGCAACCCTTTCCTAAGCAGTTGTTTGCAAGCCAATTATTGTGTATTTGGCAAAAGCCCACTATGCTTGCAGTGTCAAAGAAAAACAACCAGCCTAGCGCCAACAACCCAGGCACGGAGAAGGGCATGACCAAGTCTGAACTCATTGAACAGCTAGCAATGCGCAAACCTGAACTAAGCATCAAACAGGTGGAGTCGGCAGTCAAACTACTGCTGGATCAAATAACAGAAAGCCTGGCCACGGGCGGGCGGGTTGAAGTTCGCGGTTTTGGCAGTTTTTCGTTACATTACCGGGAGCCACGTCAGGGGCGCAATCCCAAAACGGGTGACAGTGTTGAACTGAACGGTAAATATGTACCTCATTTCAAACCCGGTAAGGAGTTGCGTGATCAGGTCAATGCTGCTGCAAAATTCTGAGTACTGACCGGACACTGCCCTGAACCCATTTCTCCAGGGTGTGACTGCTGCACCTTGAGGTCTTTTATGCGATTAATTAAATCCCTTTTCACTTTCCTGCTGGTCATTGCCTTACTGCTTCTGGGCATCTGGTTTACGCTGCGCAATCAGGCTCAGGTTCCCCTGGATTTACTCTTTATACAATTACCGGACAACAGCCTGGCGCTGTGGTTGATCCTCAGCCTGATTGCCGGCGCCCTGGTGGGCTTGCTGCTTCTGCTACCCTGGTTGACCGGCTGCAAGGCCCACAGCATGAAACTGGAGCGTCAACTCAAACAACAGCAAAAAGAACTCCATCAACTGCGCACCCTCAGCCTTAAACCACCTGAATAATCCCGCTTTACTGACTGGCTGACATCATGCTGACGGATTTTTTACTGCTCTTTCTTCTGGTTTTCGCTCTGGCGACGGGCTGGTGGCTGGGACGTCGCGAAAAATTTCGCCGCCAGCCACCGCCTGGCACTCTGCCGGAATTAAGCAAAGACTATTTTGTTGGCCTGAATTACCTGCTGAACGAACAACCAGACGAAGCCATTGATACCTTTGTTCGTGCGCTGGAAGTCAACTCGGATACCATTGAGACCCACATTGCCCTGGGCAACCTGTTTCGCACCCGCGGGGAATCGGATCGCGCTGTGCGCGTCCACCAGAATCTTTTTGCCCGCCCCAGCCTCAGTCGAGAACAGTCCGAGAGGGTACAGCTGGAGCTGGGCAAAGACTTTATGTCCGCAGGACTTCTGGATAGAGCTGAGCGTCTGCTGCAGGAACTGGTCAACAGCCCTTCCCAGGTGGGCCGCAGCAGTCAACTGTTGCTGGTGGATCTTTATGAGCGGGAAAAAGAGTGGCAGAAAGCAATCCACACCCTCTCCTCCAGCCTGCTCAAGGAAAACCCGCGCCTGCACAAGGCTGCGGCTCATTATGCCTGTGAACTGGCCACCGAGCTGCTCAGCAGAAACAACTTTGCCGCAGCCCGCAAACAGCTCAAGCAAGCCCAGGCTTTTGATGCCGCCTGCATTCGCGCCACCCTGCTGATGGCCCAACTGGAGCTGCAAAGCGGCAGTGCCAAGGCCGCCATTCGTTTGTTACTCAGAATTCCCGGACAGGACCCCAGCTATGTGCCAGCCATGCTGCAAACCCTGGTGGACGCCCATCTGCTGCTCAAGCAGCCCAGAGAGCTGGCCAGCAACCTGGAAAAACTCTTGCGGGATCACAGCTACACTTCCATTCTTTTGCATCTGGCCGAAACGCTGCGCAGCCTTGATCGCCACCAGGAAGCCCTGGAAAAAGTCAGTCATCACATGCGTCAGCAGGTTTCTCTCAAAGGCGTGGACTACCTGATTGATCTTTACCTGGATCAGGCGGCGGGTGAGGAAAGGGCTCACCTGATCACTCTCCGCAACCTGACGCGTCAATTGCTGGAGCACAAACCGGAGCACCAATGCTCCAGTTGCGGTTTTCAGAGTGTGCAGCTTTACTGGCAATGCCCCAAATGCCGGGAATGGGGCAGTATCAAGCCTATTATCGGGGTAGAAGGCGAATAATGTCCTGTAACGCCTGCCCCGGATCAGTGGCTTGAGTGATGGGTCGACCCATGACCAGATGAGTACTGCCAGCCTGCATGGCTGCTGCAGGCGTCATAATACGCTGCTGATCACCGACATCCTGACTTGGTAAACGTATACCCGGCGTCACTTTCAAAAACTCCTTGCCCAGCTCAGCGGTTAAGAACTCTGCTTCACGTGCCGAGCAAACCACACCTTGTAAACCTGCTTCCTGAGCCAGGTTTGCCAAGTGTAAAACCTGGTCTTCAAGACTGCGACTGACACCGGTTTCGGCCAAGTCTTCGGCACTCATACTGGTCAATACCGTCACCGCAATCAACTGAGTCGGAAGGTTGTTCTTGACCAGCACTTCACTTGCTGCAGCCATCATTTTGCGCCCTCCACTGGCATGAACATTGACCATCCACACCCCCTGATCAGCCGCGGCCAGAACCGCCTGGGCACAGGTATTGGGGATATCATGAAACTTCAGGTCCAAAAAAATTTCAAAGTTGCGCTGGTGAAGTTGTTCGAGTATCCCTGGGCCACAGCGGGTAAACAGCTCCTTCCCCACTTTGACACGACAGAGTTTCGGGTCGAGTTGATCAGCCAGGCTTAACGCCTGAGCTTCCGATGCCACATCCAGAGCCACAATAATCGGGGTCACAGGTTTCTCCGTAAGGTGTGAATTTTTGCAGCAGAAATTATAACAAGTTCACTGTAATTGCGTGGCATCAAAAAAATCACCTTCCAGATTTTTCCATTTCAGAGACAGTATTTTCTTTTTCTAGAGTGAACAAGTCAGCGAGCAAAGCTGGCGCCAACTTATCCCGTAACAAAACCAAGAGGAACCAAGGATGCAAGGAATTAACTTCAAAACCCTGCCCCTTCTTCTAGCCCTGCTCATCGGCCTGGGTTTAGCCAGCGGCCAGGCTCTTGCCAATACGGATGAAGACCAGCAACAAGCCATTAGTGCCAGCCAGCAACTCAACATCAATCAGGCCACTGAAGAGCAGCTGGTCAGCCTGCCGGGAATTGGGCCCGCCAAAGCTTCTGCAATTATTGAAATGCGCCAAAGTCAGGGGCCTTTCAAAAATATGGCAGATGTACAGGAAGTCAACGGCATAGGTCCGGCCACGGCCAGCAACATCCAGGAATTGATAGTCTTTTAATCTCCCACAAAAAAAGCCCGCTGCCCTTGAAGGGGAAAGCGGGCTTTTGTTCGGGCAAAACGTTTAATTGCCGTTGCGGAGCAAAGATTTCCTAGATGCGCAGAGCACCATTACATTCCACAACACTACCGGAAAAATAATCATTTTCCATAATATAACGTACAGTGTGAGCAATCTCACTGGGTTCACCAAGGCGCTTAAGAGGCACGCCAGCAGTAATCTTGGCCAGTACTTCTTCCGGCATGGCTGCCACCATGTCCGTGGCAATGAAGCCTGGGGCCACAGCACCGGTACGAATACCATAGCGTGACAACTCTTTTGACCAGGTTACAGTCATGGCCACTACACCGGCTTTGGCTGCAGCATAGTTGGTCTGACCCATGTTACCGGCACGTGAGATAGACGAAATATTGATAATCACGCCTTTGCTGCCCAGCTTGATCATCTGTGCTGCCGCTTCGCGACCACACAGGAAAACACCGGTCAGATTGACATCCATCACCTGCTGCCAGTTACTGAGTGACATTTTGCCGGTCACTTCACCATTTTTGGCTTTCACCAGCAGGCCATCACGGGTAATACCGGCATTGTTCACCAACACATCCAGAGCGCCAAAATCCTGAACGATTTTCTCAAAAGCGGCCTCTACTTCTGCCTCTTCAGAAACATTCACCAGGTAATAACGCGCTTCACTACCTGCTTCCTTGACCAGATCAACGGTTTCCTGAAGCTTTTCTTCATTTAAATCCAGCAGAGCCAGCTTGGCACCCTGAGCGGCCAGTTCAACTGCCATGGCACGACCCAGGCCCTGTCCACCGCCCGTTACAACAACTACGGAGTCTTTAACTTGCATACTTCACCTCGTATAAAAAGATATGGAGCCGCCCTTTTATTAGTTCTTTATGTGGACTGGCAGCAGGTGATGCGGAGGTTTTTACCCTCACTGTTGGTCAATATAACCCATCATCTCGCACATGCGAAATGGGTTTTTCGAAACTTAGTGCAAAAATACGACTCAACGGTCACTTTCAGCAAAATTTGCTGTCCACACTTGAAGTAAAGGCAGTTAAACTCCATTGTTATTCCACGACCTGCCTGCAAAGGCAAACTCACACTTAGTCCAAGGTAAATCTATGCCCCTGCTCTTTTTTATCCTGATCTGGCCTCTGGCAGAAATCTGGCTGATGATCCAGGTGGGTCAGCAGACGGGTGCCATGAACACGCTTCTGCTGATAATCACCACGGCTGTTCTGGGCCTGCTTCTGGTACAGCTGGAATGGCGGCGCCTGGCACTGACTCTGCGAACACGGATGCGTGAAGGCAAGGAGCCTCTGGGCCTGATTCTGGAAACCGCTGCTGTTGGCCTGGCAGGGGTACTGCTTTTTATACCCGGCTTTATCTCGGATTTTCTGGGTGTACTTTTTTTACTGCCCTTCACCAGAAAATTCATCATCAAGCCCTTGAAAAACAAACATGGCACCACCACTTTCCAGTACCGTGAAACCTCTTATCGGGAAAATCCTGATGACCCCTTTGCCGGACAGCAGGATGAGCAGATCCGGGAGGGCAAGGTGCTGGAAGGCGAATATCAAAGAAAAGATGATAAGCGCCCTTGAAAAACCACCAGCAGCCCCCATTAAGCAAAGCGGGAAACAGGTTTTACCCTGTACACGCACATGGGGCTTTATCCCCAGTTACTGTTGAACCACCAGGAGACATTCAGCAATGAAAATCCGTCCTCTGCACGATCGCGTAGTCGTTCGTCGAATGGAAGAAGAAACAACCACACCCGGCGGTATCGTATTGCCCGGTAGTGCCCAGGAAAAACCCTCACAAGGCGAAATCATTGCAGTCGGTGAAGGCCGTTTTGCAGATGGCGAAGTACGCCCGCTGGCAGTAAAAGTCGGTGACAAGGTTATTTTCGGCAGCTATGCCGGCAGCACCGTTAAAATCGACGGTGAAGAACTGCTGATTCTCAACGAAAGCGAAATCTTTGGTGTTCTGGAAGGCTAGGATTCAAGCATCCCACCTGACAGTAAAACTCAATCTAATTTATCAAGTTAAATAACGGGAAACGAACATGGCAGCTAAAGACGTACGTTTCGGTGATGACGCTCGCAAACGCATGATCGCCGGTGTCAACATTCTGGCTGATGCAGTAAAAACCACCCTGGGCCCCAAAGGTCGCAACGTGGTTCTGGAAAAATCCTTTGGCGCGCCTACCGTCACTAAAGATGGTGTATCCGTTGCCAAGGAAATCGAACTGGAAGACAAGTTCGAAAACATGGGTGCACAGATGGTCAAGGAAGTGGCTTCCAAGACTTCTGATGTCGCCGGTGACGGCACCACCACAGCCACTGTTCTGGCTCAGGCCATTGTTAACGAAGGCTTCAAGGGTGTTACTGCTGGTATGAACCCCATGGATCTGAAGCGCGGCATCGACAAAGCTGTTGTTGCAGCAGTCGAAGAAATCCGCAAGCTGGCCAAGCCTTGCACTGATGGCAAGTCCATTGCTCAGGTTGGCACCATTTCTGCCAACGGTGACAGCCGCATTGGTGAAATCATCGCTGAAGCCATGGATAAAGTCGGTAAAGAAGGTGTTATCACTGTTGATGAAGGCCGTGGCTTTGAAGACGAGCTGGAAGTGGTTGAAGGTATGCAGTTCGACCGTGGCTACATCTCGCCTTACTTCGTCACCAATCAGGACAACATGTCTGCCGAACTGGAAGACCCTTACATCCTGTTGATTGACAAAAAAGTGTCCAATATCCGCGAACTGCTGCCAATTCTGGAAGCGACTGCCAAATCCAGCAAGCCTCTGCTGATCATCGCTGAAGACATCGAAGGCGAAGCCATGGCGACTCTGGTAGTCAACTCCATGCGCGGCATCGTTAAGGTCGCTGCAGCCAAGGCACCTGGTTTTGGTGATCGTCGCAAGGCGATGATGCAGGATATCGCCATCCTGACCAACGGCACGGTGATTTCTGAAGAAGTCGGCCTGACCCTGGAAAATGCCACGATTGATCACCTGGGTACTGCCAAGCGTGCGGTTCTGACCAAAGAATCCACCACCATCATTGATGGTTCCGGCCAGCAGGAAGACATCGAAGGTCGCGTCAAGCAAATCCGCGCCCAGATGGAAGACACTTCTTCTGACTACGACCGTGAAAAACTGCAGGAACGTCTGGCCAAACTGGCTGGCGGTGTTGCTGTTATCCGCGTGGGTGCTGCGACCGAAGTGGAAATGAAAGAGAAGAAAGCCCGTGTTGAAGATGCTCTGCACTCCACACGTGCGGCCGTTGAAGAAGGCGTGGTTGCCGGTGGCGGTACTGCCCTGATTCGCGTTCTGGGCTCCTTGAACGTCAAGGGCGACAACGAAGACCAGAACCACGGTATCACCATGGCCTTGCGTGCTATGGAAGCACCTCTGCGTCAGATCGTGACCAATGCTGGTGCTGAAGCTTCCGTTATTGTTGCCAAGATCAAAGAAGGCACAGGTAACTTTGGCTACAACGCCCAGACTGGCGAATACGGTGACCTGGTGGAAATGGGTGTCCTTGACCCAGCCAAAGTCACTCGCTCTGCCCTGCAGTCTGCTGGCTCCGTAGCAGGTCTGATGATCACCACAGAATGCATGATTGCCGAACACCCCGAAGAGAAATCCGGCGGTGGTATGGGCGACATGGGTGGTATGGGCGGAATGGGAGGCATGGGCGGCATGATGTAATGCCCCCGGCTTTCTAAAAGCTCTTCCCAGGCCCCGGCTTTCTTTTGAAGGTCGGGGCCTTTCTTATTACAGACTTATCCAAATCATTTAAGCATCAATCCGCTTGTAAATGCAGCCATAGCAGTTAAAGTAGCCTTAGTGATAAAAAGTATTTAATGTTCACCAATGCCAGGGGCAAGCATGGCCGTTTTACTCTTCAAACTCAGCAATGTACCCGACGACGAAGCCCAGGAAGTACGTGAACTTCTCGATGCCCAGGGGCTGGATTACTATGAAACCACAGCAGGACGCTGGAGACTGGGTGTTGATGCCATCTGGTTGAGTAACAATGAGGATGCAGAAATGGCCAGTCAGCTCTTGTACAACTACCAACAAGAGCGTCTCAACAAAGCCAGACAGGAGCAAGCCGACCTTCAGGCTCGTGGCTTGGCGCCGCGATTTGTAGACAAACTGGCAAGCCAGCCCGGCAAGGTATTGCTCTCCGGGCTGGGTATTCTGGCCATTCTCGCGCTAGGCCTAATCCCCGTCCTCTGGTTGCTTTTTTACAGGCATTAAAAATACAAATAACAACAATTACCACTTGCATTACCTCCTCAAAAACACTAATCTAATCACGAACAATTAGCGTTTACAGGAGACAAGCCATGTATGTTTGTATCTGCAAGGGTATAACTGACCAGCAAATCAAGACCTCCATTGCTGAAGGTGCTGGTTGCATGCGTGACCTCTACAAACAGCATGATCTGGGTAGCCAGTGTGGCAAGTGTGTTTGCGCGGCCAAACAACTCCTGGATAGTGAAATTCAAGCCTGTAACCCTTGTGAAGTAGTGGCTGCCTAGCATTCAAGGCCAGATCAGCCACACAAACCACCCCTGTATTTTTGCCTAATTCACTTAGGCACGCTATCCTACACCCTGAAATTGCCAGCCAGCCCCAGATCAACCAAGGCAAGCCAGCTTTCCCATTCATCTTTGGCATAAATTCAGGGTGCTTATCATGCAAGGCAACTCAGCCATCAAAGAACAGCTCAACAAGGTTCTAACCCTTGAGCTCACCTCCATTAACCAGTATTTCCTACATGCCCGCATGTTTCGTAACTGGGGTTTTGAAAAGCTCAACAAGGCAGCTTACAAAAAATCCATTAAAGACATGAAACAGGCGGATGAACTCATCGAGCGCATTTTATTCCTTGAAGGCCTGCCTAACCTTCAGCACCTGGAAAAACTCCGTATTGGTGAACACACTCAGGAAATGCTGCAGTGTGATGAAGACCTGCAACTGGATAGCATCAAGCTGCTGCGCTCTGTCATTGCTCTTTGCGAAAAGGAACAGGATTTTATCAGCCGTCATCTTCTTCAGGAAATTCTGGAATATGAAGAAGAGTATCTGGACTGGCTGGAAACCCAGCAGCACCAGATCAAGGAAATGGGCATTGAAAACTACCTGCAAGCAGCCATGGCGGAGGAATAAATCATGAAAGGCAACAAGAAAATTATTGACGCGTTAAACCAATTACTCGGCGGTGAGCTGACCGCTATGGATCAGTATTTCATCCACTCGGAAATGTATGCCGACTGGGGGCTGAATAAACTCTATGAGCGCATCGCCCACGAGTTTGACGATGAAAAACAGCATGCCAAAGCACTGATTGAACGCATCCTTTTTCTGGAAGGTAAACCCGACATGGTAACCCGTCCGGCCATCAACATTGGCAAGGATGTTAAAGAAATGCTGGGAAATGATCTGAAACTGGAATACCAGGTCGTTGAAGATCTGAAAAAAGCCATGGCTCTGTGCGAAAAAGAGCAGGATTACCAAACCCGGGAAATTCTTCGCCAGATGCTGGGAGACACGGAAATGGATCATGCCTACTGGCTGGAAATCCAACTGGGCTTGATTGATCGCATTGGCATGAAAAACTACCAGCAGTCTCAGCTTTAAATCACTACCCCTGCCACAGAAAACGCCTCCTCAAAGGGAGGCGTTTTTGCATCAGTCCAGGGAAACCAAAAAAGGTGCCAAAAAGCTGAACGTCAGGCCCATAGCGACCAGTTGCAGCCAGAGTTTACTTTGCAACATACATTCTCCTCCCTATTGCAGGGCATTAAAGAGTTCACGCAGCACCAGGTTTTCAGGCTGCAATGACAATTTGTCTTCACTGACCTGAAACACCCGTTGGCCTGCATCAGAAAACAATTCCAGAGAACTGATCCAACCATCCCCCTGAGGTTTTCGAACCACCCAGGCTTCCTCAAGCAGTTGTGGATTGAAGTGCAGACAACCCGCCGGATAGCCGATGCAAACCTCCCGGTGTTTAAGGCGTGGCGGCTGCAAATTTCCACGACAGGAATGCACACAGGCATCGGTATAAAAAGCCAGCTTCAAGCCCGGTTTTGCTTGGCTTCGGGGGAGCAGCGCCGCTTCGGTCAAAAGCTCTGTCAAAGCATTCAGACTCACCTGACGCGCCAGCTTGGGTCCCAGCGCTTGCAGTCCAGACAGATAGTTGACTTGATGTCGCGCCAACAGGTAACTGATCTGATTGGGGTCTGCCATTCTTCGCCACTCCAGTTGAAAGCGACCCAAGTCCTGAGGCGGGTGGTCATTAAATACCTGGATACCGGCATCCGAAAACAAGGGACGAGAAGGGTTAACGGCTCCCATCCCTTTAAAAGCCTCCTGAAGACCCAGCCAGGCTGCTTGATCGCCGGACTCCAGCGCCTGAATCTTGGCAAAACGCTGACCCTGACGATTAAAAAACTGCAGGCTTTTTTCTGTTTCCCCCTGGCTGTTTTCCTCTTCAACCAGGCAGCCCCAGTACCAGTTTTCCAGCATCAGTTTTAACTCCAGGTGCTGCGTTACAAACTGCAAGCCCAACTGATGCGGATCATCCAGGCATAGGTCAGGGGGTGTGAAACAACCCTGATACTGGGCCCAACCCAGTTCATTGAAAGTCAGTAGCTGCACTTCACCCAGACTGGGCAGCAGATAAAGCAACGAAAACACATCCTGCAAAGGCCAGACCGACTCCTGCCCAAGACGTGAGGCTTGCAGTTCGCCCTCACTGGTCGACAGCAAGCGGCTCCAGCCTTGCAGGCCGAGCCGGGGATGTGCCTGGCGAACACCCACCAAAGCTTGATAAACAATGGTTGCACCCGGTTTGAAACAAGAAGGAAGTTCGACCAAAGCGTTCATATCTGACTCCTGATTGCAGACTGGCTGACATGTCATGAAAAGAGCAGATGCTTTGGCTGGCTGAACGAATTCGTATTGCTTGCTGAGCACCAACGATAATGATTATCATTTATTTTTGATTTCTTGTCAAGAACCAGGCTTCCTGAAAAATACAAAAAAACCCGGACTCAGCCGGGTAAAACGCTCATTTGCCTTGAATCTGAAACAGGGAAACTACTTCGTCAGTATCAGTTTACCTTTGCTGGTGATACGCAGGGTGTAGAGTTCGCCTTGATGTTTTATCTGCAATTGACTGGAATCACCTGAGAAGAGCTCTTCGCTTCGGATCACAGGGCAGCTTTTACCAGCCTCATTGGTTTCTGAAAGGCTTTTATTGGTAGCATTTGAATTTTTCACTGACTGATCCTTTCAGTTTGATGTCTGGAACCCGACAGGATTTTAAATACTAATGAGAAGCATTGTCAATATAAAAAAAGGCCGCCCGTAGGGGGCGGCCAAGACTCGCTTGATGATGAGGAGAACCTAAAACAGCTTGGGAACCTGTAGACCGCAACCTGCTTTTTGGTTAGGGCCTCTCGACCCATGCGCTAAAGATAATCAATCTCATTTATGTTTGCAAGTACTTTTTGAGATTTTTTATCATTTACGTTAGAGGGTTTGGCATCCAATAAAAAAAGCCCCGACCAGCGGGGCTTTAATGCCAATACAGACCATCTCAGATTTTGGTCAGGCGCAGGTAAGAACGTAGCTCTTTCCAACCCTGAGGAAACATCTCTTTCGCCTCCTCATTAGAGATCGACGGAGGAATGATAACCTCATCACCCTTACGCCAATCAGCAGGCAGTGCACAAGTATTCGCATCACCCGTTTGCAACGCATCAATGACGCGCAGAATTTCGTCAAAATTGCGACCGACTGCCATAGGGTAAGTCATGGTTAAACGGATTTTTTTATTGGGATCGATGATAAAGACACTGCGCACTGCTGCCGTTTCGCTCTCACCAGGATGAATCATTTCATAGAGTTCAGAAATTTTATGGTCAGCATCGGCAACAATCGGGAATTGCAGGTCACAATTCTGGGTGTCATTAACATCATCAATCCATTTAAAGTGCTCCTCAACCGTGTCTGTGGAAAGACCCAAAGGCTTCACATTACGATCAGCAAATTCTTTGGAAAGCTGAGCAGTACGGCCCATTTCAGTGGTGCAAACAGGTGTAAAGTCAGCCGGGTGACTGAAGAAAAACACCCAGGAGTCGCCACTCCATTCGTGAAAACTGATGGTGCCCTTGGTGGTTTCCACTTGGAAGTCAGGTGCAGTTTCACCGAGACGAATCGTCATATTGCTTCTCCTTTCAATTTTGCAAGTAAGGTTATGTACTTCAGAACACTGTCAGGCTAGGTGACAAGAGCCAGAATAGCAAAATAATTATATCTATAGACCACTAAGGCATAGACAATAAAGGGCTGGCTCTTGCCCTCGCTCAGTAAATAAAGACTTTACGACTTTCTTCCAACAGCTCACTGGCAATGGCAGGTGGTTAGTCAGAACCAAAGCAATGCCCTAGACCCAAAGACAAGGCCACCAAAAATTTCTTCAACATAACAACTCCTTTACTTACATTAAGCCTGCCTTCTTGACCGTCGGATTTACAAGGAAATCTGACGATCTGCCCGGGGCAGGTGTTCCGGGTTATGAGCCAATAGAAGCGCGGTACGCTCTTGCAGCCAGACGTCAAGGCGCGGCTTTAATCGCTCACGCGTTTTTCGATCCAGGCCGCGAAAGGGTTCATCCAGGATGATCAAAGGGGCATCTTTAAGCAGAACCCTAGCCAGGGCCAATCGCCGGGCCTGACCGCCCGAGAGTTGCTGACCTGTTTCCCCGACCCAGGTATCCAACTGGCGGGTAAAGCCTTCTATTTCCTGTGCCAGATCGACTTTTTCAAGAACCTGCCAAAGCTCATCATCAGTGGCCTCAGGCTTGGCCAGGCGTAAGTTGTCAGCAATACTTGCAGCAAAAAGCTCGGTTTCCTGAGTCAGGTAGCCCAGCTGATTCAACCAGACCCCTGCATTCAAATCTTCCAGCGACACTTCCTGGTCACCTTCTTTCAAAAACAGCTGGCCCTGCTGCGGTCTTAGTTGCTTAGCAAGCAAGGAAGCCAGACTACTTTTCCCCTTGCCGGATACGGCCAAAACAGCCAGTTTTTCACCACGGGCAATTTGCATCTGAAAGTTTTTCAACACCTGTTGGCGACCCAGTACCAAATGTACGTGCCGAAACTCAATTGCAGAATAAACCGGTAGCTGAGTCAGGTTTTCCAGTGGCTTTTCGGAGCCTTCTTGACTGGCCTGATTCAAACGCTGGGCTGCTGCCAAAGTGCCGCCCCAGCTGGCAAAGGCAGCCGGTAGATTTTGAAAAGCTTCTTGCAGTGCCAATAAAGCCAGAGGCAGCATCACTAGCACAGGCCCGGAAACCCAGCCTTCCTGCCAGGCTTGTGCCAGCAAAAGCAGGCAGGCAGCAACAGTCAGTTGCAATAGCAATGACTGCAAGCCCTGCCCCCAGGCCACCAAACGCTGCAAGCGGGCCTCATTTTGCATGCTGCTGCGCTGAGCATTGATTCTGACCTGCTGATGAGTATCCAGGCTATGACTGGCCTGAAGTGCTCCCAAACCCTGAATATGCTCAATCAGCTTGCTGCGTTCCACTTCCTGTTGCCAAGCTAAGTGGGCACTTAAAGGCTTGCCAGCCATGGCCATACCCAGAGTTGTTAGAGCCAACATGAGCAATAAACCCAGCCCGACCAAAAGCGCAGCCTGCAAATGAAATAAGGCAATAACCATCACAACCAGAAAAGAAATGATTAGTGCCACCAGAGGTGGTGCCAGCAGCCGAAGATAAAGGTTGTCCAGGGTTTCGACATCCGTAATCAGGCGGTTGACCCATTGCGAAGCACGCCAGCGCCTTAGCGTCATGGGGTCTTGTTGTGTCATCCCCTGAAACAGCCGTTGGCGAAGCCTGGCCAGCAATCTGAGTACGGTGTCGTGGTTATAGACTCTTTCCAGATAACGCCCCAGAGTACGTGACAGGGCAAAGAAGCGTATGCCACCTCCGGGTGTGTAGATATCCAGAGTCACCGCCAAACCCGCAGTCCAGGCCAGGGCTGTCATTCCGGTTGCGGTAATAAACCAGCCAGATAACCCCAGCAAACCCACTGCAGACCCCAATGTCACCAGAAGCAACAAGCCGCCCAGCCAGAGGCGACCGGATTCGACTTTAAGCAGTTTCAACCAGGGATTAAGTGGATGCATCCTGACCTCCCGCTGTCAGCTCCAGATGCTGATCAGCCAGTTTCAAAAAGCGTTCATCGTGACTCGCGATCACAAGGGTGCAGCCCTGCATTTTCAAGTCGAACAACAATTGCAGAAGTTCTTCCACAGACTGGTCATCCAGGCTTGCAGAGGGCTCATCCAGCACCAACAGGCGTGAGGGTGTCAAAAGAGCACGTGCCAAAACCAGGCGTTGTGCCTGCCCTCCTGAAAGACTTCTGCCCCCCTCAAGCAATAGCGTATCCAAACCATCAGCCTGTTCATCCATCAGCTTCAGCAACCCGACTTGCTGCAAAGCCTTCAACATCTCCGCAGAACTGGCCTGAGGTGCTGCCAGACGCAAGTTTTCGGCCCAGCTGCCCTGAAAGATAAAGGGTTGCTGCTGCATCCAGACCAAGGCACGCGCTCCGGGTGGCAGGCCATCCACTCGGATGCTTCCTGAAGTTGGCTGAAGAAAACCGGTCAGCAGATGCAATAAAGAAGACTTGCCGCTACCGGTTCGTCCACTGATCAAAAGACAACTTCCCTCTCTTAACTGAAGGTTGAGGGGGCCCAGTACCGGCCCGCGTTCTGGAAAGCTAAGACAGACTTGATCCAGATCCAGCATCCAGGGGGATAATCTGGCTTCCGGGGTTTCATTTCGTGTTTTTTTCCCTTCAAGCGGTCTTTCCAAAAAATCCACTAAACTGTCCGCAGCGCCCAAAGCCGCAGCCCGATCATGATATTGCTGGGCCAGGGTGCGTAAAGGCTGGAAAAATTCAGGGGCCAACAGCAGAATCAAAAGACCACTGAAAAGGGTCAAAGAAGGCGCTGGCCCCCAGGCGATATAACCCAAAAGGCCAAAACCGATATAGATAGCCACCGCTGCGATGGCGACTGAAGCAAAAAACTCCAGTACAGCCGAGGACATGAAAGCCACCTTGAGGGTGCGCATATTCAAACGCCGATAACTTTCAGTTGCGGCCACCACCTCATCACAAGCTGCCTGGGTCTGACCAAACAGCTTCAGTGAAGTCAAACCCCGGATGCGATCCAAAAAATGACCGGACAGGCGTTGCAGCAACACAAAATGCTGCTGATTCAGACGTTCAGCACCCCAGCCGACCAAGGCCATAAATAGCGGTATCAGGGGCGCAGAGATCAACAGAAAAAGACCCGCAACCCAATCCAGATAGAAAACAACGCCCAGAAATATCAGGGGGGATGCCCAGGACAGGGTCATCTGGGGAACAAAACGTGCAAAATAGAGCTGCAATGCATCCACCTGCTCCAATCCTTGGCTACTCAGTGAAGCAGGTGAATCACCACTCAGGCGAACCGGCCCCAACCGGGCCAAATGACTGAGCAGTTGCTTTCGCACTCGCAAACGCAGACGGTTACCCACTGCTTGGCCACAAATTTCCTGCAGGCTCTGTAAAAGGCTGCGCCCCAGGATCAACCCGATCAGCAACAACCAATAACCCCAAAGCGATTGCAAAGGCTGTTTCTCCACCAGTAACTGACTAATCAGCCAAGCCATCAGGCTCAGCTGAAATAGAATCACCAGAGTCAATAGCAACCCTGTCAAACGCACCAAAAACAACCCACCTTTTTCCTGGGCTGCGAGTTGGCGCAACCAGTTACGGTTGCGCTTTTTGCGTTCCACCTCAGTGATAACCTTCACCCGCTTTCACCTTGCCGCGGAAGACCCAGTAGGTCCAAGCCGTATACATGAGAACAAAGGGCACTACAAACAAAAGGCCCAATAACAAGAAGAGTTGTGATTCATGCGCAGAAGCGGCATCCCAAAAGGTATAGTTGGGCGGCACCATATAAGGCCATTTGCTGACCAAAAGTGACACGAAGGTGGCAACAAACAGGCCCACAGTGGCCACAAAGGGCTGTCCTTCCCGACGCTGGAGTACAGACCGAAGAAGCAGGCCGGCAAACATCAAAGTAATGATCGGAAGAATCCAGATGACGCTGATTTCCGAAAACCAGCGCTCTCGAATCATGTCATCAATAAAAGGCGACCAAATACCGATCAGAGCAAAGACCACCAGAACACCCAGCAGCAGTCGCGGTGTGATTTTATAAGCCCAGTCCTGAATATAACCTTCCGACTTCAATATCAGCCAGGTGCTACCCAAGAGTGCGTAGCCCAGTAGCAAACCCACACCTGTCAGTACAGTGAAAGGCGTGAGCCAATCCAGAGCGCCGCCAACATAGCGCATATTTTCAGTTTCAAAACCCTGAATATAGGTTCCCACCACGGCACCCTGGGCAAAAGAGGCAACAATCGACCCGCCTGCAAAAGCCCAGTTCCAAAGATAACGTGAGCTCTTGGCCTTAAAGCGAAACTCAAAGGCCACCCCGCGGAAAATAAGCCCGGCCAGAAGCAGGAAAACACCGATATACAGGGCCGGCAAAAAGACAGAATAGACCAGAGGAAAAGCAGCCAGAAGACCGGCCCCACCCAGCACCAACCAGGTTTCATTGCCATCCCAGACAGGCGCGACAGAATTCATCATCACATCACGCGCTTCCTCATCCGGTGCAAACGGGAAAAGAATCCCCTGCCCCAGATCAAAACCATCCATCAATACATACATGATGATTCCAAAACCAATAATGCCGACCCAGATCAGCGTCAAATCAAATACCGGAGTCATAGCTTGCCTCCTTTATCCAAAGACACATGCGCAGCCGACATAGGGCGCTTGGCATGGTCAAAATCCAAGTCATGGTCTTCATCCTGGGCTTCAATCCCCGCCTGGAAAAGACGCAGAAGATAGTAAACCCCGGCAGAGAACACCGCCGCATAAACTGCGATATAACCAATCAAGGTAAACAATGCCATGCCCCCGGTCAGTGAAGGAGTGACGCCTTCGGCCTGGGTCATCAAGCCGTAAACCAGCCAGGGCGCCCGCCCCACTTCTGTCACAAACCAGCCAGCAAGAACAGCCAGAAAAGGAGAAACACTCATGAAAGTCAGGCCTTTCAGAAAACGGGGTGATTGCCAATAACGATCACCACGACGCAGCCAGAGGCCAGCCAGGGCAAAGCCAATCATGACAAAACCAATACCAACCATGATGCGAAAGGCCCAAAAAACTATGGCCACCGGCGGCCTTTCTTCTGCAGGGACATCCAGAAGACCCGGGACTTCACCCTCCCACTCATGGGTCAGAATCAAGCTGGCCAACTTGGGTATACCAATTTCCAGGTGATTGGTTTCATTGCTGGAATCAGGAATGGCAAACAGTAATAGAGGCACACCCTCACTGCGTTCCCAGTTTCCTTCCATCGCCGCCACCTTGATAGGCTGGTGTTCCAGGGTATTCAAGCCATGATAATCACCGATCAAAGCCTGTGAAGGTGTGATCAACAGCAGCAACCAGAGAGTCATTGAAAGAGCTTTCTTGTTGGCCGCGACTTCACGACCCCGCAACAGATACCAGGCGCTGACACCCGCAACGACAAACCCCCCGGTCAAAAAGGAGGCCAGTGCCATATGCAGGAAACGCCAGATAAAGGATTCAGTGAATAAAGCCTGACCCCAGCTGGTAACGTGGAAAATCCCTTCACGCAACTCGACCCCAGCCGGTGTTTGCATCCAGCTGTTGGCGGCCAGTATCCAGTAGGAAGAGATAAAAGTGCCTGTCGCCACCATGATCGCCGCAAATAAGTGCACGCCCTTGGGAACCTTGTTGCGACCAAAGAGAAGAACACCCAGAAAGGCCGCTTCCAGGAAGAAAGCAGTGATGACCTCATAACTGAGCACAGGGCCAAGGAAATTGGCCGTCGCGTAGGAAAAATTGCTCCAGTTGGTCCCGAACTGGAAAGACATGACAATACCGGAAACCACACCCATGCCAAAAACTACAGCAAAGACCTGAGTCCAGAATTTTGCCAAGCGCTCCCAGATGGGATTACGGGTTTTATAGAAAAGCCCTTCCAGAAGGGCAATAAAAGATGCCAAGCCGATGGTGAACACCGGAAAGATGGCATGGAAGGACACCACAAACGCAAACTGTATTCGCGATAGCAGTAAAGGATCCAGCTCCATAGCTTGCTCCTAAAATAGATCAATAAAAAATGCAATAGCTCATGTCACCATCAGCATGGCATAGAATTGATCTGGAGCAATCAGACAGCTTGTCGCACCCTGTCAAGCAAATAAGGATAGCTTATAGAAATATATTTATTCCATCTGGAAATTAAAAAGCCGGCATTTTATTGCCGGCAATCTATAGGACATCCAGGCAAAATCAGGCAATTTCTTGCAAAGCAACCGTTTCGGTTTCCAGTGCATAGATATGGAAGGCTTCAGGGCCAAAAGCATCCACCGCAGTGGCCAGATGTTCATAGTGTGCAGGGATGGGGTCACCTGTATGGAAAACCCGTAACTGCACTGGGTGCTCAGGTAGCGTGATATCCAGAGGCACCTCGATCCAGACAAAAACAGATTTCTCGGTTACCAGGTATTCACTATGCAAAATACGAAAGCCTTCACGAAGATTGATACAGTTTCCCTTCGAGCCAGTTTCCAGGCGAAATTTGTGAACGGTTCTCATGGCACCCTCCTTCATCAGTAATGTGATTGCAGAATAGGCCAGAGACCAGCAAAGAAAAACAGGATTATTATTAAAAATACATCGAAAAAAACGAATTGTTTAGCCGTATGTCCAAGCACGAAGCAACTCCCTGACCCCCAAATGCTGAGGATCAGGCGTTCGCGTCAGGGCCAACAGAGTATCTTCGACGCCTTCGATCACGGCCAGCTCCTCCACCCCGTACTGACGACATACCTCATCACCAATCGCGTGGGGGGCTGCAAAGATTCCTTTTCCCTGGCTGCCAAACACCTTGATCAAAGCACTGTCATCAATTTCAGCAACCAGGTTGGGTGTCACTCCCTGTTTCTGGAACCAAAGCATCAGATCTTGAAAGTAGGGCGTACTAAAAGAGGTTGCCAGTAAAGGCTCTCCTTGAAGGCTGCGTGGAAAACCGGCTTGCAGCTGGTGGACTTTTTCAGGTGTGGCAAAGAGCCCTAAAGGTGTCGTCAGTAGGGTGTGGGCGGTCATGCTCCAGGTTGAATAGTCGTCCGGGAGTTGATCCGTTAAGACCAGATCATACTCCTGCTTTTTCAGTCCCCGTACCAAAGTGTCAATTTGCCCGGAATGGCAACGCAGATTCAAAGGCCGTTCCAGTTGAGTCAAAGGTTCCAGGAGCTGATAGGCAATCAGCTTGTGAATGGAGGCAGAAATTCCGACATTGAGTTTCAATGGGCCTTTCCGCTCAAAATCTTTAAGCCCCGCCTGCATTTCTTCAGTCAAGGCAAAAATCTGTTCGGCGTAGTGAAACACCCATTGACCTTTTTCTGTCAGTTTAAGGCTGCGATTTTCACGACGAAAAAGAGGCTGTCCAATATGGTTTTCAAGATTGCTTAATTGACCACTCAGGGTTTGCGGAGTCAAATCCAGCAGCTCGCTGGCTTTGGCTATGGAGCCTTCCCTGGCAATGAGCCAGAAATAATGCAGGTGCTTTAGATTCAGTTGACTGTTCATCCAGCCCACTGGATCAGTTGGTGATAAAGAGGGATGCCCACCAACACATTAAAAGGGAAGGTGACCCCCAAAGAGGCCAGCATGGCCAGACCGATATCCGCTTCGGGAATGGCATTGCGGATGGCTACAGGTGCGGCGATATAAGAGGCACTGGCAGTCAGTGCCGCAAGAATCACTGCCGAGCCTTCCGGCAAGCCCAGTAGAGAAGAGGCAAAAATGCCAGACAATGAAAGCAGGATAGGGGCCACCAGGGCAAAGGTGATCACTCTCCAGTAGTGCCAGCGTACTTTACGCAGAGTTTCCGAAGCCACCAGGCCCATTTCCAGCAGGAAAAGTGCCAGAACCACTGCAAAGCTGCCGGTCAGTAGCTGGGTGACTTGAGCTCCTTCATCATAGCCATAGAGAGCACCAATGATCACCCCCCCGACCAGGAGCACGACACTGCGGTTGGTAAAGGTTTCATGCAGCAATGATTTGACCTGAAAATCACTTTTTTGGCTGCGGGTCATCTGGTAGACGGTCAAAGCCACCAACAAGGCGGGAAGTTCCAGTAAAACCAGATAAAGCGTGACCTGCCCCCCGGTTTCCAATTGGTGAGTCATGGTATAGGCCAGGGCAACAGCAAAGGTGCCCGCACTCACTGAACCATAATGAGCCGCAAGGCTGATGGCATTGGCAGAACTCAGCCCCACCAGAACGCGCAGCAAGGGAATCAGCAGCAGAGGAATCATGAAGCCCAGAGCCAGGACAACCCCAACTTCCAGCATCAGACCGGACGAAAAATTACCATGCAGCGCCATGCCACCCTTAAGGCCGATGGTAAGCATCAACAGCAAGCTCAAGGTATCGTAGGCTGCCTTGGGCAAATTCAGGTCTGACTTCAGCAAGCCTGAAATGACACCCAGCACAAAAAACATCGCGACAATATCTGGCATCTTTTTCTCCGACTCAGGTATAAATGCGAACTATTCTATATCAGCCTTTAGTCTAGGCACCAGGAATCTTCAGCTTTGTGAGTTTTTCCGTTTCACAATCACCCGGTCGCGCCCTGCACTTTTTGCTTCATAGCAGGCCTCATCAGCCCGCTTAATCCAGGTTTCAACCCGGGTATCACCTGGCTCCAGAAAGGCAACACCAATACTCGCCGTCACCTGAAAATCCTGGGACTCTGCAATTTCCAGTTCACGTATTTTATTGCTTACGGTTTCTGCCAGCTGGTGGGCTGTAGCCATTGAAACATCAGATAAAAGCAGGGCGAATTCATCGCCACCCTGGCGGGCAGCAACCCCTTTATCCTCAGCAGCCGCCAGCAGAATCGCAGCAATCTTAATTAACCAGATATCCCCGACATCATGCCCGAGCGAATCATTAACCGGCTTGAAGTGATCCAGATCGATCAACAGCAAGGCCGCTGGCTGCCCGTCCAGCTGCCAGTTGGCAAAGGCCTGGTGAACGGCTTCATCAAAGCCACGGCGATTGCGCAGATGGGTCAGGCCATCATGCTGGGCTGCCCAGCGATCAGCTTCTTCCTGCTGCTTATTCTGGGTGACGTCTCTCAAGGTGCCGATATACCCCTGAACCTGACCTTCTTGATTGGTAATGGCTGAAGCATGTACATCCAGCCAGATCACTTCACCCTGAGCCGTGCAGCAACGATAAACACACTGATAATCCTCACCCGTTAATAAAGCTTCCTGCCAACCCTTCATCATACCGGGAAGGTCTTCAGGATGAACGGCATGGTGTGCCCACTCCCAACCCAGCAATTTCTCTTCACTGTAGCCAGTCATTTCCTGGTAGGACTGATTGACATAAATAGAGCGACCTTCCAGATCAGATAGAAAGAGGCCTGTGGGTGAAGAATCCAGCACAGCATGCAGATAGGCCTGGCGCTTTTCCAGATCGGCCTGGATGCGTTCGCGTGAATAAAGTAGGGCATTAAAACGTTGCGCCACTGAGCGCAGTTCAGTCAGAGAGCTTTGTGCTTCAATACGCTCCTGATCACCCCGGTGAATGGACTCAATCTGTGAAGCAAAACGGTGTACTGGAAGAAGTAGAACCCACAACAACCACCAAAGTATCGGCAGGGTCAAAGCAATAACCAGCCCCCCAATGCTCCACAAAGTCCACCAGAGCCGATCAAAAGCAGCATAAGCTTCCTGGTTGGGCAGATAAACGCCCAAAACCCAGTCAGCCGACCAGATTTGTCTGTAGGCCTGCAGGGCTGGATCACCTGCCAACATATGGCTCTCACCGGAGCCTTCCCAGCCCAGCAATGCTTTATCAATAAAGGGGTTGAATGCATCGGGCAGAGGCTGAAGTATCAGTTCATGGTCAGGATGCACCAGAACCCGGCCCGAGGCAGTAGCCAGTCCGGCAAAACCCTGCAAACCCAGGCGGTGACGCTGTAAAAAACCCAGGAAGTTATCACCCAGAATCCGGAGGACACCGCCAACCATGCCTTGAAACTCACCCTGAGAATCATGCAGGGGTTGAGCAATCATGACCAGAGGTTCAGAAGTCACGCGTCCAATAAAGGGTTCGCTCACATAAGCCTTGCGCATACCCTGGGCCCGTTGAAAAAACTCGCGCCCACTCACATCCAGATCCTCTCGGCCGACTGTTCTCGGCCAATCGGCACGAATCCGGCCCTCAGTATCTGCAAACACCAACCCATCAAAATAAGCGAGAAGGGCCGTGTTGTCGGCCAGAACGTCTTGTATTTCTGCCGTCTTTGCAGAGTCATCCGGCAGCTGCATGGCAACACGCCGGATTGCTGCTGTACGGGTCATGACATCCTGCTCAATGGTTTTCGCCAGCATTTCTGCCTGGTATTCCAGCTGCACCAGGATGCTTTCGCGGGTAATATCCCGGCCCAGATACCAGGAGCTGCCCAGAAGCGCACAAACAAGCAAAACCCAGCCAAGACCCAGGCTGAGCATTAAACGTGCATGCAGTGACGACATCCAGAATTTCATTCAGTGTTGTTCCTCATCGACTCCAACAGTATCCTGAAGTCCTCCAATTGATTTGAGAAGGGTTATGCAAACAGCTGAACTCTATCCTGCCAGCACTTCACAGGAAACAGCCAGTGAACTATTGTTTCACTTTTTTAACAGGCACACAAAATGCCTGATTCTGACAGGGGCTGGTATCAGCACCGCCTCAGGCATTCCAGACTACCGGGATCACCAGGGACACTGGAAGCGGCGCCAACCCGTGGAGCACCAAGCCTTCATGACTCAACCCGCTGTGCGCCAACGTTATTGGGCCAGAGCTTTGGCAGGTTTTGAAGCTTTTCGTTCAGCGCAGCCAGGGGTGGGGCACCAGGCTTTGGCTCTTCTGGAGCAACGGGGCCGGGTTCACCACCTGATCACCCAGAATGTGGATCGGCTGCATCAAAAGGCAGGCTCCCGGAAAGTCATCGATCTGCATGGTCGTGGTGATACAGTCAGTTGCCAAAGCTGTGGCTTTCGCAGCATGCGTTATGCTTATCATCAACAACTGGCTGAACTCAATGAGGAATTTTCAGACCAGAAGGCACAAATAGCTCCGGATGGCGATGCTGATCTGGAAAGAGATGATTTCGATCTTTTTCGGGTTCTTCCCTGTCCCCGCTGTTCCGGAATCATCAAACCTGATGTTGTTTTTTTTGGGGATCTGGTGCCCAAGGCAACACGCCTGGCAGCCGAGCAAGCCCTGGAAGAAGCCGATGCCCTGTTGGTGATCGGCTCGTCCTTAATGGTTTATTCCGGGTATCGTTTCTGTCGTCTGGCCAAGCAGTCGGGCAAATCCCTGGCTGCTGTCAATCTGGGTAAAACGCGGGCCGATGAACTGCTGGATTTAAAAATCACCGCTTCGGTGGATTCAGTGTTTCAGCCTTTTCTCACAAATTAAAGCAAGGAAATGCTATTTAAGGCTAGAATGGCGGGATTGGTTAATCACTCGAAGCGCCTAAGTTGATTAGAGAGGTAAGGGGCAAATGCTCAATAAGCTATACAACATCAAACTCTGGATTCGCCTGGTCGGTGTTCTCTGGTTATCCCTGGTGATTGCCTGGACGGGCATGATTGCCTGGGCCTCCTGGGAACAGCGTAAAACTGCTTACGATCAGTCCGAGGTTTTTGCCCACTCACTCTTTGAGAGCACGATGGCTGGTCTAACCACCCTGATGATTACCGGCACCATAGATCAACGCCATGAATTTCTTAATCAAATTACCGAATTGCAGAATGTTTCCGACCTGCGTGTTATTCGCAGTGACTGGGTCAATGAGCAGTTTGGTGCTGGCAGTGACCATGAAATCCCCCATGACGACCTGGAGCGTCAGGTGCTGGAAGACGGTCAACCCTATATGGCCATAGACCATGACGCCCAAGTGCTGCGTGCGATCATACCGGCCAAGAACCGTACTGATTATCTGGGTAAAAATTGCACTTCCTGCCATGCCCTGGCACCCGAAAATGCAGTTTTGGGTGCCGTCACCATGAATATTTCCCTTGAGGACATCAACCAGGAAGCCAATACCTTTGCGGGTAGCCTCTTTATTCTGGCTGTCTTCATCAGCTTTATTCTGCTGGTTATTGTTTATCTCTTTATACGAATGTTCATCACCAACCCACTGCAGCAAATGACCCAGGGTATGGAAGCTGTAGCCAGTGGTGGCCAGAACAGCCTGAACTCAACTCTGGAAGTAAAAGGCAAAGATGAAATCGGTCAGGCTGCAGCCGCTTTCAACAAGGTGGTTGCCCGCTTCGGTAATCTGGTGGGAGCCATCCGGGGTTCTGTAGAAAAAATGCAGGACTCGGTTCAGCGCCTTGGGGGCGTTGCAGACACCACCGCCCAGGCTGCCTCCAGCCAGCAAAGTCAAACGGATCAGGTGGCCACCGCCATGAATGAAATGACAGCCACTGTTCAGGAGGTTTCACAAAGTGCCAGCAATGCTGCAACCTCTGCCCAAGAGGCCAAAGAACGGGCAACCAGTGGCAAGGAAGTGGTGCTTCAGACCATTGAAATGATCAACACCCTGGCCAGTGATATTCAACAGGCGGATGATGTGATTCAGCAGGTCGAAGGCAGTACAGAAAATATCGGCGTGGTGCTGCAGGTCATCCGGGAGGTGGCTGAACAAACCAACCTGCTGGCCTTGAATGCGGCTATTGAAGCAGCTCGTGCCGGTGATGCCGGACGTGGCTTTGCGGTAGTGGCTGACGAGGTACGCAATCTCGCCCAGCGTACGGAAGAGTCAACTCGTCATATAGAAGAACAGGTTGCCAAGCTTCAGGAGCATGCCCGCCAGGCGGTGGACGTAATGCAGAAGAGTCGCAAGCAGGCTGAACAGGGTGTTCAGCAGGCGGCCCAGGGCGGTGAAGCTCTGGACAGCATTACCCAGGGCGTGGAATCCATCAGCGACATGACCAGCCAGATTGCCAGCGCGGCTGAAGAACAAAGTGCTGTGGCCGGTGAAATCGATCGTAATATCATTGAAATCAGCCATATGGCTGAAGACACTGCCAGCCAGGCCAAGGACTCGGTTGAAGTCGCTGATCAGCTACGCCAGATCGCCAAAGATCTGGAGCAACTGGTTAACGAAGAGAAACCGTAAGAGGCTTCTTACTGGCTCTTCCATTTGATGCTGCAACCCTGACTGGGTTTCTGGCTGGCTTCAGAGGGCAACTTGCCCTGGGCCAGAAGCTCAGCAGCCGCCAGCAGATCTTCACCGGTAACAGGCACCTCGTTGCCAGGTCGGCTGGCATCCAGCTGACCGCGATATCCCAGCTTGCCCTGACCGTCAAATAAAAAGAAATCCGGTGTGCAGGCTGCCTTGAAGCTTTTGGCAACAGCCTGGGATTCATCCAATACATAAGGAAAAGGCAGGCGGTATTGCGCAGCAAACTCGGACATTTTATCCGGGGCATCCGCAGGGTAAGCATCAACATCATTGGAATTGATCGCCACCACCTTGAAGCCCAGACGATCCAGACGGTCGTAAAGAGTTTCGAAGAAAGGAGCAAGATGAACCACAAAAGGACAATGATTGCAGATAAACATCACCAGCAACCCCTTCTCGCCCATGGATTCCGACAGACGCCAGTTCTGGTTGTTGGGGTCGGGCAGAGCAGCATCAGGGAGCGGTGTACCCAGTGGCAGCATTGCTGAAGGGGTTAGTGCCATAATCACCTCGCCATCAGAAAATAAACCCCTGCATGCTAGTCATCAAAAGCTTGAGTTTCAATTATCAAGCAAACCAGGCTTCAGGATTTTTTCCGGCCCGCCAGGCGTTGATCATGTCTTCGCACTGCTTCGGTCATGAAGTCCAGCAAAGAGTTGATTCTGGCCACGCCACGCAAATCTGGGTGGAACAAAAACCAGAGCTGATAACTCAGCGGCTCGATAGGATCCGTCAACTGCACCAGGTCAGCTTCACCATCGGCCAGGTAACAGGGCAAAACCGCGACACCACTCCCTGCTTTGACACCGCTCAACATACCTATCAGAGTGTCGACCCGAAAATGACAATAATCATCATAGCCCTGCGCCACCATCCATTCACGCAGGGGTTGATCCATCAGGCGCGCACCCGGCCCGACCCAGGGTAATTCATGCAGGGAATCCACACCCCTGGGATAATCGGACTTGAGCCCATAAACAGCCATGCCGATATCCACCAGTTTGCGGCCCACCAATTTATCGGGCGGGGCATTGGAAGCGCGGATTGCAACGTCGGCTTCACGTTTGCTCAGGTTGAAAGGCTGATTGGAAACGGCCACATCCAGAACAATATGAGGATATTCACATCTGAACTCATAAAATAGCGGGGCCAGAAGGCCAGCCAGAAGAGAATCCGTAGTGGTGATCCAGACCGAGCCGCTGGGCTGCAAATCACGCCCGGCCACACGTCTTTCTGCAGCCAATACCGAAGCCTGAATATCACGCGCCGTGGCCGCCAGCTCTTCACCCGCCTGGGTTGGCAGGTAGCCTGTTCGGGAGCGGTGAAACAACAGCACACCCAAACGCTTTTCGATTTCACCCAAGCGCCGGAAAATCGTGGCATGACTGACTTGCAGCTGTCTTGCCGCACCGGATAAGGTACCGGTTTCAGCAATGGCCAGCAGCGTCTCAAAGTCATCCCAGTGAATACGATAGCGACTGACACTGCGCTGCCTTTTTCGCTGTTCGATTTTGCAAACTCCATTGTAGTTTTTAGGGGATTTGATTGCCTAAGGCTTTAGATTAGCATGCGCCTCCCAGTTAACAAGACAAGAGGAGGAATGCAATGAACCAGCAAGCAGTTAAAATCACCCCTGAGTACACCAGCACTGATCTATTGAACACCACCGCAGCACCTGCCAACGATCAAAGTATGCTGCTGCAGGAAGTTGTTCCTCTTGAATACCGTTTAAGTGGTGATCGCATCAACCTGAACCGTGTCAGCCATCAAGTCCGTGCTGCCAAGGCCAACCTGGTGCGTCATTTCTTTTCACGCCTGTTTGGCTGAGCACTGTCATGCCTCCCCTTAAGCGGAGGATAATTGCCCCTTGTCATAAAAAAGTCACCGAATTGACATCGTTTACGGCAGATGCGGAAACATTTCGTTATAATCCGCCCACGATGCAATGAAAGCCCGTAACACAAGACAGTCAACCGGTGACTTATGACCTACAATTTGTTTGATTTTCTCCAGCTGATCGGCTCCCTGGGAATTTTCATTTTCGGTATGAAAATTTTCAGCGAAGGCCTGCAGAAAATTGCGGGTAACCGCCTGAAAGATATCCTTGGCGGAATGACCCGCAACCGCTTGACTGGCCTGGTGACCGGTTTTGGCACAACGGCCATCACTCAGTCATCAACCACCACCACGGTGATGACCGTCAGTTTTGTCAACGCGGGTTTGCTCACCTTTATTCAATCCACTGGCGTCATCATGGGGGCCAACATCGGCACCACGATTACCGCCTGGCTGGTCGCCTTGTTTGGCTTTAAATTTCAGATCACACCCATTGCTCTGGCAGTGATCGGTATCTTTTTTGCTTTTCTTTTTTCCAAAAATCCGCGCTGGCGAAATATCGCCGAAGCCATGGTGGGTTTTGGTATTCTCTTTATCGGTCTGAACTTCATCAAGGATGGTGTTCCGGATATCAACAGCAACCCGGAGATTTTTGCCTTTCTGGATGTGTTCACCGATTACGGCTATCTATCTCTGATTCTGTTTGTGTTTGTCGGCACTCTTCTGACACTCCTGACCCAGTCCTCTTCAGCCGCCACCGCCATCACTCTGGTGATGCTCTTTGAAGGCTGGATCTCCTTCCCTGTGGCTGCAGCCATGGTTCTGGGGGAAAACATCGGTACCACGGTGACTGCCAATATCGCTGCCCTGGTGGGCAATGTGCATGCCAAGCGAGCTGCGCGTTTTCACTTTTTCTTCAATATCATCGGCGTGATCTGGATGATGATTCTTATCTATCCGATGCTGCACCTTATTGACCACGTCGTTCAGTTTTTCTCGGACAATCCTGTTTCTGTCATGGGCGGAGAAGTGGAATCCCGCGCCAATGCCACTCTTGCCCTGTCGCTTTTTCATACCACCTTTAATGTTCTTAACGTGGTTCTCTTGTTTGCCTTTGTACCGCTGCTGGTCCGGTTTGTGGAATACATTCAGCCTGATAAAGGCGGCGAAAATGATGAATTCCACCTGCGCCACATCAGCGGTGGCATGATGACTTCCCCTCTGCTGTCCATTGAGCAGGCACAGAAGGAAGTGCAGCAGCTGGTCGGTATTATCAAAAAGATGCATTCCAGCATTACTGAGCTCCTGTTCGACCCCAATGCCGACCAGGAAGCGCTCAAGAAAAAACTGAAGAAACATGAGCAGGCGACTGACCAGCTGGAAGTGGAAATCTCTGATTACCTGGTTCGCATCAGTGAACGTACCAACCTGGAACATGATCTGACTGATCGCATCCGTTATCTGCAGATCATGATCAATGATCTGGAACGGATTGCCGATATCTACTACCAGGTTGCCAAGCAGGCTGATCGACTCCACGAATACCGCACCAGCTGGCCTGAAGAAGCCATGCAGGAAATCAGAATTCTGACTGATGCTCTGGGAGACACCATTGAGAATATGGGCATCAATGTCGCCAAAGCACCCCAGGATATCAAGCTGGAAGAAGCCATTACCCTGGAGAAGAAGGTTAACAAGCTGCGTAACCGCTTCCGTGACAACCACTATTCACGCCTGGAAAATGGTAACTACTCACCCCGCGCAGGCGTTGTCTTCATTGATGTGCTCAACCGACTGGAACGCATTGGTGACCACGTCATCAATGTCAACGAGTCGGCTTCCGGCAACCGGATGAATGGCAAACGGACGGTAGCCAGCAAGTAGCTATTAGCTCCCCTGCCCCTGACCGGGCAGGGGAGCACTAACACTAGAGTCTTCTTCTCTTGTTTTAAGCCAGCCCCTGCCCTGCCGCAACTCCCGATGCCCAGGCCCATTGAAAGTTATAGCCTCCCAGCTGTCCGGTGACATCCAACACTTCGCCGATAAACCGTATCTGCGGCAGGCTTTTAACACTGAAGTCCCGTGAGGAGATGGCCTGGGTGTCCACGCCGCCCAGAGTGACTTCCGCGGTGCGATAGCCTTCGGTCCCTGCAGGTGTAAAAGTCCAGTTCTGTAAGTACTCACTGGCGGCATCCAGCTGGTTATTGGACCAGTCCGCCAGACGCTCGGGCAGAGGGCCGGTTTGGTTTTCCAGCAGGGTCATCAGGGTGGTGACCAAACGTTTGGGAAGCTGTTCTACCAGCCAGGCATTCAAGCTGGAACGTGGTGAAGACTGGCGCAATTGGCGAAGTTCTTCATCCAGTTTTAAATGGGGTAGCCAGTTAATGGTGATTTTATCCCCTGGCTGCCAATAACTGGATAACTGCAGGATGGCGGGGCCAGACAAGCCGCGATGGGTAATCAACAGAGGCTCTTTAAAGAGCACACCGCGGCAGCTGGCTTCCACTTCTGTGCTCAGGCCCGACAAAGGAGCCAGATGGTTTTTTAATTCGGGGTGAAGAGTGAAGGGCACCAGCCCGGCGCGGGTCGGCCAGACCTTGAGACCAAACTGTCGTGCCAGATCATAACCAAAACCACTCGCCCCCAGGGTGGGAATGGAAAGTCCTCCCGTAGCAACGATCAAAGAGCCTGCATCCACCCGTCCGGCCGAGGTTTGCAGACTCACGCTGTCCGCGGTGGTTTCCACTTTTTCAATGGCTGTTTGCATGCGTAGATCCACTCCGGCCCAATCGGCCTCGGTGAGCAGAACATCCAGAATCTCTCTGCTTTTACCGGCACAAAAAAGCTGCCCCGGAGCCTTTTCCACATAGTCCACGCCGTGCCTTTCCACCAGTTCAACAAAATGCTGAGGGCTATAGCGTTTAAGTGCGGAAATGCAAAAATGTGGATTGGCCGACACAAAGTTTGCAGGCGTTGTGTTCAGGTTGGTGAAATTACAGCGCCCACCCCCGGACATCAGTATTTTTTTACCCGGCTTGTCGGTATGATCCAGCAGCAGCACTTTCCTCCCCGCATACCCGGCTGTGGCGGCAGCCATCAGACCTGCTGCTCCGGCACCCAGAATAACAACGTCAGCTGTATTTTTTTTCATAACAATAAAAGACCGGACAAAAGAACCAGAAGAAAACTGAACAACAGGGCTGCTTCACGACGCCAGGCAATTTCCTGCTGGCTGATGCGCAGCAACCAGGGCTCCAGTTTGCGGCAGCCGGCCAGCAGATTCTGCCCAGCCTGTTGGTATTTTTGCAGCCAGCCAACCCCCAGCCCGAAAGCAGCCACCAAGCTTCGCCCAACCTGTTGATACAAAGCCAGCAGATCACCTGCAGGGGGCACATAGCTTTGCCAGAAGGAGATTTTCCGGGTCACCGCCCAGGCTATCAGGGCCAGAATAAAGGCCACAGCCACCGGCCAGGCCAGATCGATCCAGCCCTTTTGATCCGGCCAGATCAGGGTCGTGGATTCCGGCAAAGGAAGCCACCAGGGCACCAGCAAAGCCAGAGGAACCAGCAACAACCAACTGCCCAGCATCCAGAGGCTGGGTGTTTGCTTTTCTTCAAGCTTTTGCTGCATTTGTTTCAACAGCCAGAGATAACGCGCCATTAAAAGAGTGGTCCCCAAAAGAGCCAGGGTTAGCCAGAAAACCAGCTGAGACCAGCCTTCACTGTAAAGACTGCTTTTCATGAGGGTTTTGGTCAGGGTGCCACTACCCAACCAGCCGATCAGTGCCAAAGGGGACAAAAGAAGAAGAACCCACAATAAAGCGGCCCAAGGTGTTTTAAACTTTTCGGCAATACCCACGGCCAGAAAAAGACTGCCCTTGTTCAAACCATGATGCGCGACAAACAGGAGCAATGCCGGCACCAGCAGTGGCCAGAGCGTCAAATCAGTGAGCCCGACCCCCAGAAGACAGGTCATCATTCCCATCTGGCTGATACTTGAATAGGCCAGCACCGCCTTGGCCCGGGATTGCAAGGAGCCCAACAGCGCAGCACCCAGTGCAGCCACCAGCCCGGCCACGATTAAAACCTGGCCGACCTGCGGCCAGTTGCTGCTACCTAACGGCAGAGTGAGCCACCAACCCAGCAGCCCGGCTTTAATCATAGCCCCGGAGAGTACAGCGCTGGCAGGAGTGGGTGCCACCGAGTGGGCCACCGGCAACCAGACGTGCAGCAAAGGCAAGCCAGCTTTCACACCGAAACCCAGCAGCAGACAAAGCATCAAAGGCAAGGCTGTGGAATTGCCTGGCTCCAGAATCAGAGGAATCTGTGACATTTGAGGCTCAGCCACCTGGGCTGCAGTACCCAGAAAACCCGCCAGCATGAAACCTTCACCCAGAACCGCCAGATAAAGATAGCTGCGACCGGCCCGCAAGGCTTCCGGGGAGTGATAATGGATCACCAGTCCATAAGCAGCAAAACTCATCACCACAAAGCCGGTATAAAAACTGGGAATATCCTCGGCAATCAAAAGCAGAAAATTCCCGGCCAGAGTCACCAGCCAGAGATATTCAAAACTTCTCAGCCTGGCCGATTGCAGAGGATCAGAACCCAGCTTGGTTCCCAGATAACCTCGTGCATAGATGCCTGCAAACAACCACAGCAGACTGGTCGTCAAAAGAAAAACCTGGCGCACCTCATCCACCCACCAGAGGCTACCTAACAACAGCCAGGGCAGGGTCAGGGAAGCCGTCGCCGGATCGCCCGTTGCCAGTGCAGCCAGAAGCAGGCCTGGCAAAGGCGCAGTCAGCCACAACCAACCGAACACAGCACGACCCAGACCCGCCACGCGTAAAGCCACCAGTAAAGCCAGAAGCAGAAGAGGCCAGGTTGGTGTCAGGAAAAGCAAGACAGGCATCATGGCAGATACTCCGTGCTGACGATCAATTCCACCCAGGCCAGAGGACTGAAGTCAGAAGCAGCCAGCAAACCGGCCAAAAGACTGAATAGAGCCGTCACCAGAGTGGGTATCAACAGCCAGAGGCTGGTATCCCAACGTCCCAGAGTCCGCTCCTGCGGCCATTCCCCGGTTTGTGGCCGAAACCAGATGCGGTGGAGCAAGGGAAGAAAGTAAGCGGCATTCAATAAAGTGCTGACCACCAGAACAGGCAACACCCAATAGATTCCAGCAGCCACGGCTCCTGTTCCCAGATACCATTTACTGATGAAACCCGCCACAGGCGGCAAACCGATCATACCCAGGGCACCCACCGTGAAGGCCAAACTGGTACCCGGCATTCGCTGCCCCACACCATTGAGCTCATTGATCTTGTGAATGCCTAGAGTTTCGGCATAGTTGCCTGCGCAGAAAAACAAAGTGACCTTCATCAAACCCTGGTGCAGTAAATGCACCAGTCCACCCAGGGTGCCAATCGGACCAAAAAGGCTGATCCCCAGGGCAATGTAGGAGACCTGGCTGACGGTCGAAAAAGCCAGACGCCGCTTGAGGTCGGCCTGCATGAGGGCACGTATCGAACCATAAAGTATCGTCACGGCAGCAGCCACCCCCAGAGGCAATAAAAGCCCCAGTTCCCAGGTCAGGGTAATGCCGTAAACATCATAAACCACACGCACAATACCAAAAGCACCCGCTTTCACCACGGCCACCGCATGCAGCAATGCACTGACCGGAGCCGGAGCCACCATGGCCTGGGGCAGCCAGCCATGCAAAGGCACCATGGCGGCTTTGACGGCCAACCCCGCAATCAATAGCAGAAAAATCCACTGCAGGGAGCTGGAGTGGGTTGCTGCCAGCTCACTGAAGCCTTCCTGCTGGCCAAACTCAACATCACCGGCCAGGCCATAGAGCCAGAGCACCCCAACCAGCAGCAGAATACCGCCCCCCAGAGTGTAGGTCAGGTAGATTCGCCCGGCTCTGAGAGCCTTGGCTGTACCCCGGTGCACCACCAGCGGATAGGTGGACAGGGTCAGCAACTCGTAAAAAACCAGAAAGGTAAAAAGGTTGCCTGCAAAAGCAATGCCCAGGGTCGAAGCCACACACAAACCGAAAAAACCGAAAAAACGCCTGCGGTTGGGGCTGTCTTCCAAATAACCGATGGCATAAATTGTGGTAAACAACCAGAGTACAGACGAGAGTCCGGCAAACATCACTCCCAGCGCATCTGCCCTAAGAACAAAATCCACCCCGGCCAAGAGTGCAAAACGGGTTTCATACATCTCCCCGGAAGCCACGCCAACCAGAATGACAGAAACCAAAGAGATTTTCAGGGCTGCGGCACCCAGGTTGATGCTGCTGCGAAGACGGCTGCTTTCCTCATTGATCCAGAAAATCAGCCCCGATGCCACCAGAGAGGTCAACAACACCAAGAGTGGAAGCCAGTAATGCCATCCAGTCATCCTGCACCTCCATCAAGGACTGAACCGATCAGTGTCTGGGGCCAGGCAGAAAAAAGACCCAGCCCAAGAGCCAGAATGGCCAAAAGAATGGAAGACAAATCCATCCATAGTGAGGGATGGCGAAAACTGTCCACTTCCGTATCATCCACATAGCACTGCTGATACACCTTGAAGATATAGAGTGCACTCAAAGCGCTGCCTGCCACGAGAACCAGCAACCACCACCACTGGCCACTCAGCAGGGCACTTTGTAAAAGCAGCCACTTGGCCATAAAACCGCCGCTGGGTGGCAACCCCATCACACTCACCCCGGCCAGACCAAAACCCAGCAGGGAAAAGGGCAGAAAACGCCCGACCCCATGCAAGCCTTGCAGGTCCGGTCGACGCATGGCCAACACCAGATTACCCGCCGCCAGAAACATCGCCGCCTTGGCCAGAGCATGGGCAATCAAATGCAGCCAGCCACCTTCCCAGGCCAGCTGGGCCGCTGCCGGGGAAACCCCCACAGCCAGAGGAAACATCAACATCAGATAACCCAGTTGAGCGACCGTAGAATAGGCCACCAACATCTTCAGTTCGTTTTGCCGCCAGGCCATCCAACCGCCCCAGAAAACGGCACCTGCGCCCAGAGCCCCCAGCATTTGGGCAGCGCTGGGCACCACAACCTGAATACCTGTCTCTAACCAGAGGCGAGCCAGAATATAAAAAGAAGCCTTGATCACCAAAGCCGACAACAACGCGCTGACCGGAGGCAAGGCCTTGCCATGGGCGGGAGGCAACCAGCTATGCAAAGGGAAAATGGCTGTTTTCAACAACAGCCCCAGGGTCATCAGGGCCAATGCCAGGCGTGTGGTGGCATCAGACTGCAGCAAGGGTGCCAGAGCCAAAATATCCAGCTGCCCGTACCCGCTGTAAATCAAAGCAACACCGAGCAGATAAGCCAGCGATCCCAGCAGCGCCGCATAAAGATAACGCAGGGCAGCACCCAAAGCTTCTGTCTGCCCGGTCAGAGCCACCAGACCGACAGCACTCAAACCCAGAAGCTCCAGGCCCACATAAAGATTGAAAAGATCAGCAGACAGCCAAATCACATTCAGACTGGCCCAGATGAAAGCCAGCAAGGGCCAGAAATACTGTTGAGCTCGCGGATAATCATCCAGGTAAGTACTGGCATGCAGGGCACAGGCTGTTGTCACCAGGCTGGTGACTCCAACCAGAGCCAGAGCCAAGCCATCCAGACGCAGCTGAATCCCCAGTGGTGCTTCCCAGTCACCCAACGCATAGGTCAGATCACCCCACAGCAACCACTGGCCCAGAAGACCAAGGTTCACCAGCAGAAGGGCCGAAATGGCCAGACCTGCCAGCCAATGCCGATAGTGGGTACCCAAAGCCAGGCTGAGCAAAGCCCAGACCAGCGGCAGGATGACCAGCCAGGGCAACAACAGGGGCAGGTTTTGCACCCAGGTGGCCATCATTCCGGCTCCTTTTGCTGCTGGCTATCCAAGGGTTGGATTGCTTCCGGCAAGGCTGTTTGTCCGGTCAGATGATACCAGCGACGAATCAAAACCAGAGCCAGGGCTGTTGCTGCAACTGCAACAACAATACCCGTCAGCACCAGAGCCTGGGGCAGTGGATCAACACCCTGCCGGGACTGGGATAAGCCCGTAAGCAGCAAAAAACAACCGCTGCCCATCAGATTGAAGGCAATCAGGCGTCGCAACAGATGTTGATGCAGCACAAAGCCCAGCAAGCCCAGGCTGCTGAGCAGGCCACCTGTCAGGGCATAAATAAAAAATTCACTCACGCACCACCTCCCCGATCGTCAGTCTGGCCTGATGAGGTGCAGGACTGGCTTCAAACAGGGAAAAAAGCAGTGCTCCCAGGGAAAAGGTCAGCCCCGCTTCCACCAACAGGATAGCGCTGCCTTCCCAGCCCCGGGGCCAGGCCAGAAAAGCCCCACCGGTGATCATCGACAAGGAACCCACCAACAAGAATAACCCCAATCCCAACACCAGGCCCAGACGCAAAACCCGCAAATCATCATGACCGGGGATTTTCAACCCGGACATCCGCATCAAGACCGCCAAGGCAGCAAGAACGGCCGCTGCCTGAAAGGCACCCCCGCTGCGATAGCTGCCGATCCACAACAAATACACACTAACCAGCAGCATCAGGGGCAAAAGCCAGATCAGCATCCTGTGCAACAGAGGGGACAGAACCTGGGTTTCAGCCGGTTGATCCGCCTGACTGAAACGCAAAGCCAGGCCCACCACCACGGCCACCAGTATCACGGCCACTTCCAACAGCGTATCGTAAGCCCGAAAAGACAGGAGTACCGCCGTCACCGGGTGTTCCACACCACTGGCTGAGAGCTGTTGAGTCACAGCATCCGACAGTTTGACACCCGGATCAGGGCTTCCCACCAGAGCCAGCCAAAGCAGCCCGGTGATCCCCAGAGCCAGTAAAAAAGCCAACCCGGACAGCAGCGGTTGCTGATGCTTCTGCCTGACTGCTGCCGCTTTGTCGGGATTCAAATGCCCCAGTGCATCCAGCAACAAAACCCCAGTCAAGCCAGCTCCGATGGCTGCTTCGGCCAGAGCCAGGTCGGGAGCCTGCATACGCACCCAGACCAGGGTCATCAACAAACCAAAGACAATAAATAAAACCACAGAGCGATAAAGATCCCTGGTCAGCAGGACACCTGCAGCCGTCCCCAGCAGAGCCAGCGCCAGCAAAACATCAATCATTCTTCTGCTCCGCCTGTTTTTCCTGGACTCGGGCCCAGGCCTGTATCACCAAGTGTCCTGCCAGAGAAGCCGCAGCGACCGCCAGCAGCCAGATCAGAATCATTTTCAGGGCCACCGGCCAGCTACCCGCACCGGGCAAAAGACCCAGAACAATCAAACCCAGCCCCAGGTTATCCACCTTGGTCAGGGCATGAATACGGGTGGCTGCATCGGGAAAGCGCAACAAACCCAGGGTGCCCACCAGATAGAAAAAGGCGCCACTCAAAAGCAGCAGACTGCGCAGAAAATCAAGGAGCATTCTCATCCTCCCGGCTTTTTTGGGCCACCCGTGGGGGTTGGGCACGGGCCACAAAGGCCACAGTCGCCATCACCGCCAGCAAAGCCAGCACCAAAGCCACATCACGCAATGCAGGCTGGGCCATTAATTCTGCCATCAGCAAAAGCCAGGCCACTCCGGTGGTGCTGAAGAGTTGTGCTGCCAGCATTCGATCTGCCAGCGTTGGTCCCCGCCAGACCCGCCAGACACCCATCACCAGCGCCAGCAACAAAACCAGGCTACTGAACCCCAGTATCCAGGTCATAAGTTTTGCTCACGGGTGATCAGATCGACCCCGGACCAGCCAAATACAGCGGCCACGCGGCGTTCGGCATTCAAGACATCCACTTCAATCGGCTCCCCCACATCCAGACAGTGCAAAACCAGGTGGTTACCCGACAAACGCACACTCAGAGTACCGGGTAAAAGTGACAGGGTCATGGCCAGCAGCCAGCGGGGTGCCCCCTCGGGCAGGTGTAATTCCAGAGTCACCTCACCCGGCTGGATCGGCATCTCCGGCGACAGGATGCGCTTGGCAACATCCATGCCCGCCAGCAAAGACTGCCGGGTGAAGAACCACCAAAAAGCCACGAGACCGGACAGGGAAAGTCGGTAGTGAGTGGGCGGCTGCAAACAGAAACTGAAGGCAACCGCGGCCAGTACTGCGGGCCCACCGACCACCCAGGAATCCGTCCGGCCTTCACTGATCAGCCACCAGCAGAAAGCCGCAAGCAGGCTGCGCAGTACAAAGGCGAGGTAGCGATTGGAATGTGAAGTCACCGCACGGGTAGTGGACATCGAAATTCTCAGGCCGTTAAGCGAATAAAATCAGTCAACAAGGATAAATTATCCGGGCGATATCTGCACTGCCTTCTTGTTGATTTCGGAAGCCGGGTTACATTTCAGTGCCATTTGACCCTATACATCCCCAGTCGTAAGATAAAAATCCCGCCCAACACCTGTGGACTTTTCAGCAAGGACAGATATGTTACACCTATCGCTTACCCAACGCCTTCTAGCCGCTGTACTCTTACCACTGCTGCTCATCTTCCTTCTGCTGGGGTTTCTGATCACCTCCCAGCTGAACAGCTCGGTCCCCCACCTGATTGAAGAAGCCAGCCGTCAGCAGGTGGAAGCCAAAGGCAAAGAAGTAGAACGCTGGTTGCAGGGCTACCGGCAATGGCTGGGTGCTCTTGCTCAAGACCCCCGCCTGCAGGAAGAAGTTCCCCTGCGCGCCCTGCAAATCCACCTGCGCGCCTGGCACCAGGATGACCCGGCCATTGAATCCCTGTTCTTTGCGCGCACAGAAGGCCGGGCCATCACTCATAGGGGCGCTCTGATTCGCATTCACGAAAGAGACTACTTTCAGCAACTGGTCACTGCAGGCAGTCGGGAACAGGCACTGACCAACCCGGTCATGTCGCTGATTTCCCAAAAACCGGTCGCCATCCTGGCACAAACTGTTTTTGACGATCAGGGCGAGCCCCTGGGGCTGATCGGCATTTCCCTGACCATGTCCGAACTTTCGGACATCGTTGCCACCCTGGAAATGGGCGAAGGCAGTTATGGCTGGGTTGTGGATGGCTCAGGGATGCTGGTGGCCCACCCTTCTCCCGAGGCCAGAATGCAAATCCAGGTCACGGATGCTGACCAAAACGGCTACCGGGGTTTGGATGAACTGGGCGAGCAAATGGTGCAGGGCCAGGCGGGCCTGGGCCAGTTGACCAATCTTGAAGGGCAGCCCATGACCATGATCTGGAGCCCCATCGATAAGACACCCAACTGGACGGTTGGTGTTTCGGTACCGGATCAGGTGTTCACTGCCACCAGCAGAGAATTGCTCAGCCGTATAGCTCTCCTGCTGGGTATCGCCCTGGTTGTTTTGCTGGTCATCATCACCCTGACTGCCCGACAACAAGTCAAACCCATCAAACAGGTGGTTAAACGCCTGCAGGAAATCGCCAGTGGCGAAGCCGACCTGACCCAAAAACTCTCTGAGGATCGCAAGGATGAACTGGGGCAGCTGGCCCAGGCCTTCAACCGTTTTGTCGGCTCCATACATCAATTGGTCAGTGACATCAGTCAGACCTCAACGCGCCTGGCGGCCAGTGCACAGCAAGTGAACACCAGCAGCCACCACATGGAAAAAGACATGGAGCACCAGCAGGCCGAAGTGGACCAGGTGGCTGCAGCCATGAACGAGTTGGTCGCCACAGTGGATGAAGTGGCTCACCATGCCCAGGATGCTTCTTCAGCTGCCCAGAAAGGTGGCTCGGAAACCGGCCAGGGGACTCGCAAGGTGGAGTCAGTGGTGACAGCCATCAAACAACAGGCCGATATTCTCAGTGATACAGCCCTTGAAGTGGAAAAACTCCAGGAATCCGGCGAACAGATTGGCGAAGTCATGGACGTTATACAAGGCATTGCCGAACAGACCAATCTGCTGGCCCTGAATGCCGCCATAGAAGCTGCTCGGGCAGGTGAAGCTGGACGTGGTTTTGCAGTGGTCGCCGATGAAGTCAGAACTCTGGCGGCACGTACCCAGGAATCCACCGAACAGATTCACAACACCATAGAAACCCTGCGAAACCGCATCCAGCAGGCTGTAAAATCCATGCATTCCAGCACTCAACAGGTTGCAGCCAGCGTGGGTGAAGCCGAAGATGCAGGCCAGGCTTTGGACAGCATCACCCGGGTGATCGAAAAGATCGAAGAGATGAATATTCAGATCGCTTCAGCCACCGAACAGCAAAGTGCTACAGTGGATGAACTCAACCAAAATCTGGAACGTATTGTGGAGCTGAGTGGCAACACCACTCGCGCGGCTCTGGAAACCTCCACCAGCGGCAATGAACTCAATCAGGTTTCTGAAGAGTTGCAGCAGTTGATCAAACGTTTCAAGGTATAAAAAGCATAAAAAAAACCCGCCAATTTGGCGGGTTTTCTTAGGTTTGAATTAACGCTAAGGGTTAATTACAGAACCTGAATTTTTGCAGCTTGCTTGCCTTTAGGCCCTTCGGTTACGTCGAAGGAAACCTTCTGGTTTTCTGCCAGAGATTTGAAGCCGGAAGCTTGAATCTCGGAGAAATGAGCAAAAAGGTCATCGCCACCGTCGTCTGGAGTAATGAAGCCAAAGCCTTTAGTGTCGTTGAACCATTTAACTGTACCAGTTGCCATATCGATAATTCCTATTCTTACTGTTTAAAATTGAGCTAAGCCTAATTTGTAAGCCTTTAGCTCGGTCTTGCGGGAATCAAGATAGTACGAATGACGAACTGATGTTACCGATGCTTCGATTACAACTGCGTTACGACACTACTTGATGCTACCTTGCTGCCTACGAGATCTAGACTGATCTAATTGACGCCCCACGTCAAGTAGTTTTAGAAAATTTTCATGAAGCCGTCAAGTCGTTGGGAAGACATTTTTGTTGCACCACTTTCAGTTTCTCAGCACGGCTGAGTTTTTTGATTCTTGCCTCCAGGCGCAGCGCCTGACTCTGGTCACCGGCCCGGCACGTAAACACCAATTGCAGCGGTCCTTTGCCTCTCAGACTTTTTGCTGCCTTGGCTGAGCCGGACTGGTGTTCAGCAAAACGACGCTCAACATCGGTGGTGATGCCGGTGTACAACTGACCGGAGGCCAGTTGTAACATGTACAGGTACCACTGCCGCGCCTGCTCTTCCGCCATCACTTTTTACGACCGGATCGCAGGCCACCCCACTGTTCTTCAATATCCCGATCGGAAAAGCCAATCAGATAAAGAATGGCATCCAGCCCCAGGGTGGACAAGGCATGACGAGCCGTTTGGCGCACCAGTGGCTTGGCACGAAAGGCAATGCCCAGCCCGGCCAGACCCAGCATGGGCAGGTCATTGGCACCATCACCCACAGCGATGGCCTGCTCCAGATCAATCCCTTCTTTTCTGGCAATCTCCTGCAGCAGTTCGGCCTTGCACTCCCCATCCACAACCCGGCCAACGACCCGGCCGGTTACCCGCCCATCTTCAATTTCCAGCTCATTGGCATGCACTTCATCAATACCCAGCTTGTCCTGCAGATACCTTCCAAAATAGGTAAAACCACCCGACAGGATAGCCGTGCGGTAACCCAGGCTTTTCAGGGTTGCCACCAGCTTTTCCGCGCCCTCGGTGATCGGCAGACGCTGGGCTATTTTTTCCAGAACCGAGGCGTCCAGGCCTTTCAGAAGAGCCACCCTGGCTTTAAAGCTTTCACTGAAATCCAGCTCGCCACACATGGCTCTTTCCGTGATTTCCGCAACCTGATCACCCACTCCGGCTTCACGCGCCAGCTCATCAATCACTTCGGTTTCAATCAGGGTGGAGTCCATATCAAACACCACCAGACGGCGGTTGCGGCGGTAAATATTATCTTCCTGGACGGCGATATCAACTTCCAGCTCACCGGCCAGAGCCAAGAAGTGCCGCCGCAGCTCAGCGGTATCCAGGGTTTCGCCACGCACTGAAAATTCCACGCAGGCCCGGCCTGGATTATCCATCTGCGACCGACTGACGCGCCCTGAAAGGCGATGAATCCGGTCAATATTCAAGCCATTTTCTGCTACCGTACGGGTGACACGAGCAATCTGCTCGGCGGTAATCTGGCGACCCAGAAGGGTCACGATGTAACGGCTTTTGCCCTGGCCTGCGACCCAGTGTTCATAGCTGGCTTCAGCCACAGGGGTAAACCGGATCTGCATACCCCACTCGTGTGCTTTGAACAAAAGCTCCTGAAGCACCGGGGAATGTTGAGCCTGAGGCGGCAGATGCACCAACAGCCCCAACGCCAGAGTATCGTGAATCACGGCCTGGCCAATATCCAGAACCTGCACACCGTAACCAGCCAGAATTTCGGTGATTGCGGAGGTGATACCGGGGCGATCATGCCCTGATAGGTTGATGAGTACGATGCTTCGATCCTGGGTATTCATTCGCAGCCTGTAATAAAAGTCAAAAATTCGTTAAGCAGAAAAGTAAAAGATTTCTATACTGATAGTACTGAGTAATGCGGGGTTATTTTCAGCGCCTAGTATAACGCCCCTTGATACCGACTTGGAAACCTCTTACCTGCGCAGCCAAGGCTATTCGGAGGTCATAATGCCAACCCGCGGCAAAAAGCACCTGGATGAGATCACGCCGCAACTTGGACAGCTCTGCTCCCCCTGCTTTCGCAGGGTTGTGCTTAATTGCAAAAGACAGTTTCACGTACCCATTGCAGCGATTGGTCTTCTGGAAGGCCGGCATGTCCGTTTGTTTTTTTCTCGTGAAGGCCATCAACGCCTTCTTGTGGATGATGCTCTTTGTGGCCTCCCGCTGGCGATTCCGGCTGAACAAGTCTTTATAGAAGACCTGCATCAGGTCCCTGAAGAACTGCAACCCCATTTGGCCATCGCACTGGGTGTTCGCAGCTATGTCGGGGTGCCCATTTTTTTACGTCAGCAATTGGTTGGCAGTCTGAGCCTGGCCGACAATCACCCGCGCAGCTTTAACCCCCGGGAAATTCAACGCCTCAAGGAACTGGCACACTGGACAGGCCACCTGATGGAGTTGCATATTTAGTCAGGAAACAGCCAGCTATGCTAATATAACCGAAAATCTTCGCAAGGATCTGTAAGCCGCATGTCTGCTAGTGACCAACAACTACCCCACCTGGTGTGGATTGACCTGGAAATGACCGGTCTTGATCCACAAAAAGAACGCATTATTGAAATTGCCACCATCGTTACCGATAGCGAACTGAATATTCTCGCTGAAGGCCCGGTATTGGCGATTCATCAGCCCGACAGCCTGCTGGAGGCCATGGATGACTGGTGCACCAAAACCCACGGCGGCTCAGGGCTGACCCAGCGTGTCAAAGAAAGCCAGATTTCCACCCGCGATGCCGAGCTGGCCACTCTGGCTTTTCTCAAGGATTATGTACAACCCGGAACCAGCCCCATGTGCGGCAACAGTGTGCATCAGGATCGTCGCTTTATGCTGCAGGAAATGCCGGAACTGGAAGCCTTTTTCCACTACCGTAATCTGGATGTTTCCACCCTCAAAGAACTGGCCAAACGCTGGAACCCCGAGGTTAAAAAGAGCTTCAAAAAACAGAACACCCACTTGGCTCTGGATGATATCCGCGAATCTGTAGCCGAGTTGCGTCATTATCGGGAGCATTTTTTACGCATGGCCACTGATCAACCCACTGCATGAGCAAGCGCAAGCTAAGCCGCCAGCAACGCTGGCGCATTGAAAAGGTTCAAGCCGAACGCACCCAGCGCGCCCAATCCAAAGATCAGAAAGCTGAGCTGGCCCTGGAAGAAGGCGCTCTGGCTGAGGCCGTTTCCGGACTGATCACGGCCCATTTTGGTCGCCAGGTGGAAGTGGAAGCAACCGATGGTGAGTGGCAGGGACAGCGTCAACGTTGTCATGTGCGGGCCAATGTCGAAAGCCTGGTAACCGGTGATCAGGTCACCTGGCGACCGGCGCTGGACCAGGAACAAATCGGCGTGGTGGAAGCCCGTCAACCCCGCCACAGCCTTCTGGCCAGACCCGATATGCGCGGCACCATGAAAGCCATTGCCGCCAATGTGGACTGCCTGATGCTAGTGGTGGCTCCCGAACCGGAGCCCTTTGCCAACCTGATTGATCGCTATCTGGTTGCCGCAGAGGACTCGGATCTGGAGCCGGTTTTGGTCATCAACAAGTGGGATCTGATCAGCCAGGGCAAAATCAGTCCGGCCATCTGCCAGCGCCTGAATGACTTTATCCAGCTTTACCGACAAATCGGTTACGAGGTCATCACCACCTCCACCCAAAGCGAAGAAGAACTTCTCAGCCTGAAAGAGCAGCTCAAGGATCGGATCAGTGTCTTTGTCGGCCAGTCCGGGGTCGGCAAATCCTCTCTGATCAACCATCTACTGCCCGGTGTGGATTTACGGGTGGGCAGTCTGTCTGAAGACAGCCGTAAGGGTCGCCATACCACCACAACGGCCCGTCTGTTTCACTTTCCCCAGGGCGGAATGTTGATTGACTCCCCCGGTATCCGCGAATTTGCTCTGGGCTTTCTGGAGCCGGATGCCATTGCCCAGGGTTTCCGGGAATTTCGGCCTTTTCTGGGCCGTTGTCGCTTTCGTGACTGTCGCCATCAGCAGGACCCGGGCTGCGCCCTTCAGGAAGCCGTTCAGGCGGGCAAGATCACGCCCAGCCGTTTTGACAGCTTTCAGCATCTGCTCAACAGCCTTTAATCCATCAACTTACGCATCTCATCATGCAAGCGAGCATCCAGTGCCAGGGGCGCCTGCTCCAGCCAACGCTTGCTGGTCATCAATTCTTTCAAAAGTTCAATGGAAAGCACCGGGCCACGCCACGTGGCCCCTTTGCCCTCGGTTTTTTCCTCTACGGGCAGGGCAAAAAGCTCCAGATAATCCTTCCAGAAACCCGGAATAAAACGCCGAACCGGACGCTGGCTCATCATTCCCAGGCGCTCAGCAAAGACCAACCCCTGATGATCCAGGTCACCAAAATGCACATGGGGAACAAACTGGGGTAAAAAGCGTAAAAAATCTCCGGCCAACTCCAGTTGTTCGGGGGAGACCCACACCGCCAGAAGATTTTCCGGCAGGTCGATATCCAGAAAAACCCCCCGGTCTTCAATGGTCATGACCAGATAAGGCAATTCACCATCCAGTTCCTTCAACTGATAAAAATCCCTTTCTGGAAGAACGGCTTCGCTGAGCTGCCGCCAGATTTTTTTCAACTCAATATTGCTGCCATGGCGTTTGACCAGCTTGAGATCCATATTGCCCCGCAAATGCAGACAGCGATCTTCACTCAACTGCATTTTCGGTAGCTGTTTTATCAAGTGCTCGGGGAAAGTCTCCATTTCCCGGCCCAGCAAAGCTTTTTGCAGACTGGCCCTGTTCATCACTCGGGGTAAATCCGAACGCAATTCCCGCCGGGCAAATTGCCAGCGTTGCTCAAAAACCTCGCTCACCAGGGGAGTGTCACCCTCCAGCAATTCCAGCCATTCCCGCCACTCGGGCAAACGCAGATCCAGCAATTCCGCCAGACCAGCCTTGCCGCGCGCACTCAGGGCAAAATGGTCCTCTTCTTCAGTTGGCAACAACCAGTTGCTGGTAATCAGCTCATCCACCAGCGCTGCATTGGCCTGGCTGCGTTTTATTTGCTGGTATTTGTAAAGAGCCAGCACCGCTTCCTGAATCGCCAGCGACTGCCAGTCGATTTGTGCATCTAGCATGGTCGTCCTCTTTGCATCACTTTATTTGTCAAGATACCACAAGTCGCCGGAAGACTCTGCGCCAAAAAACCACACCACCAGGATACGTTTTTGATACTTTCTGGTCAGTGCAATGTAAGCAGGGTTAACGTAATATCATTTTTTGCTAAATAAAATTTATTACATTTAATAAGCTGTTAATATTATCTCAAATCAGGGTCGCTGCAATGATCAAATCCTTAAAAATTGGCACTCGTATCATGGCAGGTTTTGCGCCTGTACTCATCGGCATAGTGCTTTTGATTGCCTGGGTCGTCATCCAGCAAATCAACAGCATCGTTCAGGAAGCCGAACAGCGTGAATTACGCAGCCTGCATGCCCAGGTTGTCGATAGCATCAATAATGAAGCCCGTATTGCTTCTGCACTTGCCGGTTCTCTGGCTCAACTGGACGAGGTAACCAGCCTGTTTGCAGCCGGTGATCGTGAGGCTTTGCTGAACCAGCTGCAGGGATTGCACAGCTTTCTCAAAGATGAATACCAGGTTCGCTAGTTCCAGTTTCATTTGCCGCCCGCCACTTCTTTCTTAAGATTGCATCGGCCTGATCGCCATGGTGATGACCTGTCGGATTTTCGACATACTGTGGTTGAAGTCAACACCACAGGCCGTACCGTAACCGGGCTGGAGCTGGGAGTTGCTGGGCTGGGTATTCGCGGTGTTGTCCCGGTTCAGCACCAGGGTGAAGCCATAGGCTCTCTGGAGTTCGGAATGTCATTCGGCCAGGCCTTTTTTGATCGCATTCAGGAAGAAAGCCCTGAAGAACAGGGGCTGCAGCTGGCTCTGCATACCCTGACGGACAAGGGTGACCTGGAAACTTTTGCCAGCACCTGGCAGGGCACAGGCATGCTCAACCGTGACCAGCTTAAGCAGGCATTGCAGGGTTCAGTCATGGGTCAGTTACGACTCGATAACCAGCCCTCTGCAGTTTATGCTGCACCTGTTGAAGATTACAGTGGCAAGCCCATCGGAATTCTGGAAGTTGCCATTGACCGCAGCTACTATGCTTCCGCCCTGGCCGTTGCCCGCAACACGGTGCTTTCCATCGGCCTTGTGGCTTTGGGTCTGGGTCTGGTGATAGCCTGGATGGTCGGCCAGACCATAGTGCGTCCTCTGCGCAATACAGTAAAAGCCATGGCCAATATTGCCCAGGGTGACGGAGACCTCACTCTGCGTCTGCAGGTCTCCGGTCGTGATGAAATCAGTGATCTGTCGAAAGCCTTCAACCAGTTTGCGCAAAGAGTGCAAGATACCGTCAGCCAGGTTGCGGGCTCGACCCAGCAGCTTTCTGCAGCCGCTGAAGAGATTCATCCGGGGAATGAGCAAAACCGGTTACCGGCAAGCCCACACCCTTGCGTGATAAAAGCTGCAAAGAACGCAGTTTGTCACGTGAGCGGGTAATCGCCACGGATTCATTGAGCGTGTAGACCCCCATCATCTCAAACTGGCGCACCACGGCGGCACCATAAAAGGTCACCGAGGCACCGATGCGGGGTATCACAGCATCAAAATGCTCCAGATCTTCCCCTTTATAGTGAATACTGGGCTTGTGGGAGGTGATGTTCATATAACAGCGCAGAGTGTCAATCACCCTGGCGGTGTGTCCCCGTTCTTCCGCCGCTTCCAGCAGGCGGCGGGTGGAATAGAGAGAGGCATTACGAGACAAAAGAGCAAAATGCATAATCAACTTACCTGACCCGAACATCACTAAAGAAGTAAATGAAACGAGCCTTTTTACCATTCCCCAACCCACCCAGCAATGAACTTTTCAACTTTCATACAGGAGGGCTTTTGATTCTGGCTGGTTTGCCGTTAGGTAACGCTGTAATCTGCTTCTATCCAAGGCCCGACTGTAATAAAAACCCTGCAGGTAGTCACAGCCCATGGCTTTCAGAAGCGCGGCCTGCTGATCCGTTTCCACCCCTTCTGCCACCACTTCCAGACCCAACTGCTGGGCCAGGCGGATAATCGTCTCAACAATAACCGCGCTCTGGTGATTGGTGTCGATGTCCTGAATAAAGCTTTTGTCCATTTTAATTTTCTCCACCTGAAGGTGCTGCAAATAACTCAAGCTGGAAAAGCCGGTACCAAAATCATCCATAGTGACCCTGAAACCCTGGCTTCGCAGTTGGTTGATCAACTTTTGACCCAGCTCAGCATCCTCCAGAAGTACATTTTCAGTCAATTCTATTTCCAGTTGCCTGGGGTTAATGGCGTGAACCTCCAGTAGCCTGTGCAAATAATTGATAAAACCTGGCCTGAGCAGTTGAATGGCAGATACATTGACCGCCACCCGCTGGATACCCAGGCTGTTCAGATAAGGAAAATCGCGGCAAGCCTGTAGAAGAGTCCACTGGGTTAACTGGATGATCTGCCCGGTTTCTTCAGTCAGAGGGATGAAATCGGCTGGAGACACATAGCCTTTTTTCGGGTGTTCCCACCGCAGCAAAGCCTCAACGCTAACCACTCGGCCACTAGCTGCATCCACCAGAGGCTGATAATGCAGCTCCATGGCTTCCTGATCCAATGCCTCTTGTACAGCATTTCGCAGTTGCACGCGTTGATTTAGTTTGGCTTCCATACGCTGGTCATACCAATGAAACTGGTTATGACCATTGCGCTTGGCCTTGTACATGGCCATATCAGCCTGCTGAATCAGACGGCTGGCTGTGTATTCCTGCACGCCATCATAATAAGCACCGCCTATACTGGCCGAAATCTGTAGAGGCACGCCCTGAATGCGGTATTTACGGGCCACGACCTCAAGAAACTTGCCGACCTCAGGTAAAACGTCCTCAGCAGTTTTCAGGTTGGGTAACAGAACCACAAACTCATCCCCGCCAAAGCGGAACAAAAAACCCGGGGCAGGCAAAAATGTTTTCAGGCGCTCGGCAACCTCCATCAACATACGATCACCCAGGTGGTGTCCCAAGCTGTCATTGATGGGTTTAAAGTCATCCAGGTCAATAAAAAGAACCACCAGACCTTGCTGGCTTTTTTGACTGGCTTGCACCTGTTCTTGCAAGCAGGTTTCCAAAGCCTGTCTATTTGGCAAGCCTGTCAAAGCATCATATTGTACGACCACCTGCTGGTTCAGTTGTTTTTTCAAACGCCGGTTTTGCCACAATAAATAAGCCAGAAAAAGACTGGCCAACAAAAGAGCAGCGTAGAGAGTCTGGTGTATCAGGTTATGGTGTCTGCCAAGGGGCAAAGACATCAGCAACCAAATGCCAGCCAAGACGGCAACGGGCAACCAGGTGTTCCAGGAAGGTGTTAACCCTGTATTTCTGTTGAGGGACACAATTCGGCTATTCATGCGGCCACTCCCTTCAGGTTTCTGAAATCATACTCGCCACGAATAGGACCCATGGATTTTGCATATTGGCTGGTCACTCTGACACCCTCTAGCTTTTCCGAGGGGTTATTCAGGTTCAGTAGCAGCTCCACTTCAGCAGGCTGACCTTCAGGATCAACTCGGGTCACACAGCCTACATAGCCTTTTTCAAAAGCAATACAGGTGCCGACCGGATAAAGACCAAAAAGCCGGATGAAGCGGTCGACCATGGCACCATCAAACTTCTCTGGCTGACTTTTCAAACTGGCATACGCATCCTGCCAGGTCATCCGTTTTACTCCAGCTTCAGGACGAGTCAGGCAATACAACTGCTTCACGACTGCCAGGCCCCGTGCCAGGGAATCCAGACGGTCACTTTTAAGCCCCCGCGGAAACCCACTGCCATCCAGGCGCTCATTGGCATTGACCAGAAGGGATTCGCCCAGACCACGAGGTATCCAGCGTACCTGGGAAATGGCACGGATCACCCGCAACAGAGCTGACTTATATTCTTTACGCTGAGCAAAAGGCAGCTCGGACAAATAACCACAGGATTCATTGCTGTTTATTAAAAGGCGTCCCACATCATGCTTCAGCAAAGAAGCCACCAAGATATGTTCATAGTGTTTGCTGAAGCCCATTTTCAACGCCAAGGGATAAAAATGGGCAGCCACTTCCAGGTGATACCTAAGAAGAGGGTGAACACCTTCCAACCTGCTGATCGCCAGGTACAAGGCATCCTGGTCAGATTTAAGCATTTGCAATAGACGCCTTGAAGTTTCCAGCATCACTTGAGCACTAAAGTTTCCTTTTTCACGCAACAGCAACACTTGCCCACCAACCTGATCAGCCAACCGCTTCAAATTCATTGGACCTTTAGCAGGCTGAACATCGGGTTTACCTAATAATTCAGGACCAGGCTGGGGATGAAGCAAAGGCTGAAAAAGTTGTGAAGCGGCCAGTTCACGATGATGATGACGAGGATTCAAGCGTGCCACTTCGCGTTCACTTTCCAGAATAAAACGCATTATCTTTTTGTTTTTTGCTTCTCCCTCGTGAATAAACTGACAACCCAGCAAAGCTTTACTGAATTCAGCATTGGGTTGCAGGGTGACTTTCTCTGCACAGAGGGAAAAGCCTTCACCATTAGGGAAGGTAACCTTCACCTGCAGGTCATCCAAATGGGCATTCAGCTTAAGACTTTGCTGAAGGGGTAAAGCAATACGGCAACCGCCATAAGACAAATCCACCAAGTTTCCGGTAAAAATTTCCCGTTCATTCAAAACTTGTGCCTGTACTTTTACAGACCATGGAAAATGAACCCGGAAATGGGCTCGCTGATACACCTTTGAAAGAGCCAGGGGTATCTGAGTTGTCAGCACCAGAGAGCTGGCATGAATCTGTACCCGGATGACTTCCAGACCTTCACTGAGGTGCAGCTGATGCTTGTAGCGCAAAAAAATACGAACGAGATGGCTTTTGGCCAGCTGAACCAGCTGTTCAGGTTGACCCTTGACACATAACACCAGGTGGCCTTGCTCGGTATCAAGGCGCAGACTAGCCAGTCTGAATTTTTCATCACTGGCGGGCCGGTTATCGGCCAGCAAAGGCTGTACTTTGGGCTGCATTTCAGAAGCAACCCCCTGCAGGATTCGCTGTAAAAGCTTACCGCTCAGTAGCTCACCATAGTTCTGGGTTACAAATAGTGAAGTCATAACTCCCCCTTGAACTGATCTGAAAACTTCCGGGTCAAATGCTTTGTATTTCTATACAATTCCAGAAAACTTCCCTAAACGTTTTCACACTTCCCAAATAAGTGGACTGGTGGCTGCTAAGGATGAGGAGATGAATGCAACACCCCATGTTTATGTTGTCGATGACGATGAACTGGTTCTGGAGACCCTGGATTCCGTGTTGACCTTTGCCGGTTTTACCGTCACCACTTTCAATCAAGCCAAAGACTTTCTTAATGCTGACCTGGAGCCTGATAACAGCTGCCTGATTCTTGACTTACGCATGCCCCACATGAGCGGTCTCGAACTGCAACGTTCTCTGGCTGAACGCCAGATCGACCTGCCGGTGATCATCTACAGTGGCAATGCCGATGTTGCTACTACAGTCAGGGCCATGTCCGGTGGCGCCTTTACCCTGATTCAAAAACCTCTGTCCAATGATCTGCTGATCGAAACCGTGCGTGATGCCATGAAAAGCCACCAGCAGTTGCACGAAGAAAAAGTCCGTTTTATCGAAGCCGAGAAACGCCTTCAGGTTTTATCCGAGCGGGAAAAAGCTGTTGCCCGCCTTGCTGCTGAAGGTTTAACCGCCACAGAAATTGCTGATCGGCTGTGTGTAAGTGTCCGTACTGCTGAAGCCCATAAGGCCAATATCTTCAAGAAGCTCAATATTCGATCCGTTGCTGTACTGGCCCAGTTGGTACTCATGGCAGGCTTAAAACATTAATCAGCCTTGGGTGTCATTATGGAACTGGCAAGGCAAGTTTAATATTCGTAGAAATTACATTTTTACTAGGTAGAAATACCTAAAAGCGGGGGAGTTTCGGCATGCGGTCTTTTTTCGAGAAGCGTCTCACGTCCACTCTGTTGATCGGGATTCCTCTGCTACTGATTCTGGCTGCGGATACCTGGACTCAGCTGGGTTTTGCGCATGGTGTGCTCTATGTTCCGTTGCTGTTGTTAACGGTCGTTTTCAAGCGACCCGGCTTACTTTTGCCTCTGGTGATCATCACCCTGACATTCACCTGGCTGGGTTTTTTGATCTCACCGGCAGCCCCCGAAGGCTTTTCCCAGCTCTATGTTCTGGCCAACCGCCTGTTAGCCACTGCAGCCATTCTGGCCACCGGCTGGTTGCTGGCGTATTTGCGCCGTGCTGAGTTTCATCACTTTAGCCAGCAGCTTTTGATGGATGAGCAACTGCAGGATTTAGTGGCTGAAAAAGAGCGTTTCATTGCCTTGTCCAAAACCCTGCCCTTGAGCATCTGGACTGCAAATAGTGAAGGTGAGATTGATTTTGTCAGTGAGCAGCTCTCCGGCCAGTTGGGCGTGGACTCTGAAACACTCAAGCAACACTGGCCCGATTATATTCATCCTGAAGATCGTCAGAGTACCTTGGATGCCTGGCAAAAGGGGCTAAAACAAGGCAAAGAATACCGCCATGAATTCCGCTTTCGCTATGCCCAGGGCAACTATGTCTGGCACCTGTTAACCGCTATACCCTTGCGCGAGAAGGACGGCAGTATCCGCGGCTGGCTGGGTTCTTCCATGAGTATTCACGATCAAAAACAGCTATTGCAGGAAAAGGATAAACTCCTGGAGCGTCTGAATAGTGTTCTGGAAAGTATTACTGACGGCTTTGCCACCCTGGATGAGAACCTGAATTTCACCTATATCAATGAGATGGCTTCCCAGGTATTGGGGCAGCCCGAAAAAGAGCTACTCGGCCAGCCCTTTGAGGATCACCCCGTGGTGCAACAAAGCCCGGCAACCATGGCCGCTGCCCGCAAGGTTATTCAAGATGGGAAACCCCAGCAACTGGAAGACAATACCGATATTGGTAACTGGTACACCCTTAGTATTTATCCCTTTCAGGGTGGGGTGAGTATTTACTTTCGGGATATCACCGCACAGCACCAGGCTCAGGCGGAGCTGCATCTACTCAGAGCGGCTGTTGCCCGGCTCAATGATGTCATCATCATCACCGAAGCCGAGCCCATGACCGACCCAGGGCCCAGAATTGTTTTTGTGAATGAAGCTTTTGAACGGATTACCGGTTACTCCAAGGACGAAGTTCTTGGTCAATCACCCCGCTTACTCCAGGGGCCAGACACCCAGACTGCTGAAACCCAACGCATTGGCCATGCCATGCGCAAGTGGCAGTCGGTAAGGGGTGAGCTGCTCAACTATAAGAAAAATGGTGAACCCTTCTGGTTTGAGCTGGATATCGTACCCCTGGCTGATGAAACCGGCTGGTATACCCACTGGGTGGCTGTGGAAAGGGATATCACTGCTCAGAAGGAATTGCAGCAGCAGTTACAGCACATCCAGCGTATGGAATCGATTGGGCAATTGACCGGCGGCATTGCCCATGACTTCAACAACCTGCTGACGGTCATCAGTGGTAATCTCGATCTTCTGGTCGAGCTGCTGGAGCAGGAGCCTCGCCTGCAGGCCCTGGCCAAAACCTCTGCCCGGGCCGCAGACCGGGGAGCTCAACTGACAAGGGGCTTACTGACCTTTGCCCGCAAGCAAATGCTGCAGCCCAGAGAGATCAACATTAACCACTTGATGCAGGAGATGTTGCCACTTTTAAACAGCTCAGTCGGTGAGCGCATGGCCATTCACCTGAACCTCGAAGAAAACCTGTGGACAGCCTTGATTGATGAATCCTACCTGGAAAGCAGTCTCCTTAATCTGGTCATCAATGCTCGCGATGCTTCCCCTCAGGGTGGCAGCGTGCTGATAGAAACAACGAATGTCACCCTGGATGATGATTTTGCCGCCCGCCACGCTGAAGTACTTCCGGGTGATTATATTCGGCTCTCTGTCTCCGATAAGGGGACAGGTATTGACCCGGAAATTATTGATCATCTCTTTGAGCCCTTTTTTACCACCAAGGACAAAGCCCGGGGTACAGGCTTGGGCTTAAGCATGGTGTTCGGTTTCATCAAGCAATCCGGCGGACATATCAGTGTCGATTCGGAACTTGGAAAAGGTAGCCGTTTTAAACTTTACCTGCCACGGGCAACCCAACACCCAGCCCTCAATGATGCAGAAGAGCTAAGCAGCAGACCTAAGCGTGGCGGCAAAACACTGCTGGTTGCCGAAGATAATGAAATGGTCAGAGAGTTTGCTGTGATTCAACTGGAAAATGCCGGTTATCAAGTCATTGAAACAGAAACAGGGGATCAGGCCCTGGCTTACCTGCAAGCCCATAAAAACATCGATCTTCTTTTTACCGATATCGTCATGCCGGGTCGGCTTAATGGCCTGCAGCTGGCCGAAAAAGCCACCCAGCTTTATCCTGATTTACCCGTCATATTTACATCTGGCTTTACCGAAGAGGCCCTTCCCCAGAAGCTCGGAAAAAAACTGCCGACCAAAATATTAAGTAAACCTTATAGGCGCCAGGAACTTTTGGGAGCGATTGCTGAAGGCTTAGACAGTTCCACTCCCCAGAATTAACGCTGCCCCAACAGGTAACAAGCACCCGGAGCCACTAAAAAGCTTTCTTCCAGAGCAACACGACCCAACAGCATGGGGTATTTCATTTTCGAGCGATCCGCCAGCGTCACTTCAATTCTTTGTTTGACCTGGCCCAGCTGCATCCACAGGCGAATCACATAACGCTGGCTTTCCTCACCATTAGAACTACGTATCAAGCGCTTATCATATACCGGTTGGCTGATGCGGATCGGCTTCCCCTCATCAGGGTCTTCGCTGGTGGTCGTAAAGCTGACCCACTGCTGGTTGCCTCTCAGCTCAGTTGTGATTTCATAAGCATGCAGACTGGAGGTTTTGGCACCGGTGTCCACCTTGGCTTTAACCGTCAGGTTCAAGTCAGGAAAGCACACCACCTCTTTGGCCCCGATGACCAGTCGGTTTTGCAGCCATACAGGAATTTTTGAAGTCTCATCTGAATTCATTGTTTGTACATTTCCTAGCTGGTGATTTATTAACCAGAAATCTGAACTCGCCACCCAGAGTCACTTGTGGGTGTTTGTACTAAAGTTATCCACATGCCTGTCCACTCAGTTTGTGAGTAACCCCGGTTCTTAAAATCTTTCCACCCTGGTTTTCCAGGTTCCTTGTGGCCGTAATTCCAGCCAGCGCAAACCCGGTGCAGCTCCTTCATCTATTTGAAAGTTATCCTGGCCGGGAGCAAACTGCAGGGCAGTTGCCGGTGTAGAGTAGACACTCACCCCCCGTTGTTGCCAGCTTTGCTCTTGGTGAACATGCCCGCAAATCACAACAACGGGTTGCTGGAAACCTTGCAAACGCTGCCAGAAGTCTTCACTGTTTTGCAGGGCAATGGCATCCATCCAGCGACTGCCCACCGCCAGAGGATGATGGTGCAGGGCAATCAATAAAGGTTTGTTGACTGACAAGGCCCGCTCCAGACGCTGCAGCTCGGCGGCATCCAGTCGACCCGCAGCCTGACCGGGGTTACGGGTATTCAGCCCCAGCAGCTGCCAATCCTGAAGCTGCTGATCAAAAACAGCGGGGGCAAAACGAGCCATCAATTCGGGATCATCGTGGTTACCCGGCAACCAGTGCCAGGGCAGGCCAGTATTTTGCAGCTGCGTGACCAGCCATTCATAGCTGCCCAGTTTTTCATCCTGTGCCAGGTCACCGGTGAGCAACACCAAGTCCGGTGGTTCTGCTACCGCTTGCTGCAAAGCCCTGATCAGGTTGGCTCGGGTATCCACACCCTTAAAGAGAGCCTGAGAGTCGGCCAGCAGGTGCAGGTCGGTCAGCTGCAGAATGCGAAAAGGCTCAGTCATCACTGGCTTCCAGCTCCAGACTATAACCTTTATCCAAAGCAAACTTCAGGGTTTCACCCAGAAAGACATTGACCTGAACTTTCTCATCCGGATGAAACATTTCTTCATTGGGATAACTGTAGCGGCCTTCTCTGGCCTGACGTTTTTGAAAAGCGGTGACTTCGCTTAAACGTACATCATGATAGCTGCGCACTTGCAAAAGTGCAGGCTGCAGTAAAGGGTGCGACCGGGCCACATCCAGTTGCAGCTCCAGAAGTTCTGTCCAACGAGTGCGTTCCAGTTGCCTGAGGGTCAAGCTGCCCAGGTCACGACTGGCATGACGCAAGCCAAAACTGATCCAGCCCTCCTCGGGAGCCTTCCAGAGGCGCTGTAAAAGCAGATAATTGGCAGCTGCATCTCTTTGTAAACGTTGAAGATCAGCGACATAGCGGCGCGGCATAAATGAACTACTCTTTCAAATTTCAGAAGGGTGTTGCAGGCGTAAATAGTTGCTTTGCAGCCATTGCAGACCAATCACGCTCATGGCATTGGCAGCGCGGCCCTGACAGGCTTCAGCAAAAGCTTCCTCACGTGACTTTACCACAACCCGGATGTCTTCATTTTCTTCGGCCAGGCCATGAATACCGACTGCCTGACTGGCATCAACCAGGCCACAATAAAGGGTTACCCTTTCATCCGTGCCTCCCGGACTGGAATAGTAAGTAAAGAGCTTTTCCAGAGTGTCCAGCTGCAAACCCGCTTCTTCAAAAGCTTCCCGCCGGGCCACCTCTTGAATCTCTTCACCGCTTTCCACCAGTCCGGCAATCAGTTCAATCAGCCAGGGACCTTGTGGGTCATCCAGCGCCCCGACCCGAAACTGTTCAACCATGACCACTTGATCCAGGCGGGGATCATAGGCCAGCACACCCACGGCATGACCACGATACAAAAGCTCACGGCTCATCGTCGCTGTCCAGTCTCCGGCAAAACGCCGATGTCTGAGGCGCAGCTTGTGCATACTGAAAAACCCCTGATAGACCGGTTTATTGGTAACCAGTTCAACATCCGTGTGAGAGTAAGGGGCTGATGTCATAAGTTGCTCCTGATGGTAAATTAACGGAACCCTTCTAATCACTATCGGAAAAAGAGGCTGTCATGCAAGGGCGTTACACACAACGCTGGCGAGATCCAGCCACAGACCCAAGAGCGGAAGAAAAAACCAATCTGATTACTCAGGAAGGCTACCAAAAATTACGCTCAACGCGGGATTTTTTATGGCGGGTCAGGCATCCCGAGTTGGCGGCGAAAGTCCAGGAAGCTGCAGCCAATGGGGATCGCAGTGAAAATGCTGATTACACCTACAACAAACGTGAACTGAATCGCACTTTATCGCGCATCGGGTACCTCGACAAGCGCCTGGATGAGTTGCGGGTGGTGGATCGCCAGCCTGCTGATCCCCACCGGGTCTACTTTGGTGCCTGGGTAACCCTGGAAGATGAGGAGGGTGAAGAACAAATCTGGCGAATAGTGGGACCGGATGAGGCTGATGCCGGCAAAGGCCTGATGAGCATTGATGCCCCCCGCTCCCGGCTTTTACTGGGCAAACAGTTGGACGAAGAGGTGCAGCTGCCCACCCCTCAGGGGCAGGCCAGCTATATCATCACCCAAATTCGTTACTGCTGACGCTGACTATTGAGACTGTAAATGAAATTTTCAGCCAACAGGTGCAGATTGGCCACCTGCTTGTCCAGCTTGTCGGACTGATGCTTGGCGGCTTCGCCGGCTACAACGGATTGACCCGCCAGATCAGCCAGTTCCGTTACCTGCTGGCGGGTCTGTTCACCCAGAGCCGACTGCTGGCGGGTCATATCGGCCACTTCCACGGCCAGGTCATTGATCTGATCCACGGCAGCCAGAACCTCTTCCAGCGAGGTGCGCATGGCATCCGCCAGTGCCACTGTTTCCTGCGAGGCCGTCACACCTTTTTCAATCGCGGCAACCGAGCCCTGGGTGTCTTGCTGCAACTGGTCAATAATGGTTTTCACCTGCTGAGTGGATTCATGAGTGCGCAGGGCCAGTCCGCGAACTTCATCAGCCACCACCGCAAAACCCCGTCCGGCTTCACCGGCCCGGGCCGCTTCAATGGCGGCATTCAGCGCCAGCAGATTGGTTTGTTCAGCAACATTGGTGATCACATCAATCACCGTACCTATCTGTTCACTACTTGCAGCCAGGCTGGCCACCTGCTGTTTGGCTTCCTCCAGTTCCTGGGACTGGTGAGCTATGGCTCCTGCCACCTGGACAATCTTCTCCTGCCCTTCCCGGGTGGCCACCTGAGATTGACTGGCTGCCGCTGCAGTTCGTTCTGTACTGCTTTGCACCTGTTCCAGACTCTGCATTTGTTCCTGCATGGCCTGCTGAATTTCATTAACCCGGCTGCCTTGCTCATCAATATACTGAAAAGCCTCATGCAGACGTTCATCAGAACGGGATTTGCTGCGGCGCAGGTAACCGGAATTGTTGTGCAGCCTGGCAACCACTGCCCGCAATTCCGAGGAACGTGTACGCAAGGCAAAACCTATGGCTCCCAGTTCATCTTTTCGGCCTGAATACAGGTAATGCATGACGGGACTCTTGATGATTTTCTCCGCAGCCTTGAGCAGGCTCTGAAAACCCTGGGTTTGTAATACAAGACAGGCAGCAGTGATCAGCCCGGCCAAAACCATCAAACCAGCAGCCAACCCGTTCTGCATAACGGCCAGTAGACCGGCAATGACCAGGCTGGGTAGAAAGCCCGTTAAAACCAGCCGTGAACGTAAAGAAAGAGACGGACGGGTCAGAAAGCCAGGCAGTCTGCCTTGCCGCCATTGGCCATAAACTTTTTCTGCACGGGGCAGGGCCTTGCGGGGCGCCGCAATTCGCACGGACTGGTATTCAACAATTTTGCCATCCTTGCGGATGGGCGTTACATAAGCATCCACCCAGTAGTGGTCACCATTTTTACAGCGGTTTTTGACCAGACCTTTCCAGGAGTGACCGGCTTTGACAGTTTCCCATAGGTCGGCAAAAGCACCTGGTGGCATGTCCGGATGACGAATCAGATTATGGTTTTGACCGACCAGTTCATCACGTTGATAACCGGACACCTTCACAAAAGCATCATTGGCAAAGGTAATAATGCCGCGAAGATCTGTGATCGTGATCAGCTGGACATCATCGGGTACCCTTAGCTCCTTGCCTGTAACCGGTTCATTGATCCTCATCTGTTGTTCCTCTTGCTGTTTGGCTGCCTTCCTAAGCAAAGCAATTATCAAACCAGGTTTTTATTAATTGGTAACAGGACACCTTAAAGGGGTTTAATTTAAAAATGATTGATAAGGGTCAAGGCAAATCCAATCAGAAGCTTGAACTGGCTGACTTCTATTGGTTCTGCAGCTGCTTCTGTAAAAGCGGCAAAAGGACATCCAGGTATTTTTGTAGTTTATCCAACACGGGTTTCAACTCTTTTTGATCAGCTGATTGTTTTGCCAGGCGCTCCAGGCGTTCAGCTTGCTTCTGGGCCGGGTAAGCCGCAAAAGTGGCCAGCAGACTTTTCAGGGTATGCGCCACTGCACTCAGGGCCTGCCGGTCTCCACTTTGCCAGGCAGCATGTAGCTGAGCCTTATGCTCTGGATATTCATCCACAAACATCTGCAATGCCATGTACAACAGGCTGGCATCAGCACCCAGATTGTTCAGGGCCAGATCCCAATCAAATTCTGCTGCAGACTCCAGGCGTGACTGTTCCAGAAAATCATCCGGTCGTCCGCCGGGATGACTTGGCAGCTTCTGCTGTTCGGGTTGGTCATCAGCCATGACCCGGTCAATTTCACGATAAAGAACCTGAGGGTTGACGGGTTTGGGTACATAGCCCTGCATTCCTTCAGCCAGGCAGCGCTCTCTGTCTCCCTGCATGGCATTGGCGGTCATGGCAATGACAGGAGTCAAAGCCAAGTGGAAATCATTTTCCCATTGCCGCCACTGACGGGTGGCTTCCAGTCCATCCATAACCGGCATCATCATATCCATCAACACCAGATCAAAGTTTTCCTGTTGCAGCTTCAGAAAAGCTTGTTGGCCATCAGCCACCACAGTGACCTGATGCTGCTGTTTTTCCAGCAATTTTACGGCCAGTTTCTGGTTCACATGATTATCTTCGGCCAGCAACAGCTTCAAACCTTTACAGCGTACGGCTGTAGCGTTCGGCCAGTGATGAGCCACATCGGTTTGCAATAAGCCTGTGGGTTCTTCAGCCACAAACAGTGGCAGGCGCAGGGTAAAAGTCGAACCGATCTCGGGTTGACTGGAAGCACTGACCTCCCCGCCCATCATTGCAGCCAGTTGCTTAACAATCGCAAGACCCAGACCAGTGCCTTCAAATTGGCGGTTGCGTTCTGACTGAACCTGCTCAAAAGGTTCAAACACCCTTCCCAGCTCTTCATCGGACATGCCAATGCCGGTATCCGTGACCTGCAACTCCACCAACGCCTGCCTGTGCTGGCAACCCAGGCAGCGAACCTGCAGGCGCACCTCACCTTCCTGAGTGAATTTGATGGCATTGCCCAGAAGGTTGATCAGCATCTGGCGCAAACGTGACGGGTCGGCATATACATATGCAGGCAAACCTGGCCCCCGATCCTGAAGAAGCTCCAGGCCCTTGGCCTGGGCCCGGCTGGAGAGACTCCGAAGAGTTTGGTCCAGCAGTTCATGCAGGTTAAAAACACTGGGCTGCAGATTCAGTTTACCTGCTTCAATCTTGGAGATATCCAGCAGATGATTGATGATTTCCAACAGATGTTCTGCAGAAAGTCGCGCCAGATCCAGGTGTTCTTTTTGCTCTGAGTCCAGCCGGGTTTCCAGCACCAGATCCAGCATTCCCAAAATGCCATTCATGGGGGTGCGAATCTCATGGCTCATATTGGCCAGAAACTGGCTTTTGGCCTGACTGGCTGCTTCAGCCGCTTTGCGGGCCTCAACCAGACCGGCTTCCCAGTGTTGGCGCTCGGTAACATCAAAGATGACACCCACCAGCCCACGGGCCTGGCCGTCAGCGGAAAGCAGTGCCGCCTTCTTGTAAACAGCGTCAGCAAAATGGCCATCCGAGCGCTGATTACGGGCCTGGTAGCTCTGGCGACCCTGCTCCAGAAAGAGCTGCTGATCCCTGCTGTGGTGAACTTTGGCTGTTTCTGCTTCAAGAAGATCGAAAACATCCCTTCCCAGATAGTCTTCCCGCTGGATGCCAAAATATTCCTCGAATGCCCGATTGAGTTGTTGGTAGCGCCCCTGGCTGTCCTTGAGATAAACCGGCAGCGGAATGGCTTCAATAATTTCAGTCAGCAGATGCGAATGTTCGCTGAGGTGGTCGGTCAGCTCCTGAAGCTCTTTATTTTGCTGGAAAAGGCTTTCCTCCAGCTGTTTCTGGCGGGTGATATCGGTACGGATGGAAATATAGGCTTCCGGTTGGCCATTTTGATCCAGCAGTGGAACCAGCGTGGCGGCCACCCAGTACACTTCTTTTGCCTTGTTGATGTTCTTGATTTCCCCATGCCAGACCAGACCCTGGGTAATCTGATCCCACATAACCGCAAAGAACTCCTGCGGGTGGTAACCGGAATTGATCAGCCGATGGGTATTACCATAAAGCTCTTTCCTGGAGTAACCGCTGATGGCAACAAAAAGATCATTGGCATAAGTGATGCAACCTTCCGGATCGGTCATGCTGATGATGCTGTGCTGATCCATGGCAAATTCACGCTGACGCAAAGCATCGGTCACCTTCTCCAGAGCTTCACTTTTTTCCCGGGCATAATCCAGTGCCCGACCGGTGCGTTTGTCCATCCACAACAAAGCCACCAGACCCACACCCAAAGCGAGAACCATTACACTGGTCAGGAAGTGGCCCTGAGCACCGAAGGCTGCCAGCAAGCTGATCACTACGGCCAGACTCCAACCGGCCAGTAACATCAAATTGCGGAAACGGCGCTGTTCTGCTTGTATTTGTCTGACTTTATGAGGCATGGCCCATCGCTTATCAACCGGCTGGTGATCCTGTACAATTTAAATCAGTGTAATCCCGGTGCTCCACCCTTCCAACCCTGAAGATTTTGATAACCGACCCATGAACAGCCCCAACAACAAACGCGTTTTAATCGTTGATGATACATCGGTCATGCGAAGTCTCTTGAAACAAATCATCAAATCCAGGGGGTTTGATGTGGTTGGTGAGGCGGGTGATGGTTATCAGGCCTTAAAACTGTTTCGGGAACTTAAGCCCCGGGTCGTTTGCCTGGATATTGAAATGCCGGAAATGAACGGTCTGGATGTTCTTGCCCGAATCAAGGAGGAAGCACCCCAAACCGGGGTAGTCATGATCACTGGCGACTCCCAGGCCTCCAGCGTCAAAAAAGCCATCACGGCCGGTGCCAATGGCTATATCGTCAAGCCCTTCAATGGCACACGGGTGATGGAAGCCATTCAGAAGGCCATGGAGGACTCGTAAGCAATTCAGGCTGCGCCGGGAGCAGTGCGTTTGCGAAAGTGATCCAGGACGGCAAGCGCCAGCTCATCAGCATCAAACTTGGCAATAAAATTGTCTGCCCCCACCTTTTTCACCATGGATTCATTGAATACTCCGGACAGGGAGGTGTGCATCAGAATAAACAACTCCTGCATGCGTGGATCCTGTTTGACCTGGCGGGTCAGGGTGTAGCCATCCATTTCCGGCATTTCAATATCGGAAATCATCAGCAGATACTCTTCCCAGGGCTTCTGGCCTTCATCCGCCATGGCCTGCAAATGCTCCAGTGCCTGGCGACCATCCTTGAGGAGTACCGCTTCCAGCTCCACTTTTTCCAGACAGCGTTTGATCTGGTTACGGGCCACCACGGAATCATCCACCACCAGCACCTTACGGGGCACTTCCGAGCTTTTCAGTTCACTGAAGTCTTCCCCGATACTGGCATTCATCTCTTCAGCCGCAGGTGTAACCTCAGAAATCACTTTTTCAACATCAATGATTTCCACCAATCGCCCCTCGTATCGAGTAACCGAAGTCAAATAATGACGATGCCCGATTCCCTTGGGCGGAAGCAGAATTTCACTCCACTCCATATTGACGATATTTTCTATCTTATCGACCAGAAATCCCTGCATTTTGCGATTATATTCACAAACAATCACCTGTTGCTTGCGAGGATCGCTGACCTTGCCGGATTGTATGGCACTGAGCATATCCAGAATCGGCAGGGAGCCATCCATGGTGTTGGCCACCCCCACTATATGAGGGTGATGATAGGGGAACTGGGTCAGGGGTGGGCAGGGAATGATTTTCTTGACTTTAAAAACATTAATCCCGTAAAGCTGGCCATTTTGCAGGCGGAACAGCAACAGCTCCAGACGGTTTTCCCCCGCCATTTGCGTACGTTGATTGACATTATGGAGCAGTTTACTCATCGGGCAGGTCTCCCAGGGCCATCGCTTTGGAGTTTATTGAAACCCGAACACTGGTGAGGCGCAATACATATTTACATATTGCAACGTTTGCAAGAGTCGCTGTTTAGATCAGTCCTCTCATAAAAGGATCAACCGAGGAAAGATCCGTACGATGCTCAACCCGAATGGCATCAATACCCCAGAGAGTAGCCGGATTGATTTTAATTTTCTCGCTGGTGTCACAGACATACTTCACTGTAATATCACTCTGACGCAGATCCCGTTTTAGAGGTGAAGGATACATGTAGCCATCTGACCTGCGAATACTGGCAACTCGGGGACATTTGGGGTTATCTGTACGACCCACAACCACAGCCAGATCGCCATTACTCAGGCGCACATAAACGCCGGGGGGATAGAGACCCAATTCCATAATAAAAATCTGGGTTAACTTGCTGTCAAAAGCCTTGCCTCTTTGCTCAAAAAGATCCTTGAGAGAATCCTTGAGCTTGATCGGCCCACGATAACCTCTAGGGGTCACCATGGCCGAGTAAACATCCCCCAACGCCAGAATTCGTGCTTCATGGCGAATGTCCTCACTTTTCAGCCCATGCGGGTAACCACTGCCATCCAGCTTTTCATGGTGTTGACTGACCAGCTGCAACCAGAGGTGGTCATCAACACCCGCCTGATGCAGCATTTCAGCACTGATCAGAGGATGACGGTTAATCAGATCCTTCTGGGCCGGCAGGAGTGGGCCTTTTTGTTGATCGAGACGCTTCTGATAGGGATTCATGGCCAGGTTGCAGCTCAAGGCCGCACAGAGCACACTGACACGAACCTCCTGGCTGACTTGCAGACGTGCCAGGATCAACTCGGTCAAAACAGCGATCTGCATGGGATGCTGTATTGGATATTCAAATTCTTCAGTCAGATGCACCGCACCCATCAAGGCATCAGCATCATAATTGACCAGCCCCTGAATCTGCACCGCCAGAGTCTGAAAACGTTTTTTGATCAGATGGGGAGCAAACTTCTGCTTCGAATCCAGGCGTTTAAAGGTTGCTTCCAGTTGCACGCAAAGATCATCGAATTCCGCAAAGGGATTGACCTTGCCCTTGAAGCGAACCGGCTGCAGCGTTTTGGCAGTCATCTCCCTGGCAAAGTAACCCACCTGTTCGAGCAGCTTTTTAAAGTCATCTGAATCAATCCGGGTGCCCTGAGGCAATAAAACACCGCCCTTGTTATCGCAAATATCCCAGGGCGCAGGCTGATCCAGACTCAGGTCACCGGAAGTGATCTTCAGCAGCTCGAAATCTTTTGTTAACATTTTGTATCCCAAGATTACACTCAGGGCAGAACATAAGCCTCAGGGATGATATGTGTCAATAGAGACTGCGATTTATACGCCATAAAAAAACCCGCCTCAACGGCGGGTCTTTTTATGGGAGGGTGGTGCTCGGAGTCCTACTTGAAAGCAGAACCCGGCTGTACGCCCATTTTCTTGAAAATCATCACCGCAGGACAGAAACCGGTAAAACTGGCCTGAATCATGTTGGCGGCAATGAAAACAGTAAACCAGACAAAGCCCGGATGGACAAAATGGGTCAGCAGCAAGCTGATGAGTACCATAATGCCTGCAAACAACAGTAGGGCGCGATCGACATTCATGTGTTTCTCCTGCTCAAGATGGAACAACTTAATTAAGAACTATCTTAATTAGTATACCTTGACAGAATGAGTTTGCAAACTGCCTAGCCAACATTCAAGGCCACCTTGGCCACCTCCTTGAAATGCTTGGCAAAGTGCACGTCCAGCCCTTCCCGAAGGTAGTCCGGCAGTTCATCATAATCGCGCCGGTTGGCTTCAGGCAGAATCAGGCTGAAAATTCCCGAGCGCCGGGCAGCAATGACCTTCTCACGTATCCCTCCAACCGGCAGCACTTGCCCGGTCAGACTCAGCTCCCCGGTCATGGCCAGTTTGCCCGGTTTTTTATTCAGAGCCAGAGACAAGAGGGCCGTGGCCATGGTCACCCCGGCCGAAGGACCATCTTTGGGTGTCGCTCCTTCCGGTACGTGCAGGTGAATAAAAGCTTCATCGTAATACTTGGGGTTGGCTCCAAAGGTTTTCAGATGGCCCATCACATAGCTGTAGGCAATATTGGCTGATTCTTTCATCACATCACCCAGATGCCCGGTCATCTTGAAACCCCGAGTCAAGGTATGCACCTGACTGGCTTCAATCGACAAGGTGGCCCCACCCATAGCGGTCCAGGCCAGACCTGTGACCACACCGACCCCTTTCATCAGTTGCTCGGTACGGAAGGGTGGTGCACTCAGATAGTCTTCAAGGTTTTTGACCCCAACTCGCACCGAGGTGGTTTTGTCATCTTCCAGCAGCTCCACGGCAGCCTTGCGCAGAATCCGGTGCAGCATTTTTTCCAGTTTGCGCACCCCCGCTTCACGGGCATAGCCTTCAATAATCTGTTTCATGGCCGCATCAGTGATACTGAGCTGTTTTTTCTTCAAGCCTGCCCTGCGCAAAAGGCGTGGCCAGAGGTGGTGCTTGGCTATGGCCAATTTTTCTTCGGTGATGTAACCCGATAAACGAATGGTTTCCATGCGATCCAGCAAGGGGCCGGGTATTGTGTCCAACTGGTTGGCAGTACACAAAAACAGCACCTTGGATAAATCCACCCGCACATCCAGGTAATGATCCAGAAAGTTGATGTTCTGTTCCGGGTCCAGAACCTCCAGCAAGGCTGAGGCAGGGTCCCCCTGAAAACTGGCTCCCAGCTTGTCGATTTCATCCAGCAGGATCACCGGATTTTCGGTTTCGGTTTCCTTGAGCGCCTGAATCAGCTTACCGGGCAGTGCGCCGATGTAAGTGCGGCGATGCCCCTTGATTTCTGCTTCATCCCGCATGCCACCCACGGAAAAACGATAAAACTTGCGATCCAGAGCTTCAGCAATGGAGCGGCCGATGGAAGTTTTACCCACGCCCGGAGGCCCGACCAGAAGTATAATCGAACCGCCGACGTCACCCTTGAAACGACCTTCAGCCAGGAATTCCACAATCCGATCTTTGACATCACCCAGACCATCATGGTCCCTATCCAGCACCTTGCGGGCATGAGCCAGATCCAGATTGTCATCGGAGCGGATACCCCAGGGCAGACAGGTAATCCAATCCAGATAATTGCGGGTCACAGCATATTCCGGTGACCCTGATTCCAGCACTGAAAACTTCTGCAGCTCTTCTTCAAAGCGTTTTTCAGCAGCTTCCGGCAGAATTTTTCCTTCCAGGCGCTCACGGAATTCATCCATTTCTGCTGTCTTGTCATCCTTGCTGATCCCCAGCTCACGCTGAATCACTTTCAGCTGTTCACGCAGGAAGAATTCACGCTGACGTTCCTGGATTTTCTGGTTAACCTCTTCGCTGATCTCACCTTGCAGGCGGGCCACTTCCACTTCTTTACGCAATAAAGGCAACACCTTTTGCATGCGCGGTAAAAGTGGCAAGGTTTCCAGCACCTTCTGTAATTCATGCCCCTTGGCTGAAGTGATAGCCGCGGCAAAGTCTGTCAGAGGGCCGGGGTCATTGGGACTGAAGCGATTCAGATAATGCCTCAGCTCTTCACCATAGAGAGGATTGAGCGGCAGCAGCTCCTTGATGCCATTGATCAATGACAGGGCATAGGCACGCGCTTCATCACTGGTGTCTTCCTCTTCTTTGGGATAGGTGACTTCCACCAGATAAGGGGGTTTGCGGGAGACCCAGCGCTGAATTTTAAAGCGTTTCAAGCCCTGGGCAATAAACTGAATACGGTTATCTTCAGTTTCCACGCGATGGGTTCTGACTGCTGTGCCAGTGCGCGGCAACTCATCCAGATTGAGTTTCTCCGGAGCGGTTTCCCCGACATAAACCACCCCCACCACCTGGTGCGGAGTGTCCCCGACTCTTTCCAGAGTGGATTCCCAACGCTTGCGTGGAATGACCAAGGGCTGGATCTGGGCGGGGAAAAATGGACGATTATGAATGGGCAGCAGATAGATGCGTTCCGGCAAATATTCATCGGAAACCACCAATTCACCGGCGTGGACTTGAGAATCCTGTTCTTCGGTCATGCACTGGCCTCTTCTGGCAACAAGTTAACGTATGCTTCACTTGATGCGGCTGACAAGGCCTGATTTCAAGTCTCCAGTGAATAACCTGAGTCTTCCTGCTTCATTCTTTCCAGGGCAATAAACAGGGCAGCGATGGAGCGCCCTTCATGAAAGTCATCACGACTCAACAGATCGCAAACTTTATTCAGGGGGTGAAAGTGGACCTCCAGAGGTTCCGGTTCATCACCTTCCAGCTTGCAGGGGTAAAGATCCCTGGCCAGCACCACCTGCATCTTGTGACCCATATAGTTGGGTGCCAGGGAAAGCTGAGTCAAAGGTTCCAGCTGGCGGGCACCATAGCCGGTTTCTTCCATCAATTCGCGATTGGCCGCCACCATCAGGTTTTCGCCCACTTCCACCAGCCCCTTGGGCAGAGTCAGAACATAATCATGCATCCCCCCGGCATACTCGCGAATCAGGACTACTTCCCCCTCATCATTGAGGGCCACAATCATGACCGCCCCCAAACCCTGGCTGACCAGACGCTCATAAATACGTTGTTCACCATTGGCAAATTGCAGGCTCAGCTCTTCCACTTTGAAAAGACGGCTTTGCGCCACGATTTTACGCTGCAGGATACTGGGCCGAACGGGCATGAGAGAGCCACTCCTAAGTTGATGTAGGTCAAAATACTTTATGGGTTCTGGTCGAAGCCAACTTCCGATACAATTCAGTTTAGACGATTATCAACCCTATCCCATCGACTCACAAGGCCAAGCATGATCAATTGGAGCCGTATAGACACTGTTTTATTGGATATGGACGGCACCCTTCTGGATTTGCATTTTGACAGTCACTTCTGGCTGGAACATTTGCCACGCCGCTATGCCGAACTGCACAAGCTGGATCATGACCAGGTCAAAGCTGAATTGATCCCCATCATTCTGGCAGAAAAAGGCAAGCTCAACTGGTACAGCCTGGATTACTGGAGTGAACGCCTGGGTGTGGATATTGTTGCTCTGAAACATGAGATCCAGCACTTGATTGGTTTTCGGGCCGATGCCATGGATTTTCTCACCTGGCTGAAAGCAGCTCACCCCCGAGTCATCCTGGCCACCAATGCTGACCGCAAAAGCCTGGAATTAAAACTCAAATTGACTGGTCTGGAAGACTACCTGGATGCTGTGGTGAGTTCCGCGGATGTAGGCATTCCCAAGGAAGAACAGGGTTACTGGCAGGCTTTGATGAAAATTGAACCCTTTGACCCGGCCCGCACCCTGTTCATTGATGATAATGAAGATGTGCTGGAGTCAGCCCGGCATTTTGGTATCGCCGAACTGATCACTATTACCCAGCCCGACAGCCAGTCCCCTATCCGTCAAATGACCGAATTTCCGGCAGTGACCCGCTTTGCAGAATTGCAGCCGGTCAATCCACCCAAAACGGCCAGTTGATTATGGGCAAGACGACGACTGACACCACTGCGGGTGTACGCCTGGACAAATGGCTCTGGGCAGCCCGGTTTTTCAAAACCCGCAACCTGGCCAAAACAGCTGTGGAAAATGGCAAGGTTGAATATGATGGTCAGCGCCCCAAAGTAAGCCGCTTGGTTGAAGTGGGTGCGCTCTTGAAAATCACTCAAGGCTGGGATAAGAAAGAAGTGGAAGTGCTGGCCATATCCAGTCAGCGTGGCCCCGCCAGCCAGGCCCAGCTACTTTACCGGGAGACTCAGGGCAGCCAGGAAAAAAGAGCGGCAGAAGCTGAGAAACGCCGTCTGGCGGGTGCTGCCACCCTGGCCCCTCAGCAACGCCCTGATAAAAAATCGCGTAGACAAATCCAGCGTTTCAAACGACAGGAAACAGAATGAGCAGCCCACAAGAAAACACCCAAAGCAGCGACCAGGTTCAACGCTTTTTATTTGATCATACCGCCGTGCGTGGCGAGTTGGCCCACCTTGAGCAAAGCTACTACGAAGTGCTGGATCGCCATGACTACCCACCGGCTGTGGAAGAACAGCTCGGCCAACTGCTGGCTGCAGCAGCCCTGTTGACGGCCACTGTCAAGCTGGAAGGCACTCTCAGCCTGGAAGTGCGCAGCCAGGGTCAAGTCACCTTGATGATGGCCGAATGCAATACCGGCGCCCAAGGCGGAGACCAGCTGCGTGCTATCGCCCGTTATACGGGTGAACCCCAGGGCAGTAGCCTGCAGGAGCTCACTCAGGGTGGCCAGCTGGTTATTACCCTCGATCCAACCCAGGGCAAGCGTTACCAGGGTATTGTTTCCCTGGACAAGGAAAACCTCGCCCTCTGCCTGGAAGGCTATTTTGCCAACTCGGAGCAACTGCCCACCCGCATCTGGCTGGAAGCGTCTGATCAGAAAGCAGCCGGTCTTCTGCTGCAGCAATTGCCGGATGATGCCAGCAACACCGATCCGGATGCCTGGAACCGCCTCACCCATCTGGCAGCAACCGTTCAGAAACAAGAGCTGCTGAACCTGGAGCCCCTGACTCTGCTGCACCGCCTTTACCACGAAGAAACCTTGAGGGTATTTCCACCGCATCAACTCAAGTTTGGTTGCACCTGTTCCCGCGAGCGCACTTCCGAAGCGGTAGCCAGCCTGGGTGAAGCCGAATTGCAGGCCATCATTGCTGAACAGGGCAAAATCGAAACCCAGTGTCATTTCTGCAATACGGTTTATACTTTCCATAAGCAGGATCTGCCTGAAATTTTGGGAAAGCCCGGTGCTAACCAGCTTCCGGATGGGCATAAATTGCATTAAGAAAGCCGGGCTTGATTCGTGTTTGTAGTCACTACTGGCTACTTTCTGCACAAAACAGGAATAATTATTATTTATGGCACGCAAACCCATGAATAATAAAGCTTTTTTCTATGTAATGGGCCTACACTGCGTTTTGGTCATTTTTTGACTGAGCGCAAGTCTTCGCCCTTCCAGGTTTTTTTGCCATAATAGCGCCCTCTTTTCGGGCGACTAAGATACAAAGGCCACCCCTGACCAATGAACAACCTTAACGAGAGCGCTGTGAAAACTTATACCAACCTAAGCAATGCCCAATTGATCGAACTAGCCATTCAACGCGGCGAAGGCCAACTTGCAAACAACGGAGCCTTGGTAGTTAACACAGGTCAACGTACCGGGCGCTCTCCTCTGGATCGTTTTATTGTTGACGAGCCCTCAACTTCGGCAGAAATTGAATGGGGCGCCATCAACCGCCCTTTCAGTGCCGACAAGTTCACTGCTCTCTGGGATAGGGTTGATGCCTACCTTCAGGAAAAAGAGCATTTTGTATCCGAACTGCACGTGGGTTCCGATCCCCAGCACTACCTTCCCGTTCGCGTCACCACGGAAACGGCCTGGCACAATCTTTTTGGTCGTACCCTGTTCATCCGCCCGGACAGCTTTAATGTCAGCAACAAAGAAGAGTGGACCATTCTTAATGCCCCTCATTTTGAGTGCGATCCTTCCCGTGACGGCACCAACTCCGATGGTTGTGTCATCCTTAACTTTGCCGAGCGCAAGGTACTGATTGCTGGTATGCGTTATGCCGGGGAAATGAAGAAAGCCATGTTCTCGGTACAGAACTTCCTGCTACCGGATGCCGATGTACTGCCCATGCACTGCTCCGCCAATGTGGGTGAAGATGGCGAAACCACTCTTTTCTTTGGTCTGTCCGGCACGGGTAAAACCACTCTGTCTGCCGATCCTTCGCGTTACCTGATTGGTGATGACGAACACGGCTGGGGTGTGGGCACTGTCTTTAATATCGAAGGCGGCTGCTACGCCAAGTGTATCGACCTTTCCCAAAAGAACGAGCCGATTATCTGGGATGCCATTCGTTTTGGCTCCGTTCTGGAAAATGTGGTTCTGGATGAGTTACGCGAGCCGGATTATGCCGATGACAGCCTGACCCAAAACTCTCGTGCTGCTTACCCGCTGGAGCATGTGGAAAAGCGTGTTCTGGAAAACCGTGCTGGCGAACCCAATGCCATCATTTTCCTGACCTGTGATATGAGCGGTGTTCTCCCCCCAGTTTCCATTCTGACCAAGGAAGCAGCGGCTTATCACTTCCTGTCCGGTTACACGGCCAAAGTCGGTTCTACTGAAATGGGTTCCACTTCCGGCCTGGAAGCCACCTTCTCCACCTGCTTTGGTGCCCCTTTCTTCCCGCGTCCAGCCCGTGAATATGCTGATCTTTTGATCAAACGCATCGAAGCCTTTGGTTCCAGGGTCTATCTGGTCAATACCGGCTGGACCGGTGGCTCCTATGGTCAGGGCGGCAACCGTTTCAGCATCCCCACCACGCGTGCCATCGTAAATGCCGTACAGAATGGTGCTTTGGCAGATGCAGAAACCGAAACCCTGGCTACTCTGAACCTGCAAATCCCCACGCATGTGCCTGGTGTGGATAACAGCCTGCTTAATCCCCGTGAAACCTGGGAAGACCAGGATGCCTATGATCGCCAGGCCCAGGAGCTGGCTTCCAGCTTTATCGAGAATTTCCGCAAATTCTCCGGTGTGGATGAAGCCATTATTGCCGCAGGTCCAAAACTGGGCGGCTAATCAGTAGCTCCCCAGCACGACTCAAGGCCTGTAATCCTTCCCCGGGGTTGCAGGCTTTTTAATGTGCGGCTCGACACCCGCCCCTGCTTGCAGGCAAACTATGGAGCCTCTGATCAACGTGATGAGCGCAGGTTAGGGCAGAATTCATTCCAGATGAATCTCTGCACTTCCTACATCCGTGTAGGTCGCCAGCGAAATTGAACGAAAAAGCGGAGTTTACAACTAGTAAATGAGCATTTTGAGGCCAATTTCAACACAGCATAAGCAAGCGTAATAGTTAATCAGAGGTTTCCTAGTGCGCTTTCCCGTGGTAGTGATCAGGAACAAGTCAGATGAGCCAATATAACGCCAGTGCTATTGAAGTCCTAACCGGTCTTGATCCGGTGCGCAAACGCCCCGGCATGTACACGGACACTTCCCGCCCCAACCACCTGGCCCAGGAAGTCATTGATAACAGTGTCGATGAGGCTCTGGCCGGACATGCCAGCGAAATCACCGTCACCCTCTACAAGGACAACAGCCTGAGTGTGCAGGACAATGGCCGCGGGATGCCGATTGACCCTCATCCTGAATACGGAGTTTCCGGGGTGGAGCTCATCCTGACGCGTCTGCATGCCGGGGGTAAGTTCTCCAATAAAAACTATGAGTTTTCCGGGGGCCTGCATGGTGTGGGTGTTTCCGTCGTCAATGCCCTCTCCAGTAAACTGGAGGTCACCGTCTGGCGTGATGGCCAGGTTCAGCGTATCGGTTTTGCTGACGGTGAAAAAGTTTCCGAACTGGAAGTGATTGGCAGCTGTGGCAAGAAAAATACCGGCACCTGCCTGCGTTACTGGATCAATGAAAGCTATTTTGACAGCCCGCGCTATGCCCTGGGTCGTCTGCGCCACCTGTTAAGAGCCAAGGCTGTCCTCTGCCCCGGCCTGAAAATCACCTTTATCAATGAACAGGAAACCGACCCGGACAACAATGAACCCCTGGTTGATGAATGGCTGTTCAATGAAGGCCTGAAAGATTATTTGAACCAGAGCTGCCAGGGTCTGGAAACCTTGCCGGCCAGTCCTTTTGCCGGGGAGTTCAAAGCCCAGCATGAAGCTGTGGACTGGGCCCTTCTCTGGCTGCCCGAAGGCGGTGAACTGGTCCAGGAAAGCTACGTCAACCTGATTCCCACCACTCAGGGGGGCACCCATGTTAACGGCCTGCGCTCCGGTCTTCTGGAAGCCCTGAGGGAATTCTGTGAATACCGCAACCTGCTGCCACGGGGTGTGCGCCTGGCACCCGAAGACCTCTGGCAGGACTGTGCCTTTGTGCTTTCCCTGAAAATGCAGGACCCTCAGTTTGCCGGACAAACCAAGGAACGCCTCTCTTCGCGCCAAAGCGCCACCTTCATTAGCGGGGTCATCAAGGATGCTTTCTCCCTCTGGCTGAATCAACATACCCTGGATGCCGAACGCATTGCCGAGCTGGTACTCAGTCGCGCCAACCGCCGCCTGAAAGCTGCCAAAAAAGTGGTGCGTAAAAAAATCACCCAGGGGCCTGCCCTGCCCGGCAAGTTGGCCGACTGTACCGGCACCGATATTGCCCGCAGTGAGCTCTTTCTGGTGGAAGGGGATTCAGCGGGTGGTTCTGCCAAGCAGGCCCGGGATCGTATTTTTCAAGCCATCATGCCGCTGCGGGGCAAAATCCTCAACACCTGGGAAGTGGATTCTTCACAAATTCTCGCTTCCCAGGAAGTGCATGACATTGCCGTGGCATTAGGCATTGACCCCGGCTCGGAAGACCTAAAGGGCCTACGTTACAACAAGGTTTGTATTCTGGCCGATGCTGACTCGGATGGCCTGCATATCGCCACCCTTCTATGCGCTTTGTTCCTGCGTCACTTCCCTGCTCTCGTCGACCAGGGGCATGTCTTTGTCGCCATGCCACCTCTCTACCGGATCGACTGCGGCAAGGAAGTTTTCTACGCCCTGGATGAAAGCGAAAAGGAAGCTGTACTGGATCGTTTGAGCGGTCGCAAAGCCAAAATCAACACCCAGCGCTTCAAGGGTCTGGGGGAAATGAATCCTCAGCAGCTACGGGAAACCACCATGGCACCGGAAACCCGCCGCCTGGTGCAACTGACCCGCGAAGAAGGCGACCAGGCCAATGAACTGCTGGATATGCTGCTGGCCAAAAAACGCTCACCGGATCGTAAAAGCTGGCTGGAATCCAAAGGCAACCTGGCTGATATCAGTTAAAAGGCCGGAGCACCTAACCCTCCTGGTGCTCCTTTTTGGCTTTGCCGGGTTTGATATTCTTGCCCTTGATGATTTTAACCGGGCGTGTGGACTGGGCCTTGACGATGCCCCGTTTGCCTTCCGGTGCTTTTTCGCTCTTGGTGGCTGTTGTGGTTTCACTGCTGTCAGGGTAGCTGCTGCGGTCAATGTCATTGCCCATCAGAAAATCGGCAATGGCATACATGTCCGAACGGGAAATCTTGAAAGTATCCAGCCCACCATACATCTGGAACTCACGCTTTTTATAAGCACTGAAAGTACGGTTGATGCTTTGCGTCAGGGATTCCGAGAAGATAATGCTGGAGTTATTGATGCCGGTGCCCACAATGGCACTCTTGGGCGCCTGAATAAACAGCACATCAATCGGCATGTTTTCAAAGGTTTTCTGACTGCCCTTGCTGCGGGTCAGGAGTTCGTCAATACGTTCGGTCAGCATCTGGCGTATATTGCGACTGACATATTTGAACATTTCCACAGGGTTTTGCATGGCCACTTCCCGGCCTTTAATACTGCGACTCCATTCCCCCCGGTAGTTGATTTCAATCTTGCCATGAATGGCCCGACTGTTGATCAGGGTCATCCCATAGCTGTGTAATACAATATGATCGACGTTAACCGTACGCCCCTCATCATAGGGCACACGAATATCATTCAGGACAACAACGTCCTCATTGGTTTTGAAGGCGTTACGCAGTCGGGTCGCTGCATCAGCACAGGTTTCTTCGGATTTGGGATCAGCATCCGGGCGGTGTATATAGTCTTTCAGAATCATTTCACTTCTCCCTGGCCTGTTCAACGATCCAGATATGAGGACTGTCAGTCAATCGCTAGCTACAAGGATTATAGCGACTGCCTGCTGGTGGGCATAGCACTCACTACACAAGTACACAAACTTGCCGGGTGATTGATGAGGATTTATCCAGTAAGCTATGCAACCTATCGAGATTTCCGACCAGTGAAGGGCCGTTGTTAATGAGCAGCTATAACGAATTTGTAGATGACAACTTTGAGCGCCAAAGCCTGAGCCAATACACCGAAAAAGCTTACCTGGATTATTCCATGTATGTGATTCTGGATCGTGCCCTGCCCCATATCGGGGATGGCATGAAGCCGGTTCAGCGTCGCATCATTTATGCCATGAGTGAGCTGGGCCTTTCCGCTACGGCGAAATACAAAAAATCGGCCCGTACGGTGGGCGACGTCCTGGGTAAATTCCACCCCCATGGGGATTCAGCCTGTTATGAAGCCATGGTATTGATGGCTCAGAATTTCAGTTATCGCTATCCCCTGGTCGATGGGCAGGGTAACTGGGGCAGCCCGGATGACCCCAAGTCCTTTGCCGCCATGCGTTATACCGAATCACGCCTGGCGCGTTTTTCCGAACTGTTGCTCAAGGAACTCGGACAGGGCACGGTCGATTGGGTCCCCAACTTTGATGGCACTATGCTGGAACCGGAAGTTCTTCCGGCACGCCTGCCCCATCTGCTTTTAAACGGCGGCACTGGTATTGCCGTGGGTATGGCGACCGACATTCCACCCCACAACGCCAGAGAAATTGCCCAGGCCACCATTCATCTGCTGCACCATCCGGAAGCCAGTGTTCGTGACTTGATGCAGTTTATCAAAGGGCCAGACTTTCCCACCGGCGCCCAGATTATCACTCCGGTGGATGAGTTGGAAAAAATCTATACCACCGGCAAGGGTTCGGTCAAAAGCCGGGCCACCTGGACGCTGGAAGAAGGCGAAATCGTCATTCAGGCTCTGCCCTATCAGGTATCGCCCAGCAAGCTTCTGGAACAGATTGCCGCCCAGATGCAGGCGAAAAAACTGCCACTGCTGGCGGATCTGCGCGATGAATCCGACCATGAAAACGCCGTGCGCCTGGTGTTGGTGCCGCGTTCCAACCGGGTGGATACCGATGCCCTGATGGCCCACCTGTTTGCCACCACAGATCTGGAAAAAAATCAGCGCGCCAATTTTAACGTCATCGGTCTGGATGGTCGTCCACAGGTCAAACCCCTCAACAAACTACTCAGCGAATGGCTGACTTTCCGGCGTAGCACCGTAATTCGTCGCCTGGAAAACCGCCTGAAGAAAGTGGAAGATCGTCTGCACCTGCTGGCTGGCCTGTTGATTGCTTATCTGAATCTTGATGAAGTCATCCGCATTATTCGTGAAGAAGACGAACCCAAAAAAGAGTTGATGCAGGCCTTCGGTCTTTCCGAGCGTCAGGCGGATGCCATTCTGGATCTGAAACTGCGTAATCTGGCGCGCCTGGAAGAAGAAAAAATCCGGGGTGAAGAAAGTGAGCTGGAAAAAGAGCGTAAAAAGCTGACAACTCTGCTGGGCAGTGAAAGCAAGCTGCGCAAGTTGATTGCCGATGAGTTGCAAGCTGACTCTGAAAGTTTTGGCGATGACCGGCGTTCAGCTCTGGTAGAAGCCAAACAGGAAGCCCGTGCTTTCACTGAAACCGAACTGGCCGGTGCAGATCCGGTCACGGTGGTTCTGTCCAGAAAAGGCTGGATTCGGGCAGCCAAGGGGCAGGACATCAACCCGGCCAGCCTGAATTACAAAAGTGGTGACAGCTTCTACCTGGCTGCCGCTGGCAAAACCAATCAAGCGGTTATCCTGCTGGATGACACCGGGCGCAGCTACAGCCTTCCGACACACACCCTACCTTCGGCACGCGGCCAGGGCGAACCTCTGACCAGCCGCCTGAACCCACCCGCGGGTGCGGAGTTCCGGGGTCTGCTGATCGGTCAGGAAGATCAACGTGCTCTGGTTGCTTCGGATGCCGGTTATGGTTTCATTACCACTCTGGGGGATATGGCCAGCAAGAACAAGGCAGGCAAGGGGTTATTGAATCCACCCAAGGGGACAGAAGTCATGCCGCCGCAGTTACTGCCCGAAACCGGTGAAGGCGACAAGCTGCTTTTGGCAGCACTTTCCAATGAAGGCCGTTTGCTGGTTTACCCTATTGATGAATTACCACAACTTAGCAAGGGTAAAGGCAACAAGATAATTGATATTCCGGCCCGGCGTGCAGCCAATCGCGAGGAAAAGGTGGTAGCCCTGGCGATACTACCGGAAAAATGCAGTCTGAAAGTGCATGCCGGTCAGCGCAAGCTGACTCTTAAGCCAGCTGATCTGGAACATTATTTTGGGGAAAGAGGTAAAAGAGGCAGCAAGCTGCCCAGAGGCTTTCAGAAGGTGGATCAACTGGAAGTGGAAGGAGTCTGATCAGGTTTCTTAAACCTTCAGATTGATATTATGGCCGCTGCGACCTTCAGGTGGGGGAACACTGGCCATTAATTGCATAATCACATTAGCCTGGTCGTCTCGGACATCCTTGACCAAACCAGCCTGAGCTTCCACACGGGTAGACACCTTCTCTTGCTCGGCCACACGTAAGGCTATGAGTTCAGGACTAACGCCGGAAATATCCATTATCTGCAACTCCACTAAAATTGGTATGGGGAGGGAGAGTAGCTCCCCTTCCCCTTTTTAGCAACATATGATCAGGCCATCAAATCGAGATTCTGACCCTTCCCACCTTCTGGTTGGGAAACCGAATTGACCAGTTCAGTGGCCACCTGTGCAGGTTGTTCCTGCGCATCCTTCAGTAGACTGACCTGGGCTTCCGTTTTATTCTGGGTTTCATTTTGTTTCATGGAAGCCTGCGCCATGACTGATCCAGCACCAGAAATATCCATTATTTCTCCTTAAGCAGTTTCTTGAATGAATGTCTGTCGCTCATTGAGCATCGCAGTAATGACTGCAAACTGCAAATTTAGCCCAACATCTATAATTTAGGATAGAAAAGTGTCACCACCTGTCAACCGCTACCCCACACCACCCAAAGAAATCCATCGCTTTCTGGGTGTATTTCGCTACACCCGCCGTGCCCTGCGATTGGTCTGGCAGACATCCCGCCGCCTGACTCTTGGTCTGATCTTCCTGACTCTGGTCAGTGGGGTTCTGCCCGCAGTAGCCGCCTGGCTGGGCAAACTAATCGTTGATGCGGTCGTGGCTGCCATGGAGGTTTATGAAAGCACTGGTGAAATGGACTACCAGCCCCTACTGACGTATGTGCTTTTGGAGGCACTGGTTTTGATCGGCATCAGTGCCGCACAAAGAGCCACCGCAGCCCATCAGGCCTTATTGCGTGCTCTGCTGGGACAAAAGGTCAATGTCATGATTCTGGAAAAGGCTCAGACTCTATCCCTGGCCCAGTTTGAAGACTCCGAATTCTATGACAAGTTGACCCGTGCCCGACGGGAAGCCTCCACCCGGCCTCTGGCTCTGGTCAACAAAACCTTTAGCCTGCTGCAAAACGCTATTTCCCTGATGAGTTTTGCTTTTCTTCTGATCCAGTTCTCACCCTGGGCACTGCTGCTCTTGTTTGTCGGTGCTTTGCCGGTTTTTATTGCCGAAGCCAAGTTTTCCGGGGATGCCTTTCAGATTTTCCGGCGGCGCTCACCGGAAACCCGCGCTCAGATGTATTTGGAAACCGTACTGGCCCGTGAAGACAGCATCAAGGAGGTTAAACTCTTTCAACTGGGACCTTTGTTGCTTAAGCGCTACAAGGCCATCTTCAACACTCTTTTCAAGGAAGACCGCAGGCTGATATTGCGCCGGGAAACCTGGGGTTTTCTGCTGGGCCTGCTGGGCACGCTGACATTTTATGCAGCCTATGCCTGGGTGGTTGTGGATACGGTACTGGGCAAGATCACCCTCGGGGATATGACCATGTACCTACTGGTCTTCAAGCAGGGCCAGACTGCGGTCAGTGCCTGCCTGACTTCCATTAGCGGCATGTACGAAGACAACCTCTATCTTTCCAACCTTTATGAATATCTGGAACAACCCGTGCCCTATGAAGCGGGTCAGGTGACCGAAGGCAGCCAGCCGGGTGACGGCCTGAGATTTGAAGACATCAGCTTTACCTACCCAGGTTCGGAGACTCCGGCCATTCAGCATTTCAGCCTGCATCTCAAACGCGGTGAAAGCCTGGCGCTGGTGGGTGAAAATGGTTCCGGAAAAACCACTTTAATCAAACTACTCACCCGACTTTACGACCCCCACCAGGGACGCATTCTGCTGGATGGCACCGACCTTAAAGACTGGAATCCACTAACACTGCGTCAGCGTATCGGTGTTATTTTTCAGGATTTTGTACGCTACCAGTTTCTGGTCGGCGAAAATATCGGCATGGGGGATGTGGAAGCCTTCAGTGATGAAGCGCGCTGGAAGGCTGCGGCGGAATCCGGCATGGCCGATGATTTTATTCAACAGATGAAACAGGGCTATCACACGCAACTGGGTCGCTGGTTCAAGGGTGGGCAGGAGCTTTCTGGCGGTCAGTGGCAGAAGATTGCTCTATCCCGGGCCTTTATGCGGGATCAAGCTGATATTCTGGTGCTTGATGAGCCCACTGCAGCCATGGATGCTGAAGCCGAGGCCCAGATGTTTGAGTATTTCCGTCAACATACGCACAACAAAATGGCCATCCTCATCTCCCACCGTTTTTCCACAGTTCGCATGGCCGATAAAATTGTCTTCATTCAGGCCGGACAGGTGTTGGAGACAGGTAATCACCAGCAACTGATGGCACAACATGGGCGTTATGCTGAACTCTTCAATCTGCAGGCCAGTGGTTACCGTTAGTCTCATCCTGAGGCTTTTATGGCAAAATAGCTGAAAAAACCATCACGTAAAATGTTAGGATTAAACGCTGAACAGCCAGTGCCTTTCGATAAACCCTCTATTCAAAAGACCGACACCATGCTGCTGATGATCGACAATTTCGACAGTTTTACCTTTAACGTTGTGCAGTACCTGGCTGAACTGGGTGCAGAGGTAAGAGTTGAACGCAACAATGCCATCACCCTGGAACAGATTGAAGCCCTGAACCCCAGCCATCTGGTGATTTCTCCCGGGCCTTGTACCCCCAATGAAGCGGGCATTTCCCTGCAGGCCATCGAACATTTTGCAGGCAAGCTCCCCATTCTGGGCGTCTGCCTGGGCCATCAGGCTATTGGGCAGGTTTTTGGTGCCCAGGTGGTTCGTGCCCCCCAGGTCATGCATGGTAAAACTTCCTGGGTCGAACATCAGAACCAGGGCATTTTCAAGGGCCTGGATAACCCCCTCTCAGTGACCCGCTACCATTCGCTGGTTGTTGATGAAGCCAGCCTACCGGACTGTCTTGAAATCACCGCACGAGTGGCCCAGGAAGATCCCACACCAGGGCTGATCATGGGCCTGAAACACAAGACCCTGCCGATTGAAGGTGTCCAGTTTCACCCGGAATCCATCCTCTCGCAGCAGGGCCATGAGTTGTTAAAGAATTTTCTTGAACAAAACAGAGGTTAGAGCATGGATATGAAAACCGCCCTGGACAGGGTGACCCGCCACGAAAACCTGACCCGCGAAGAGATGCATGATGTCATGCAACTGATCATGACCGGTGAAGCCACCCAGGCGCAGATGGGTGGTTTTCTGGTTGGCCTGAGGATGAAAGGTGAAACCGTGGATGAAATCACTGCTGCAGCCGAAGTTATGCGCAGCCTGGCTACACCGGTGACCATCAGCTCCGAACAACTGGTGGATATTGTTGGCACCGGCGGCGATGGAGCTAACCTTTTCAATGTCTCCACCTGCACCAGTTTTGTGGTTGCCGCAGCAGGAGGCCAGGTCGCCAAGCACGGCAACCGTTCGGTTTCTTCCTCCAGTGGTAGTGCCGATGTTCTGGAAGCTGCGGGTGTGAACCTGAATATTACCCCGGTGGAAGTGGCTCGCTGCGTGGAAGAACTGGGAGTCGGTTTCATGTTTGCTCCAGCGCACCACAGTGCGATGAAACATGCTGTCGGCCCGCGCAAGGAAATGGGCGTGCGCACTATTTTCAATATTCTCGGCCCTCTGACCAATCCCGCCAGTGCCCAGTACCAACTGCTGGGAACCTATACACCGGAACTGGTCAAACCACTGGCTGAAGTACTGGACAAACTGGCTCTGAAACATGCTCTGGTGGTGAGTTCTGAAGATGGCCTGGACGAGATCTCCATAGCATCCGCAACTCATGTTGCCGAATGCCGTGACGGCCAGATACTGGAGTACATCATTCAACCCGAAGATTTTGGCCTGGACAGACATTCACTGGCTAGTCTTAAGGTGGAAACAGCTCAGGAATCGTTACAGCTGATTCGTCAGGTGCTGAACAATGAACAGGGCCCTGCCTTGAATATGGTGCTGCTGAATGCCGGCGCTGCTCTTTATGCCGCCGATATTGCCGATTCCATCATTGAAGGTGTGGCTCTGGCACAGGATGCCATAGCTTCCGGACAAGCGGCCGAAAAATTCAAGGCGCTGGTCAACTTCACACAAGCTATGAAATAACCAGGTTGCCCCATGAATTCTGATACCCCCACCATCCTCAAAAAAATCATTGCCCGCAAACATGAAGAAGTTGCGGAGCGCCAACAACAAGTCAGCCTGAGAGATTTGCAGAAAAAAGCGCAGTTGGCTGACCTGCCCAGAGGCTTTACCGATGCCCTGTTCAGCAAAAGGGAGCAAGGGCTGCCCGCCGTGATTGCAGAAATCAAAAAAGCCTCTCCCAGCAAAGGCATTTTGCGTGAAGATTTTATCCCCGCGGAAATTGCCCAACGTTATGAAACAGCCGGAGCAGCCTGCCTTTCTGTATTGACCGACCAGGACTTTTTCCAGGGACATGAGGACTATCTGCAGGAAGCCAGAGCAGCCTGCCACCTGCCGGTGATTCGCAAGGACTTCATCGTTGCCCCCTATCAGGTTTACGAAGCCAGAGCCATCCAGGCCGACTGTATTCTCTTGATTGCAGCCTGTCTGAATGACGAACAGATGAGTGACCTGAACCTGTTGGCCCATGAACTGGGCATGGATGTTCTGGTGGAAGTGCACAACCAAGAAGAGCTGAGCCGGGCTCTGAAATTGCCCAACCGCATCATTGGTATCAATAATCGGGATCTGCACAGCTTCGAAGTCAGCCTCAAGCACACCTGGGATCTTTTGCCCGATATTCCTGAAGACCGGTTGGTGGTGACCGAAAGCGGCATTCTGACCCGCAAGGATGTAGCGGCCATGCAGGAGCATCAGGTGAATGCATTTCTGGTGGGTGAAGCTTTCATGCGCGCTGAAGATCCTGGCCAGGCTCTGGAACAACTATTTAATTAACTATTACACTTGCTGATGCTGCGTTAAAATTGTTCTAAAATGCTCATTTACTCGCATGTAAACTCCGCTTTTTCGATCAATTTTGCCTTGCCTCCCCTGCGCTCATGACGTTAATTGGTTTGCCTTTTACTTTTTTTAATTAACTATAGACAGGACGCAGACTGGGGTCACGGATGACCAGGGTTTTGCCATCGGCATCCACCAGCCCCCGCTCTTCCAGGTCTTTTAATACCCGCCCCGACATTTCCCGTGAGCAGCCAACCAGTTGGGCAATTTCCTGACGAGTAATTTTGACCTGCATTCCTTCGGGGTGAGTCATGGCATCCGGTTGCTTGGCCAGTTCCAGAAGAACCCTGGCAATACGTCCGGTGACGTCCAGAAAAGCCAGATCTCCAACCTTTTCTGTGGTGGCCCGTAAGCGAACGGCCAGCTGATTACCCAGCAAAAACCACAAACACTGGTGTTCCTGGGCCAGCTGGGCAAAGCGTTGATAACTCATCTCCGCCACTTCACAGTCAGCCCGGGCTCTGACCCAGGCACTACGGCGGCTGATTTCATCAAACAATCCCAGCTCACCAAAAAAGTCGCCCTGATTCAGATAGGAAACAATCATTTCCCGACCCTGCTCGTCTTCAATATAGACAGCCACACTCCCCTTGAGCAGATAGTAAACAGAATGGGCATCCTCACCGGCATGAATCACCAGAGAACGCTTCCTGTAACGGCGGGTATGCGCCTGCTCCAGGTAGATTTCCAAGGCTTTCTTTTGCTCCTCGGTTTGAAGGTCGGTCATGAGATACTCCTGAATTTAGCCTGAACCGGAAACACATTAGAACACCAAAAATGGTAATATAAAAGTTACTTCTATAAGTCAGTAATGGGTTAAAACGATGCAAGCAAAAGTAAAATGGACCGATGGCGTGCAGTTTGTCGCCGAATCCGGTAGTGGTCACTCCATCGTGGTTGACGGCCCACCCGAAAAAGGGGGCCGTAATACCGGTGCCCGACCCATGGAGCTATTATTGATGGGTCTGGGAGCCTGCAGCAGTTTTGATGTGGTGAATATCCTGCAAAAAGCCCGTCAATCAATCACTGATTGCCATGCCGAAATAACTGCAGAGCGTGTCGATGCAGTGCCTGCGGTCTTCAGCAAAATTCACCTGCATTTTCTAGTCACTGGCAAAGAGCTGAAAGACAAGCAAGTGGCCAAGGCTGTCAGTCTCTCAGCCGATAAATACTGCTCAGCTTCCATCATGCTGGGTAAAGGCGGGGTGGAAATCACTCACAGCTATGAAGTAATCGATGCCTGAATGTAAAAAAGCCGGAAGAATTCCGGCTTTTTTATAGACATTTATTTCAGACTGCTTCTTCAGGAAAAGTACAAAGGCCTTTCCCCTTCTTCATCACGAATCGAGGTAGGCAATCCCATCTGGTTCAGCAGGTTCAAAAAAGGCCGGGGGGGCAATTCTTCCACATTGGCCATGGTTCCCACATCCCAGGTGCCATCAGCAACCAGCATGGCCGCCGCAACCGGTGGAACACCCGCCGTATAGGAAATACCCTGACTACCCACTTCCTCATAAGCTTCTTTATGGTCGGCTACATTGTAAATAAAGACTTCGCGCTCTTTACCATCTTTTTTACCTTTGACCAGATCACCAATACAGGTTTTACCCGTATAGTCAGGTGCCAGGGAGGAAGGATCGGGTAGAAGAGCTTTCACAACCTTCAAGGGGACTACTTCCTGGCCTTCAGCGGTGGTCACCGGCTGTTCAGACAAAAGCCCCAGAGTATTAAGTACGGTGAATACATTGATGTAACGCTCACCAAACCCCATCCAGAAACGAATGTTAGGTACATCCAGGTTCTTGGATAATGAGTGGATCTCATCATGCCCAGTCATGTAGCTGGTGCGTTCGCCCACCACGGGCAGGTCATCCGTGCGCTTGTTCTCAAACATCTTGTTTTTGGTCCACTGGTGATTCTGCCAGGACCAGACGCGCCCGGTAAATTCCCGAAAGTTGATTTCAGGGTCAAAATTGGTTGCAAAATAGCGACCATGATCCCCGGCATTGATATCAATAATATCCAGGGAGTCCACGCTATCGAAATACTCATCCACGGCCAGTTTGGCATAAGCATTGACTACGCCGGGATCAAACCCGACACCCAGAATGGCGGTGGTGTTGGCCTTGGCAAATTCATCCTTGCGCGTCCATTCATAGTTGCCATACCAGGGTGGCGTTTCGCAAATCTTGTCCGGTTCTTCGTGAATCGCCGTGTCCAGATAAGCCGCACCGGTATTAATACAGGCCGTCATTACCGACATATTGATAAAGGCGGAGCCAACATTAATGACAATCCGAGATTCTGTCTGGCGGATCAGCTCTTCAGTGGCGGGAATATCCAGCGCATCCAGTGAGAAGGTTTGTATCTTGCCCGACACCTTCATGCTGCCTTTTTCTTCCACACTTTTAACGATGGCATCACACTTTTCCTGGGTGCGTGATGCCAGAACGATCTGGCCCAACACATCGTTGTTCTGGGCGCACTTGTGGGCGACCACCTGAGCAACGCCCCCACCTCCGATAATCAAGACATTCTTTTTCATTTCCAGACATTACTCCAATTTCGTAAGTATTCAGTTAACGCTACTCTGCACAAGGCACCTACTTGTCAGGACGCGTAAATACATCCCTGTAAGCTCTGGCAGAATTCATTCCTGATGAATCTCTGCACTTCCCACTTCCATGTAGGTCGGCCACGACTTCCTGTCGTGGACAGCCTGACATAGCAGTGCCTTGTACTCGTAATCCTCTTCTTTCTCTGACTGGTCAAAGAATACGGCTCACCAGGAAGCCTCTGATTAATGTTATGAGCGCAGGTCAGGCAAGGCGAAATTGATCGAAAAAGCGGAGTTTACATGAAGTAAATGAGCACTTTGAGATCAATTTCAACGCAGCATCACCAAGCGCAATAGTTAATCAGGGGTTTCCTAGGATAAAGCTGCAACAAAATCCTCATAGCCAAACTCCTTGATGACCTCAAGGCTGCCATCCAGGTTTTTAACGACAATAGACGGCATTTTCACGCCATTGAACCAGTTTTTCTTGACCAAGGTATAGCCCGCCGCATCCTGAAAAGACAGGCGATCACCGATCTGCAAAGGCTTGGCAAACTGGAATTCTCCGAAGATATCTCCAGCCAGGCAGGATTTACCACAGACTTGATAAGTGTGCTCACCCTGATTGGGCTCCAGCTTTGCGGTTTCCCGATAGATCAAAAGATCCAGCATATGAGCTTCAATCGAAGAATCTACGATGGCCAGATCTTTACCATTGTTGAGCAAATCCAGAACGGTCACCTCCAAACTGGTGGAGCGGGTAATGGCAGCTTCACCCGGTTCCAGGTAAACCTGAACAGCATAACGCTCTGCAAAAGCTTTCAGGCGCTGGCAGAAGCGCTCCAAAGGGTAACCTTCGCCGGTAAAGTGAATGCCTCCACCGAGGCTGACCCAGCTGACTTTTTCCAAGAGATGACCAAAGCGGGTTTCTATCACCTGCAGGAGTTCATCAAAGCGTTCAAAAGACGCATTTTCGCAGTTGTTGTGAAACATGAAGCCTGAGATCTGATCCAGAACCTCAGCAATTCTGTCCGGGTCGTGTTCACCCAGGCGACTGTGCGGGCGGGCGGGGTCGGCAAGGGTAAAGTCCGAAGAGCTGACACCGGGGTTGACTCTCAGCCCTCGGGTTTTGTTTGCAGAGGCTTTTGCAAAACGTTGCAGCTGGCTGATGGAGTTGAAGATGATTTTGTCGCTGTGAGCCAGCACCTCTTCAATTTCATCATCGGCATAGGCCACGCTGTAGGCGTGGGTTTCCCCGGCAAATTTCTGCTTGCCCAGTTTGACCTCATTGAGGGAGGAAGAGGTGGTGCCATCCATGTACTCTTGCATCAAGTCAAAGACACCCCAGGTGGCAAAGCACTTGAGCGCCAGCAAGGATTTGGCACCGGACTCGTTGCGTACCCTGGCGATGATTTCCAGATTACGCTTAAGCTTGCTTTTATCAATCAGATAATAGGGCGTTTTGAGCATCTTCTTCCCTCAAAAAACGCGCGATTATATACGATAAACGCTCTTCGTCATTACTTTTGATAGCAGTGTCATCACTTTTTTAACCGGCCTGGGAAATTCCACTCCTCCAGCCTGCAAGGCCCAGTCAGCATGATGGGCTTCATCTTCATGCATCTGGCGCAAAATAGACCGTGAACGCTCATCCTGAGCTGGCAGGGATTCAAAATGCTCTTCGAGATGATGACAGACCTGATCTTCGGTGGCTGCCACAAAACCCAGACTGTATTTGTCTCCGGCTTTACCGGCAGCAGCACCAATACCAAACGACAAACCATAAAACAGTGGATTAAGCAGACTGGTGCGACTGTCCAATTCCTGAAGACGTTGATCACACCAGGCCAGGTGGTCAATTTCTTCCTGAGCAGCCAAGGTCATCTGATCACGCACTTCTTCCAGTTTGGCCGTCATGGCCTGCCCCTGATAAAGCGCCTGGGCACAGACTTCACCGGTATGGTTAATCCGCATCAAGCCAGCGGCATGCTTACGCTCGGTCTCATCCAGATCCGGCTGTTCATGTTGCAAGGCCGGATTCGGGCGGTAAGGCTGAGCTGCCTTGGGCACCAGTGTGCGCAGCAGGGTATCAAACTGGCCAATGGCCTGATCAACGCGACTGGGTTGACGAGTCAGGGACATAAGGATGCCTCTAGTTAAATGGGTTTAAATTGTCTAGATCGTCCGCGGAGCGGACTCCCACTGTGTAGGAGCTCATTCCATGAGCGACCTTTTATCGTTCACAGGGTGAACTCCCACAATGAGCTCCCACAGGGATTAAGCTACTCTCCCACAGCGATTAAGCCACGCCCAGTTGTTTCAGGGTATGCCGGGCGATCATTTTTTCTTCATTGGTGGGAATGGCAAATATCTTGACCCGGCTGTCATCGGCTGAGATCAGGTATTCATTGGCAGCATTGCGACGCGGATCGATTTTCATGCCCAGCCAGGCATTCTGCTCCACCACGGCAGCACGCAGGTCGGCATCATTTTCACCGACGCCACCGGTAAAGACCATGACATCCAAGCCACCCAAAGCTGCAGCCAGGGAACCGGTTTCCCGGGCAATACGATAGACATACATATCGATGGCTGCCTTGGCCAGAGGGTCATCGGACTGTTTGAGAGCCAGCATTTCTGAAGCAATGCCACCGGAAACACCGTACCAGCCACATTCCTTGTAGAGCATTTTTTCCAGCGCCTTGGCATCCATCCCTTTTTCCTGCATCAGATACAGAAGCACACCCGGATCGAGCTGGCCGGAGCGGGTGCCCATAGGCAGGCCTTCCACGGCCGTAAAGCCCATGGTGGAGGCTTTGCTTTTGCCCTGGTCGATGGCACACATGGAGCTACCGGCACCCAGGTGGGCAACCAGAAGTTTTTTACGGGCCAGCTCTTCATCCAGACGGTTCAGTTTATCGAGGATGTATTCATAGGAAAGGCCGTGAAAACCATAGCGACGAACACCTTCATCCGTGTATTTGCGGGGAATGGCAAATTCCCTGGCCACCTTGGGGATAGTGGTATGAAAGGCAGTGTCAAAACAGGCAACCTGAGGGCAATCAGGTAAAAATTCCCGGCAAAGATGGATCAATTTAAGATTATAAGGCTGGTGCAAGGGAGCCAGAGGAACCAGAGTTTCCAGAAACTCCAGCACCTGGGCATTAACCACAACGGGGCTGGAGTAACGATCGCCACCATGCACGACGCGATGCCCGACCCAGGCCACTTCAAAGTGCGGGGTGTTGTTGGCAATCCAGTCCAGAACCACTTTCAGAGCGCTGGCATGAGCCTGATTGTGAGCCACATCCAGCTGATCTTTATCCAGAGTTTCCTTATCAACCAATACACCATCCGGGTTCTCGCTGTGATCGTAGATCTCTAGACGTGCAGGGCCGCCCAGGTTGGCCACCTTGACGCGAAAATGCTGCGCCACACCTTCATCCTGAACATCAAAAAGCGAACATTTGAGGCTGGAGGAGCCAGCATTCACCACTAAAATCATTTTTGTCTTGGTCGTCATAACTTACTCCAGGCGGCCCATTTTACGAGCGACCATCACTGCGACCGCACAGGAGGAAAGGCGCTCCAAGGATTTGGCGGCACGACTGGTGAGAATAATCGGTACGCGTGCTCCCATGACAATGCCTGCAGCCTTGGCATTGGCCAGATATTGCAGCTGTTTGGCAAACATGTTGGCTGACTCCAGATCCGGAGCCATGAGAATATCCACATCCCCTGGCACGGGTGAGTTAATGCCCTTATCTTCTGCCGCTTCACGGGAAATGGCATTATCAAAAGCCAGAGGGCCATCCACCAAAGCGCCGGTAATCTGGCCTCGATCCAGCATCTTGCAAAGAGCAGCCGCATCCAGAGTGGATTGAATGTTGGGTTTGACCTTTTCCACGGCAGATAGAATGGCAGCCTTGGGCAATTCAACGCCCAGAGCATGCGCACAATCAATGGCATTTTGCAGAATATCGCGTTTTTCCATCAGGTTCGGAGCAATACTGATGGCCGCATCGGTAATAAACAGGGTTTTGTGGTAGCTGGGCACATCCATCACAAAAACATGCGATAGGCGGCGATCCGTGCGCAGCCCCCCTGTTTTGGAAATCACCGCACCCAATAACTCAGAAGTACCCAGCTTGCCTTTCATCAGGGCATGCACTTCACCACACTTGGCCATTTCCACCGCTTTTTCAGCGGCTTCATGACTGTGTTCGGTATTGATGATGGGGTAATCTTTGAGATCCAGGTTGTTTTCCTTGGCGACCTGGCGAATCTTGGCTTCCGGACCGACAAAAAAAGGCACGATGATACTGGCTTCAGCAGCTTCCAGGGCACCATCCAGACTGTTGAAATCAACCGGATGCACAACAGCGGTGGGAACCGGGTCAGCATCCTTGGCCTGCTGAAGAATTTTTTCCAGCTGATAGTGCTTGACGTCTTTCACTTCCAAAGCGTGAGGTGCCAATGCCCTTTTAATCGCGTCATTCATAGGTGCTCTATCCTTAAATCAATAAAATTTGTGGAATTCCACAACAGCCTGCCAGTGTTTAATGGCAAACAGGTTTCAACCCGGTGGCCAGGTTAGTGCACGGCCCGCCAGAAGATGCATGTGAATATGCCAAACCGTCTGGCCACCATCTTCATTGCAGTTCATCACAACACGGTAGCCGTTTTCGGCAAAACCCAGTTCTTTTGCCAGTTTAGCTGCTGTCACCTGCAAACGACCTACCAGTGCAGCATCTTCTTGATCCAGATCATTTAAAGTGGCGATATGCCGCTTGGGAATGATCAGAATATGGGTGGGCGCCTTGGGGTCAATATCATGAAAGGCCAGAATTTCCTCGTCTTCAAAGACAATGTTAGAGGGAATCTCGCGGTTGATGATTTTGCAAAAAAGACAATCTTGCATAAATTTTTCCTTACTTTTCAAGATACTGCAGCTTATCAGACTTACCATCCCACTCGGCGGCATCCGGGAGCGGGTCTTTCTGTTCACTGATGTTAGGCCAGACCTCTGCCAGCTCGGCATTCAGCTCGATAAAATTTTCCTGCCCCGCCGGCAATTCATCTTCAGAAAAAATAGCTTCTGCCGGGCATTCCGGTTCACACAGAGCACAGTCAATGCACTCATCCGGGTGAATGACCAGAAAGTTGGGGCCTTCATAAAAGCAATCGACCGGGCAGACTTCCACACAGTCAGTGTATTTACAGCGAATACAGTTTTCGGTTACGACAAAGGTCACAGGCATCTCCGAGGTTAAGTTCTATCATGGGACAAGGCATCACTTGATTCAGGACGCGTAAATACATCCCTGTAAGCTTGGCAGAATTCATTCCTGATGAATTTCTGCACTTCCCACTTCCATGTGGGTCGGCCACGACTTCCTGTCGTGGACAGCCTGAACAAGTAACACCTTGCCCCTTTATTCAGAATCCAGCTTAAGCAGCCAAACATTTAACCAGTCATTCTAGACTGGCCTCTACTTTTTTTCAGCCCTGGTTTTCAATTGCGGACTTTTTCCTGCAGTTTATAAAGTAATTCCAGGGCCTGGCGGGGCGTTAGGTCGTCCGGGGATAGCTGCGTAATTTCTTCCACCACCGGGTGTGGCTGACTGGCAAACATGTCCGGCTGCCAAGGCTGGGGTTCAGCTGCAGGTTCTTTGGCCTGTAAAGCCTGGCTCTGTTGTTTGTCCAACACTTCCTGTTTTTCCAGTTGAGTCAAACGCTCGCGGGCACGGTTAATGACTTCATCCGGCACTCCGGCCAAACGCGCCACCTGCAAACCGTAACTCTGGCTGGCAGGCCCATCTTCCACCTTGTGCATGAAGATCAATTGCTCAGCATATTCACTGGCGGAAAGATGAACATTGGCCACTGTTTGCAGCTCATCCGCCAGGGTGGTCAATTCAAAATAGTGAGTGGCAAAAAGAGTCCAGGCCCCCAGTTGCGCCAGTTCTTCCGCACAGGCCCAGGCCAGGGAAAGGCCATCAAAGGTGGAAGTACCCCGCCCGACTTCATCCATTAGCACCAGGCTCTGGCGGGTGGCATTGTGCAGGATGTTGGCCGTTTCCGTCATTTCCACCATAAAGGTGGAACGCCCGGACGCCAGATCATCCGAGGCCCCGATCCGGGTAAAAATACGATCCACCGGCCCCAGGCTGGCACTGGAAGCTGGAACCGCAGAGCCGATATAGGCCAGCAGGGTAATCAGGGCAATCTGGCGCATATAGGTGGATTTACCCCCCATATTGGGGCCGGTAATCACCAGCATGCGGGTTTCAGGATTAAACTCCAGATCATTGGCAACAAAAGGATCGGTAACCACCTGCTCAACGACAGGGTGGCGCCCTTCCTTGATTTGCAGGCCTTCTTCATCACTCAGCACCGGCAGGCACCAGTTCAGGGTTTCAGCCCGCTCGGCCAGATTCTGCAACACATCCAGTTGTGCCAGAGCAGCAGCCGTCATTTGCAGACTACCCAGATGTTCATTCAAAACGGTCAGTAGCTCTTCATAAAGCTGTTTTTCACGGGTAAGCGCGCGACTCTGGCTGGAAAGAGCCTTGTCTTCAAACACCTTCAATTCAGGGGTAATAAAACGCTCGGCATTTTTCAGGGTCTGGCGACGCTGATACTCAACCGGGGCCTGATCCGACTGGGCGCGACTGATTTCAATATAGTAGCCATGCACCCGGTTATAACCCACCTTTAGGGTACTTAAGCCAGTGCGCTCTTTTTCACGCGCCTCCAGGTCCAGCAAAAAACCGCCAGCATTGTCTTTCAGGGCTTTCAACTCATCCAGCTCGGCATCGTAACCCGCTGCAATCACGCCACCATCCCGAATCACCACGGGAGGATTTTCAATCAAGGCTCGTTTGAGCTGATCCGCCAGTTCCGGCAAGGGTTCCAGCTGCTCATCCAGCTCTGCCAACAAAGGAGCCTGCAGGGTACCCAGTTCCTGTTTAAGCTCGGGCAAGGCTAAAAGACCATCCTTCAAGCGGGCCAGATCTCTGGGTCTTGCTGAGCGCAGCGCCACTCGGGAAAGAATCCGCTCCAGATCCCCGATGGCTTTCAAGGACTCCCCCAGCTGCAATTCAAAGCTTTTACTCTGCAATTCCTGAAGGGCCTGCTGACGACCTTGTAAAATAGCCTGCTTACGCAAAGGACGATGCAACCAACGACGTAAAAGGCGCGAACCCATGGGGGTTGCCGTGGCATCCAGAACCTGTAGAAGTGTGTGCTCACTACCACCAGCCAGATTGGTATCCAGCTCCAGATTACGACGACTTGCCGCATCCATAAGCACGGCATCTTCTTCATCTTCCACAACCAGAGAACGCAAATGCGGCAAGGCGGATTTCTGGGTTTCCTTGGCATATTCCAGAAGCGCACCGGCAGCGGCCAAAGCAGGTTGTAATTGATCACAGCCAAAGCCTCGTAAATCCTGAACTCCAAACTGCTCACAAAGCTTACGCTGGGCGGTTTCCCGATCAAACTGCCAGGGTGGCAAACGCCGCAGACCCCGAAAATCCTTCCAGGCTGCTGGCAACTGAGCGCTCTCATCCACCAATAATTCTGAAGGAGAAAGGCGCGCCAGACCGGTTTCCATCTGCCCTTCATCCTGAGTTTCGCTGACCACAAAACGCCCACTGGCCAGATCCAGGCAGGCAAGGCCATAGGTGGCGTCCTGCTGAAACATCGCCACCAGCAGATTATCCTTGCGCTCATCCAGCAGGGCTTCATCGGTCAAAGTACCCGGAGTGACAATGCGTACAACCTGTCGCTCCACCGGCCCCTTGCTGGTCGCAGGGTCACCCAATTGTTCACAGATCGCCACCGACAAGCCTGCCTTGACCAGTCGGGCCAGGTAACCTTCCGCAGAATGATAGGGAATACCGGCCATGGGAATGGGTTGACCGGCTGAAGAACCGCGCTGCGTCAGGGTAATATCCAGTAAGCGCGCTGCTTGTTTGGCATCCTCAAAAAACAGCTCGTAAAAATCACCCATGCGGTAGAAAAGCAGAGTCGTGGGATACTCCCGCTTGATCTTCAAAAACTGACGCATCATGGGCGTATGGTTGGAAAAATCTTCTTGTGACTGACTCAACAAATCACCCTTTATATTGCTAATAAACCTGTGAAAGAGAACTATATCTTACTCGGCAGATTGCCGGTAGACACGACTGACCCCAAAGCCTAACATCCAACCCAGTAAAGATCCCCTGATTGATAAAGGCTAAGCCATGCAACGCAACCGGATTATTGAAAAACTGGCCACTCTGGTCCTGGCCAATAACTGGATGCTGGCTACTGCGGAGTCCTGTACAGGTGGCGGTGTTGCCAAGGCCCTGACAGAAATAGCCGGTAGCTCAGCCTGGTTTGGCTATGGGTTGGTGACCTATTCCAACCCGGCCAAGCAACAACTTCTTGGAGTTAGGGAAACCAGCTTGCAGGCCTTTGGTGCTGTCAGCGAACAGGTGGTCAAGGAAATGGTGGCCGGAGCCTGCCGAACCAGTGGTGCTGATTTTGCCGTGGCGACCAGCGGTGTGGCAGGCCCTGGCGGTGGTTCTGAAGAAAAACCGGTGGGTACCGTCTGGCTGGCCTGGGGCAACCTTCAGGAGCAGCAGACTCTTTGCTGTCATTTTTCCGGCAGTCGCCATGAGATTCGTGAAGCCAGTATCAACACTGTTCTGGAGCAACTTTTAGACTATTTGGAAAAAAAATAACACCGCTTCTTTGCAATTAACACTGGTAACCTATACAGTCTTTTTATAGAATCCAACTCAAGCCAACACTTCCACTTTTCGCAAGGATCTTCACTCATGGCAATTGATGAAAACCGCCAGAAAGCACTAACTGCAGCTTTAGGTCAGATTGAAAAACAATTCGGCAAAGGCGCGGTGATGCGTATGGGCGATCAACCCCGCGTGACCATGCCGTCCGTATCCACTGGCTCTCTAGGTCTGGATATTGCCCTGGGTATTGGTGGCCTGCCTTATGGCCGGGTGGTGGAGATTTATGGCCCGGAATCCTCAGGTAAAACCACGCTGACACTGTCTGTGATTGCCCAGGCCCAGAAACAGGGTAAGACCTGTGCCTTTATTGATGCCGAGCATGCGCTGGACCCGGTTTATGCAGAAAAACTGGGCGTCAATATTGATGACCTGCTGGTTTCCCAGCCTGACAACGGCGAACAAGCTCTGGAAATCACTGATTCTCTGGTGCGCTCCGGCGCAGTGGATGTTCTGGTGGTTGACTCCGTAGCGGCCCTGACCCCCCGGGCTGAAATCGAAGGCGAAATGGGTGATTCCCATGTGGGCCTCCAGGCTCGCCTGATGTCCCAGGCTCTGCGCAAGATCACTGGCAACATCAAGAATGCCAACTGTCTGGTGGTTTTCATCAACCAAATTCGCATGAAAATCGGCGTCATGTTTGGCAGCCCAGAAACCACAACCGGTGGTAATGCGCTAAAATTCTACGCTTCAGTACGCTTGGATATTCGCCGTATCGGTGCAGTAAAGCAGGGTGATGAAGTCACAGGTAATGAAACTCGCGTCAAGGTGGTTAAAAACAAGGTTTCTCCTCCTTTCAAGCAGGCTGAATTCCAGATTCTTTACGGCAAGGGCATCTACCATGCCGGTGAAGTGATTGATCTGGGTGTGCAATGCAAGCTGGTGGAAAAAGCCGGCGCCTGGTACAGCTATCAGGGTACGAAAATAGGTCAGGGCAAGGCCAATGCAGCCCAGTACCTGGAAGATAACCCTGCCATCATGGAAGAGATTGAAGCTGGAATTCGTGATCAGTTGCTGGTCAAGCTGGAAGACAAAAAGGATGTAGAAGCTGAAAAAGAATCCAAGCCTAAAAAAGAGCCCAAGGCTACTGATGAACTGCCACCACTGGACGAATAAGCTGTAGGCCTGGATCTATGGCTGATGCTGATCTTCAGGCATGGCAAAAAGGGCTCAGGGAAAGAGCCTTTCGCCTTCTCGCCCGGCGGGAACACAGCCGCCAGGAGCTCGGTAGTAAGCTTCTGAACCCCCGCAACTCCCCCACCAAGCATAAAATTCTGCCACCCCCTGAAGAGCTCAACCAGCAACAGGTTCAACAGGAAATCGAACAGCTTTTAAACAAGCTGGAAGCCAATGACCTCTTGAGTGATGAGCGCTTTGCCGAAACCCTGACGCGCCAGTACCTACGCAAGGGCAAAGGTCTTCTGGCTCTGCAGCAGGCTTATCAGGAGCACCAGCTGGATTCAGCCATCACACAACCCCTGTTGAAAGATCTCGCCCATCTGTGGCAAGACCAGGCCAATCGGGTTCGGGAAAAGCGCTTTGGCGACCACCCCCCTGCAGACCAGAAAGAAGCCGCCAAAATGCAACGCTTTCTGGCATCACGGGGGTTTACGCCCGAACAGATCCGCAAGGCAGTTTACAGTTAGTATTTACAACACCAAGCTTCGATTATCATTTTTTTGCGAACCCCGTATAATGGTCAACCCAATACGCCAACCGCACACTAATTAGAGAGGCAAGATGAAAAGCGCCGAAATTCGCGAGGCTTTCCTGAAGTTCTTTCAATCCAAAGGCCATACCGCTGTGCCCTCCAGCTCTCTGGTTCCCCAGGATGACCCCACTCTGCTGTTCACCAATGCAGGTATGAACCAGTTCAAAGACTGCTTTCTGGGTCTGGAACATCGTGGCTATACTCGTGCCACCTCCACCCAGAAGTGTGTGCGGGCTGGCGGCAAGCATAATGACCTGGAAAATGTTGGTTATACGGCACGCCACCACACTTTTTTTGAAATGCTGGGCAATTTCAGTTTTGGTGACTACTTCAAGGAAGAAGCCATTCACTTTGCCTGGGAATTTTTAACCGGTGTACTCAAATTTCCCAAAGAAAAATTGTGGATTACGGTTTACGCCTCGGATGACGAAGCCTACGACATCTGGAACCAGAAAATTGGTGTCCCTGCCGAGCGGATTATCCGCATTGGCGACAACAAGGGTGCGCCCTATGCATCCGATAATTTCTGGGCCATGGGCGATACCGGCCCCTGCGGCCCTTGTACGGAGATTTTTTACGATCACGGTGAAGAAATCTGGGGTGGTCCACCTGGCACACCAGAGGAAGACGGTGACCGCTATATAGAAATCTGGAATGTGGTCTTCATGCAGTACAACCGCAGTGCCGATGGCACCATGAACCCACTGCCCGCGCCTTCTGTGGATACCGGCATGGGGCTGGAGCGCCTTTCTGCTGTGCTTCAGGGCGTGCATTCCAATTATGAAATTGATCTTTTCCAGAATCTATTGCAAGCCTGTGCCCAAGCCATTGGCTGTGAAAATGATTCCGCCCCCTCATTACGAGTGGTCGCTGACCATATCCGTTCCTGCAGCTTTTTGATTGCCGATGGCGTTTTGCCTTCCAATGAAGGCCGCGGCTATGTTTTGCGCCGTATTATTCGCAGGGCGTGCCGCCATGGTCACAAGCTGGGTGCCGAAGGCAGCTTCTTCTACAAAATTGTGCCTGCCCTGGTCGCAGAAATGGGCGAAGCCTTCCCGGAACTGAAAAAGTACCAGACGCAGATCGAAAAAGCCTTACAGCTGGAAGAAGAGCAGTTTGCCAAGACCCTGGACAAGGGTATGAAAATTCTGGAGCAGGATTTGGCCGAGCTGAAGGGCAATGTGCTTCCCGGCGAAGTGGCCTTCAAGCTTTATGACACCTATGGCTTTCCACTGGATCTGACCGCTGATATTGCCCGTGAGCGTTCGCTGACGGTGGATGAAGAAGGTTTTGAAAAGGAAATGCAGTCCCAGCGCGAAAGAGCCAGAAATGCCAGCCAATTCGGTATCGACTACAATGCTGTGGTGAAGGTGGATAAAGCCACTGAATTCACCGGCTATGATGCTGCAGAAGGTAAAGGCAGAATGATTGCTCTTTACCGCAATGGTGAGGCCGTAGATCAGCTTAATGAAGGTGAAGAAGGCCTGGTGGTTCTGGATCAAACCCCCTTCTATGCTGAATCCGGCGGCCAGGTGGGTGATACCGGGCAGCTATTGCTGGAAGGCAACCGTTTTGAGGTCCGCGACACCACCAAAGCCGGTGAGGCACATGTTCATCAGGGCCTGGTGGCTGAAGGCAGCTTACAGGTTGATCAAACCGTAACAGCCAGGGTGGACAATTCCATCCGTCATAAAACGCGCCTGAATCACTCGGCCACCCACCTGCTGCATGAGGCCCTGCGTCAGGTACTTGGCGAGGGTGTTCAACAAAAAGGCTCTCTTGTGGACTCCCAGCGTCTGCGGTTTGACTTCAGCCATAATGAAGCAGTCCAATCCGGGCAGCTGGCTGAAATTCAGCGACTGGTCAACGCCCAGATTCGCGCCAATACTCCCACGCAAACTGAAGTGATGGATGTGGAGGCAGCCAAGAACAAGGGAGCCATGGCTCTGTTTGGAGAAAAATACTCCGATGAAGTACGCGTATTGAGCATGGGTACGGAGCAGGAAGGTAAGCCCTTTTCCATTGAGCTCTGTGGCGGCCTGCATGTCGAACGCACAGGTGATATCGCTTTGCTCCACATCACCAATGAAACCGGTATTGCTTCAGGAATCCGCAGGATTGAAGCCCTGACCGGTGAAGCGGCACTAAACTTCCTGTGGGATCGTGAACACCAGCTTGAGCAGGCTGCAGCCCAGTTAAAGGCACGCCCTGAACAGCTTCTGGAACGCCTGGAGAGCCAGCAGGAGCGTAGCCGCCAACTGGAAAAAGAAGTTCAGCAACTGAAGAAGAAACTGGCCTCGGGTGCGGGTGGAGCAGATCTCACTGCCGAGGCCAAAGAAATCGGTGGTTTCAAGGTACTGGCCACCCGGATTGAAGGCGCAGATATGAAGACTCTGCGCGAGCTGATGGATCAGCTCAAACAAAAGCTGGCACCCGCTGCGGTGGTGCTTGCAGCTGTTGAAGGCAGCAAGGTTAGCCTGGTTGCTGGCATGTCTGGTGATGCCAAAGATCGGCTGCATGCCGGCAAACTGGTTAATCATGTTGCCCAGCAAATCGGCGGCAAGGGTGGCGGACGCCCCGATATGGCACAGGCAGGAGGCACAGATGCTGCCAGCCTGCCAGACGCCCTGGCATCGGTACACGCCTGGGTGGCTGAACAACTGGGTCAGGATTAATTCACAAGTAACCCATTACAACCCAAAAGGATCTCTATGGCACTTTATGTACAGAAATTCGGTGGTACCTCAGTAGGTACGCCCGAACGCATTAAAAAGGTCGCAGAACGTGTAGGTCGTTTCCGCAAGGAAGGCCATGACGTGGTGGTGGTCGTATCCGCAATGAGTGGTGAAACCAACCGCCTGATCGACCTGGCAAAACAAATTCACGAGGAACCCTCTCCACGGGAAATGGACATGCTGGTCTCCACCGGTGAGCAGGTGACCATTGCCCTGCTGGCCATGGCCCTGGAGCAACAGGGTGTTCCCGCAACCTCCTATACTGGCGCTCAGGTGGGCATCGTTACCGATCAGGCGCACACCAAGGCCCGCATCAAAGAAATTGATACCGACTCCATCCGTGAAGATCTGGATGAAGGCCGTGTAGTGGTGGTTGCTGGCTTCCAGGGTGTCGATGAAGAAGGCAATATCACCACCCTGGGTCGGGGTGGCTCGGACACCACTGGTGTTGCCCTGGCCGCCTCTCTAAAGGCTGATGAGTGCCAGATCTACACTGATGTTGATGGGGTTTATACCGCTGACCCCAGGATTTGCAGCAAAGCTAAACGCCTGGAAAGCATTACCGTGGAAGAAATGCTGGAACTGGCCAGCATGGGCTCCAAAGTGCTTCAGATCCGTGCCGTGGAATTTGCTGGCAAATACAAAGTACCTTTACGGGTACTCTCCAGCTTTGAAGAAAATGAAGGCCCCGGCACACTAATTATTGCAGACGATGAGGAGACTCCCTCGATGGAAGAACCACTGATTTCCGGTATTGCCCACCACACCAATGAAGCCAAACTCACTGTCCTGGGCGCCCCCGACATTCCCGGTGTTGCCGCCAAAATTCTTAGCCCCATTGGTGACAACAACATCGAAGTCGATATGATCGTGCAGAACGTCTCCCCGGATGGCAAATCCACCGACTTTTCCTTTACTGTCGCTCGCGGTGATTACAAAAAAGCCCAGGAAATTCTGGAGGAAGTGGTTAAGGAAATGGGGTCAGGCAAGGTCATCGGTGATACCGCCATTGCCAAGGTCTCCCTGGTGGGTGTGGGCATGCGTTCACATGCTGGCGTTGCCAGTCTGATGTTCAAGACCCTGGCTGAAAACAGCATCAACATCCGCATGGTTTCCACTTCTGAAATCAAGATTTCCGTGGTTCTGGATGAGAAATTTACCGAACTGGCGGTTCGCGCACTGCATACCGCATTCAACCTGGACAAGAAGGACTGAACGACCTAGGCTTATAAACGAAAAATATCCGTCAGATAGGTAAAAATCATTTAACATTTTTATGTGTTTGACGGATAATTAAATAGTTACTGTAAGATGGCGATTCACAGCTTCTGGAGAGAGGTTGATTTCTTGCAGTAACTCAAATTGGGTTAAGTACAGCAGTCGTTCGCTGACTTTTCCCTGCCTGTTGAGATTTTACTTCTCTGGACTGCTTGATAAGGAGATTCCACATGCTCATCCTAACCCGCCGCGTTGGTGAAACCCTCATGATCGGTGATGATGTCACTGTGACTGTTCTGGGTGTCAAAGGTAATCAAGTTCGTATCGGTGTCAATGCCCCCAAAGAGGTGGCCGTGCACCGTGAAGAAATTTACCAGCGCATTCAGCGTGAAAAGGAAGAAGAGGGTAACCAGGGTAATATTTAATACTCTGCCTGCTTCACCACGCCACGGTCTGCAAAGGGTTTTAAAGCTTTTTGTGGCCGTGGTCTTTTTGTGTCTGTAACTCCAACCCCTTGGTCGTTAAAGTTTTTCTTTACAGGGGTAGACAAACACAAAGCACGTGGTATCATGTGCGCCGTGTTGGAGAGGTGGCCGAGTGGCTGAAGGCGCTCCCCTGCTAAGGGAGTATAGGGCAATCCCCTATCGAGGGTTCGAATCCCTCTCTCTCCGCCACTTCTGAAGTTTCAGGTAGTGCGCTCGTAGCTCAGCTGGATAGAGTACCTGGCTACGAACCAGGCGGTCGGAGGTTCGAATCCTCCCGAGCGCACCAGATCTGAAAACTCAGTTGCTGCAAAAATTAGGTTATTGATGTGCGCTCGTAGCTCAGCTGGATAGAGTACCTGGCTACGAACCAGGCGGTCGGAGGTTCGAATCCTCCCGAGCGCACCATACCTAAAACCTCCCTAAGCTTTCATTCCCTAAACAGTCCTAGTTTAAATTTGCCAACTTCAAAAAAGTTTCGGGGACTGGACTGGCCTGATGCTTCTCATAATCAAAAAACACCATGCCGGTTTTAGCAATAGCAACTGTTTTCCCATCACCTCTTACCAGATGATGATAAATTTCCACACCCTTGCTTCCAAGATCCCCTACGGCCAGCTCAATACTCAAGCGATCAGGGTAAAAGGCTTCCACCTTATAGTTGACAGCAAGCTCGGCAACTACCCAGCCTACCTGACCGCCATTAATACTCAGTTCACTTAGACCTGCTTCAGCCAGCCAGCTGCAACGGGCTTCATGCATCAGCGTGACCAAAGTATCGTGACCCAGGTGCTGGCCGTAATTGATATCATTAATACGCAGATTGAGTTGATGGCAGTAAACAGTCTTTTCTGGAAATTCCAGCTTTATTCTTGACATACAATCCTCCGAGGATAAAAAAAGCCCAGACGAACTGGGCTAATTAATCTGAACACAATTACAAACGAGCGTTTGATTTAACAGCTTGCCCTTTGCCTTCTTCGCGAGCAATAGCCCGATACCCGATGTCTTTGCGGTAGAAGCTGTCTTTCCAGTTGATTCCCGCAGCCAGTTGATAAGCTCTCTTCTGGGCTTCAGAAACACTGGAGCCCAATGCTGTGGCACAAAGCACACGACCACCGGCAGTGACCACATCTTTACCCTGCAGGCTTGTACCGGCATGAAACACCTTGGCATCCAAGGCTTCCACTTCCGGTAGCCCGGTAATCACTTCTCCCTTGGCATAGCTTCCAGGGTAGCCACCTGCAGCCAGAACAACACCCAGAGAAGCCCGTTCATCCCACTCAGCTTCAACCTGATCCAGACGGCCTTCCAGGGCTGCCTGGCAAAGAGCAACCAGGTCAGATTGCAAACGCAGTAGAATTGGTTGGGTTTCCGGGTCACCAAAACGACAGTTGTATTCAATCACCTTGGGGGCACCAGTGCCGTCAATCATCAAGCCAGCATACAAAAAGCCTGTGTAGTCATTACCTTCAGCAGCCATGCCCTGCACTGTGGGATAGATCACCTCATCCATCACACGCTGGTGGACTTCCGGAGTCACAACCGGGGCCGGAGAGTAGGCACCCATGCCGCCGGTATTCAGGCCGGTATCACCATCACCCACTCGCTTGTGATCCTGACTGGTGGCCATGGGCAGAACATTTTTGCCATCCACCATAACAATAAAGCTGGCCTCTTCACCTTCCAGAAACTCTTCAATGACCACACGGGCACCGGCATCCCCAAAGGCATTGCCGGAGAGCATATCTTTGACGGCCGCTTCAGCCTCTGCAAGGGTCATGGCGACAATAACGCCTTTGCCAGCAGCCAAACCATCGGCCTTAACAACGATAGGCGCCCCTTTTTCCTGAAGGTAAGCCAGGGCTTCATCGACCTGGGTGAAAACACCATAAAAAGCAGTGGGAATCTGGTGACGAGCCAGAAAATCCTTGGTAAAGGCTTTTGAACCTTCCAGCTGGGCAGCCCCCTGGGAAGGCCCAAAAATGGCCAGACCCTGTTCTTGAAAATAATCCACTATCCCTTCAACCAGGGGAACTTCCGGCCCCACCAGGGTCAAGCCAACGGCTTCATTTTTAACCAGCTCAGCCAGTCCTTTAAAATCCAGAACGTCCAGAGGTACATTGCTGACCTTCGACTCCAGAGCGGTGCCCGCATTACCGGGTGCAACCAGCACCTGGCTGACCTGAGGAGACTGAGCTGCTTTCCAGGCCAAAGCGTGTTCACGCCCTCCGCCACCGATCACCAATACTTTCATTGCTTACTGCTCCTCTTAAAAAAACGGTTGGTTGCTTGCCAAAACGACCCATTATCGCAGATTTTCACGCTCCTGGCCCAGTCAGAGCAAGTGGATTCAAACATTATTTATTAAGTGTTTTACCCAGCTCCTGCAGGTTATTGCACTAGCTGAAGCACTAAAAAAATGAATAACAACTTTTTTGCTTTTTAGTGTTTGACCCCTATTGTGCAGTGCACTATATTGAAATCACTTGCTGCAGTGCAGCAAAGCAATTTTCCCAACACAGAGGTACTTATTATGTTTGATAAAATGATGTCCGACATGCAGTCCATGATGAAGCCTTATCAAGAAAGCCTTAATGGCAAACAGCTCAAGCCTGTCACCAACCTGATGATGATTCAGGCCAAAGCTTTTGAAAAACTGGGTGCTGAGCAGGCGCGCTTTTACACTGAGTGTGTTGAAGCCATCAGCAAACAGGTAGAAGGTCTGGGTGGTAAGTCTGATCCTGCTGGCCTGCAGGAAGCTCAGTTCAATTTTGCTCAGGATATGCAGGATCGCGTTGGTCGTCTTTTCAAAACCAACATGGATATTCTCAGCCAGGCTCGTGACAGCGCCACAACTGAGCTGGAATCAATTAAAGGCAAGGCTCAGGAAACAGCAGCTAAAGCCACCAAAGCAGCCTGATCACGCTTTTAGCAGCTTGTTATTCAGCAAACTCCCTCTGCCTGTTTAATAAGCTGTTTCTTGCCCAGCCAGAAGGCTGGGCTTTTTTATGCTTAACCGCCGGATTGATCATCTCCTTCATGGGAGTCATTCTGGTCCTTCTGATCCCGCTGCAAGCCCGGACGTGATAACTTTTTCCAGAGCAGAAGGTTCTGTTCCGCCACTTTGCGCATGACTTCCATGGGATTGGTTGCCTGCATGGGATTACCTTTCATCACCTGCTGCATCTGTTCCCGCAAAAGTTTCTGCTGTTCCAGAAAAGTGCCGATGCTCTGCTCAAGATAGCCACTCATGGAGTGCTGCATACTGTCACCATAAAAACGGATCAGCTGCTGCAGAACCTTGTTACTGAACATGGGAGTGCCTTCTTCCTTCCCCCCCTGATTTTCCTGTTCGGTAATAATCTGTAGCAGGATATTGCGGGTTAAGTCTTCCCGTGATTTGGAGTCTTCTACCCGAAACTCTTCCCTGTCAACAATCAGTTGACGTATATCTTCCAGGGTCACATAACGACTCTCCGAAGTGTCATAGAGACGTCGGTTGGCATATTTTCGGATAACTCGCAAAGGGCACCTCACTGGGGAAAGCTAAAAAGACTAAAGTCTGAAGGGACATTCTAGCATTATAGGATTTTTAATCATCCTAAAGCTGTTACCTTCTTGTCATCCTCCTGTGTTTCGCTAGACTAGTAAAAAAGCCCTAGGAGAATATCATGCTACTTAAAATACGAAAAAGCAGTGCAATTTACTTTATTACCAATGACACACCAAAGGGTCGACTGATCAACCTCAGCAGTCACCTTTACCTCAATTTACATCAGATCACTGAACTGTCCCACTACACCCTCAAAACTTCATTGGACAAACAAAGTGTGGATGGTAAAAAGCTGACTCTGACACCTGATACCAAAGTATTACACCTGAGCATGGCACCCACTTTTGCCTCTTATGAAGACAAAACCGAAAAAGGTCGGCGTCTGCATGAAAGACGCTTTTATACCCTGCACTTTCTACCCGAGGCCATTCAGGAGTACCTGGCGATCCGTCAGGCGCTTAATGGCCAGATCTTGAACGACGACTAAGATATCTCAGAGCTTTAGAAAGTGGGGCACTGCTGGTCAGATGAAAGGTTCTCAATACAAACCGAGTAATAATATTCGGAGCTGTTTGTTGAAAAACGACGACTGTTCGCAGTATTGGAGGCACTCAGTTGCCCTTCACTGGCCAGGGTTTTCCAGCGACCCGGTTGCAAGTGGATCCGGCTTTGCACCTCGCTGCCGCTGAAGTCTTTCTCCAGTGTTCGACTGGAGAAAGACAGAGCCACTTTTTCCCCACGGGCACTTGCCTGAACCCATACGCCACCGGCCATCCACTGGTATTCTGTGTGGTGGCTCCAGGCATCTGCTGTAGTGGCAGATACCCAAAACCCCCGCTCCAGTCGGGCAGGTGCACCCTCGCTCAGGCGCAAAGTAAAAAGATCATTTTTTGCGGTTGAGTAGTGCCTGGAAGTGGATGCCTGACGCTTCTGGAAATCCTCCTGGCCCTGAGAAAAAAATAAACGGTACTCTTCTTCGGGCTGATCCAGTGCAGCCACCAGCTCTTCAATTGCACCCAGCTCTTTGTCCGGGCCACGAATCAAGAGACGCTGCTCCTGCCCGGAAACACTGACCTGGCCGCCCAAATGCGGGGTCAGCCCCGAAATCACCTGCTCAGATGAACGATGTTCGAGGTCAATAACGAGTGTCGAGTGCCTGGCACCCGATTCGGCAGCCAGCCAACCTGAGAACAACAGCATCAAGATACAAAGCAGCAGACGTTGCATAGGGCGACCTGAATGATAATGGATGTCAAAGAAGTATAGCCAAGTCTTCTGCCAAGAATCGATCAGCATAATTATTCAACGTTACTTCACCTCTGGTTACACCTTAACAGGCTTTACCAGTAGAAGTTTACCGAGTAAAGGCCCTACAATATTACTGTTAGGCTGCGAAAGTTGCCTTTTCAATTTCAACTGCGAAAAGAACAAGGAATATTATGTCTCAGCCAATGACACTTGCACAAAGCCCATCTCCGTCACAACCCCGATTTGTGCGTAAACGTTACCCCTTGATCAGCCTGCAGCTACCTGTTGTCTTTGAGCTTCAGGCCGGTGAATTCAGGCTTGATACTGCTGAGATCTCCCATGAAGAGCTGAGGGTCAACTGCCCAGCGGCACAAATCCCCAGGCTGGTTCCCAGAACTGCTCATCACCGCCCTGATGAAAAAATTCAGCACCGGATTCTACTGAAGCTGGATAATGACGAAACCCTGGATCTGCAACTGGAAGTCAGCTTCTGCCGCCGCTATTCTCAAAAAGAGTTCAAGGTTGGTTTTCGCTTCAAGGAAATCAGTGAAGATCAGCAAAGAAAACTGCAGCTAAGGCTGGAAGAAGCTCTGAACCAGAACGCCCGGCCTGCCAGCATCATCAATTAGGGCTTCTCTCCTTGAATCTACTGTTACTGGATGCCAGCGAGCTGAACATCCATCACGAAGCCTGCCTCACTGACCGGCGGCACCAACATCTGAAAAATATTCACAAGCCTGCTGTGGGCGACCAATTCAAAGCTGGCATCCTCAATGGTCAAGTCGGAACTGCTGTTATTCTTGAGCACACCAGTGACTTGACCCGAGTTCAACTGACGCTGGAAGCTCCACCACCTGCAGCTCTGCCGGTCACCCTGATACTGGCACTCCCACGCCCGCGCATGCTGGCACGCAGTCTAGAGCATCTGTCGACTCTGGGGGTCAAGGATATTCACCTGCTGCACACGGCACGGGTTGAGAAAAGTTACTGGCAGTCACCCGAGCTGCAAGCCGGGAAAATCCACCAACACCTGCTTCTGGGTCTTGAGCAAGCCAGGGACACCCTTCTTCCCCAAGTCAGTCTTCACCAGCGTTTCAAGCCCTTTGTCGAAGACCACCTTCCTGAACTGAGTGCTGCCAGCCGCAAACTGGTGGCTCACCCCGGCAACTATCCTGAATGCCCCAGAGGCCTCCAGGAAAAAATCACTCTGGCCATCGGTCCGGAAGGCGGTTTTGTGGATTATGAAATAGATAAGCTGGTTGCAGGTGGCTTCCAACCGGTGCAGTTGGGTGAGCGTATTCTGAGGGTGGAAACAGCCGTGACCGCTCTCTTGGCACGGCTGTTTTAACGAGCTACATGGCTTGCGAAATCCAGGCTGCAAAAAGACTGAAAACGGCAACAAAACTTAACTGAAAACGCAGTTTGGCATACCAACTTGGCCATCCACAGCCCTTCTCAGCAATCCAGACCAAAAGCAAGGCCAGCATTAGTACAATCAGGCCGTACCTGGCAGGCATCAGCAAGGCCAGCCAGGCCACCAGAGCCGGAAAAACACTCCACAGCAGACGCCCTGCAGAGCCGGACTGGATGCCGTACCCCCAATGAATACCGGTAAGAAAAGAAAGAATAACCGCACCATAAGCCATCAGGGCAGCGATCACAGTTTCCGGATAGGGGGCAGGAAGAAAAAAAGACAGACCAGACAGGCCTACAAAGGGGATGAGTCCCGCATAGCCCAGCAAGAAACCGGTAGAGCGCAACTTGACCCGTGACTCGCCCTGAAAAGCTGAAGAATTGAGTGGCATGCTAACCTCATGTTTTAAGTTTTCTATTTTATTGGGTAAGATTAACCCCGTAGCTCTTATCTGCACAAGGCTGCGGCAATTTGTATCAAGTAATTTCATGTCACCACATGGACTTGAAAGATGGCTAGCGGTATAACGACACGCTCAAAACCCTTCCAAACCAGTTGAACCAAGGAGTCCATCCATAATGGCCTTACTCTGGATACTTTTGTTGCCCCTGCTGGGTACCCTGGTGCCCTTAATGGCAGCAAAGCAGGGACGCAGCCTTATTGCCCTGCTGACTGCTATCGCCCCTTTTGTTGCTTTGGTGCTGCTTCTTCTGGTAGCACCCGGTGTTTTTAACGGGCAGGTTCTGGCGACTTCCTTCAACTGGATTCCTTCAGCAGGGCTGGATCTTGCCCTGCGACTGGATGGCCTGGCTCTGCTATTTGCTCTCCTGATTCTGGGGATCGGGCTGCTGATCATCCTCTATGCCCGTTATTATCTGTCGGCCAAGGACAATATGGCGCTGTTTTATGCCTACTTGATCCTTTTCATGACGGCCATGCTGGGGATCGTCCTGTCCGGCAACCTTTTGCAGTTGTGGTTTTTCTGGGAGCTGACCAGTGTCAGCTCTTTCCTTTTAATCAGCTTCTGGTCCCACAAATCCGAGGCCCGCAAAGGTGCCCGGATGGCTTTGACCGTTACCGGGGCCGGCGGGCTTGCCCTCTTGGCTGGCCTTTTGCTGATCGGTCAGATTGTTGGCAGCTATGAACTCGGCGAGGTTCTGGCCAGTGGTGATCTGCTGCGCAATCATGCCGCCTACCCGGTGGCTCTGATTCTGGTGTTGCTGGGTGCTTTCAGTAAGTCCGCCCAGTTTCCCTTCCACTTCTGGTTGCCGCATGCCATGGCCGCCCCGACCCCGGTCAGTGCTTATCTGCACTCGGCCACCATGGTCAAGGCGGGCATCTTCCTGATGGCGCGTTTTTACCCTGTGCTGGCGGGAACCGAACTCTGGTTCCTGATTGTCAGCATGACGGGGCTGATGACCCTGCTGCTGGGTGCCTATGTAGCCCTGTTCAAACATGACCTCAAGGGGTTGCTGGCTTACTCGACCATCAGCCACCTGGGCCTGATTACTCTCCTTCTGGGCATGAATACCCAGCTATCAACCGTGGCTGCGGTGTTCCACATCATCAATCATGCCATCTTCAAGGCTTCACTTTTCATGGCTGCCGGGATTATTGACCATGAATCAGGCACCCGGGATATGCGCCAGCTCAATGGTCTCTGGAAATACATGCCTTATACGGCAACCCTGGCGATGGTCGCGGCAGCTTCCATGGCCGGTGTTCCCCTGTTGAACGGCTTCTTGTCCAAAGAGATGTTCTTTGCTGAAACTCTGGACCAGGTCACCCTTGGCTCCCTGTCCTGGATGGTGCCGGTATTGGCGACTCTCGGGGCAGTTTTTTCCGTGGCCTACTCAGCTCGCTTCATCCACGATGTTTTCTTCAATGGCGAGCCCATTGACCTGCCCAAGACTCCGCATGAGCCACCCCGCTACATGCGTGTGCCCGTGGAAATCCTGGTCGCCTTGTGTCTTCTTCTGGGTATTTTTCCGGCCTACCTGGTTGGTCCTTTATTGTCCCTGGCATCCTCCAGTGTTATAGGAGGCGAGCTTCCCTATTACAGCCTGTCCATCTGGCATGGCTTTAACCTTCCTCTGTTGATGAGTCTGCTGGCCATGCTGGGTGGTCTGATCATTTACCGCAATCGTAGACATCTTTTCCGTTTTCAGGCCCTGTTTCCCGAACCCGATGCCAAAGTGGTCTTTGAAGGTGCAGTGCAGCGTTTTGTTGCCTTTTGTGCGCTGGTTCTCGGCAAACTGGAAAATGGCTCCCTGCAGCGTTATCTCTTTTTGCTGCTTCTGGCTGCACTGATCCTTATGGCCGGCCCTATGATTGATCTGAATGCAACCCAGGGCCATGTTTCGCAACTGCCCATTGATGGTGTGACTCTGGTGGGCGCCCTACTGCTGGCAGTGAGTGCCCTGGCCACAGTTCTGCTCAATCGCAAACGCCTCGTTTCCCTGATCATGCTGTCTGTTGTCGGTCTGCTGGTCTCTCTGGCCTTTGCCCGCTTTTCAGCACCGGATCTGGCCCTGACCCAGCTCTCGGTGGAAGTGGTGACCATGATCCTTTTGTTGCTGGCCCTGTTTTTCCTGCCTCAGTCAACACCCAAGGAATCCAACCCGCGTCGACTGGTTCGGGATCTGAGTCTGGCAGGCCTGATCGGCGGGGTGATAGGCACCATCAACTATGCCATGATTACGCGCCCCTTGAGCTCCATTTCGGATTTCTTTCTCGAGAACAGTTATTCGGGTGGCGGCGGCACCAATGTCGTCAATGTCATCCTGGTTGACTTCCGGGGCATGGATACGCTGGGTGAAATTGCCGTGCTGGGGATTGCAGCTCTGGGCATCTTCAAGTTGATCGTGCGTATGCGTCTGTATATGCCCAGCACCAATAGCCAGGGCCTGCCCTGGTCGCCTGACAAGCATCCCGTAATGCTGGCCATTGTATCCCAGAGCCTGCTTCCTCTGGCTCTGCTGGTTTCTGTCTACATCTTTCTACGCGGTCACAATCAGCCAGGCGGCGGTTTTATTGCCGGTTTGGTCACTTCGGTAGCAATTATCCAGCAATACATTGCCCAGGGTGTGGATTTTGTCAAACAACGCATGCGTATCGACTACCAGTGGGTGGTGGGCAGCGGTCTCTTGATTGCTGTGTTGACCGGCCTGGGTAGCTGGTTCTTTGGTCGTCCTTTCCTCACCTCCTGGTTTGATTATTTTGATCCGCCCCTGATCGGCAAGTTTGAGCTGGCCAGTGCCATGCTCTTTGATCTGGGGGTCTATCTGACCGTTGTCGGTGCCACCCTGTTGATACTCGCCAACCTGGGCAAACTGACAACCAGCCACAGTCCTGCAATGAAGGAGAAAGGCTAATGGAAGGTTTGTATTCATTTAGTGTCGGACTGCTGACTGCCTGTGGTGTCTTTCTCACCCTGCGTGGGCGCAGTTTCCCAGTCGTGGTCGGCATCACCCTCTTGTCGTATGCCGTGAACCTTTTCCTGTTTTCCAGTGGCCGCCTGAAAATGGATGGTGCTGCTGTTCTGGGGGCTTCACAAAGCTATGCCGATCCTTTGCCTCAGGCCTTGGTGCTGACAGCCATCGTGATCGGTTTTGCCATGACGGCCTTTGTCTTGATTCTGGCCATGCGTTCACGTGCTGACCTGGGCAATGATCATGTTGATGGACGCCTGCCACCTTCGCCTAAGGATCAGAAATAATGTTGATGCAACATCTTGCCGCTCTGCCGATACTTCTGCCCTTGTTGGCCGGGTGTCTGCTGCTTTTGCCACCCCTGGCCAACAATCTGGCCCGGCACCGTGCTTTTGCCCTGAGCCTGGGCGTACTCCTGATTGCTGTTTCCACCTGGCTGTTGCTGGTCACCCATTACCAGGGCACCCAGATGTATTTTCTGGGCGACTGGAAACCACCCTTTGGGATAATTTTTGTGGCAGACCGGCTATCCAGCCTGTTGGTTCTGCTGACCGGGATCCTGGTGCTTGCTTCCATGCTTTATGCCACAGGGGGTGAAGACTCAACAGGGCTGCATTTTTATCCCTTGATCATGTTTCAGGTAGCCGGCATCAATGGTGCTTTCCTGACCGGGGATCTCTTCAACCTTTTTGTTTTCTTTGAAGTTCTCCTGATCGCTTCCTATTCCCTGCTGATTCATGGTGGAGGTAAGCAACGTACCCAGGCGGGCATGCACTATGTCATCCTGAACCTAGTCGGCTCCAGTCTTTTCCTGTTTGCTCTCGGCATCCTTTACGGCACTCTGGGAACCTTGAATATTGCTGATATGTCAGCAAAGGTACAGAACCTGCCGGAGGATAAGCTGGCTCTGGTCAAGGCAGGGGGTTTGCTCTTACTGCTGGTATTTTCACTCAAGGCTGCCCTGCTGCCCCTGCACTTCTGGTTGCCCCGAACCTATGCAGCCGCCAGCGCTCCAGTTGCGGCCCTTTTTGCCATTATGACCAAGGTGGGTATCTACAGCATTTACCGGGTTCATACCCTGGTGTTTGGCCCTCATGCAGGCGACCTGGCCAGCCTTGCTCAGCCCTGGCTCTGGCCTTTAGCACTGCTGACTCTGGTGGTCGGCATTATGGGTGTTCTAGCCAGCCCCAGCATGCGTATGCTGGCTGCCAATCTGGTACTGCTGTCCGTGGGCACCCTTTTACTGGCTGCTGCTCTGGAAAACCCAGCAGCCATATCCGCCGCCCTTTATTATCTGGTTCACAGCACGCTGATTTCTGCCGCCCTCTTTCTGCTTGCCGGAGTTATTGGTGACCAGCGCGGAAAACCCAGTGACCGCCTGGTGGCCGGACGCCCTCTTAGCCAGCCCAAACTTTTGGGAGCTGCCTTTTTTGTTGCCGCCATGGCCATAATCGGCTTGCCACCCTTTTCCGGTTTTGTCGGTAAGGTTCTGTTATTGCAGGCTGCAACCACCACCACTGAAATGGCCTGGATGTGGCCTGCCTTGCTTTTAAGTGGCCTGGCCTCCATGGTCGCTCTATCACGTGCGGGCACTACACTTTTCTGGCGGGTCAGTGGCAGCAACCCCACAAGTCAGCCAGCCGGAGCTCTTCAACTCTCGGGTATCTGGTTACTACTTCTGGCTTCGCCACTGATGGTGGTTTTCGGTAGTTGGATCACGGATTACACCCAGGAAGCAGCCAGCCAGTTGTTTGATGCCCAACAAACCCTTGAGTTTATTCTGGGTTCAGGAGAATGAAGATGGAAGCCAATCCGAAATTCCGTTTATTGCCGATGCCCACGCACAGCCTGCTGTTATTGGTGGTCTGGCTGCTGCTGAACAACTCACTTGCACTGGGACACCTGCTGCTGGGCGCTTTTCTGGCCATTGGTATTCCCCTGTTGGTAGCTCCTTTGCAACTGGCACAACCATCCGGCAAAAAACCTTTAGTGGCTATCCGCCAGGTTTTGCTGGTGATGGGTGATATCATCAAAGCGAATCTGGAAGTTGCACTGCTGGTTATTGGCCCCCTGTCTCGCATGCAACCCGGGTTTGTCGCTGTTCCCTTGAGTATTGAGCGGGAATTACCGATCACCCTGCTGGCCAGCACCATTTCCCTGACTCCGGGTACGGTCAGCTGCGAGCTTTCGGAGGACAGACGTTTTCTCTATGTACATGTGCTGAATCTGGTGGATGAGCAGGAACTGGTGGCAACCATCAAGCAGCGTTATGAAGCACCGCTGAAGGAGATTTTTGGATGTTAAACTGGGCTATATTGCTGGTCAGCGGTGGTGTTTGTATCGCCCTGATTCTCAACCTCTGGCGCCTGATTATTGGCCCGGATCTGCCGGATCGCATCCTGGCTCTGGATACCATGTATATCAACAGCATTGCTCTGATTATCCTCTATGGTATCCACATGGGCTCACCCCTGTATTTTGAAGCGGCCCTGTTGATTGCACTGCTGGGATTTGTCAGTACCGCTGCCTTGTCCAAGTACCTGCTACGTGGCGATATTATTGAGTAAGGAGTCCTGAAATGAACTGGATCGACCTGATCGCAGCTGTGTTTATCCTGATTGGCGGAATTTTTATTCTGATCGGCTCCATAGGGCTTATCCGCCTGCCGGATTTTTATATGCGCCTGCATGCCCCCACCAAAGCAACAACCCTGGGCCTGGGCTCACTGCTTATGGCTTCCATGCTACTTTTTACCAGCAACAATGATTATTTCAGTATTCACGAAATACTCATTACTCTGTTTTTACTGATCACAGCGCCCGTAAGTGCTCACATGATGGCCAAGTCGGCGCTGCACGTTAAAACCCGCCCCACAGAGGGCAGTAGAGGGCTGAACATTCGCGATGCAGCCCGTGACAGAAGCAAACCCGAAGAGGACTGATGCTTACCAGCCCTGAGTATGTTGCTCAACCAATTCATACATCAGTTGCAGATGCTCGTGGCTGGCATTCAGCGCCGGAATGTAATGAAAGTTCTTGCCTCCTGCCTGCTCATAGATTTCCCGGTTTTCCTCCTCGATTTCTTCCAGGGTTTCCAGACAATCGGCACTGAACCCCGGACAAATCACCGATACACTTTGCGTCTGCTGTTGGCCCAGTTTTTCCAGAGTAAAATCAGTATAAGGCTGTAACCAGGGTTCGCGGCCAAAGCGTGACTGGTAAGTCAGCAGCCATTGATCATCTTTTAACCCCAACTCTTTGGCCAGCAAGACGGCGGTTTTCTGACAGTGTTGTGGGTAGGGGTCACCTTGATCAGCATAACGCTGGGGAATACCGTGAAAGGACATCACCAGTTTTTCCGGTTCCTGACCCTGGTCTTTCCAGGATTCGCGTACCGACTGTGCCAAAGCACGTATGTAGGCGGGGTGCTGATGGTAGTCACGAATAAAACGAACTTCCGGCAAATGCGGACAGGGTTTAAGGCTGGCAGCAAAACGGTCAAAAACCGCTGCAGTCGTGGTCGCTGAATACTGGGGGTAAAGTGGCAGAACCAGCAGGCGTTCGGCCCCGGTTTTACGCATCTGGCGCCCCACTTCCTCCATGGAAGGCGAACCATAAGTCATGGCCAGATAAACAGGAATTTCCTCCTTGAAGACATCATGCAAGCGCTGCTCCAGGGCTTTTTGCTGTTGTTTGCCAATAGCCAGCAACGGAGAACCTTCTTCTGTCCAGACTTTCTGGTAATTTTTGGCGACCCGCCCGGGACGCAGGCGCAGAATGATTCCATTCAAGATCAACCACCATAGAGGCCTTGCCAGATCAACAACACGGGGATCCCAGAGAAATTCAGCCAGGTATTTTCTGACTGCAGAGGGTGTGGGTGCTTCAGGTGTACCCAGGTTCACCAGCATGACTGCAAAAGGGGGAGGGTTTGTGGTTGGCACTCGGCAACTCCTGTTAAAGCCAGTATCGTATAAGTTGCGTACAATACTAACCTTGGCCTGCCAGACTAACAACCAGACATTACAGAAAAGCAACCTAGCTTTTCGGGCAGCGGATCAAAAACTCAGTGGAAGGTGAGCAGTCAATCCCGAATAATTGGGCTCACGCCCCACAACTTCATCCTGGGCCACATTGGAGGCCAGCACTGCTTTTTTTACACCCAAGCGCTTAAGCTCGCCAGTGGCCTGTTCCAGGCTGCGATAGACTTTGGGCTGCCCGCGCCAGCCCCTGAGAAGATCCACTTCATTCTGATAACGAATCTGTATCAGGTAAAAATGGCTGCCGGAGTGGCTGACAACATGCAGCTCCAGATCGCTGTAATCTTGTAGCCTTTTTTTCAATTCTTTGATTTGCATAGTAACCTCCTGATTGATTAATTTATTAGTAGCCGCTCGTGCCGGTTAGTTCCTTTCTTGTACAATTTTGAGCAGCGCGGCACCGGGAGCTTTCAGGCTAGATGCAGATTGCGACAGCCTGATGACAAGCCCGAACGATTTGTAAATAAATGTGTGCGTCCTGTAATCGAGAGCCTTATTGCACTATAGTTGTATACTTCTCTACAAAAACTAAGCTGTTAGAGTACTCATCGTTAGGGAGCTGAAGTCAAAAATGATTGATAAACGTGAAAAAGAGGCTCTATCGGATGAAAATGATCCGATGGTGCCCGATGGTGAAGTAACCCCCATAGACACTGACTACCAGATCGGCCAGGACAATATTGCCGTACAGGTGGGCCCTTTTGGCTTGGATATCCATAACCGTGTTTTTGCTATTTCCGGTCTGGCAGTCATTGCCTTTGTTGTACTGACACTGATTTTTCAGAGTCAGGCGGAACCTCTTTTTGGCGATCTGCGTAACTGGTTGACCGCTAATCTGGACTGGTTCTTTATCAGTGCGGCCAATATTTTTGTGCTGATCTGCTTCTATCTTATTTTTTCACCAATGGGCAAAGTTCGTCTGGGTGGCACTAAAGCAACACCCGACTTTTCCTATCTGGGCTGGTTTTCCATGCTGTTTGCGGCAGGCATGGGCATCGGTCTGATGTTCTATGGTGTGTCTGAACCCCTGTCCCATTTCACCACCGCTTATGGTGGTACCAGCATGGAGAATGGTGTTCGTACCGACTGGGCTCCACTGGGTGCTGCCGGTGGGGATGCCCTGGCTGCTGAACGCCTGGGTATGGCTGCCACCATCTATCACTGGGCACTTCACCCCTGGGCCATCTATGCTGTTCTGGCTCTGGGTCTGGCTCTGTTTTCTTTCAACAAGGGCCTACCCCTGACAGTACGTTCGGTTTTCTACCCACTACTGGGCGAACGGGTTTGGGGCTGGCCAGGTCATATCATTGATATTCTGGCTGTACTGGCCACCCTCTTTGGTCTGGCAACCTCGCTGGGGCTGGGTGCATCCCAGGCTGCTTCAGGTCTCAATTATCTGTTTGGTGTGCCGGAAGGCAATACCCTGGAAGTTCTGCTGGTAGTCGCAATTACTGCCATTGCTCTGATTTCAGTTATGGCAGGCTTGGAAGCGGGTGTAAAACGCCTCTCCCAGATCAATATGATTCTGGCTGCCCTGTTAATGTTGTTTGTCATTATTGTCGGCCCGACTCTGGCCATTGCTACCGGTTTTTTTGCCAACCTGGGCGCTTATCTGCAACATCTGCCCGCTTTGGCTAATCCAATTGGCCGTGAAGATGCCAACTTCTCTCAGGGCTGGACAGCCTTTTACTGGGCCTGGTGGATTTCCTGGTCTCCTTTCGTTGGCATGTTTATCGCTCGGGTATCACGCGGCCGCACAGTACGCGAATTCATCATTTCGGTATTGCTGATTCCTTCTTTGGCCTGCGTGTTGTGGATGTCGGTTTTCGGTGGTACAGCCATCAGCCAGTATCTAAATGGCTTCACTGGCGCTGCCGAAGCGGCTCTGCCACTGCAGCTGTTCAGCATGCTGGATATCCTGCCCTGGGCTCAGGTGACTTCCTTTATTGCCATTATTCTGGTGGTCGTGTTTTTTGTGACCTCTTCTGACTCAGGTTCGCTGGTCATTGACACCATCTCCGCTGGCGGAAAGGTGGATGCACCCACTCCCCAACGGGTTTTTTGGTGTACGTTTGAAGGTCTGGTTGCGATTGCCCTGATACTGGGCGGCGGTCTCGTTGCCCTGCAAGCCATGGCTGTTTCCACGGGCTTTCCTTTTACCCTGGTGCTCTTGATGGCCAGTGTGGCCCTCTTCAAAGGGCTGGCAACTGAGCCCAAGTCGGTGTAAACACTCTGTAACTTGCATTAACCCCCAACCCAGGCGGATACTTTTTCTAAAGTATCCGCCTTTTTATTGGCCTGGCTTTAATTGAGGTGCAAGATGGAAGTGGAGCATTTGGAAGTTCTGGATTTTTTACGTCGCTTCCCCCCTTTTGGCGAGCTGCCCGAAGAGGTTCTGGGAAAAATAGCCAGCCAGGTTGAAGTCGGTTATTTCAAGGCCGGAACCCAGATTCTGGAGTTCAACCAGGAAATTGATGCCCTGTATGTTGTGCGTGCAGGTGCGGTGGAAGTTTTTCGACGCAATGGTGATCTTTACAACCGCCTGAGTGAAGGGGGTTTTTTTGGTGAGTTTGGGCTTTTGCGAAACAAAAAAGTGCGCTTTCCTGTCCGGGCACTGGAAGACACCCTGGTTTACTTTATCCCTGAACCTTTATTCACTGAAGTTTTTGAAAACAATGAGCTTTTTGCAGATGCCGTTGAGGTGGAGGATCGTACCCGTCTGCGTCAAGCCGTCTCCCGCCGGGAAGATGCCAATGAGCTCATGACTTCAAGAGTCATAAGGCTTATTTCCCGCGAGCCTGTGACTCTGCAAAAAACAGCCAGTGTCCGCGAAGCTGCCGTTAAAATGAATGAGGAACAGGTATCCTCCCTACTCATTACAGAACCCGCATCCACGGACATGGTGGGTATCATCACCGACAAGGATCTGCGCAACCGGGTCGTGGCGGCTGGCCTTGAGTATGACGTTGCCGTCGCCGACATCATGTCGGAAAACCTGGTCACCATTGATGCCCGGCAATTTGTGTTTGAAGCCATGCTGGAAATGCTGCGTCACAATCGCCATCACCTGCCCGTCATGCGCCATGGTAAAACCCTGGGTGTGATTGCCCTGGCTGATATCATTCGCTATGAATCCCAGAACAGCCTCTTTGTGGTCAGCAGTATTTTTCGCCAGCAAACAGTTGAGGAACTGGGCAACCTCGTCAAGGATGTCAAAGCCAGCTTTGTGCGCATGGTCAATGAGGATGCCAATTCACATATGATCGGGAGTGCCATGGCCGTAATTGGCCGCAGCTTCAAACAGCGGCTCCTGGAGCTGGGTGAAGCTGAACTCGGGCCACCTCCGGTTCCCTACTGTTTTCTTGCTCTTGGCTCCATGGCTCGCGATGAACAATCCATCGTCACCGATCAGGACAATGCCATGATCCTGGATAACCGCTTTGATCCAGCCCAGCATGATGATTATTTTTACCAGCTGGCCCAGTTCGTCAGCAACGGCTTGGCTGCCTGTGGTTACACCTACTGCACCGGTGACATCATGGCCACCAACAAGAAATGGCGGCAGCCCTTGAAAGTATGGGAAGGCTATTTCAGTAACTGGATAGAAAAACCCACCCCCGAAGCCTTGCTGAACAGCTCCATCTTCTTTGATCTGGATGGTGTCTGGGGCAAGGAAGAATGGGCTGATAAACTGAACGACCTGATTCTACGCAAAACCAAGCGAAATCCGCGTTTTTTAGCCTGCATGGCCCGCAATGCCTTGAACCGCACCCCCCCTCTGGGCTTTTTCAAGGATTTTGTCATGGAGAAGGATGGCAAGCAGAATAACTCCATCAATATGAAACGTCGTGGAACCGCACCTGTGGCTGATTTGATCCGCGTGCATGCACTTGCGGTCGGCTCCAAGGCACAAAACTCGTTTGAGCGGCTGCAGGACATTATCGCTGCCCAGATCCTTCCCAAGGGCAGGGGGCAGGATTTACGTGATGCCCTGGAATTGATTGCCAGTGTGCGCATTCGGCATCAGGCACTGGCCATCGAAGAAGGGCGGGAACCCAATAACAATGTAGCACCAGAAGACTTATCGGATTTTGAACGCAAAAATCTCAAGGATGCCTTCCAGATTCTGAGCAATGCCCAAAAATTTCTTCGTTTTCGTTATCCCCTTTAGGAGAAGGCTGCATGTTTTATCTGGATAAGGAAAAACTGGGCGGCACCCAAAAGAAGCCTGAGGAACCCCAGTTACAACAGGCCGAATTGAGTATACCCGACTGGCCCAAACGCTTTTCTGAGCTGGCCCGGCAGGCTAAAGACCCACACCTGAAAACCTTTTATCAAGCCGGTGTGGTGGATCCCGAGACCCCTCTTGCTCAAGTGCCCCTCCTGGCTGTGGATTTTGAAACCACCGGTTTCAACCCCCACAAAAACAGTATCGTCAGCATCGGTCTGGTACCCATGACTCTGGAAAGAATTCGTTGCCAGGAAGCCCAACACTGGATCGTCAAACCCTTGAGCGGTCTGAATCAGGCATCGGTTGTCGTACACGGCATTACCCACTCGGATGTTCAGCAGGCACCGGATCTGCGACGTATTCTGGATGCTTTACTGGAAGCCTTTGCCGGCCATGTGCTGGTTGTGCATCACCGGGGAATCGAACGGCCCTTCCTGGATGCTGCACTCAAGGCTCGTATCAAAGAAGGGATTGAGTTTCCGGTGATCGACACCATGGAGCTGGAAGCCCGGCTGCACAGGAAAAAACCTTTCAGTTGGTGGAAACGCCTATTGGGTAAAAGGCCGGTATCCATTCGCCTGGCTGACAGCCGTGCCCGTTATGGCCTGCCCTGGTATCGGCCTCATGATGCTTTGACCGATGCCCTGGCAACAGCGGAACTCCTGCAGGCTCAGGTGGCTTACCACTTTAGCCCGGAGACCCCCATCAGGGAGCTGTGGAAATAGCCGGGCTCAGGCGGCCTGATCCAGAAGCTCTGAAGACCAGGTGCGGCTGACCAGGTAGATGTCATTCAGACGCTTGGTCAGTTTGGGTGATTTTTCTGCCAGCTTACCCCGTTCAAAAGCTTCCACCAGACGCAGCAACTTGCCATATTCACCTTCACGGCGCAGCAATGCAGCCACCAGCTTTTTATCCAGCGGCAACTGCTCCAGAAGCACAGAGAGTTTTTCGCCCATCAGGACATCAATTTTCGACAACATACCAACCATGAAAGCACTGCGTGGATCCAGCCCCATGCCTTTGGACAAGCTCTGGCACATGGAGGCGCGAGTCAGAGTCAGAAGCATCATCAGACGACTGCAGGGGCCATTACTGGCCAGCATCAGGGTGGTCACAATACTGCGCATTTTTTCCATGCCCAGACGTTTGAGTGCCTGGGAAATGGAAGTAATCTCTTCACGCCCACGATTCATTGCAGAATTGGTATAGCGCAACAAAAGCACGCAAAGATGTGGATCCTGCACCAACAGCTCTTCCAGGTGATCATAATCCGGTTCATCTTTTTGCAGCTCGGATAGAATGCGCAGTTCTGCAGTACGGTTGCTGCCACGTTGTTTTTCGCTGGTTTCCTTAATGGCTTCCGGGCGGGAAAAGAAAAAACCCTGGAAGAAGTGAAAACCCAGCTCCTTGCAGCGATAAAAAGTCGGCAGATCTTCCACTCGCTCAGCCAGAAGTTTGACTTTATAGTCATCATAAACACTGAGATCCAGGCTTTCCGGGTCGGTGGTAATCAGGTCAATTTTAATGATGTCAGCCATTTCCAGAAGTGGACGGGTCGCCTCTGTCAGTTCAAAATGATCCAGTGCCAGGGCGTAACCCAGTTTCTTGACTTCTGTGAGCTCCTGGATCAGCTTGGTATCCACCCGGGTATCACTCTGGACTTCAATCACCAATTGATCCTGATGCTCGGGCAAGAGCTCCGGTCGGCACAGCCATTCACGAGGAGCGTTGAAAAACAGAGTACGGTTGGCAATCAGCCTGTCCAGTCCGATTTCATAAATCGCTGCATTCAAGGCGCGCGCCGTAGCCTGCATGGGGTCAGTAAAATGGGAGCTTTTTGACAAGTGGCTGGAGCGGTAAAGCAGCTCATCGGCTACATGCTGCATTTTCTGGTTGCAAATGGGCTGCAGGGCAATACAGTAATCCGAGGTGTTTTCACTGACCGTATCATTCATCTGCGTACCTATTTGTAATATTCATCACTTTTCCGGAATACTAGTCAAGTCGCATCAGAACAGCAATGAACAGGAAATTTATTTCCCCGTTAAGCTTGCAGGCGCAGATGGCTGCCCTGTGCATCACTCAGCACGTCTATACGCTGGCTCAGTTGCTCTTTCAGTTCACTGACATGCGAAATCACACCGATCATACGCCCGTCCGTTTGCAATTCCATCAGGGTGGCTATGGCCAGATCCAGAGTTTCAGTATCCAGACTGCCAAAGCCTTCATCAATGAACAAAGTGTCCAGGCGTATTCCACCAGCATAAGCCTGGACCACCTCGGATAAACCCAGTGCCAGAGACAAGGCTGCCATAAAAGATTCGCCACCGGAAAGAGTGGCCACATCACGACGTTTACCCGAATAGGCATCATGCACCTGCAAGTCCAGGCCGGATGCACCCCGTCCTCCGGTTTCCTGAGAGCGCACCAGGGAATAGCGGCCCCGGCTCATATGATCCAGCCGCCGCGAAGCCAGTGCCAACACATCATCCAGAAGCACACCCAGTACAAAACGCTGCAGGCTGACCTTACTACCGCTGGTGCCACTGGCCACTTCAGACAGGGTTCCATAAACTCGGTAGCGTTTTTCCAGGGCCTGGTTTTCCTCATGGGCCTTCGCCAGGCGTTTGCCTGTTTCGCTAAGCTGATTCCAGCGCTGATCCAGCTGCTGAAACGCCGTTTGCAAATCCTGGAGTTCCTGATCGGCTGCAATTTCCTGCTGCTGAAAGTGATCCAGATCCGGGCGTTCCTGGTCAGCCAGAGTTTCCTCAAGGTGATCCAGCCTGCCTTTCAACTGGTGTTTTTGTTCTTTCCAGTGACTGACCTGCTGGTTAAAAATCTCCACCTGCTGTTCATCAAGCAGGGCTGCCTGCCAGGAAAACGGATTGGCAAAACCTGAAGTTTGCAGGGCTTGCTGCCAGGCGCTTACTGCGGTTTGCAACTCTTCAGTGGTTTTGGCTTGCTGCTCTTGCAAGTCACCTTCCTGCTGAGCCAGAGCTGCCAGTTGGCGATCTTTTTGCTGATCTTCCTGCTGGGCTTTTTCACGAGCCTGCACCAGTATTTTCTGCTGCTGGTCAAGGTTATCCAGCGCCTGGTTTACAGCCTGAGGACTACGCCACTGTTCCGGCAACTCCCGCTCCAACTGTTCCAAAAAAGTCTTTTTCTGCAGCCAGTCATCATGAGTCTTTTGCCATTGCTGATGAGCTTTTTGCAACAGGTCATGCAGTTCATTCAGTTTCTGCTGATATTCTTGCTGGTCTTTTTTAAGTTGCTGTTGCTTGCTGGCCGCCGCCTGCAATTGTTGTTCTTGCTTTTGCAGTTGGCTGAATTCTGCCTGAAGTTCGGCCAGGGATTGCTGGGCGCGCTCCTGCAGAAGAGTTTGCAATTCCTGCTGGTGGCGTTGATTTTCCTGAAGCTGGAAATCCAGTCCCTGGCAGTGTGTAGTCCAGTCCTGCAGAAGCTTTGCAGCTTTTTCCGCCTCTTGCCGGGCAAGTTGCACCTGTTCCCTGCCAACCAGACCCTGATCGCTCTGGGGTTGGGCTGGATTGGGGTGTTCCTGGCTGCCGCAAACCGGACAGGGCTGACCGGGGAATAATTGCTGGGCCAGTTCTGCTGCCTGCCCCAGATGCCAGTGATATTCAGTTTCCTGGGCCTGGTGTTGCTGCTGCTGGTAAAAGCTCTCAGCCAGGGAAAACTGATCATCAGCATTCTTTTTCTGCTCAGTGAGCTGTTGCTCCTTCTGATACAGGTTTTCCAGTTGCTGACGGTTTTGCTGATGAACTTCCAGGCGCTGTAGCTGCAGCGGAACCGGGGCGAGCTGCTCCTGCTGCTGAGTGAGTTCAGCAAGCTCCTTCTCCAGCCTGGTCAGCTGATCTTTAGCCTGGTGCTCCTGATTTTTCAGGCTTTCCTGTGCCGCTGCGGCTTGCTGATCTACCTTCTGAGCATCCAATAACTCCTGCTGCTGGGAAGCCAGGCGACCCACTTTATCCTGATAACCCTGCAAACGGTGCCGCTCTTCCTGAAGAGCCGGCAGGCGTTCAGTTTCAGTGGCTTCGGCTGCTTGCCGGGCCTTTTGGGTGTGCTCTTTTTGGGTTTTGGCCTTATCCAGCTGCTGCTGACAAGCTTCTAGCTGACCCTGGAGCTGTTGTTCCTGCTTTTCCAGACGCTCCAACTCGTTTTTTTGCGGTTGAATTTGGCGCGCTTGAGCATTTTCAGCCAGCTGCTTTTCTTTATCCTGAATGACTTCCTGCTGCTGCAGGTGCTCCTGGTATTGGGCTTTCAACTGAGCCAGGCTTTGAAACTGGGTTTCCAGCTGTTGTGCCTGGTTGTGCTCTTTCGCAGCCTGCTGATGTTTTTTGCGGGCGACTTCTTTCTGGTTGAAAAGATTCTGATGCTCTGGTTTCAGCTCTTTGGCTTCCTGGGCCACTTCTTCTTCAGTGTTTAGGTTGCAGCTTTCCAGTATGCCCTGAATGCGCTGCTGGTGATCCTGCATTTCACGCTGAATACTGGTTGCTTTAGCTTTCAGCTTGTCTTCCAACTGTTTGTAAATTCGGGTCTGGAACAGCTGACTGAAAATAGCTTCCCTGTCCCGCGAGCTGGCCAGCAAAAGCTCACGAAATTTACCCTGAGGGAGAACCATGACTTGGCGAAACTGATCCACGGTCAAACCCAGCAACTCCTGGATCTGACTGGCCACTTCTCCTGCCTTGGTGCCCAACAGCTTTTCATTCCCCTCGCCAGCCAAGTGATAAAGCTCCACCCTGGAAGCCTGGGTTGTCCAGCCATCACCCTTCTGTTTGGGCCTATCCTGTTCCGGCAGCCGGTAAATGCGATAATTCTGCCGCCCCAAGGTAAAAGTCAACTCCACCCAGGTCAGATCCTTGGTTGCAGCGCGATCACAGCGCATCTGGGCACCACTGCGATCATTGCCTGTCGTCTGCCCGTAAAGAGCAAAGCACAGTGCATCCAGTAGGGTGCTTTTTCCTGCCCCGGTCGGGCCATTGATTAAAAACAGCGGACTTTCACCCAGCAGGGTAAAATCGACCTTTTCCTTTCCGGCAAAGGGACCAAAAGCTTGCAGTCTGAGTAAACGCGGTTTCATCCCTGGATTTCCTCTTTGCGAATTTCTTCCAGTGCTTCCTTGATGACTTTGAGCTGTTGTTCGGAAAGCTCATCGCCCTGCACCTGGCGGTAAAAATCACTGAACATTTCCAACTCACCGCGTTTGAGTTTTTCGCGCGCCAGCTGGACATTACTGCTTCCGGTCAATCCGGTTTTTTCCAGGTGAAGAACATTAGGGTAAACCCGACGCAGTTTGCTCATGGGCTCCAGCAAGGCTTCCCGGTCAGTCAGGCGCACCAATAGAAAATCTTCCTTTTGAGGGTCGGTTTCCCCCTGCTTGAGCAGACTTTGCAGGTCTCCTTCCAGAATACGCAGGTCTTTATGAGGCTCAAGCGGCAGGAATTCAAAACCCACCAGTCCCTTTTGATCCATCTCCACCAGAGTCAGGGATTTTTTCTGGTTGGCTTCGGAAAAGCTGTATTTCATCAGAGAGCCGCTGTAGCGGATAAATTCCTTGCCCTTGTACTGAGGTGAATGTAGGTGGCCCAGAGCCACATAGTCAAAATCCGCCAGAGGCTGCCAGTCCACCCGATCCGCTCCACCCATCGTCAGCGGACGTTCCGAATCCGATTCGCTGGCCCCATCCAGAAAGCAGTGGCTGAGTAAAACCTGGGGACGCCCTGGTGTAGCAGCCTGTTTGACTTGCTCCACCAAAAAGTTATGTGCGGAATTAAAGCAACTCACCTGCCCTTCTTCGAGTTGCTCTGCAAAAGTGGTTCTAACCTGAGCCGGGTCAGCATAAGGCAGACCAAAAAAATCCACCGTTACTCCATCGACTTCTAGAGTAACCGGCTGGGTAACGGCTTTGAGATCAGCCAGAATGTGCAAACCCGCTGCCTGCAACTGACGCGAACCAAAACCCAGACGCTCAGCGCTGTCATGATTGCCGGGAATCAAAATCACCGGAATTTTCAATTCCTGAATCACCCGGTGCAGAAACTCATCCAACACCTCCACTGCAGTGGCCGGAGGAACTGAACGGTCATAAATATCCCCGGCAATCACCAGCGCATCCGCCTTTTGATCCTGTAAGTGGCTGAATACCTGATTCAACAAGTGTTGCTGATCGTCCAACAAGGAGGCGTTATGAAACAGCCGACCTAAATGCCAATCAGAGGTGTGGATAAATTTCATATTACCTCCGTATGAATGCGCAAACTCTAAACCCAAGTCACGCTGTCAGCAAATGTTTACTGAAGTGGTTTGTCTTGCCCCTGATTAATCTCTGGTACATGCTATAAAAATAACGATCAGCATCCAATCAAGGAGCAAACATGCATATAGAGTTTATTGGCGCAGCCCAGGAAGTCACTGGTTCCTGCCATCTGGTTAAAGTGGGCCGCAGCCGCATCCTGCTGGACTGCGGTCTGGTTCAGGGTAATGGCAAGGCGAAGGATGGCGAAGCAAACGCCGCTGACTTCCCTTTTGATCCCGCCAGTATCGATGCGGTGGTTCTCAGCCATTCCCATCTCGATCATTGCGGGCGCATCCCCTTGCTGGTCAAACAGGGTTTCAAGGGTAAGATTTATACCCAGCGCGCCTGCCAGGAAATGTGCCGGGTCATGTACATGGATGCTGCCCACATTCAGGAAAGAGATGCTTTCACCCAGAACCGTAAACGCGAGCGCAAGCATTTGCCTCCTATTGAGCCGCTATTCACGGTAGAAGATGCTGAAAAGGCTTTGAAGCATTTTCGCGGTATGGATTACGAGAACCCTCTTCAGGTCGCTGAAGGCATCACCGCCACTCTGTTTGATGCCGGGCATATTCTGGGTTCTTCCATCGTGCAACTGGATGTTGATGATAACGAGGGACACCAGCGTCGTATTCTGTTTACCGGCGATCTGGGGCATGCCGGTGCCCCCATTCTGCGCAACCCTACCTTTCTGAAGCATGCCGATGTGGTATTGATGGAAAGCACCTATGGTGGTCGTTGCCATCGTAGTTGGGAAGACAGCTTTCAGGAAATGGCCGAAGTACTCAAAGAGGCTCGAGAGGGCGGTGGTAACCTGTTGATCCCCGCTTTTGCTGTAGGCCGAACCCAGGAGCTGCTGTATTTATTTGCCAAGCACTATAAAGCGTGGGAAATGCATCACTGGCAAATCTTTCTGGACAGCCCCATGGCCATTGAGGCAACGGAAGTCTACGCCCATCATAGCGATCTTTATGATGCAGAAACGCGCAAGCTCTGGGCCAAACATCAGTACAAGAACCTGCTGCCCAATTTGACCATCACCCGTACACCGGAAGAGTCCATGGAAATCAATCAACACAAGCAGGGAGCCATCATCATTGCTGGCAGCGGCATGTGTGAGGGCGGGCGTATTCGCCACCATCTGAAGAATCACGTCTGGCGCCCAGGCAACCACCTGATTTTTGTCGGTTTTCAGGCTCGCAATACTCTGGGGCGGCGCCTGGTTGAAGGAGCCCAAACCATCAAGCTCTGGGGTGAGGAAATTGAGGTTGCAGCCAAGATACACACCATCAACGGTTTTTCAGCCCATGCCGATCAAAAAGGCCTGATTGACTGGTATCGGCAAATAGAAAACTCACCGCCCTTGCTTTTGGTTCATGGTGAAGAAGAAGCCCAGCAGGCCTTGATTGCTGCTATCCAACCCTGGACTCAGGCGCGCGCACCTGAACCCGGTGACCGTCTGGATCTGGTAACGCCTTCTGCGCCTCTGCAGAAAGCACAACAGCCAGAAAACTGAATACAAAGCAACTCTGAAACAACCACAGGGAAGTGGATGCAAAGACAAAAGGAGAAATGCAGAGAAAAGACTGGAGGAAACTGAAATACTGTCACTTCGATGGTGCCCAGGAGAAGACTCGAACTTCCACGACCTTGCGGTCACTGATACCTGAAACCAGCGCGTCTACCAATTCCGCCACCTGGGCAAAGAAGTGATACAGTGCTTCAAGAGTTGAGTAATGGTGCCCAGGAGAAGACTCGAACTTCCACGGCCTTGCGGCCACTGATACCTGAAACCAGCGCGTCTACCAATTCCGCCACCTGGGCAACTCAACGGCTGCGTATTCTACAAGTTAATTTATTCTGTGCAAGCCCTTTTTCATCTTTTTATGGGCAACAGCGTGTTAGACTGCAATTATGCCGTATTTTTTGCTTTATATTGAAAAGGACAAACAACCATGACAACAACCTGGCCACTGGATCAAGACCCCCAGGCTTCACGCGAAGCGGGCAACTATGATCATCCTGTTCCCAGCCGCGAATACATTCTGCAGTGCCTGGAAGAAGCCGGGCGTCCGATGACCCATGAACAACTCTGCCAGGCCTATGGCATGAGTGACGAGAATTCCATTGAAGCCCTGCGTCGCCGCCTGATTGCCATGGCCCGCGACAACCAGCTTTTCTCCAATCGCCGGGGAGCCTATGCCCTGATCAGCAAACTGGATCTGATCAAGGGGCGTGTTCAGGCCCACCGGGATGGCTTTGGCTTCCTGGTTCCCGAAGGTGGCGGTGGCGACCTCTTCCTGCACAACAAACAGATCCGCAAAGTGTGGGACGGTGATCTGGTCCTGGCTCGTGAAATCAGCAAGGATGGTCGTGGCCGCCGTGAAGGGGTCATTGTAGAGGTTCTGGAAAGAGGCGTGACCCAGTTGGTGGGACGCCTGAAATTTCAGTCCAGCGGCTTTGCTCTGGTGATTCCCGAAAACCCTTCCCTGCATCATGAGGTCCTGGTTCCCCCCGACCAGTTGATGGGTGCCAAAGAAGGCGAAATGGTGCAGGTGGAAATTCTGGAACATCCGGCGCCCCGCAAAAAAGTTGCGGGCAAGATCGTGGAAATCCTGGGTGATTTCATGTCAGCCGGAATGGAAATCGAAGTGGCTTTGCGCAGCTATGATCTACCCTTTGAGTGGCCCGATGAAGTGACCCGTCAGGCTGAAGGCCTGAGCGACCAGGTCGCTGAAGAAGACAAGCAGAATCGCGTGGATTTGCGCAAACTCCCACTGGTGACCATTGACGGCGAAGATGCCAAGGATTTTGATGATGCCGTCTACTGTGAAAAAAGCACGACCGGTGGCTGGAAGCTCTGGGTGGCCATTGCCGATGTTTCCCACTATGTGCGCGTGAACTCTTCACTGGACAATGAAGCCCGCAAACGTGCCACCTCGGTTTATTTTCCGGGCCGGGTGATTCCCATGTTGCCCGAAGCCTTGTCCAATGGCCTTTGTTCCCTGAACCCCCAGGTGGATCGCCTGTGCATGGTGTGCGAGATGAACATCAGCAAACAGGGCAAGCTGACCCGCTATAAATTTTATGAAGGCGTCATGCGTTCCCAGGCTCGCCTGACCTATACCCAGGTGGGTGCTCTTCTGGAAGAGCCGGAATCGGAAACAGCCCAATACCTGTATGAGCAGCACTCCAAAATCCTGCCCGGGCTTTATGAGCTTCACCAGCTTTACCATGCTCTGCGAGCCGAAAGGGATCAGCGCGGTGCTATTGATTTCGAAACCCGCGAAACCCGTATCGTGTTTGGCGATGACAGTAAAATTGAAAAAATCATTCCTGTGGTTCGCAACGATGCCCACAAGATCATTGAAGAATGCATGCTGGTCGCCAACGTTGCCACAGCACGCTTTCTGGAAAAGCATGAACTGGCTGGCCTCTACCGGGTACACGAAGGCCCCAAAGCCGAACGTTTGGAGACGCTGCGTGCATTTCTGGGTGAACTGGGCATTCATCTCGGCGGTGGTGACAAGCCCACGCCCCAGGATTACCAGGAAGTATTCAATACCATTCGTGAGCGAGCCGATGCCGACATCATTCAAACCATGATGCTGCGCTCCATGCGCCAGGCGGTCTACACCCCCGTCAACGAAGGGCACTTTGGCCTGGCGTACCCAGCCTATGCCCACTTCACTTCGCCCATCCGTCGTTACCCTGACCTGCTGGTTCACCGTGCTATTCGCGGATTACTCAGAAGCGGCAAACCCACAAATAATGTTGAACGCTTGGAAACCACACCCACAGAAAAACTGGAAAAATGGTTGCCCTACACACCCCAGCAAATGCTGGAGCTGGGCGAACACTGCTCCATGGCCGAGCGCCGTGCCGATGAAGCGGTCCGCGATGTCACTGACTGGCTGAAATGTGAGTTCCTTTCCGACCATGTCGGTGAGGTCTTTATGGGTCGGGTGGCTTCCGTCGTCGGCTTTGGGCTTTTTGTCGAACTGAATGATTTCTTCGTGGAAGGCCTGGTGCACATCAGCTCCCTGCCGGGTGACTATTATCGTTTCGAGCCGGAAAAACAGCGCCTGAGAGGCGAACGCAGTGGTCGCAGCTGGCGCCTGGGCGACCAAGTGGAAGTGATCGTTTCCCGCGTTGATCTGGATGATCGCAAAATCGACTTTGACTTGACCGAAACCGTTGCCACCCCTGCCAGACCACCCCGCAAACGTAGGGCTTCATCACAGCGCAAACCGGCAACAAGCTCCAAGACTTCGGCAAAACCCAAAGCGACAGCAACACCCCAGCCCTTGCCTGAAGCTGAAGATGCCATTCCCGAAACACCGGAAATTGAAGTCGGCCTGGAACCGCAAGTGACCGGTGAAATCAAAAAATCCAAGAAAAAGAAAGCCAAAAAGAAAAAAGACAAGGCTGTGGATGATGATAAAAGCAAGAAAGGGGGTAAAAAACGCAAAAAGCGCCCCGGCAAAAAAGAACGTGACAAGAAAAAACAAAAGGCTAAGCAAGACTAATCATGGCAAAACCAACACCAGGGCGTAAGCCCCGTAAAAAAGCCGCTCCAGATAATGACCAGGTGGCGGTCTTTGGCCACCATGCAGTCAGCAGCCTGCTGAAACATCGCTCTGGCCAGGTATTCAGCCTGTGGGTGCAGGAGGGTCGTAGCGATGCTCCCATCCAGGCTTTGCTCGATATGGCCGGTCAACTGGGCTTAGCGGTGGAAAGCAAAACACGTGACGAGCTGGATCAACAGACCGCCGGGGTGCACCAGGGCATTCTTGCCTGGGCTCAACCACGCCAGGCCGGTAGTGAAAGCGATCTGGAAAACCTGCTGGCCGCTACGCAAAAATCTCCCCTTTTACTGATTCTGGACGGTGTCACTGATCCGCACAACCTGGGCGCCTGCCTGCGCTCAGCGGAAGCGGCCGGAGTGGATGCAGTGATTGTCCCCAGAGACAAATCTGCAGGCCTCAATGCCACAGTGCGCAAGGTGGCTTGTGGGGCAGCAGAAACCCTGCCTCTGATCCAGGTCACCAACCTGGCACGCACCCTGCGCAGTCTGGCCGATTATGGCATCTGGATCATCGGCACCAGCGGCGACAGTGAGACCCTCATCTACCAGGCGGATCTAACCCGCCCGGTGGCTCTGGTCATGGGTGCTGAAGGCAAGGGAATGCGTCGTCTCACCCGTGAGCACTGCGATCAGCTGGTGTGTCTGCCCATGGCTGGCGAGGTATCCAGCCTCAATGTTTCCGTGGCCAGTGGCGTCAGTCTTTACGAAGCAGTGCGCCAACGCTTGCCACAAGTAGCCTCGGCAGAGTAAAATGCCGCGCTTGTCTGGGGATTATTGGAAATTGACCCAGTCAGTGCAGATCATGCATCTGTGAGCAACAGCAGTTTCCTCCTTGCTTTTTGCTTCCGGCTGTACGCAGCAGCTGCAAAAGGCTATTAACCCGTAAGGAGCATTCCATGCGTCATTATGAAATCATTTTTATGGTTCACCCCGATCAAAGCGATCAAGTCCCCGCGATGATCGAGCGTTACACCAACCTGGTCACTGAAAGCCAAGGTCAGGTTCACCGTCTGGAAGACTGGGGCCGTCGTCACCTGGCTTACCCCATCAACAAGATTACCAAGGCACACTATGTTCTGATGAACCTGGAGTGTCAGGAATCCGTGATTGCCGAGCTGGAAGAAATCTTCCGTTACAACGACGCTGTTATTCGCAACCTGATTGTTCGTATGAACGAAGCGGTTACTGAGCCTTCACCCATGAAAGCCAGTGAATCTCGTGAAGATCGTCGCCGTGATGACCGTGACAATCGTCAAGAGCAGTCTTCTGATTCAGAAGAAGAATCCGAAGAAACTGCTGAATAAACCCGAATATCAGGAGAAGCAAAATGGCTCGTTTTTTCCGTCGTCGCAAGTTTTGTCGTTTCACAGCTGAAGGCATCAAACAGATCGACTATAAAGATCTGGAACTGCTGAAAGGCTATGTGACCGAAACCGGTAAAATTGTACCCAGCCGCATTACCGGCACCAAGGCCAAGTACCAGCGTCAGCTGTCTACTGCCATCAAGCGTGCCCGCTACCTGGCTTTGCTGCCTTTCTCAGACAGCCACGAGTAAGTGTCTTTTATTTGGGGTTTCGGCCCCAGACCTGAGTAAGCTATGCGTTTTTTAGCCGAGTTCGTCATGAAAAGCCGCAGCAGGGCCATAGGCTCTGCTGTCGCCGCCGCCTTTATCCCCGTTCTTTCGTTGCTGAGTGGTGCCATCCTGGCACTGGTCTGGCTGCGAATGGGGCGTCGTGAAGGTCTACTGGTGCTCTTCTGGGTCAGTTTGCCGGGGGTGTACTACCTCTTTGCGCAAAACAGCCCGGATGTATTGCTCAGCTTGCTGGCAACGGCCTTGCTAGCCGAGCTTTTACGCCGGACACAAAGCTGGCCTCAGCTTTTGCTCAGCGGTGTGGCTCTGGCGGGTATGGTGGCTATCGGCTTCCAATGGCTGCCTAATGAGATTCAGGACGAATTTATTCGCCTTTTGATCAATGAAGGTGGCCTGGTTAATTATGCCGAACTCAGTAGTGCTGACCAGGAAAGACTGAGTGTCATGATGGGCTTGCTTTTGAACGGCGTCATTACTGCTGTGCAATTGCTGCTTATTTATGTCAGCCTTTTTCTGGCGCGCTGGTGGCAAGCCACCCTGTACAATCCCGGAGGTTTTCAGGAAGAGTTTCATAACCTGAGAATGCCGCTCTGGTACAGTGGTGCCTTGCTGGCAGCTTTGCTTATGGTTTCTTTCGGGGTTCAGGTGCTGCTGCCCCTGTTGCCCGTTCTGGTGGTTCCGTTGCTGATTTCCGGGTTATCCCTGATGCACGGCATCGTTGCCATCAAGCAGTACAACAGCTTCTGGCTGGGCATGTTGTACGTGCTGCTGTTGTTTGCCCTGCCTTATTTGAGTGTTCTACTGGTGCTGATCGCCATGGCGGACAGTCTGATGAACTTTCGTCACCGACTGGCGCCTCCGCCTCCCCCAAACGATGGGGACGGAGAGGCCTAACGTCTTGAGGATATAAACATGCAAGTTATTCTGTTGGAAAAAATTGGTAAGCTGGGCGCCCTGGGCGACGAAGTTACGGTAAAAAACGGTTATGGCCGTAACTTTCTGATGCCACAAGGCAAAGCGGTTCCTGCGACCAAAGAAAACCGTGAAATGTTTGAACAGCGCCGTGCAGAGCTGGAAAAAGCTTCTGCTGACCGTCTGGCTGCTGCTGAAGCTCGTAAAACTCAGCTGGAAGGTCTAGAAAGAGTGACCATTGCCTCCAAAGCTGGGGAAGAAGGCAAGCTGTTCGGTTCCATCGGCCCACGTGATCTGGCTGAAGCTGCCGTTGCCGCTGGCATTGATCTGAACAAAAGCGAAATTCGCCTGCCTGAAGGTCCTTTGCGCCTGACTGGTGAGTATGAAATTCTGGTGCACCTGCATCCGGAAGTTGAAAGCCTGCTGCGCGTTACTGTTGTTGCTGAATAATTCTTTTTAGCAGTCCCAGTGAAAGGCACAGGCCAAGCCCTGTGCCTTTTTTAATGGCTGAAGCTGGAGGTTAGGCAATGCAAACCCATCAGTCCTCTGCTGATCAGGAAACTGACCAGATCAAGATAGCCCCCCATTCCAAAGAAGCTGAACAATCGGTTTTGGGTGGCTTGTTGCTGGACAATGCGTCCATGGACGCTGTTGCCGAACTTTTGGTGGAAACCGATTTTTACGTCAAGGCCCATCAGCTTATTTTCCGGGTCATGCGTGAGCTGAATGAAAAGCTCTCCCCTTTTGACCCCCTGATCCTCACCAACAGCCTGAAAGAGCTTGGGCTGCTGGAAGCCATCGGCGGTTCTGCCTATCTTTATGAGCTGGGCCGCAATACCCCCAGCGCCAGCAATATTCGTGCCTATGCCGAAATCGTTCGCGACCGTTCGGTACGACGCCGCCTGATAGAAGCAGCCAACCGGATTGCTGAAGCCGCTTTTCACCCTCAGGGTCGCGGCACCGATGAACTACTCAATGAAGCTGAGCAGCAGGTGTTCAAAATTGCCGAGGAGAGACCCAAGTTTGGTGGCCCTCAACATATCACCGACATCGCCGGGGATGTCGTCGACATGTTGGAAAACATGGACGTCAATTCTTCGGGCATTACCGGACTGACCACAGGCTTCAGTGATCTGGATGAGATGACGTCCGGCCTTCAGCCTGCCGACCTGGTCATCGTTGCCGGTCGTCCTTCCATGGGTAAAACCACCTTTGCCATGAATCTGGTGGAAAATGTTGCTGTCCATACCGGCAAACCGGTGCTGGTCTTCTCCATGGAAATGCCCTCCTCCCAGTTGATGATGCGTATTGTCTCCTCACTGGGCCGAGTCGAACAGAACAGGCTGCGTAGTGGTAATTTGGAAGATGAAGACTGGGATCGCATTACTTCAACCGTTCGGCTGATCAAAGACACCAAGCTGTATATTGATGATACTCCCGGCCTATCTCCCAATGACATGCGTACTCGTACGCGCCGACTGGCCAGAGAGCAGGACAGCAACCCGGCTCTGATCATGGTGGATTATCTGCAATTGATGCGGGTTCCAGGCAATAATGAAAACCGCACCAATGAAATTTCCGAGATTTCCCGCTCCCTGAAAGCCCTGGCCAAAGAATTCAGTTGTCCGGTTGTGGCGCTTTCCCAGCTTAACCGTGGCCTGGAGCAGCGCACCAACAAACGCCCTATCATGTCGGACCTACGTGAATCCGGTGCGATTGAGCAGGATGCTGATGTCATCGCGTTTGTTTATCGTGATGAGGTTTACAACCCGGATAACCCGGAGAACAAGGGGTTGGCTGAGATTATTATCGGCAAGCAGCGTAATGGCCCCGTGGGCAGTGTTCACCTTCTCTTTACCGGCCAGTTTACCCGCTTTGAGAATCTGGCTCCGGAAAGCTTGGCGCAGTATAGAGACGCGGGGATGATCTATAGCGATTAAGGAAGGCTTTCCAGGAAAGCTCTTAATTCACGTGATGAGCGCAGGTCAGGCAAGGCGAAATTGAACGAAAAAACGGAGTTTACAAACGAGCAAATGAGTATTTTGAGATCAATTTCAACGCAGCATCACCCAGCGCAATAGTGAATCAGAGTTTTCTAGCAGATCAGGCAGCGCCTGCGCCGCCGATCAAAATCCAGTTCAATGTAGGCGAAAGCCTCAACTTCACTGAAAACACCCAGCCACTCATGGCGCAAGTCCGCAGCATAGATCACTTCCACCTGCTGCTCATCAATTGGCTTGATGCCATAACCACTCCAGTGGGTACCAAACTGGCCTTCAAACCGGGGTGCTGGCTGAGACTCGGGTGCTGCCATCCAGCTCTTGAGTCGGTCGGGATCGAGTTCCAGGGCCACAGTGGTACGCGGCTCTTCCAGGAATCGTGCCAACTGTGCAGCCAGGCTTCCAGTTTCAGCAAAAGCCCCAAGATGAAGAGCACGATCCATCTGCTGCTCAAGTTGCAACAGGGCATAAAGATAATAGCAGCCAGCCCGGGGCTCAAAATATTGCCAAAAATGCCAGGAGCTACCCTGAACTTCCCTTTCCACCAGCTCGCCCGAAGTCCTGCTTATATCAGCCATAACGACCACCTCAGATTAAATTAGAATAATCTAATTATATCAGAAATTCTGTTAAACCTGACGTTTGCGCTCGGCCACCCAACCGATGAACAGAAAAAGCCCCACTACAATCGGAGCCAACCAACGAACAGGAAGCAGTGACAGCCAGTTGGACAGAACCGGTGTAAAAAGTACTGTCAGGGCGCCATAACCAAAAGCACACATCAATACAAAACCCAGAATGCGCACAATTCGTGGATAAGGTCTTAACTGACGCTTGACCAGACTGTTGAGGTTATCACCATAAATCACCAGCAAAGTGGCAACCAGTGCCAGGGCAATACTGTTGAGGTGTGAATGCGCCCAGTAACCCGAGCGCAACAGAATTTCATTAAGAAGATCCATAAAAGTTCCAGGCAATTAAAGAAAGAGGTAAATGATAAGCTGCCCATCTCTAAGTGCAACTTACTTGAGCATAATTTTGTTACCCAAGGGTATTGGAGGTAACAGCCAGTCAGGTTAGAGTAGCAAGGTTGAATTTTTCATTAAATTATCAGTCAAGGCGCCTGCAGAGATGACTCAAGCTACCCAGAATTCAGAAAAAACGCCCAGTTCTCTTATGCTTCCTGATGCGGAAGGTTTTTTTGGTCCCTACGGCGGTCAGGCCATCCCCCCTCACTTGAAAGTCATCATGGATGATATTGCCCAGGCCTACCTGAAAATTCGTGAAACAGAGGCCTATCAGAAGGAGTTGATGGAACTCTACCAGCATTATGTCGGCCGCCCCAGCCCTATCTACTTTGCCAAACGCCTGACCGAAGCCTGCGGCGGCGCAAAAATCTATTTGAAGCGTGAAGACCTGAATCATACCGGTGCCCACAAGATCAATCACGCTCTGGGAGAAGCCTTGCTGGCCAAGCATATGGGGAAAACCAAGGTATTGGCTGAGACCGGAGCCGGACAACATGGTGTGGCCATGGCCACCGCCTGTGCTCTGGTGGGCTTGCCTTGTGAAATTCATATGGGAGCGGTGGATATAGCCAAAGAGCACCCTAATGTAACCAAAATGAAAATTCTGGGTGCCAAACTAATCAGTGTGGAAACCGGTACCCGAACTCTCAAAGATGCTGTGGACAGTGCCTTTGAAGAGTACATGAAAGACCCTGATCATTTTTTCTATGCCATCGGCTCTGTGGTCGGCCCTCACCCGTTTCCAATGATGGTACGGGATTTCCAGTCCATTATTGGCCGTGAAGCCCGCCAACAATTCCCGGAAATGACCGGGCAGCTGCCTGATTATGTCGTGGCCTGCGTCGGTGGCGGTTCCAATGCCATGGGGATTTTCTCGGGCTTCCTGGATGATAAAGAGGTCAAGCTGGTGGGCGTCGAGCCCTGCGGAAAAGGCTTGGGCAAGGGTGAGCATGCAGCGACCCTCACCTATGGCACCCCCGGCACCATGCATGGTTTTCATTCCTACATGCTGCAAGACACCGAAGGCCAGCCCGAACCGGTGTACTCCATCGCCTCGGGGCTGGATTACCCCTCAGTGGGTCCCCACCACAGTTACCTGAAGGATCTGGGGCGTGCTGAGTATCATGCCATAGATGATACCGCCTGCCTGGATGCGTTTATGAAGCTTTCCAGACTGGAAGGCATTATTCCTGCCCTGGAATCCGCTCACGCTCTGGCCTGGGTCATGCAGGAAGCCAAGAACCTGGGAGCTGAAACCCACGTCTTGATTAACATGTCAGGCCGGGGTGACAAGGACGTTGATTTTGTGGCTGAAAAACTAAGCCTCTGACCGGATCGGTCTGTCAAGTATCCGACCTGCTGTCTTGCATCAAGGTAACGGCTACTTTTAACTGGCAAGATGTTATTTCGATGCATATTGCCTGAGACCTGGCAGCTGACGTCAAGATGGCGGAGAAAATCAATGAATAAGTGGCTTGCAAACACTTCAATCCAGACCAAAGTCAATGCGGCTCTCCTGGTGGTTCTTTTACTGGTGATGGTTGCCTCCATGCTCTTCACGATTCGCAGTGAAAGAGCCATGGTGGAAGAGACCATGCAACAGAATGTTCAGGATATGGCAGACAGCTATCTGGATACCCTGAACATCATGATGCTGACCGGCACCCTGGCCCAGTTCCGTGAAGTTCATCGTGAAAAGGTACTCAGTCAGCCAGGCATAACGGAAGCCAGAGTGCTGAGAGCCGACCCGGTCCGTAACCTTTTCGGCCCTGGTGCAGATGTTGACCAGCCCGTGGATGAACTGGATCAGCGGGCACTGGAAGGTGAAGCCATACAGGAAATCCGCTCCACGCCTGAAGGCCGCATCATGACCGTGCTGCGCCCGGTTTATAACCAAACCGACTACCGCGGCACCAATTGTATGAACTGCCATATCGGCGAAGAAGGTGAGCAATTGGGCGCCATCCGTCTCAGCTATTCCCTGGCTGAGCTGGACCGCCGCATCAACTTCAATTTGCTGCAACTGGGCGGCATTCAAATTCTCTTGTTTATTGTCGGCCTGCTACTCATTTCCTGGGTGGTTTACCGCTTGATCCTGCGGCCACTGCGCCGCCTGCGCCGCGCCATGCAAAAGGTTGAGGACGACTCCGATCTAACGGTTCGGGTCAGGGATATCGTCAGTAAAGATGAAATTGGCACCCTGGCATCCACCTTCAACAACATGTTGGAGCGCTTTTCTGCCAGTCTGCGTCAGGTAGCCTCCACCACCCGCACCCTGAAAACTTCTGCCCATACCATTTCCTCCGTTGCGGATGAAACTGTCACGGCAGTCAACACCCAGCATGAAGAAACCGAGCAGATGGCCAGCTCCATGGAACAGATGCAAGCCAGCGCCCATGAGGCCCGCGAGCATGCTATCCGAACCTCCCAGGCCTCCATGGAAGCAGACCAGGAAGCCAACTCCAGCCGCACAGTGACGGAGACCTCCATTGCCGGTATTCATCAGCTCACCGAGCACCTTAACAAAGCCTCAGAAGTCATTCAGGCACTGGACCATTACAGTGATGATGTCGGTAAAGTTCTGGAAATCATTACGGGTATCGCAGAACAGACCAACCTGCTGGCCTTGAATGCTGCCATAGAAGCAGCCCGAGCCGGTGAAAGTGGCCGGGGGTTTGCTGTAGTCGCTGATGAAGTGCGCTCACTGGCGAACCGCACCCATGAGGCAACCCAAGAGGTTCATCGCACCATTGATCGCCTTCAGGAAGAAGCCAAGGATGCCGTGGCCATGATGGAAACTGCCCGCAAGGGCGCTCAAAAGAGCGTGGCCGATGTTGAACATGTTGGAGAGTCCCTGAGCAATATTGCTGATGCGGTGAACAATATCAGCAACCTCAATGAACAAATGGCCAACGCTGCTGAAGAACAGCAGGAAGTGGCAGCCCGAGTCAATAACCAGGTCAGCCACATTGGCACCATTGCCCAGCAGACCTCGACCGATGCCCGCAAGTCATCCCAGGTGAGCGATGACCTGGTGAAATTGGCTGACCACCTGGAGAACCTGGTGGAAGGCTTCAAGCTGGATTAGCAACAACCCTGTTGCTACTGGTTCACAGGTTTTACAAAAAGTTCCTGAAAACTGGCGATGCCTGAATGGCATCGCTGTAATTTTCATTCAAACCAATTTAGACTAGCAGGTCAATTTGTGGCCTTTAACCAGGGTAAGTGACTAATGCTTGAGAAAGATGTTGTTCTGGTCGTTGATGACTCTGCAACAGCTCGTACTGCCATAATCAACGTCTTGCGTGATCGCCTTTATTGCAAGGAAGTGATTGAAGCCTGTAACGGCAAGGAAGCACTCAGGATGCTGAAGCAGCACCCTGAAATCGATTGGATTTTCTGTGACTGGGAAATGCCGGAGATGGCCGGGGATGAAGTGTTGGCTGCCGTTCGCGAAGACCCCCAGACTGCTCACCTGCCCTTTATCATGATCACGTCCAAGGGTGATCGCGACTCTCTGGTTACCGCTGTGCAGCTGGGCGTGACCTCTTTTGTGGTCAAGCCCTTCACAGCCAAAAAGCTGGTGGAGAAGGTTTTTCTGGCGCGCGGACGCATGGAAAGACGCAATGCAGAACGCATCAAGGCATCCAAGGGGCAAACAGCCAGCCTGAAGTTTGGCACCCAAGAAGCGGTTTCAGGAGACATGATCGATATTTCCTTGTCCGGTATGTTGATCATGTGTGAGCATGAACCCATTCGTGGAGTCACGGTTTTTGACAAGGTTCAGGTCAAGGTCAATATGCCACACTCGGGGGAAGATATCCTTCTGCCCTGCCAGGTTATTCGCCTGGAGGCTGACCCTATGCATCCTTCCAGGGTTGAACAGATCCGGGTGGCCACCCGTTTTTTGCCTATGCAGGGTGACATCCGTAATCTGCTGGTCGATTATATTGAGGCCACTCGTCGCATTTCCAGCAAAGAAGAAAGCTGAGCCCGAACAGCTCAGCTTAAACCCAAGGGCAGCTTTTATTAATCAACAAAAGCCCTTTCGATGACATAGTCACCCGGTTCGCCCATGCGCGGTGAGATTCTGAAGCCGCGATCATCCAACATCTGGCTAAGATCCTTCAGCATATTGGGACTGCCGCAAATCATCGCACGGTCTGTTTCAGGGTTCAGTTCCGGTAAATCCAGGTCACGGGCCAGCTGCCCACTGGCGGCCAGGTCGGTAATACGGCCCTGGTGCTTAAACTCTTCACGTGTCACACAAGGGTAATAGATGAACTTTTTCTGAATTTCTTCATTCAGGTACTCGTGTTCAGGCAACTCCTGGGTCAGAAACTGCTCATAGGCCAAGTCTTTCTTCCAGCGCACGCCATGCAAAAGAATGACTTTCTCAAAGCGTTCATAAGTTTCCGGGTCTTGAATCACGCTCAGAAAAGGAGCCATACCCGTACCGGTGCTGAACAGGTAGAGATTGCGCCCCGGAAGAAGATCATCCAGAACCAGTGTGCCAGTGGGCTTTTTGCTGATCATGATCTGATCACCTTGTTGCAGGTGTTGCAGACGTGATGTCAGGGGGCCATCCGGCACCTTGATGCTGAAGAACTCCAGTTGTTCCTCATAATTGGGACTGGCGATACTGTAGGCGCGCATCAAGGGTTTGCCTTCAACTTCCAGACCAATCATTACAAATTGACCGTTTTTGAAACGCAATCCATCACTGCGGGTGGTGGTAAAACTGAACAGGCTTTCTGTCCAGTGATGAACTCCAGTGATTTCTTCGGCGTAAAACTTGCTCATTGAGTGACCTCTCAACTCTTTGGCCTAGTAATTTAATCGGGTATTCTAGGGGTTTTGTGCGCTCAGGTTAAATCTTTTGTTTTTATACCCTTATTCTATAAAAAGTTATCTTGATAGAATCAAAAGCTAGATTGGCTTATCGGCCAACAAAATGGCCCGCAAGGGTGCCGGATAACCTTCACGAGTCAATTCAGGGTTTTCGGGGTCAAGAAAGTCACTCAAGGATTGAAAAGTCATCCACTCGGTCGCCCTTTGCTCTTCACTGCTTGTCCGGTTCAAGTCCACACAGCGGATATTGTCAAAGCCGGCTCGCCTCAGCCACAGACTCAGGGCTTTCACTGAGGGCAGGAACCAAACATTACGCATGGCGGCATAACGGTTCTCAGGCACCAGAGCCGTGGACTCATCGCCTTCCACCACAAGAGTTTCCAGCACCAGCTCGCCACCCGGACGTAAAGCGGACTTGAGCTCCAGCAGGTGATCCAGTGGTGAACGCCGATGATAGAGAACCCCCATGGACAGCACGGTATCAAAAGCTTCCAGCTTATCCGGAAGGGCTTCAATACCCAGAGGAAGATGATAAACCTGGGGCAAGCCTTCTTTGCCCAGCAGTTTTTTCACAGCAGCAAACTGGGCAAAAAAACGCGGGGAAGGATCGATACACAAGGTAAACTCGGCACCTTCTCCGGCCAGACGCCAGGCATGGTAGCCACTGCCCCCGCCGATATCCAGTACCTTGCGGCCTCGCAACTCAGCCAGATGTGTAGAGAGGCGCTCCCATTTGAAATCCGAGCGCCATTCGGTATCTATGTAGGTGCCATGAAGATCATAAGGTCCCTTGCGCCAGGGCATCAGGTTGCGCAACAAGCCGGTAACCTGCTTCTGTTGGCTGCTCGTCAAGGGCTGGCCATCTGCTTGCAGGCCTTTTTCCGCAGTAATCGCAGAAGCCTTCAGGTTGATTTCTGCACTTTGGATTTCGGGCAGTTGTTGGATTCTCTGCCACCAGCCGTGAAATTCCGGGTGACGGCGGGTGTCCAGCGCTTCATCCAGTTGCTCCGGCAATCTGGCCAACCAGGTCTGAAGCTGCGGGTGCTCGCGCCCATAATGGGCAAATTTTTGATAAATATCCGAGAAATCAGGCGCTTTCATTTTCGCCTCCTGGTCCGCCACCTTTAATAGCCAGAAAAGAAGCAAAATTCAGGTACTGAAACCACTGGGAAGAAAAGCTGAAACCGGCATCTTTCAAACGCTGGAGATGTTGCTCTGCAGTATCTGTACGCAGCACATCTTCCAGAGCTGTACGCTTTTGGCTGATCTCCATATCGGAATAACCATTGGCGCGTTTAAAGTCATGATGCAGCTCATAAAGCAACTGGGATAAACGCGGATCGGTAAAATGTATTTTTTCACTGAGCAGAAGTGCACCGCCAGGCCGCAAGGCTGCAAAGAGCCGATCCAGCAATGACTGGCGATCTTCAGGTGGCAAAAACTGCAGAGTAAAGTTAATCAGGATTAAGTCACAAGGCTGATAACTGAGCGTGCGGATATCCGCACAGCAGGTTGTCACTGGCCTTAGCGGCAAGGCTTCAGTGAGTAGCTGCTGACAACGCTCGGTCATGGCCTGGGAATTATCCACAGCAATAATTTCCAATTGCTCCAAGTGCGCCAGCTGCTGGGCAACACTCAGGGTGCCCGCTCCCAGAGAAGCACCCAGATCATAAACTCGTCCCCCTTCAGGGACATAACGTCTGGCGATCACTCCGGCCATTCCCAGTATTTGCGAATAACCCGGTACGGAGCGCTTGATCATGTCAGGAAATACCCGGGCCACCTGCTCATCAAAAGAAAAACTGGCCAGTTTGTCCAGAGGGTTGGAAAACAGGGCATCTCTGACTGGGGAAGATGGGGAATTCATAGTCTGTTCATTTTTCTCGTAATGCCTGGTAAACGGTAAATTTGCCAGTTTCTGCACGACGGCTAAAGCTGCCAAAAGCGCTATCCAGCAAATCAGGATAAGGAAGAAAACGGTTGGCTACCAGCCAGAGCTGCCCTCCGGGTTTCAAAAACCGGGGCGCTTCACGAATCAAGCGTTGTGAGAGTTCATAATCGGTGGCTTTACCGGTGTGAAAAGGCGGATTGGTGACGATCAAATCCAGACTTTCAGGCTGGCAAGCTGTTTCCAAACCATTAAAGATATCACTGGGCAAAGTCTGGCCCGACAACCCATTGGCCTGCAAGGTTGCCTGAGTTGCCTGCAGGGCAAAACCACTGACATCACTGGCAATCAGTTGCAAGTCCGGACAGTGCCGCAACAGCCAGGCCCCCAGAAGCCCGCCTCCACAGCCCAGATCCAGACAAGACCCCTGCTGAGGCAGCGTCTCCAGATGCTGACCCAGGGAAGTCAGTAACAACTGCGAGCCTTCATCCACCCGCCCATGGCCAAAGACACCTGGCAGACTATACAGCTGCAAACCTTCAGGGCCTTCCAGAGTGACCGTCTGCGGACTAGCTGGCAGCTTATCCACCAATCCCCGGGATTCAACATAATAAAGAGCACAACGGCGGGCAGAATCCAGTTTGGCAACTTCCAGGCCGGATTTTTTAAGACGTGTTGCAGCCGCTTTGACGCCTCCTTGTGTCTCACCCAGAAGATAAAAACCCTGCAGTTGATAAGTAGCCAGCTGCCTGAGCCACCAGTCGCCCTCTTCCTTGGCTTTGGGCCAAAAGACAAGGTTGCGGCCCGGCAGGCTGGGAGGTGGCTGCTGACTGACAAAAAAACTCTGCAAACCCTGCTGTTGGGCCAGGCAGCTCATCCGCCAGTCCGCTGACCAGACCTGAACGGGTGCAGCAAAATTCCGCTTCAACTGTAAAGCTGCCAGTTGCAAATGTCCCGGGGGTGCAATCAGGTTCAGTGGTTGATCCTGCCATTCGGGCAGGTGTCTCATTATCAGCTGACCCAGTGGGCAGCAATCAGAGGCAGAAGGCATTGGCAAATCCGGTAACTGGAAATCAGGGCGCTAAAGATAGAGGTTTTGTGGTCACTTTGCCAGCCATCTTATGGCACAGATATTGCTGAATATTATAAGTTCTTAAGTAGCAAAGCTTGAGCCTCAAACAACCCTCGATGATAAAAGGTAAAAAAATAATGGCTGAATACCAAACCCTACTGTTTGCGACCGACTTTTCTGAAGGTGCAACCCAAGCAGTTGCACATGCTCGCAAACTGGCTCAGCTCACAGGAGCAAGACTGCACCTTCTTCACGTCATTACTGAGCTTGCGGATAAGCGCCGTCGCCGAATTCCTGCAGATGTAATTGATACCTTTATCCGGGAAATCACCCGCCATGCTGAAGAGGATATGCAAAACTTCAAAGACAGGTATTTTGCAGATTCCGAAGCACTGGGCTTTGAAGTCACTCATGAAATCTGTATTGGCACAGGTTATGAAGATATTCTCAAGGCAGCAGAGAGCATCCAGGCTGACCTGATAATCCTGGGCACTCATGGTCGCAGCGGGATAGAGAAAGTTCTGGTTGGCTCTACCGCTGAGCGAGTGGTTCGGCACTCTCCCATCCCGGTATTGACGGTAAGGAACGACTAACCCGGCCACTAGATTCATTAAAAAAGCCCCGCACTCCAGAAGAATGCGGGGCTTGGGTTCAGATACCTGGATTGTTATTCAACATCCTGGGAAGCTGTTGTAACGTTAGAAGCCAAGCGTCTAGCCGCTAGCAGCTGCCAAACCAGTACCAAAGCACCAATACCCACACCTGCCAAATCGGTCATCCAACCACCGGCAATCATGGCCAACGCTGCCACCAACAGCAGGCCACGTTGAATCAGGTTGGCGCGATCATTCAGGAACCAGCCCTGCACCGCAGCTGCCAACAAATAGATGCCCACTGAAGCGGTTAGTGCCACGCGCAGTATTTGATCCCAGCTACCCTGCATCAGAAGCTCAGGGCTATAGAAGAACATGAAAGGCACGATAAAAGCGGCCAGACCGAACTTGAAGGAGGTCATGGCTGTTTTCAGTGGATCCGTTCCAGCAATGGCTGCGGCTGCATAGCCAGCCAGAGCCACGGGTGGAGTGATGGCGGAAAGCACCGCATAGTAGAACACGAAAAAATGCGACACCAGCGGTGGGATTCCAATTTGCTGCAAGCCGGGAGCCACAACAGACGCAGCGACCGCATAAGCCGCTGTGGTCGGCATCCCCATCCCCAGCAGGATACTGATACACATGGCAAAGAAGAGCGCCAGCAAATGACTGGCATCAGCAATGTTCAACAGCATGGAGGCAAAGCGAGCGCCCACACCGGTCAGAGCAATAACACCCACGATGATACCGGCACAAGCACAAACCGCGATCAAAGGGATTGCCATGCGTGTACCCAGCGACAAGGCTTCCAACAGCTGCCTGGGCCCCATTTTAAAAGGCGTCAGCCAGGAAACCACCGCGGCACTAAACATGGCCAGAGTACCGGCACGAATGACCGAGTAACCCATAAACAGCGTGGCAACCAGAATAATGATCGGGAAAAACAGATAAACCTGTTTAACCATTTTACTGAACTGGGGCAGTTGATCCCTGGCCAGCCCGGCCATGCCTTCACGGCGCGCTTCCAAATCCACCATCATGTAGATGGAAAGAAAATAAAGAGCTGCCGGAATCAGGGCTGCTATGGCAATTTCGGTATAGGGAATACCTGTGATTTCCGCCATGATAAAGGCACCAGCCCCCATAATCGGCGGTACAATCTGCCCGCCTGTGGAAGCAGCAGCCTCAATACCACCGGCACTACGCGGGTGATAGCCTACTTTTTTCATCAAAGGAATAGTCAGACTGCCGGTCGCTACTACGTTACCCGCAGAAGTACCGTTGATCATGCCCATCAAACCTGAGGCAAAGACAGAAACCTTGGCCGGGCCACCCCGCGCACGCCCAGCAGCGGCAAAGGCAAAATTAACAAAGTAATCACCCACTTTGGATGCCTGAAGAAAAGCAGCAAAAGTGATAAACAGGATAATATAGGTTGAAGAAACCGCTGTGGTCGGACCGAGAATTCCGTTATCGGTATAGATGTAAGTAAAAAAACGATCCAGTGAATAGCCACGGTGCTCAAGAATGCCGGGCAAATAGGGGCCAGCAAAGGCATACCCCAGAAAAACTGCCGTAATCACGATCAGGGCCAGACCGGCAACGCGGCGGGTCAGTTCCATGATCAGGATAACCCCCACAAAGGCCACCAGAAACTCTGTCTGACCCACCATGGGAGTGCCGGCAGCCAGACGCCAGCGATTGAGCACGAACAATAAATAGGCCGCAACAATAATAGCAGCAGCCATTAACAACCAGTCAGCCCAATGAATCCGACGGTTATTGCCCGCTTTCCAGATCCAGCTGCTGATAACCGCTGCCACAGTGCCCAGAACCAGGGCCCAGGCCACAGCAGGCAGCAAGGCAAGACCCTCACCCCATGGCAGATCCGGTGGCATACGCAGGCCAAAATACTCCCTGGAAATCCAGGCAACCGTCATACCAACCGCTGCAAAAGCCATCAGCGCCGCCGAAGGCACCAAAGCCAGCCATTGCAAACGTGAAATAGGTGTGGGTTCTTTATTGCGATCCAGAGTAAAAGCAGCAATCAAGGCAAAACCAACCATCAAGCCGCCCGCAACATGAATAATACGAAAAGCCCAGGTTTCAATAGGAGAAATATTCAGCGCGTAGAGGTGCAACAGGGTATAGAAAACACAGGCAAAAAAGATCACTTTGCCAACCACACCCGTCAAATCCCGCTCGTTATGCCCCAGCGGAATATCAGACACACCTTCAGCCCCAATTTTTTCAGCGGCATCTGCTTCTGCAGTTGTGGAGGTTTTATCAGTCATTTTTCAGAGGTTCACGTGATTAGAAATGAAAGAACGTCGGCCCTTAAGCCGACGTTACTCACTAACAGATCCTTCCCGAATGACTTAGTCTTTCAGGTTTTCAGGAATTTCAACGCCGTTTTCTTCAAACCAGCGCACAGCACCTGGGTGCCACTTCACGATGGTGTTGTACTGGGCATTTTTAGGCAAAGTTTCCTTGGCAGCACCATGAATCTGCAGCATGCGGTCATGGTTTTCCATGACTGTCTTGGTGACACCATAGACCAGGGAATCCGGCATGTCTTTATGGGTAATGGCGAAGTTCCACAGTGACAGGGCAGAAGTGTCTTCTTTCACAGACTTGTAAACGGATGCAGGAATCACACCGGCACTCAGTTCAGGATAGTCAGCAGCAATCTGCTCAATATCCGCTTCAGAATAAGAGAAAATATTCACATCAGCCTGAGCTTCCAACTGACTGAAGGCAGAAATGGGCATACCCGCAGCAAAAGCAAAAGCATCAATCAAGCCATCCTGCAACTGTCCGGCCTGATCAGAAGCACCGCCATTGGTGGTGTTTACATCAAGACCCAATTCTTCGAACAACTGAGGGTGATACATGTCTGCTGTACCCCCTGCAGGGCCCACACCCACGGTTTTGCCGTCCAGATCAGCAACTGAGTCAATGCCCGAGTCTTTCAGAGCAATGATTTGCAGAGTGGTCTGATACATGGGGAAAACCGCACGCACATCTTCATGCATTTCGCCAGGTGCCAGTTCACTCTCACCGGCCAGCGCCTGTACCAGAGGCCCTGTAGTCACCATGCCAAAATCATGCTCACCCATTTGTACCAGAGTGGCATTTTGCACGGGGCCACCCGTGACTTCTGCACCAGCCGAAATATTCAGGGCATCGCCAACCATGTTGGCCCAGCCGGAACCATAAATATAATAAGTACCACCCTGGCTGGCAGTACCCACAGTAATACTGTTGGGCCAGTCACTGCGATCTTCAGCAGCAAACGCCGCACCCGTGGTCATCATGGCTGCCATGCAGCCGGTCATTAAAGCCTTTTTGGATAAAAAGCGCATAGGGAGGTTTCTCCTAGTTATTTTTTTCGTCGATTATTGTCGTCGATTGCTACTACTGAGCAGCAGCTTCCTTGCAAGGCCTATGCCAACGCCTTGAAGCCCCCTGCAGTCACTCGTGTCACTGCAAACGCCCTCCTGAATGTGTGATTTTCCACACAGAACTCCATTGGCAGGGATGGATATCCACCCTTTTTTTAAAACCGGAAATAAAAAAACACCCCGCAGGGTGTTTGAGTAAAGTGCCAACAAACCCGGTCAGTCAGGGTTTTTTTCGATTTTGTCGATCGCAGTATTCAGGGCATTCTTAAGCTTTTCTTCAATCTGTAGTATCTCGCCTTCCGACATGTAGAAGGTGGCATCCACATCAAAGCGCACATAAAAAGCCGGGAGCTGATTGAGGGTCACACAAATCACATCTTCCACAAAATCCTGGCTTTTACCCTGAAAACGCTCATCACGATTGATCAAGCTTTTCAGCAAGGTTTCATAATAGTTGTGAACATTTTCAGTCACCATAAGCCCACCTATTTCGCACGGTAAATGATGCCAGGGCGGCACTGCACCATCTCATACAGATCCGGCATATTGGAAAGAGCTTCCGAGGCCCCCAGAAACAAATAGCCACCCGGCTTGAGATTGGCATGCATTCTTTTGAGGATATCTTTCTTCAAGTCAGCCGAAAAGTAGATCAGAACATTACGGCAAAAAACCACATCAAAGCGACCCAACATGCTGTAACTGTGCAGAAGGTTCATCATACGAAATTCCACACGCTTCTGGATATTGGGATTAACTTTCCAGCGCCCTTCACCCGTTTGTGTAAAATGTTTGGTCAGGCGATCCTTGGACAAACCACGACCTATGGCCAGCATTTCATAAGTGCCTGAACGAGCGGCCCCCAATGCGGAAGCGGAAATATCCGTGCCCAGGATTTTCTCACCCATCCGAAATGCACCCGGATTCTTCTTTTTAAACTCTTCAATCACCATGGAAATCGAATAGGGTTCCTGCCCAGTGGAGGCTGCAGCAGACCAGATTTTCAAGGGTTCAGAACGCAGGTTTTTGGCAATTTCCGGAAGAACCTTGTTTTCCAGAATATTGAAGGGGTGTACATCACGAAACCACAGGGTTTCATTGGTGGTCATGGCATCAACAACTGCTTCCTTCAGACCCGAACGGGGGTTGCGCTGCATCTCGCGCATCAGGTCGGTCAAGCTGCCCATTTGCTTCTGAGCCATGATCTTGTTCAGGCGGCTGGTAACCAGGTACTGCTTATTTTCGCCCAGCAAAATCCCGCACGCTTCCTGCAAGAAGTTGCGGAAAGCTTCAAATTCCTGTGGGCTCAAGGTTTTACTGATTGACATCCATCACCACCATTACCAGTAAATGACTCACCATAATAGTAACTTAACAGCATGAAAGCTACGACCTGAATCACACTTTCTCTCCGGCAATTGCCTGAATCTGGCCGATAACCACTCTGGCCAACTCGTCAGCATCATATTTGGCCAGAAAAAAGTTGGCGCCCACTTTCTTGACCATGGCTTCGTTGAAAATACCGCTTAATGAAGAGTGCAGCAAAACCGGCAAGTTGGCCAGGCGCGGATCTTCCTTGATACGGCGGGTCAGAGTGTAGCCATCCATTTCCGGCATTTCGATATCAGAAATAATCATCAAAAGCTCATCCTGAACCCGTTTGCCATCATCCGCTAAATTATTCAAGTAATCCAGTGCCTCTTTACCATTGGTCAAGCTGGTGTAGCCGATTCCGGTTTCCTGCAGGTTGCGCTCAACCTGGTGGCGGGCAACACTGGAGTCATCCACAAGAAGAATATGGTAGTTTCCGGCAATTTCCTTGATCTCATCGGTCAAAATCTCCGAGGAGACCCCCTGGGCAAAAGGATCCACACTGGCAATGATTTTTTCCACATCGACAATTTCAATCAGCTGATTATCCATCTGGGTCACGGCCGTCAGGAAACTGTCCTTGCCACTGCCTCTGGGTGGCGGGTGAACTTCTTCCCAGTTGATATTGACGATACGATCCACCTCACGCACCAGAAAACCCTGGGTACGGCGATTGTATTCAGTCACGATTACAAAATGGGACTCGGGGTTTTCCATTGCCGGCTGCCGAATAGCCATCCCCAGGTCAACGATAGAAACCGTACCGTCACGAACGTGGGCCACCCCCCGTACATGGGGCGTATGATGAGGAAGATTAGTAAGACGCGGACAGGGTATAATCTCTTTGACTTTGAAAACATTGATCCCATACAGCTGCTTGCCATTCAGTCGAAACAGCAGCAGCTCCATGCGATTGCCACCTGCAACCTTGTTGCGTGCGGCCAGCTTGCCTGCGGACGTGGTCATAGGCACTCTTCTTTGACAGTAGGATGGTTAATACAACAACAGTTCCTCAAGAGTATAAACTGCAATACGCCAGAATTCTAAGCTCCTTCAAAGGTTGATTTGTTATGTTACGAAAGCCAGGCCCTGATACTCAGCTCACCCCCTCATATTTTCTGCTGCTTGTGGCTTTTTTGGTCAGCCTTTTCAGTCTGCCTCTTCATGCTCAGGAACATCAGAGTATGGACGAACTCCAGCAGCAAGCGAGATCCTGGATTGACGAGCAACTCAGTGGTGGCCAGCAAGAGTACACAGTCGAGTTCCGTACTCTGGATCCACGCCTTAAACTGGCCCGATGCCCAGAACCGCTGGATTTTGAAGTGCATGGCAATAATGAATTGCGCGGTCGCTCCAACCTTCGGGTGAGCTGTTACCCTGAAGACTGGTTTATATTTGTGACTGCTGAGGTTCAGGTCTTTTCACCGGTGGTCACCGCCAGCACCTCTCTTAATCGAGGTGCACTGATCACAGAGCAAATGCTGGAAGTCCAACAAATGGATGTTTCGCGGGTGCGTGGCGAATATTTCACCAGCTTTCAGCCACTGCTGGGCATGCAGGTACGCAACCGCATTCGTGCCGGCGACATCATCACCAGCCGGCAGGTGAATATCATTCAGGCCGTGAGCCGTGGGGATCAGGTCATTATTCAGGCCAAAAACAAATCCCTAACCATCCGCATGATGGGGGAAGCCCTGGACTCGGGTAGCATAGGTGAACAGATTCGGGTGCGTAATCTGCAGTCAGGACGAACAGTGCGTGCTAGAATAACAGCAAGAGGTATTGTTGAAGTCCGTATTTAATACTCTATACGGCAATTTTGTAAAAAATCACTAAAGTTTTTTCAGGTAGCGCCGAAAAAGTAACTAACCAGCTACTTGATTAACTACGGGATAAGCAATTATGGCTATCGAACTCAATGGAATCGGTAACAACCTCAACCCAAGGGTTCGAGGGGGTGATCAGGGTTCGGCCAAAGATAGTGCTGCTGTTTCAAACAAAACCGAAGCACCGGCCAGTGCCGGAGATCGCGTCCAGTTGAGCAGTCATGCACAAAGCCTCTATATGGCCGAAGGTGATGATTCAATTGACTCCAACAAAGTGTCTGCCTTGCGTCAACAGATCGAGGAAGGCAGTTATTCCATCGATTACCAGAAGCTTGCTGGCAAGCTGATGGATCTGGAATCCAAGCTTTAAACCAGATTTTTTAAAGCCACTTTAGAACCCGCTGCAGCCTGCTGTAGTGGGTTCTTTTGTATACGCTGTGGATCAGCTACACTGCAGACAACATCATTATTTCAGGAAGGCTTCTCGTGTCCAAGAACTCAGCGCAGACTTTCAAAGACTTGCTGCTGGTTGCCATAGGCAACCTCAAACAGCTGCTGCAGATTGTAGAACAGGAGCACCAGCTTTTACAGTCAGCCCCTGAAACAGCTGAAGAGCTTGAAACCCTTACAGAACAAAAAACAGCCTTGCTGCAACAGGTGGAAAGGGATGTTGATCAGCGCAAGGTTTTTCTTGAACAACAGGGCCTCAAAGCCGATATGGAAGGGCTGGAAAATTTCCTTTCCAGTCTGCCGGAAGCCAATGCCCGCGCCCTCCGCCAGGGCTGGAATCAACTGGTCAGCCTGTTGGAGAAAGTGCACCAAAAAAACAATGTGAATGGGCGTTTGATCAACCGCGCCATGCAGCACTTCGATATGCTGTTGAGCGCCATGCAGGCCAGCCAGACCAAAATCCGGGTATACCACCCCTCTGGAGGTGCCGGTGACCTCAATATTCCTCGCAACCTGGGCAAAGCCTGAACAAAACATAGGAGCAGAGCTTCATGGCCGATAAAGGTGCCGATGAACATCTGGTCACTGACCCTTCCGAGATAGCCAGCCTTCTCAGCATGCTGCACCGCCAGCATGCCTCCATCACGGTCAACTTCCGCGGGCAAAGCCAACATTATGCCAGCATGATTCTGGACGTTGACCGCAAGCAACAGGTTTTTTACCTGGATGAATTCAATCCTCCCAGTGGTCACAAAAGAGCCCTGGCAGGGGAAGTCTTTTCAGTAAGAGCAGCTACCAGTGGCCTGTCCATCTTCTTCAACCACTGCCAACTGATCAGCGTAATCGAGGAAGATGATGGTGCCATCTACAAGGTTGCCCTCCCTGAAGTTGTTCGCCACGATCAAAAACGTCAAGCCTATCGTGCCCGGGTTCTGGCTTCCATGCGGGCACCCATTAGCCTTTTATCCTATGAACGGGAAGAACCCATCAAGGGGCGCCTGATTGACCTGTCCAATGGTGGTTGCAACCTGGTCTGCGAGCAAGCCGTGGAGCCGCCTTTCAGAAACCTGGAAATTTTTGAAGAGCTGACTCTGGATGTCGAAGATTTTGAAAGAAGTGTGACCGTGGCCGCTGAGGTCAGGCGAATCAGCTACGATGAAAAAAAGAAAGAAACTCACTGTGGCTTAAGGTTTATCAATGTGGATGGTTCCACCCAGGCTGAAATTGACCGCCTGGTGATGTTCCTCCAGCGTGAAGCCCTGAGGTTGGACTCAGGCCGGGATTAAGCGTTATAATTCAGACCCTTCCAGAAAGCCCCGATAGCTCAGCTGGATAGAGCGTCCCCCTCCTAAGGGGAAGGTCTCAGGTTCGAATCCTGATCGGGGCACCAGTAAAATCAATAGCTTAGCCTTTTCCTTGATTCTCAACGTTATCACCATCCAGATGTAATTTAAGCAAAATACTTTAGCCTAAGTGTGAGCAGGAGGAAGGATGAACCATTTTCACGTTCCCGACCCTTTTGGCAGTGATGGCTGGAGGAAAAAGTGCTTTGATGTCGTTTTTGGCTATAAAAGTCAGGCAGGACAAATCTTTGATGTGGCACTGGTCATTGTTATTTTGCTCAGTGTTGGCGTCATCCTTGCCGATTCGGTCAACTCTCTCAACCAGCGTTTTGGAGCTCTCTTCTTTAAGCTGGAATGGTTTTTCACTCTACTTTTCACAATAGAATATTTTTTCCGTCTTTGGGTTGTGCGCAGGCCTTTGCATTACGCCAAGAGTTTTTACGGAATCGTCGACCTACTCGCCTTCATACCCACCTACCTGGCCATTTTAGTGCCCGGCATGCAGTTCTTTGCTGTTATCAGGGTACTGCGCATACTGCGTATCTTCGAAGTACTGCACATGCGGCGATACAATCGCGCTTCGGGAATTCTGCTGGATACTCTGTTCAAAAGCTGGCGAAAAATCCTGGTATTTCTGCTCGCCATGCTCACCCTGATTACGATTTTTGGTGCTTTGCTCTTTGTTATCGAAGGCCCTGAAAATGGTTTTACCAGCATTCCCATCGCCATGTACTGGGCACTGGTCAGCGTATCGACCGTAGGTTATGGCGACATCTCCCCGGTGACGCCTTTTGGTCGTTTTGCAGCTTCGATACTGATCCTGATCGGTTATGGCATCATTGCCGTACCCACCGGCATTTATTCCGCCGAATTAATGAGCAGAATCAAGAGCCAATCCGATGGCAGGGCCTGCTCCCATTGCAGTCTCACTGGCCATGACCGGGATGCCCTCTTTTGCCGTAATTGCGGTGCGAAGCTGCATGATCAGGAAGAGTAAGAATATAATCAGCCCTTCCAAGGATCATACTGGCTCTTTTTGCTGGAGGATTGTCAGCAAGTTATCTTCCAGCCAGTCAATCAAATCAATAACCCGCTCTCCAAACTCAAGTCCTAACGGGGTAAGTTGATATTCCACGTGGGGTGGTACGACCGGATAAGCAATGCGCTTTACAAAACCATCGTTCTCCAGCTGTTGTAAGGTCTGCGCCAACATCTTCTCGCTCACACCGCCAATGGTTACTATGAATTACTGATTCAACTAGCGGTATAAAATCTATCTGGTTTAACTGGCACATGATCCAGCTCGGTGACACCTATGAATTTCAGAAACTCCAACGGCCTCAACACTTTGGTACAAATCGTGAAACTTGCATTTTTATTACGCTCAATCTGTTGAACTATATTAGGAAGTTTCTTTTCCAACGTTAGAAAAACATCAATTCGGTTTCGTTCTGCGGCCCAAAGATGGAATGCATCAGGGAAATTCTCCCTTGACCCAAACCGCTCACAGATGAAGCGAAACCAGTCAATCCTCTTAAAGCTCTCTAACTCAAAGATAGTTAGTCCAATCTCCTCAGCCCACTTCACGGCTGTATCTACATCACTATTACTTAGTTTTAGAAGCCAATCGATGAAAGCAATCTGACTAAAACTAGTTTGAGGAGCGCCCTTCTTTAGATCATTTTTACCACCTTTAGAGACATACTCAGCTAAGTTTTCAGTGTTAAAGAACTTGCTTCTTTCTATTGGTGACGAGCATCTTTCAATTGTGCACCCAGAGAAGGCATTAAACTCCGGCTCCTGACCCGGTCCTCTGATTCGCTCGAAATCTAATTCATCATAAGTAAACCCAATTACCTTGCGTTCGCGGATGAGCCTCCCGATTGTAAAAAGCGCATCTATTTGTTCTTGATATTCGTGATCATCGTGTGTTTTCTTCCGAAACCCTGAAACTACAGCTGATACATTCAAGTCGCCCCACTGAATCACCTTTTTCTCGGTAGCACTTTCAACAACATGGCCTTCTACTAAAACGCATTGGTCTAGCAACACTTTCATTGGCAAAACCCTGTTCAGCAAAGGACGCAGGTTATTTCATAACGCAGTGTTCTGTAGTTTGTCCACTGCAATGCGGTGTTATGCGATTTACATTCCATAGTATTTTGAACTAAATGCAACTGTAAGCGGCGCGCCATCATAAAGACACGAGACACCAACTTTGAGCTTTTTTCTATGGTCATAATAGGTATGGTAATGAATTTTCTTTCTCTCTAAATCAAGTTCCGACAATCCAATGCTTAAAGCACCAAGAACTGGCTCTGAATCAAATTCTTGATCTTGATTGTGTGGAGCAGTAGCTTTCAGGTCAACCTCCACATAGCTAATAAAGTTCCCTTCAGCCTCTAAGAGCATTCTGCACTCATCATTCTCAACGACAATGTTGCCTACGGAGTTCGCTGTAGCTCCAACCTCAGCTTCAGCCTTTTGAATAGACATCCCCATATACTGAAATGGCCTATGAAATGGCTTTGACATTAAGGGTAAACTTTTTAGAAAGGCTTTATCTAGCGCACTGCCAAGACTGTTTGCGCTTCTTTCAGAATGCATTACGCTCTTGTTGAAGACTAAGCCGATACTATTAATGAGCTTTCTGAATGAGCCTTCGTACTGAGCTTCGTTCTGAAAGTCGCCATACAGCTTTCCAACAAGGAAGCCCGGCAGCTCACACTCTTTGAGCAGGATTGGAAGCACCTTTATTGGCTTTCCATTAATCTGATGATTCATCGCAACATCAAGCTCATTAACAACCCAAGGTGCTTCAACTGAATTAGGGGATAGAACGATGGCAAAAAAGTCTACAGAATCAATACCTTTTCGTATTTTCTGTATCAATGAATCCCCTATTTTCATTTCCGCTTCATCAAGCCAATAACGAACACCATGGCTTTCCAAGTCTCTCGCAAGCCTTCTCACAAAATCCTTGTCTCCATGGTTATGACTTAAAAATACGCTCACCCTCATCTAAAGTCTTCCTTAATCTGCATAACATTTTTCTTCAAAAGACCACCTTGTTATTTTCTAGCAACAAAAAAACTTTTTTCCCCGTAACACTCTGAATAGCCAATCATTTTGATTCAAAACCTAGCTTGCCAATCGTGTTGGCTTAACTGTCACGCTATAGCCCCAATGAGCGGGGCGGTTTTCAACACGCATCCTGCGGCGGCATCAGCCCTGGGTATTGATCCCTCGCAGATGCGCCGGTATCCAGCGACGCTCGGCCAGGTTGAATATCAGTTCTGTCACGATGGCCATTAGAGCAGCCGGGATAGCGCCATAGAGCACCAGTGTATGATCGTTCAGTGCCAGGCCGGTAACGATGGGTTCACCCAGACCACCAGCGCCGATAAATGCAGCCAGGGTTGCCGTGCCTATGTTGATGATGGCTGCGGTTTTAATGCCCACCAGCAGATTGGGGGCAGCCAGTGGCAAGAGGATGTATTTAAGCTGTTCGCTGCGGGTCATACCCATCCCCAGACTGACCTTGACCAGCAGAGGGTTGACTGTCAGCAGGGAGGTTACGGCTGCTCGCAAAATCGGCAGCAGTGAATAGAGAAACAGGGCAATGATGGCGGGCAAAAAGCCGATGCCAAACAGGGGAATCATCAGCGCCAGCAGGGCAATGGAGGGAATGGTCTGTAGCAGGCCAGCCACATAAAGTACCGCCTGGGAAAGGCGCGGATTGCGATAAACCAGAATGGCCAGCGGCAGGCCAACCAGGCAGGCCAAAAACAGTGCCAGCAGCGTTAATTGCAGGTGTTCAATCAGGTTGATGCCCAGCTTATCCCAGGTACGGCCACTGAATTCGCGCTGCTCATCGACAATCAGGTTTTCCTCAAGCAGGAACTGATGCGCTACTTCCGTAAAACCAGCTTCCCGAGTGGAAACCAGGGCATTCAGTTTCTGCATTTGGGTTTCATTCAGGCGACCGGCCAGCTCTTCCAGGCTGGTTTGTGCAGCTTGCGGCAAGTCAGCTCGTACCAGCGGCAAGGCAAGATACTCAGGGAAATAATCCCGGTCGTCTTCCAGCAGAATCAGGTTGAAACGCCCCAGATCACCATCGGTTGAGTAGGCATCGGTAATATCAATCCGGTTGGCAAGAATGGCTTCGTAAGATAAGCCATGCTCCACACCGCGGGGTGTGAAAGGCAGACCATAAACTTCTTTTAGACCGGGCCAGCCATCATTGCGTCGGATAAATTCATGCGACAGACCCAGGCGCATGCTCTCGTGTGCCGACAAATCACTGATGCTCTGGATGCCTCTTTCTTTCGCTGCGGAAGCCAGCATGGTCAAGGCATAGGTGTTATTAAAACCCAGTGAAGACAAGGCTTTGATTCCCTGGCTTTCCAGTTTTTCATTAAGCACGGAAATCGGGGGTGTGGTGTCCATTTCCAGCAAGCTTAAAGCCAGGGTGCCGGTGTATTCAGGGTAAATATCAATGTCCCCGCCCTGCAGGGCCTGCCAGGTGACCGAAGTGCTGCCCAACCCGAGTTGACGCTGAACTTGAAAGCCATCGGCTTCCAGCTTTTGGGCAAAAATCTCACCCAGCAGGCGGCCTTCGCTGTCCATTTTTGAACCCACTGTCAGGGTCTGGGCAAAGGTAAAACCGGCCAGCAACAAACAACTCAGCAGTAATAATAATCTCAGCATCAGCGGGCCTCCAGCAGACGAGCCACCTGGGTGTTGGCCGGGTTATCAACGATGGCTTGTGGGTGATCGGCCTGAAGAACGATACCGGGGTCCAGCACCACCATGAAGTCAGCCAGTTTGATGGCCTCCTGAATATCATGGGTGACCAGGATCACACTGCGGGCTTCTGCTGCCTGAAGCTCCTGAAATCGGGAATGCACGTCCACCCGGGTGATGGGGTCGACAGCGGAAAAGGCTTCATCCAGCAACAACAAATCCGGGTCCAGCATCATGGCGCGGCAGAGGCCCACCCTTTGTGCCTGCCCCCCGGAAATCTCATGGGGGTAACGCTCCAGCAAGGCTAGATCCAGATACATAAACTGAAAAAGTTTTTGAATCCTGGCCGTGATCTGCTCCTTGCTCCAGCCTTCCAGCTTGGCCATCAGGGTGATGTTGCCTTCCACCGTCAGGTGGGGGAACAGGCCAATCTGCTGTACGGCATAGCCCATTTTACGGCGCAAATCAGGAAGCTTTTGATAGTTCACCGGCTCACCGAAAATCCTTACTTCACCGCCATCAGGCCTTAGCAGGCCATTGATCAGTTGCAGCAAGGTGGATTTTCCGCAGCCACTGGCACCCACCAAGGCCGTTACCTGGTGGCTGGGCAATTCCAGGCTCAAGCCTTCAAAGAGGCGTTGAGTGGAAAATCCTTTAAAAACCTTGTCGAAGGTCACGCTGGGTAAATCCATAGCCTGGATAGCTCCTTACGACTTTTTATAAATGGCTTCAGGGGCAGGGATTGGGCTGCTCCAGATGCAGATGCTCAATTGCATCCAGTTGCTCTTGGGTCAAGCTGATGCTTGCTGAAGCCAGGTTGTTTTGCAGCTGTTCCAGGGTGGTGGCTCCAATGATATTGCTGGTGACAAAAGGCCGTTGGGTGACAAAAGCCAGTGCCATCTGGGCTGGGTCAAGGCCAAAATCCTGGGCCAACTGCACATACCTGGCCGTTGTTTTTTCGGCCAGCGGAGAAGTGTAGCGTTGAAAACGCTCATAAAGTGTCAGGCGGGCGCCAGCCGGTTTGGCTTGATTGAGATATTTACCACTTAAAACACCAAAACCCAGAGGCGAATAGGCCAGCAGCCCGACCTGTTCACGAAGGGCCATTTCTGCCAGGCCGACTTCAAAGGTTCGGTTCAAGAGGTTATAGGGGTTCTGAATCGATTGAATTCGGGGTAATTGTTGCTCATCACTCAGGCGCAGGTATTCATGCAGGCCCCAGGGAGTTTCGTTGGAAATTCCCAGATAACGCACCTTGCCTTCCTTGACCAGCTCGTCACAGGCTTGGAGGGTTTCTTCAATACTGATGGCCTGCTCATCATCCTGGTGCTGGTAACCCAGTTGACCAAAAAAGTTGGCTTTCCGTTCAGGCCAATGAATTTGATAGAGATCGAGATAGTCTGTCTGCAAGCGTTTCAGGCTGGCCTCGCAAGCCTGTTTGATTTGTCTGGCATTGAGCCTTGGGCCATCGCGCAGATAGGTCATGTTTTCCGAGCGCCCCACAACCTTGCTGGCAATAACCAGCTTGTCTCTCTGCTGCTGTTTCTTCAGCCAGGTGCCCAGATACTGCTCGGTCAGACCCTGGGTTTCAGCTTTTGGTGGCACCGGATACATTTCTGCGGTATCAATAAAATTAACCCCGGCTGCCAAAGCTGCATCCAGCTGTTCATGAGCTTCAGCTTCAGAGTTCTGTTCGCCCCAGGTCATGGTGCCCAGACAGATTTTGGAAACATCCAGTGAAGTTTTGCCCAACTTACGGTATTCCATGCCATCTCCTGTTCTAAAAAGTAGGTGGATGCTCGTTATTCAGCAGGTGAAAATACTGCTGTTCACGGCCTTGCTGATAGCGACTCAACTGGTTTTTGATGCGCTGTTGTCCGATTTGAGTAAAGCTGGCTTCTATTTCATCGAGTAATGCAGATTGCAGTTCATCCCGGTATTTGGCTTCTTCCGCTTTCAAAAGAGCCCAGTCCACAGCAGTCATGGCAGCAAAAACACCGGCCCCGGTCAGCAAAGCACCCGGCCCACTGGGTGCTGTTGCTGCAGCGGCCGCACCGCTGGTAGCCGACTGTATAGCCAAACGCGCAGGCAGACGAGCCAGGTAGCGACGAATAATGCGGCTGGCTGCTTTGGCTGCCGGGGCACTGGCCAGGCGGGCTGCCATCAGCCGCCCGGTGGGTAAAGCAATCGCGGCACCCACCAATGCACCGCTGCCAGCACTGATTTGCCAGCGACGTAGATCCGCTTCACTGGGTCTGACCCAACTTTGCAGATCCTGCTGCAAGACTAGTTGCTCAATGCGCGGGTCATCATCCCCAAGCTTAGCGTGTTGTGGTTTTTCACGCTGACGAAACTCTTCCAACAAGTCATCCAGTCGGGAGGAAACATGGTTTTCACCCAGTGTTTGCCAAGTGGCAATAACCTGCGGGTTGATGTCACTGAGATGCTCTCGCCAGGCTGTGAGCAGCTGGCTGTCATCCAGGAGATGCTGCTGCATTTTATCCATCAGCAATTCATCGAGATCACCGGTCACGGCCACAAACAAGCGCAAATAGGAGCCTGTCAGCGAATAGTACCAATCCAGGTAATGGTTGACTCCGGTCTCTGCCGCCTGGCGCACTTCCAGGGCCTCTTGCTCCAGCCAGACATTCAATGACTCCTGCAGCCGGGTATCCTGGCTGGCATTCAGGGCGACCAACTGGCTGGTGAAGTCCTGGTAGTCTTCCTGAGTGAGTGTCAGGGTTTTTCCCTGCAAAAGGCTGCGCACCAGCGGTTGGTCATCGCTTGCAAAAAACCGGCTCTGCAGTAAATGACGCTGGCTGTAGCTAAGCGTTGTCAGGATGACCAGCAGAATAGCAAGACTGATGAGAAGGCCGCGCTTACCCCTACCGGGAGCAGTATCGCTATTAGCGTTCTGTGTCTGTGGCGTGTTTGTCATTCAGACCTCGAATCAAATAGTCAGCGGCCACCAACCAATAACTGGTTGCCAGAGCCAGACTACCCATTAGCCCGGCCAGGAGCAACCAGGTCAACAAGCCCAACCAGCCCGCTTGCTCCAGATTACCCACAAAGTTCTGTAATGCCCATTTTTGGCTTAGATCCACGAGTTGTGCGCTGCGTTCCAGAAACCCTAATAATTCTCCCGAACGACTGACATCCAGGTGCTCGGCCATGGCCTGACTCCAGCTCACACCCACTAACCAGGGTTGAGGTTCGTGGGCAAAAACCAGCATCAACAAAAGCGTCAGCGTCAGGGTGTTGGCCACAATCAGCCAGCGACAAAAGAGTAATGACCGGTACATCGGTTGAATCCTTGCCGCCAGATGGTTTTTAAGGATTTTCTGCAAAGCCGGTAACACCAGGAGGCTGACCGCCAGAACCAACAGCAGCCAGGGGGAAATCAACAGCACCTGCAATAACAGCAACAGTGCCAGCAGCAAGCTGGCCAGCAATTGACTGATCACACCCAGCCAACCCACTTGCAAGCGCCGAACCAGGGAGCTTTCCGCTTTCAAATACTGGGCCAGCCAGACCTGGCGTTTTTGCCGGGCCAGATCCAAGCGCAGATTAAAAATCACCCAGGTGACAAAAAACAGCAGGGGAAAAAACAGCCAGTCCTGCCAAGCTGAGGGCAGAAGCCGCCAGATCAGCAGATCGGCCAAAGCCGCGGCCAAAGCAAGAAGAGACAGCATCAGCGCTCTCCGACACCCTGCACAGGGTAAAGTTTGTAGACCTGAAAAAACTCGTCGCGGGAAAAGACTTTGAGCAAATTTTTACTGTAGGCAATTTTGCGATTACGATTGAGATCAAACCCCTTGTAGCCCAGAAGCTGAAGGCAATGAGCACAGACCTGCCGGTTTGTTTCGCCCTGAGGCCCCAGCGGCAAGCTGCCTGTACGGCGTGAAGTCACCCAGACCTGCTGAGCAGGTTCCCAGCGAAGAGTGACCTCGCATTGGGCCAGGTGATAGTCATCAGCTTCGGCCAGATAAACCACCAGGCGGGAATTTTTCAAACCCCAGGTATCATCGGCAAAGCGTCTCAGGCGATGCAAAGACACCAGGCGCCCCTGCTGATCCAGTTCGGAACGCTCCCTGCCCGTCAGGTGTTTTTCCGGATTAAAGAGTTCAAAGTGCCCGGCCTTGCGCGCTTTCATCTTCAGGCGCAGGTCTTTAAAGGGCTCGAACTCGGTAAAATCCGGCAGTTTCATGGTTCCTCAATTTCCTGAACAGGGCGGCGCTGTTCTTCCAGAATGGCACGAATACGTGAATCCGCATCGGTACGTACACGAAATTCCACCCGGCGGGATAACTCTTCATTTTCGCTGCCGTCAGGGTTCAGAATCGGCTGGGATGAAGACAACCCATTGGCTGTCAGGTTACGCTTCAGCCAATCTTCTTCAGCATTCACTTCAGGGAGATTGATCACATATTCCAGGCTGGAGCGGGTACGTGCCTGTGATAAGCGCATGTTATTGATATAGGCATCATTTTCACTGGCCGCATTGGTCCACTCACTGGAGGTATGGCCTTCAATCCTGACTTCTTCAATATCCTCCCGGTAATCCGGGGAGGTGATCACGTTCACGTAGCGAGGAAAGAATTCTTTCAGAATTTCGGCAAAACGGGGGCGCAAATTAGCCGAACCGATTTCATAAAGGGCACCGCTATCCTGAAAAGTGATGACCAGATCTGGACTCAGCTTGGCACCCCAGCCCGGCAGATCCTCTTCAAACTCTTCCAGCAGGTCTTCATACAAAGCTTCCCGAAGATCCTGATAGATTTCCGCCACTTCCCGCATGCGTTCGCTTTCTTTTTGCACAATCACCATGAACACCACAGCCACCAGCAAAAACACCATCATCAGACCCGCCATCAGATCACTGACGGAAATCCAGTGAGCCCCTTCTTCTCCGGCAAGAGTCTCTTCTTCCTGGTTTTGATCCAGGCTGCTCATGCATCACCTGCTTTACGCTCAGCAGTCTTTTGGATTTTCTCAGACAGGTGAACCAGTTCCCGCAACTTGTCGGTCAGGGGCGTGTAGTCACTGACAAACTTTTCCGACAAGGCCGCAAGCTGGCTGCCAAAGGTTTGCAGTGAGTGAGTCAGTTCATGCTCCAGAGCAGCATCCATGCGCACCAGTTGCTGTTCGGTACGATCCAGGCTGCGCTCCATGAGTTTTTGCTGGCGTCCCAGCTGGTCATCCAGGCGTGGGCCCAGCAGGTCATTCATGTTTTCAACACTGGAGGCTACCCGCTTGGCCGAGTTGTCCATTAATTTCTGCATTTGTTGATGCTGGCGATCCAGTTGCCCCGCCAAACCATCGGTCAGGGTGTGAATCCGCTCTTCCAGTTTGGGCAGCCCACCACCGGCCTTGTTGACCAGGTTGGCCAGTGAATCCAGATAGCTGCCCAGCGACTCGGACTGCTGCTGCAAACCGGACATGACTTCACCCAGAGTATCCGCCACCACATTGAATGACTGGGTATGCTCCACCATGGTTTTGTAGGCCTCTGTGGCCTTGTCCAGCACCTGCCCGTTGGCGCGCTGTTCATTGAGCAGGGCTTCCAGCTCTTCCTTGTAGTTCTCCTGCCATTGCAGCATCTGGCCAACGGCTTCATTCAGCTGCTGGAAGTTTTCACCATACTGGGCACCTATCTGCTGATTGAAGTCTTTGAGCAGGGTTTCCAGAGCCGTAACCAATGCCTTGGAGTTGGCATCGGCCATTTGTTGTTGATAATCACCGATTCCTTCACCCAGCTTTTTCAGGCTGGCCTGAAGGCGTTGGTCATTGTTTTTCATGTATTCATCAATTCGGGTCAGGCCGGAATTTTTAAGCAGCAGGCGAATATCGCCCAGCAGAGTGGCCAGATCATCCATGGTCGCACCCGTGACCTGAGTGCTACCATCCATGCCACGCACGTGATTCAAGACATGACGCAACTTGATGGTCATCGCCCCGAACAGACCGGCAATGGAAGACCAGAAGGCTGTTTTCAGGCCTTCGATCAGTTGTGGAACACTGGCTTCCACGTCAGCGGCGTCGAACTCCATCAACCCCAGAGCAATACCCAGAAAGGTGCCAAAAATACCGACACTGGTCAGAATGGAAGGTGCAGCATTGACGGTGCGTAGAGAATAAACCGGCCCATGAAAATAAATCGTCATCAAGGCGATCAAACCCATAAAAAACAGTGTCAGCGGGGAAAACATATCGAAAAAGGCCATGATCGTCAGCAAATATCCTTGGTGGCAGGAAAAAGCAAAATGGGAACCATTCTAACCGCAGCCAAGAGTCAGGGTAAATCCTTGCGGCGTTTTAGCCAGGCAGCATATCCGCTACAATAGCGACATCTTCACAACTCTACAGGAAAAGTTTCGTGAATAAAGCCAAACTCTTTGCCCTCAGCCAGTATCCACTGCCCCACCACCTTTTATCACGCATCACAGGACGTCTGGCTGAATGCCGTGTTGTCTGGCTGAAGAACCTGCTGATTACACGCTTCATCAAGCACTTCAAAGTGGATATGAGTGAGGCAGAACAGGAAGATCCAACCGCTTATGGTAACTTTAATGAGTTCTTTACCCGCACGTTAAAGGAAGGCGCCAGACCTATTGCCTCTGACCCCACAAGCCTGGCCAGCCCGGCTGATGGGGCCATTAGTGAGTTGGGTAGCCTGGAACATGGCCGGGTTCTACAAGCCAAGGGTATTCATTACAGCCTGACTCGCCTGTTAGGCGGTGATAGCGAAAAAGCCCAACCCTTTATGGGCGGCTCTTTTGCCACCATTTATCTGTCTCCCAAAGATTATCATCGGGTACACATGCCTGTGGATGCCACCCTGCGGGAAACTCTTTATGTACCTGGCCGAATTTTTTCTGTCAATCAAGCCACTGCCAACCATGTCCCCGGTCTTTTTGCCCGCAATGAACGTCTGGTTTGCTTTTTTGATACACCAGCGGGCCCCATGGCAATGATTCTGGTGGGTGCCATGATCGTAGCGGGAATTGAAACCGTCTGGGACGGACAAGTCACACCCCCCGTCAGGAAGGTGGAATTGAAAAACTTTACGGACCCTCAACCGGTGGTGCTGGAAAAAGGCGAGGAAATGGGACGTTTCAAATTGGGCTCCACCGTAATCCTGGTGTTTGGCCCGGATGCCGTACAGTGGCGCGAAGACCTGCAAAACGGCACCCAGGTCAGACTGGGTGAAGCCCTGGCAACACTGGATGCTACCCGTCCCGCTTAAAAGCTGTAACTGGCATTGAACCAGAACCTGGGATTCTGCTGGCGGTCATCGGCCTGAGCATCACCGCCGTCCAGTTCCCAGGCGCTGACCAGATCAGCGCTGAAGCCTTTATGGTTATAACGGGCACCCACACCAGCGGCAGCCAATTCACGTGCTGCTTCATCGGTTCCTCCTTTGAGAGTGCGGCCAGCATCCAGCAGGATATAGGGGCTTACACCCCTGGCCAACTGATAACGCAGTTCGAATTGCGTTAACCAGCCGCGACTATCAGAACCCTCACCCACTGGAAAAGCTCTTACCCCGTTGGGTCCACCAATCGAAAAACTTTCCGAACCATCCAACTGCTCGTGGTTTGCCCACTGGCTGTTAAAACGGCCATACAGGGAAAGCTTGTCAGCCAGTGCTTGCAACCTGACAACCTCCAGATTAACCAACAAAAAGCTTTCATCATCGGTTACAGTGCTACCGGTTTGGCTTGTACTGGTTTTCATCTGCCCCGGAGTAGCTGAAAGACTGCCCCAGGTGATGCCACCCCGACCCAAGGCATCCCGATGATCAAACAGCAAGGCTAAAGGCAGGCTGTAGCTTTCCGTGGCCTTTTTATAATTGCTGATATCGGCCGTGTCATCCAGGTCCTTGTACTGCAATGTGCCGTTCAGGCGCAGGTTGCTGGTCTGCGAGCGCAGCAACGGGTAACTCAAACCTGTGGCAAAAATGCCCGCTGTGCCTGTGTAACCTTCAAACCCCTCCCCCAGCGTGTAATCCGTGTGGGAGTAACTCAGGGAACCGCGCAGGCCATTGGCCATCAGGGGCAGTGCATAACTCAAACTACCCAGCCAGGTTTCTTCACTGGTGTAGAGCGCTGAAACACTCAGTTCATCACCTACGGTAAGTAACCGGTTGACTTGCAGATCACCACGACCACGATAAGCCCCGGAAAAACGGCTGCCGTGATTATCGACAGATACCCGTCCGGTTATACGTTGCGTTTCAGACACCTGCACATCCAGATTACCCGTACCCAAGTGTTCACCGGGTCGCATTACCGGCACCACCGCTACACCGGGCAGATCCCCCATAATCATTAACTGACGTTCCAGCAGGCTGGATTCAATGACATCACCCGGCTGCAAAGGGCTGACAAAACGCTGAGTGGCTGCGGCCAGATCACCCTGAGTCTTCACCTGACCATAACGCCCTTCAATCACATGAATCTTCAGTTCGCCGTTGGCGAGATCCTGTACAGGCAACAAGGCACTGGCAAATACATAACCCTGCTCTCGGTAAAACTGGCTGATCTGATTCGCCAGAGCCTGCAAACCGGCCAGATCGTATTCCTGACCCTGAAAGTCACCCAGCTGTGCAAGCAGCTGTTCTGCACTGAAAACCTGGTTGCCCTGCAGGCGAATGGCATTCAGCTGCACTCTGGCTCCGCCGATTTCAGCTGCTGTCAGTACACCGGCATCCAGATCCAGTTCAACGGACGGTGTCAGTGGTGCCAGCTCACGCGACTGGCTTTGTTGCTGGATCTGACCAGCTTCCGGACGTTCCTGAGCAATGACTGCCGCCGGAAGAGCCATCAAGGCCAGAGCGATGGATGAAGCCAGAACGGACTTGTTCATGGAGTTAAGTGTATGAGTCATCTTATTCCTGCTCCTCTTGAACCTTCATTCCGGCAACCATGCGAATACCACCTTCAACCACAAACAAACGCTGAGCCGCAAAGCCCTGTCCAGTTTCTGTGGGGTTGAACTCACCATCAATCACTTCAACCACTTCCATCCCGCCGGACAGTTGTTGCGTACCCGTGGAGGCTCCACCTTTACTAAAACCGCTGCTGGTAACAAATAATGCAGAAGCAGCAGGAATAACCGTGGTACTTGAAGGTGAAGTGGTTTCTTTACTGATTACGGCTACTTGCTGCTGGTGCCTAGTAACTTTGGAGTCGCCACTCCCTGAGTTACCAGGGCTAGTAGTGCCGCCGGTTCCAGTGTCACCACCCGTGCCTGTATCACCTCCAGTACCAATGTCGCCGCCTGTACCAGTATCACCTCCAGTTCCGGTATCTCCACCTGTTCCAGTGTCACCGCCACCTGTGGATGATGTTTTGGTTCCAATCACCCAAATTGAAGGGCCACCACTCTGCGTCCAGGCCAGCACAGGATTGCCAACTTCAAGATTCGAATCTTCTTCTATACTCCAACCTGAACCATCATCAAAGGTCGCAAGGCTTTGTAACTCAGTTTGGGTTTTGCCTTCGCCCTTGCCTGAATGGTTGTTTGAGTTAATGGCATTGCCATCAGCGTCGGTTGTAGCGTAGAAACTGTTGGTTATTTCTCCTGTGCCATTATCAGCATACTCACCCACCAGCCCTCCGGTTTTTGTCGGGCCGGTAACACTGCCTGTTGCATAGCTGTTATTAATTGAACCCCAGCTACTCACACCAGTCAGCCCACCACCACTTGAGGTAGTGACTGTAACTTTTCCATTGGCATAAGCATTCTCAATGCTGCCGCTGTTATCACCAACCAGGCCGCCAACAAATCTTTCACCTGTTACCTCACCAGTAGCATAGACCTCTGACAAAGTTGAGCCGCCACTTCCATCATAACCACTGGAGCCAACCAGGCCACCAACCGAGATCGTTCCGGTAACTTCTGCCGAACTGTAAGACCTTGTGATATTTGAAGAATTATTGGCAAAACCCACCAAACCGCCAGTTCTTGATTTTCCTGTCACTGTTCCGGATGAGTTTAGGTTTTGTAAGGTTGAAGCATCGGTTTGACCCGCCAAAACACCCACATAACTACCACCGGTAATATCTGCATCAGTGATGCTCAGGTTTTTAATGGTGGCATCTTTGGTATAACCGAAAAGTCCAACGTAATTGCTGCTGGTGCGATTAATAACCAAGTCTGAAATGGTGTGGTTATTGCCAGCAAAATTACCTTTGAATTTATCAGTGCTGTTACCTATCGGGTTCCATCCCGCATTGCTGTTTGCAGTAGCGCTGGCTTGGTCATTATAACCAGCAGTTGATGCGTCTAAATTGTTGTTTAGAGCAAAGTGATAATCGCCCGTCAGCACATCATTGTTGTAGTTGATATTTTGCAGCTGGTTCCAGTTGGCGATGGTGTAGGCACTGTCTGCTTTACCAAAACCACCTTCAAACAAAGTAGTTACAGTTTTATCTGTATCTCTTGTAACACCGGTAAGATAAGGAAGTTTTATTATCTCATAGCCTGCGACCGCTGCACCGCCACCAACAGTTGACCAGCCAGATTCACCTGTAAAGGCTGCTAATGTTTCGGCTTTAGTTTTTCCATAAGTTGCGCTGTCTTGCATGTCTCCTGCATTGGTTTCTTTATCATAGTAAGAGTGTGTGATACTCCCCATACTCTTGCCAGTTAGCCCGCCAATTTCTATCATATAACTGGGTTCATCGGAGGAAGATTCGACTGTATTTGAAGCGTAGGAGTTGGTTATTGATCCCTCGTTGTTACCCACCAAACCTCCAATATCACTCGTGCCACCACTTACAACACTTCCTAAAGCATAGGCATTGTTAATTGAACCCCAATTTACACCAACAAGCCCGCCAGACATATTACTTTGCCCAGTTACGCTGCCTGAAAAATATGAGTGACTAATCGAAGTACCGTTATCGGAATAACCGATGAGACCACCCACAACTGCTTTTCCGTTAACAGTGCCAGAGGCCCCGGATTTATTAATTTTTCCATTATTATAGCCAACTAGCCCGCCAACATAACTTTTACCGCTAACATCCAGATTAGTTAAGTTAACGTTTTGAATGGAAGAAGTTGTAGAGATTCCGCCAAAAAAACCCTGATTATTTTCATCCCTGTTTATATATATTTTATCAACTGAATGACCAAGCCCATTAAACTGACCACTGAAGTGTATGGTACTATTTCCAATTGGATTCCATCCTTCACTACTATTCCAACCGCTTGTTGCACTCGCATCAATATCTGACCCCAAAGCATAGTTGCCCGATAAATTACCATTCATACCTTGCAGGTCGGTGCTTGTGGTTGAACCAGCATCGCCTAGTTCGGTAATTACCGTATAGCCAACAACTGAGCCATCATTCCCCAATTTGGTGCTGAAGTTTTGTCCTGCTTGCAGGTTAACGGGGGCATTGATGTTATAGGTGCCGGTGTTACCACTCGCGACTGCTCCCTGCCCGTATTCCAACACGAGTTTGCCACCCGATCCACCGCTGGCATCAAGAGTTTTATTGATTTCGATATTACGAATAGCATTCAGGGTGAGGGTGTGGCTGCTTGTCCAGGTAACAGTATCATTAACAAAAATATCGCCATTGCCTGATGTCGTGGCGTGTAGATTACTAGCATCATTTGTGCCGGATGCAGTTTGAATGGTAATGTTATTTTCTTCCAACAAATTTCCGAGAGCTGAGCCAGTTACATCCCCTCCACTAGCAGCAATGGTGTAGTCATTGGGATCGATCAACCATTCCCCGGTCTCGCCATTTTCGGCTCGGGTGGTGACCTCTACATCATCAATGGCTACCTGGGCGGCAGAGGTTTCGATAAAACCACCATCACCGGCTGTAGGTGCGCTGGCATCCAGAGTGCCAGCCACTTGCACCTTTCCGCTACTCATATCCCCCATCAGCAGGATGCGGCCATCCTCACCTGCAGCGAGAGTGCGGGCCTGGGTTACCCCAGTGTGGTTGATCACGCTGGCGGTGAGTTCATTAGCAGCCTTGGCTGTCAGGTAAACCAGTCCACCATCAGCACGGATGGCGCCACCTTGTTCGATATAGGTTTCCAGTTGGGCTTCTTCGACTTCAATTCTCAGCGGTCCACCCAGATCCAGAACCACCTTGCTGCCTGCACCCATCAGGGTGCCACCCTCGGGGGTAGTGATATCACCGGTGTTGATAATGCGGGTGGCAATCATTGCCACGACACCACCTTCAGTGGTTGTGATATTGCCCTGATTGATAATGGCGTTGCTGCTTTCCCCCGCAAACCGGTAATTGCCCGCCATAAAGTCTTCAGTGGCTATATCTAAAGTGGAGGCAACCAGCGAGCCTACATCTACCCTTGCAGTCTTGCTGAACATGATACCGTTGGGATTTACCAGAAAAACCCGGCCATTAGCGTTAATGGCACCACGAATATCAGACACCTGATCGCCGGTCACTCGATTGAGTACTGCTGCCTGGCTGCCCGGCTGTACAAAGTTGACGGTGTGGCCTTCGGCAACGGAGAAGTTCTGCCAGTTGATGGCCATATTCTGGCTGTTCTGCTGAACAGTGAGGGTGCTGCCTGAAGAGTTGATACTGCCATCACCGGCAACCACCTGCCCGCCGCTGGGTAAGGCCGCCTGAGTCAGGGCTGAAAAAGGCAAGACCAGCAACAGGAAGGCACCAGCGGCCATTCTATTGGGTGAAGTTTTTGTCTGCGACCCTGCCGAGGAGCTTTGAGATTCGGACCGAGCCAGCTCCGATACGGCTTGCCAGATTCTTTTACTTTTATTCCAGACGACTTTGTACATCCTGTTCATAGCACACCCCCAAATTTTTTGTTAACAACTTTCAGGAGTTTGCTAAATCAGGTAACAGAATGTCAGTCTCAATTCTCTCAGTTATCTCATTTTTATGAAAAAAATAGTAATAGAGGACGTGTTATTGCTTAAAAACCAGGCCTTGTCCAAAGATTGAGCGAATGGGCAGTTTGTAACCCTGGTCACGGGCTTTTTTCCGTAGGCGGCTGAGGATAACGTCCAGACGATGAACTTCCGCTTCCTGATGAGGAAACATCAGCTCAACCAAGGTTTCGCGGGTAAGAATCTCATTGGGTTTGCTGCTGAGGATACTAATTAACGTCAGCTCATGCTGTGAGAGTTTAAGTGGTTGACCTTCCGGTGAGACGAGTTGCTGCTCCAGGCTGTTCACCTGCCAGCGTCCCGATTTTTGTACTGCCAGCTTCTGCGCAACCGAGTTCTGCATTTTAAACCGGAGAGCTTCAATGGATGAGGCCAGATGAGAAAAGCTGACCGGTTTAACCAGATAAAGATCGGCACCGTATTGCAATGCCTCTCGTTGCACTTCGTTCTCTCCACGTGCAGTAATAACAATCACCGCAAAACCGGACAGGGAGCTTAGGTATTTCAGGACACTCAAGCCATCCTCACCGGGTAATCCCAAGTCCAGCAATACAATTTTGGCCGGTTGCTGATGCAGCTGCTTCCAGAAGCTTTCGGCACTGGCTGCTCCCCAGGCAGGGTAGCCTTTTTGTTGCAAAAAAAAGACCAGCTCTTCGCACAGGTCGTGGTTATCTTCGACCACGGCTACAGCTGGAGAAACATCATTCATCATGGTGGTTATCAGCTCCATGCTTGTTGTTGTTTTTGGGTAGTGTAATAGCAAAACAGCTACCTTGAGCACTACTGCTGATCAGTTGTAGCTCACCCTGGTGGGCACGAACAATCTGTCGGGCTACGAAAAGCCCCAGTCCCGCTCCCTGTTTGGTGACCTGCCCCCGGCGGTAACGCTCAAAAATTCTTTCTGAATCCAGCTGTATTTCAACACCTGCTCCCTGGTCAGTAATCTGCAGGCAAATCTCTGGTGAGCAGCAGTCCAGCTCCAGAGTGATGGTGCCGCCGCTTGAGTATTTAACGGCGTTGTCCAGAATATTGGATAGGGCAATACGCAGTAAAGCAGCATCGGCATCAACCCAACACTGGGGTGGTGAAGCGGGCAGGGGCTTGCCTTGCAACCGGATCGCCAGCTGATGAGCATCCGACAAATGCACCAAAGCAGTGGCCGATAAAATCAGCTCAATAAAATCAATTGGCTGTAGGTCAACATAGAGGTTATCAGCACTCAGACGAGCATCCGCCAGGCAATTGTCGGTGAGCTGATTCAAGCGTTCCGTGGCTCGTTGAATTTTCTGGTAGCGAGGAATACGAAGGTTGTCTGCTCCGGTTTCCAGAGCAACAAGATTTTCCAAAGTGCCGGAAATGACCGCAAGCGGTGTTCTGAACTCATGCCCGACCATGCCCAGGAATTGGCGCTGATGAAAGCTGGCTTCGCGCTCCGCTTGCAGGGATTGCGCCAGCCTTTGCTTTTCAATTTCTTCCAGCTGGGTTTTGCGGATGCGATAAACCCCCACCAGCATCACAAAGAGCATGTTGAAAATCAGTAGATACTGCCAGATCACGTAAACATCGTTACTGAAGGCTATCCATCCAAATACAGAAAAAACACCGAACAGACTGCCAAGAATACAAACCGCAGGTACCAAAGCCAGCCCCAGCTCCCGCACATCGTACGAATGCTTGACCCAAAGGTAGGGAATACTGGCAAAAAACACCGCCGTGGCACCCAGGAAAATGACCACCTTGATGCTGACAGCCAGGCCATAAGCATCCACAAAAATCAGTGGTGTCAAAAGAAGGATCAAAAGGCTGCAGGTGTTCAAGCCTCGATAAACCCAGGGTAGTTTATGGCGCAGATCCAGGGTTTCGCTGCTCATCCAAATCAGAACTGAAAAGGATGAAAAACTGAAAAAACTGGTGGCATAGTGTTGCCAGGGAATATTGGTTGCTGGAAACAACCAGCCGATATAACCCTGAACGCAAGCCACCAATAGGTAACCACTGGTTAGGGCTGTTGCTGACCAGAGCAGGCGGGTACGTAAAAGTACAGCCAGCAGTAATGCCAGCAGACTGGACAAACCGGCCAGACCAAAATAAAAACTCCAGAAGGCTGTTGCACGACTGGATGCATTAACAAAGGCTTCCGGTGACCAGAGGTTGGCAAAGAAAAGCATGGAGCTGTCGCTTTGTAAGCGGACAATTAATTCGTAACCACCGCTCATTGCTGGTGGCGGCGAAATAATAAACACCGGGTTCCGATAATCCAGGTCACCTCTGCTGGATTGCAGATCACCGGTTTGCAGCAGTGTCCAGTCTTCCTGTGAGTTATCAGGGCGTACGTAGAGGCGGATATCATCAGCAAAGTTGGGACCGACTTCCAGCCAGCCATCCTTGTCGTTAAAAGCTTGCGCTGGTATTTCAGTTTTTAGCCAGTAAACCGTCCGGGTATAACCCCGGGCAAAGCCGTTTCGCTGTACGCCAGAAGCGGCCTTCTCCTGGTTCAGAAAGGATGCACGGGCCTGGGCAAAAGAAAGCTGCCCAGCCGGATCAGAAAGTACACGGTAGGGAAAATCTTCACCCAGGTGCAAAGCTGACGCAGCCAATACCGGATTGCTGAATATAAAACAGAAAAATATCAGACAACCCTTCAGCCAGAAGCAACTCAATTGTTTTCGTGGGATCATCTGATCATTTCACTGGCTTCAGGTTAAAAACGGTACATCAGGGCAGCGAAGACACCGGTTACCCATTCACGGTTCACCAGCGGGCTATCAGTAACTGAATCAGGCAATCGGCTGGTTTTGGCAGCGATCATCACCGAAGTTTTCCGGTTGAAAGAGTACAGGGTATTCAGGGTGATGCTTGGCTCCCAGCCAGAATCGACCTGATAGGCAGGCCGGTCACTCCTGGCCTCCTGAGGAGTAACACCAAAATAGTAATCCAGTAACTCTGAACTCTGCCAACTAAGAGCCACACCAGGGCTTAAACTCAGTTTTTCAGTAACCCTGAAACCATAACTGTAGTTGCTGCTGAATTCATAACCCTGGTGCTTGTTGAGCAGATCATGAACACCTTTGATTGCAAACTGGTGGCCGTTAAATCGGCCCGAAAAAGCCAAACCACCATCCAAAGTCCAGTCACGACTTTCCATGCCGTTCAAGTAACGGGAATCACTGCTGGAGTAACCGGCCAGGCGACCCTTGATCAGAACACTGGCCTGAACCCCTCCCCAGGAGCCCCCTGTTCCCCAGGCATTAATACCGGCTTCCAATCCGCGGATATAGGCAAAACGGCCCCGGTAACTGACAAAAGCAGGTATGGTATTGGGGTTACTGCTTACCCCACGGTAAGGGCTTTGCCCCTGAGCAGCCCCCACACCGGCACTCCAGTTGGCTGAGGCTATTGCAGGCGTCAGAACAAAAACCAACGTCAGCATAAGAAAAAAAAGCGGGGACAGCTTCCCTGGAGACAAGATGCGCATTTTATGATCCTTTCATGTAAAATAATCGTACAATTTTAGAACAAGCAGTCTAAAAACCCAAGTAACTCATCAAGACTTAGGCGAAAAAGACTGCGTCAGCTAAAATAGACTTTATTAAATGGCATTTCATGGCAGGCTATGCGCAAAATTTTAAGAAAGATTTTACACTGGTGGTGGCGGTTACTGGCTCTGGGAGCATTTAGTGTGACCCTGGCCCTGGGGCTGAATGCCTGGTTTGTCGGCAAAACAGCTGATCGTATCCAGCGACCTGAAGAAGGCTGCACGGCCATGCCAGTAGCCATCCTGTTCGGTACCAGCCAATATCTGCGCTCCGGCCACGCCAACCCCCACTACTATGGCCGCATCAACCTGGCTGCACGCTTGTATGAGGAAAACCAGGCCGCACACCTGCTGGTTTCAGGTGACAACCGTACCCGCTATTACAATGAACCCGGTCGTATGCAGCAGGATCTTCTCGATCGAGGTGTTCCCGAAACGGCGATGACCCTTGATCATGCTGGCTTCAGTACCTTCGATACCTTGAAAAGAGCCAAGGAAGTCTATGATATTGATCAGGCTCTTCTGATCACTCAGGACTACCACCTACCCAGAGCCATGTTCATTGCGGAATCTCTGGGCATGGAGGTTCAAGGCTGCATTGCCAAGGGCCCCAAATGGACAGCCATGAAGAGTATTCTGACCCGGGAAATTGCTGCGCGTCTGCGTACCCTGGGAGATCTTTATGTCTGGAACCGCGAACCGCGTTATCTTGATGACCCCAAGCCTGTGCAGGATTAGTGCTGCAACCAAACCTCAGTGGCTTCCAGGTGTTCTTTCAGTTCTTGCAGCAATGCCTGAAGCTTGAGTGAGAACTCATCGTGAGCTTCAGTGATTAGCTCCTGGTAAGCTCTCTCCAGCTCCTGCTCGTGATCCTGAAGAATGTCCAGTGCAACTGTTTCGGGTTCCTGCCAGAGGCTTCGAAACTGTTCAAGTAGATGAGTCAGACCTTCAATGTCCTGATCTGCGGTGCGTGGCCGAAGCTGTAATTCTTCCAGCGCTGCTGTTCGCAGCTTGTCCTGAAGCAACTGGCGCTGCTCCAGCATGCGATCCAGTTGCGCTCTGCGACTGGTTTCCGGCAGGCGGTCCCGCATGTCCTGGTAAAGATCCAGGCTTTCGTCAAGTAATTCCAGAAGCCCATTGAAACTGGCCTGGGTCGCATTCAGCAGCATCGGTTTGATCTCCACCCATATGATTAACCCTTATCATACCAGTAGTCTGGATACAAAAAACCCCGACAGTAGCCGGGGTTTTGGTTTCAATCCACAAGAGCAAGATTAGGCTTTAAGAATCAATGCCTGCTTGTCCGCTTTCATTTCCGCAAACTCATCTTCGTAAAAGAATTTTTCCTCGCCAAAAGCCGGTTTCAGATGATTCAACCAGGTGGCCTCTTCGTCATACTGAGCAAAGAAAGGACGCTGTACCCAGTCAGAGCTGCGCCCCTGGATAAAGCGAAGCACAAAGACTTTCTCGCCCTGAATTTCCGTCACACCCTGAATTTCCACTTTGCCGGGATCAGCTGACATGGAAGGCCCGCGGGCAGTACGGCAAAGTCCGGGCACCTGCTTCATGGCTTCACGGTAGATTTCCCAGGTTTTGACCAGGGGTACTTCAAAGTAGTGACGCGCACCGGTATCCCTTTCGGCAAACATATAATAGGGAATCATGCCCTGTTGCACCTGCATCTTCCACATTTTTGCCCACTGATCGGCATCATCATTGATATGCGCCAGCAAGGGTGCCTGGGTACGTATTTCCGCACCGGTAGCCCGAATACGACGCACCGCTTCCCGGCAGACGGGAGTGTCCATTTCCTGCCAGTGATTGAAATGCGCCATAAAGGCAATGTGCTTGCCTGCTGCCGTCAGTTCACGGAACAATTGCAGGATCTCATTGGCATCATCATCAGTCACAAAACGATAAGGCCAGAAGGTCAGGCTCTTGGAGCCAATACGGATATTCTGGATGTGATCCAGCTCCGGCTTCATCAAGCCTTCCAGGTACATACGCAGGTGCTTGGCCTTCATGACCATGGGATCACCACCGGTCAGCAGAAGGTCAGTAACTTCCTTGTGCTCAGCCAGGTAAGCATGCAGGGATTCGGCTTCATTGGAAGAGAACTTGAGATCCTTGTCACCGACAAATTGTGCCCAACGGAAACAGAAGGTGCAGTAACTATGGCAGACCTGACCCTGACTGGGGAAAAAGAGCACTGTTTCCTGGTATTTGTGCTGCATACCCTGCAATGGCTGGCCATCCAGCATCGGCAGGTTGAGATCCATTTGTCCGGCAGGATGAGGATTCAGCTCAGAGCGCACTCTTTCCACGGCTTCTTTCAGTTCGGCAGCAGGTGCTTCAGCAGCCATCAGGCCAGCAATTTCTTCAAAATGCTCAGGTTTCAGCATGCCACGTTGCGGAAAGGTCAACTGGAAAACCGGATCTTCAGGAACCTTGTTCCAATCAATCAGCTCATCGATCACATAGCTGTTGACCCGAAAGGGAAGTACCTGGCTAACCACACGCATATCAAAGCGCAGGTCTTCAGGAAGGTTTTCCAGAGCTTCGATCTTATCGAGCTGACGCTGGGTATAAACCTTGAAGGGGCGGGCCTCTATGGCCGGTGTGTCAAGCGTTACACGCTGGTTCATAGTCCGTCTCCTCTGGCGGCAAGCTGAAAGTGCTGTCGTGATCTTAAATATTGAGGAGAACTTTTACAGAAAGACGCAAATTTTTGCAAGAAATTCGATAAAAAAAGTTAAATTTAAGCAAAAAAGGGTGTTTACTGCAAAAATATTTGCGTAAACACCCTTGAGGGCAAAAAGGTACAAATCAGTGCTGGTAGTGATGGACATCCCGTTGCGGGAAAGGAATGGTAATGCCATGGGCATCAAACGTCGCCTTCACTTCTTCCATCAAGTCCCACTGTAAAAACCAGAAATCATCCTGGCTGGCCCAGACCCTCAGTGACAAATTGACTGAGTTATCGCCAAAATCAATGATGATGACCCTGGGTTCAGGGTCTTGCAGTGCTCGATCATCCTTCGCAGCCAGTTGTAACAATAAATCTTTGGCTTTACGCAGGTCATCGTCATAGCTGATTCCCACACGGATATCCATGCGTCTTTGTGGCTCAGTGGAATAATTAACCAGATTGCTGCCCACCAAAGATGAGTTGGGAATCATGATGATTCTGTTATCAGGCGTTTTTAGATAAGTATGCAAAAGGGCCATTTTTTCTACGCTACCGCCAGCACCAGCCCCCTCAATATAATCGCCTTTTTTGAAAGGCTTGATGGCAACCAACAAAAAACCCGAAGCCAGATTTTGCATGGAGTCCTTCAGGGCCAGACCAACAGCCAGACCCGCAGCACCCAGCGCTGCAAGCAAAGAGGTCGTGTTGACACCCATCTGACTGAGTACAGCAATAAAAAGCAGAATCAGTAGTAGTGCATGCACAATCTGACCCAGAAACTGGGCTGCTGATTCATCCAGTTTGCGCTTGAGTGTCTTGACCACCAGCTTTTTTATCAGCTTCACAGCCCACCAGCCAAAAACCAGCAGTAAAAGGGCCGGCCAGAGTTGGTCAATCACACCCCAGATGCGTTCCGTCAAGGCATTGCTTTGCAATAAGAAATCCAGCATGAAGCTTCTCCTGTTATGTCAGTATGAGCAACACTAAACCAGTTTCAGACACAAAAAAACCCCGAACGAGTCGGGGTTTTTTTGTGTCCGGATGTTTAGCCCTTTTTAACGTAGGACTGGCACCAGCCACCTGGTTCAACCGAGTTCTGCGGGAACAGGGCACAACCATTGTTGGCAGGCCTCCAGAACATGCAGTTGTCACATTGCTGACCTTCCTGGTACTTGGCATGATCAGAGGCATCAGCAGCATTCTTCACGTAGTTCAAAGCTTTTGCCTGGGGCGCATCTTCACTCAGGGGAGGCAGTGAAGAAGCAAAAGCCTGTGAAGTCAGAGCACCCATGCCGAAAGGCAGAGCAGCCAAACCGAAAAGACCCTTTTTCAGAAACGTACGACGGCTGTTTTGTGACATATTTACATCCTCATCATCTTTAGTTTTAGTATGCCAGTTGATTGCACCGCAAAGAGACTGGCGAAGCATTAACCTGTATCAAGTTAAAGACTGTGTGACTGTCATTATCCCTCAGATGTTCCGGCCCGTGGGCTGGAATGTCCATCAATAGTTGCGGTCTAACGTCACACCCACCAATATAGCCTTTATTCAAGCAAAGAAAAACTCAATGCAATCTGTATCTATCAGGCGACATTATTCCGAGGTTTTCTTGTCACTCAATTCTTTAAGCCATTGCGTATCAAAAAACGTCTGATTGAGGTCCAGGTTCATGGCCTGCATTCTTTCTTCAGTTGCTTTCTTTTCAGCCTTGATTTCCAGCGGGTTGGCTTCATTGCCATCCAGCCAGTGCATCTGCTCAACAGCCAGATGATAAAAACGCAGCACCTGAAGGGCTCGTGGATTGCTGTTTTCCGCCAGTGGTCTCAGGCGGTGCATAATATTGGTAATCCGCATCAGGTTACGTTTTAAATGCCAGCCGTACACTGCTTCGCGCATAAAAAGCTGGTGACGCAAAAAGTATTTGACCAACAGATAAGTTAAAAACACACCCAACAGAACACCAAGAAGGTTCCAGTAAAAGTTGTTGCCGCCCGGCGTTCCCAGCCAGGTCACCAGAAGAGTGGAGCAGCCCATGCCCAGGACTGCAAAAACCAGGATGATAATGAAACTGCTTTTGCGGGTTTTTCGGCGATACTCGGCTGGATCAATTTCTTCCAGTTGAAACTGGCTCATGCTTTGTCCTCAGGCTGATTCAGTAATGGCAGTTGCCAGTTTAACCTCTTTTGCCAGGCTCAGCAGTGCTTGACTGCTTGCCGCCCAATCCAGACAGGGATCCGTCATGGATTGCCCATAGCGACCTTCTTGCGACTGTAAGGGTTGATTCCCGCCTGCAATAAAACTTTCCAGCATCACCCCCAGCAATGGGCTGCCTTGATGCAGCTGCTGCCCCAGATCCTGTAAAACCTCGACCTGACGTTCAGCCACCTTACCGCAATTAGCATGACTGGCATCCACCAGAACTCTTGGGTTCAAGCCTGCCTGGGCCAATTGCTGGCTGGCCTGCAGAAGTGAGGCACGGTCATAATTGGGGCCAGCCTTACCCCCACGCATCACCAGGTGACCCTGTGCATTACCCGGACTATGCTCTTGCACTAACCGGCCCTGGGCATTGATCGCGGTAATGCTTTGTGGCTGAGCCGCTGCTTTAATGGCATTGATCGCTACCTCGACCCCGCCATCGGTGGCATTTTTAAAGCCCAGCACTCCCGGTAACCGGCTGGCCATTTCCCGGTGGGTCTGGGATTCTGTGGTTCTTGCTCCCAGGGCATACCAACTGACCAAGTCATCAAAGTAACCAACCAGCTGTGGATTCAGAGCTTCTGTAGCGATAGGAAGCCCCAGTTCGGCGATGTCCAGCATTAATCGTCGACTTGCCTGCAAGCCGGTATTGATGTCCGTTTGCCCATTGCGCTGGGGATCATTGACCATGCCTTTCCAACCCAGGCAGGTGCGCGGCTTTTCAATATAAACCCGCATGACCAGCAGTAGCTGATTTTCAACTCTGGCCTGTAATTCCCGGAGACGCCGGGCATAATCCAGGATCGACTCACGGTCATGCACTGAACAGGGCCCAACAATAACCAGCAGACGCGAGTCTTCACCTGCAAGCAGTTGGCCCAGTGTTTTACGCTGGTGATCAATCTGCCGGGTAAGTGGCCCGGGAAGGGGAAGTTCTTCTTTTAGCTGCTGCTCACTAACCAGAGTCGTGGCTGCAGCAGTCTGATCAATACCAGATTTCATAAATAAACCCTTATCTTAGTCTTTGCTTGCTTTCAGGCAATAAAAAACCCCGGTGGGCTGCACCGGGGTTTTAGAATATTTTGCCTGGGCAGCCACAAGGCGCCCGAAACACTTTATTTCAGACGCAAGTTATGGAACTAAACCAATAGCCGTTAGCTAAAAAGCGAGTTTCAAGATTTGCTTGCATCAGGTGTCTCCAGATCATTTAATGAGCAGTCAAACACAAAAAGCCGGGGAACTCAAGTCTTAACCCGAACTTCTTTGATGACCAAAGCCCTGTGATAGATAGGGATATGCTGATTCTCAAAATGCTTTTCCAATTCGACTGCCACTCGATCACTGAGTCTGATTCTGACAATATCAGGGTTATCCGTGAAGAGTTCCTCCCAGATTTTTTCCAGAAAATCCGGTTCCTCATCTTCAAAAAAGAAAGCCAAGGCTTCACCGGTTACCTTTTCACCCTGAATGATCAGCCTTTTGGCTGCATCAATAATGGCGCGGATTTTTTTGTTCCATTCATGTTCTGAAGTCATCAGTGTCTCGTTGGTCCTTTGGTATCCAGTTTTTTCTGCTCCATCATCAAGGCGGTTACATACTCAGCGCGGGTCGAAGCATTGACCGGTTTGTTTTTTTCCTGACACCAGGCAATCAGAGCTTCAATGTCCACATCCACCTTTTCGATCAGAATGCCTCGGGTGGCAAAAACCTCAATCATTTCCAGGCTTTTGGCCTGCCACTCCTCCCAGGTTGTCTCCAGGCGCTCACTGTCTTCAGCCACTTCCAGAAGTCGACTCCATTGCTCGGGACGAACCCAGCAAAGTCCGGCGATTTGTGGTTTTTGATTTGCGGCCTGAGTCATTGTCTCTCCTATATGAATTATGGCTAAGATTACCAGCTTAACACAAGCTTCAGGTCACCTTCTCAGCATAGGCATCCAGCAAAGTTTCCTGGGCACTGACTTCATCCTTGCCCTTGCCGGGTGAGTTCAACTGATAGCTGCCATCACTCTGCAGCTCCCAGCTCTGGCAATTATCCAGCAGATAGGTCTCCAGATCCTTGCGCACCCTGAGCGCCAGCTTGTTGTCCAGCAGAGGGAAGCAGGTTTCCACCCGGTGAAACATGTTGCGTTCCATAAAATCGGCACTGGCACAGTAGATTTCTTCCTTGCCATCATTGTAGAAGCTGAACACCCGGGTATGCTCAAGAAATCGCCCAATAATTGATCTGACCCGTATATTTTCCGAGACACCGGGCAACCCAGGCTTCAAACAACAGATACCGCGCACGATCATATCCACCTTGACACCCGCCTGGCTTGCTTTATACAGAGCCTTGATCAGTTTGGGTTCAGTAACTGAATTGGTTTTAATCACGATGCGGGCTTTTTTACCGGATGCCGCCAGCTCGGCTTCACGTTCAATCATCTCCACCAGGCGTTTGTGCAGGGTAAAGGGCGCATGCAAGAGCTTGTGCATATTCAACACCTGTCCCATACCACAAAGCTGCAGAAACACCCGGTGCACATCCTCACAAAGTTCGGGGTTGGCTGTCAGCAGTCCGTAGTCCGTATAAAGTCGAGCCGTTTTGGCATGATAGTTCCCTGTACCCAGATGAGCATAATGATGCAGCTGGCCATTTTCACGGCGCAGGAGATGCATCATCTTGGCATGGGTTTTATAGGCCACCACTCCATAGATGACAATCGCACCGGCTTCCTGAAGGCGACTGGCCAGAGTCAGGTTGTCCGCCTCATCAAAACGGGCGCGCAACTCAATCACCACCGTGACTTCCTTGCCGTTTCGAGCAGCTTCCACCAGGGCATTGACGATATTGGAATCCGGCCCCGTCCGGTAGAGGGTTTGCTTGATGGATACCACATCAGGATCACTGGCCGCTTCACGCAACAAATCTTCCACCGGTGAAAAACTTTCAAAGGGGTGGTGCAACAAAATATCACCCTGGCGGATGGCATGAAAAATCGATCCTTCATCTTTGCGCAACAAACGCGGCAAACCGGCAGTAAAAGGCGAATACTCCAGATCAGGACGACTGACCTGTCCCATCAGAGCCATCAAACGATTCAGGTTGACCGGGCCATTGACTCGATAGAGCTCCTCTTCACCCAGACCAAACTGGGTCAGCAGGAAATTCACCAGTTCGTCCGGGCAGTTATCCGCCACTTCCAGACGCACAGCATCACCATAACGCCGGGAGAGCAACTCGCCTCGAAGGGCACTGGCCAGATCGGAAACCTCTTCCGAGTCGACGGTTAGATCTGCATTACGCGTCAGACGAAATTGGTAACATCCCCTGATTTTCATTCCCGGAAACAACAAGTCGGCATGGGCATGAATCATGGAAGACAGAAAAACAAAGTTGTCGCCCTCTTCACAGAGCTCGTCCGGGATACGAATCAGGCGTGACAGGGAGCGAGGAGCAGGGAGAATGGCCATACCGCCTTCGCGGCCAAAAGCATCCTTACCTTCCAGAGACACGATAAAGTTCAGGCTTTTATTCACCAGGCGTGGAAAAGGATGCGACGGGTCCAGGCCTATCGGGCTGATCACCGGCAGTATTTCTTCCTTGAAGAAATTTTCCACCCACTTATCCTGGGCCTTGGTCCATTGATCACGACGGATAAAGCGGATCTTCTGCTCTTCAAGAGCCGGAAACAGCATTTCATTGAGTATTTTATACTGGCGCTCAACCTGCTCGTGACAGATGCGGGAAATTTCCTTCAAAACGTCTGTGGGACGCATGCCATCCACACCGGACTTTTCGCGATCCAAAGCCACCTGACGCCTTAGTCCGGCCACCCGTATTTCAAAAAACTCATCCAGATTGCTGGAAAAAATCAGCAAAAACAGCAAACGGTTTAACAGTGGATGACTGACATCCAGAGACTGCTCCAAAACCCGGATATTGAACTGCAAATGGGAAAGCTCACGGTTAAAATAGAGCTCCGGATTATCCAGATTCACACTGTCTTCGGTTTTGCGCCGCCTCACACCGCTTTTGCTTTGATTGATACGCAGTATCGCCCGAGGGGCAGAACCTGAACCCAGGGCGGAATCCTGTTCATCTGTTTTGGCGGCTTCAGTTTTGGGGGCCTGTCTGGAAGTGCTTTCTGTCATAGCCGGTATCCTTGCTGTTAAACAAAAGTTGTATCAGGTGTTCAGTAGCTGTGCTGCCCGCTTGCCAAAGTAAGTCAGAATGCCGTCACTACCGGCACGCTTGATGCTCAAGAGGGCTTCCATCATGGCCGCTTCAGTCAGCCAGCCTTTTTCAATGGCAGCCAGGTGCATGGCATATTCACCACTGACCTGATAGACAAAGGTCGGCACTCCCAGCTCTTTTTTCACGCGCTGCACAATATCCAGATAAGGCATCCCCGGCTTCACCATGACCATGTCCGCGCCTTCAGCCAGATCCAGTGCCACTTCGTGCAAGGCTTCATCTGAATTGGCCGGGTCCATCTGATAGCTGGCCTTATTGGCCTTGCCCAGATTCGCTGCTGAACCCACGGCATCACGGAAAGGGCCATAGTAGGCCGAAGCATACTTGGCTGCATAGGACAAAATACGAGTATTGAACAATTGATTCTGCTCCAGCTCCGCACGGATAGCACCAATACGTCCATCCATCATATCCGAAGGAGCCAGAATGTCGGCACCGGCCTGGGCATGGGACAAAGCCTGCTTCACCAGGGTTTCCACTGTGCGGTCATTCAGAACATAGCCCTGATCATCAATAATCCCATCCTGACCGTGAGAGGTGTAAGGGTCGAGGGCCACATCGGTCATGATGCCCAGCTCGGGAACCGTATCCTTCAGAGCTCTGATGCTGCGCTGTACCAGACCCTCGGCATTGTAAGCCTCTTCGGCAAGATCAGTTTTACCTCTGGCATCAATCACCGGAAAAAGCGCTATCGCAGGTATTCCCAAAGAAACCAGCTCCCTGGCTTCCTGGATCAACAGATCCAGGCTCAAGCGCTCCACACCCGGCATGGAAGGCACAGGTTCTTTGCAGTTTTCCCCTTCCTGTACAAACAAGGGAACCATCAGATCATTCACCGTCAGAGTGGTCTCCTGCATCAGGCGACGGGAAAAATCATCGGCACGCATACGGCGCATACGGGTGGCTGGAAACTGGCGATTACTTGGAAGCACAAAAATATCCTCTTAAACTTTGTGAATTCTTGCAGTATATCAGTACCCGACTGTTTATGAAGCCTCTCAGGGAGGCTGGTGGTTGCCAGCCTTCTATCCTGCAACTAGAGTTGAAGTTAACCGGTTTAACGCAACAAGGAGATGACAATGCAAAAGAAAATCGCTGTAGTTTTGTCAGGCTGCGGTGTTCAGGATGGTGCTGAAATTTATGAAAGTGTTCTGACCCTGCTGCGCCTGGATGAAAAAAATGTCAGCTACCAATGCTTGGCACCGGACATTCCACAAATGCACGTGATCAACCACGCCACAGGTGAAGAGACCCCGAACAGCCAGCCCCAGGGCTCTGCATCCCGGAGTGTTTTGGCCGAATCTGCTCGTGTGGCTCGTGGCGAGATCCAGGATCTGGCAACCGCTAACCCGGACGATTATGATGCCGTTATTCTTCCCGGCGGCTTTGGAGTTGCTAAAAACCTGTCCACTTTTGCCACCCAGGGTGCTGACTGCGAGGTCAATCAAGAGGTTCAGCAGTTCGTACAAGCCTTCCACAAGGCGGGCAAACCCATAGGACTGATGTGCATTGCACCGGCCTTGACCGCCAAGCTGGTTGCTCCAGGAGCTCTTTGCACGATTGGCAAGGATGCAGGCATAGAAGGGGCACTCACCAGCATGGGAGCTTTACACAAAACCTGCCCGGTGGATGAAATCGTTGTGGATAATAAAAACAAGCTGGTCACTACACCTGCTTACCTGCTGGCGACCCGAATCACTGAAGCCCAGGCGGGGATTTTCAAGCTGGTGGACAAGGTTCTGGACATGACCTGATCCGACCGGCTCACCCTGCCAAAAGGCAGGGTGACCTTCAGATCAAATCGGTTATACCCGATAAATCCGGTGAATTACTCAGGCGTATGGCATCAAACGCGATGACGACCGGTGACAACAGCCTGTCAACATAAATCCGGTGAATTACTCAGGCGTATGGCATCAATCCCCCACAGGGTGGCAGGGTTGATTTTGATGCGCTCATTGACATTGCAGGCACTTTTGATCGCAAAGTTTTGCGAACCCGTGTTGCGCCGTCGAGGTGACAGAAACAAGTCACCATCCGGTTTTTTGACACTGGCCACCAGAGGTGATTTGGGATCAGGAGTGCGTCCAACCACCACAGCCAGCTCACCATTATTCAATCTTACATAAACTCCGGGAGGGTACAGGCCCAACTCGTTCAAGAACAGTAAGGTCAGCTTGGAATCAAACTTGCTGCCTCTTTGTGTAAAGATATTCTTCAACGAATCCTTGTGTTTGATGGGGTTGCGATAAGGTCTGGGGGTCACCATCGCTGTATAGACATCAGCCAAAGCCAGAACCCTGGCCTCACGACGAATATCTTCATCTTTCAGGCCCCGCGGATAACCCGTACCGTCCAGCTTCTCATGGTGTTGAGCCACCAACTCCAGCCAGAGCACATCATCCACACCCACTGCTTCCAGCTTCTGGCGACTCTGCTCAGGGTGTTTTTCAATGACTGCTCGCTGCTGATCATTCAAGGGTTGCTTTTGCTGGTGCAAACGCTGCTGATAAGGATTCATGGCCAGATTACAGGTCAGAGCTGCAGCCAGTACCGAAAGCCGAACCTCCTGTTCAACCTGAAGCCTTTCCATAATCAGCTCGGAAAGAACCGCCATCTGCATCGGGTGATGCACATGGTAGGGAAACTGGTCAGCCAGATGCACAGCACCCAACAGAGCATCGGCATCATATTCCGTCAGACCCTGGATATGCGTGGCGATATCATAAACGCGCTTTTTAACCACCCCAGGATTGGGCACCTTGTCTTTTTCGATCAGCTTGAAGGTTTCTTCCAGCTTCAAACAAAGCTCGTCGAATTCGGCAAAAGGGTTCACTTTACGACGAAAACGCACCGGCTGGGGGATCAGACTTTCGGGATCAGGCTTGATTTCCCGAGCAAAAAGGCCGACCCGGGTCAGAACTTCCTTTTGCCTGTCCGAGCGCAAAATTGCACCCTTGGCCATCAGCAATTTGCCAAACTCATCATAGATCGGCCAGGGCACCGGCTGATCAATCTTCAGCAATTCAGGAGTTATCCGGGACAACTCAAAATCACGCAACAACATAAGCTAATCCTTGCAGTTGGTCTGCAACCTAAACAGGCTGACCGGAATAAATCGCCTGTAAATGATCACCACCACATTCTAGAGCCTCAAACCAGGACAGAAAGTTTTCAACCTGCTCACCCTGAAACATGGCACCATGCTGGGGCACTATCATTTTGACAGGGGTAGACAGATTACGAATCTGTTTCACCCAGTGCTGACACACCGCATTTGAATGCATATAGCGTTTATGAAAAGGCTCAATAAAGGCTTTATGCTCTTCAAAATCTTCAACATAAACTTTACGTTTGCCCGGCGGAAAAATGGAAGCTCCAATATCACCGGAAAAAAGAATGCCGGAACGCTCATCAAAGATGCTGAAATTGCCTTCACTGTGTAAAAAATGCGCAGGCAGAAGCAACAGATGATCCCCTGACGGCATCCTCAACTTGGCCCCTTTATCAGGCAGAGGAATCACTCGCTCCGGCTCATCCATCCCAAAATGCGACACAAAGTGCAGCCACAAACGTGAAATCAACAGCTTGGCATCGGTTGCCTTCATCCAGTAGGGCGCCGACGAACAAACATCAGGGTCCTGATGCGTCGCAATCAGGGTATTGATCTGGCGCGGATGCAAATAGCGGGTGACCTGCTCCAGAACCTGGTGAAAGACATAGGTTCCACCGGGATCAAACAGGTAACCTTGTCCACCATTGATGATCAGGCATTGATTGGTTTGCACGAAAGAATTGGACCCTTCCTCTTCTTCCCAGCCAAACCAGACAAACTCGTGTTCATCATCCTCATACAGCAGGCAACTATCTTCCAGGTTTCTAGTCATCGTAGCAGGCTCCTAATCCTTGTTTGTCATCTTGCTACTCTAGGCTATTTATAACCCATTAAAACTGAGCCAGCTCAAAATCCATAGTAATCGTCGAGCAGATCAGTGCCGCACTCCAGATTTTCCAGCCAGTCCAGAAATTCTGGGATATGTTCCTTGCCAATAATGGCACCATGCTGAGGAACAATCATTTCCAGCGGGTACTGGCGAATCATGGCAACCCATTTGCGCAGGGCCACATTGTTACCCATATAACGTTTGTGAAAGCCTTCAGTGTAAGGAAGATGCTCTTCCCAGTTTTCCACCATCAAGTAGCGTTTACCCGGTGGAAAAACAGCAGCACCAATATCACCGGAAAACAGGATTTTCGAGCGGCTGTCATAAAAACAGAAGTTGCCTTCACTGTGTAAAAAGTGGGCAGGCAGCATGACAATCTCACCCCCGCCGGGCAGCTTGATCATCTTGCCTCTGTCTTCAATGGCCACCAGACGACTGTTGTCACTGAAGCCAAAGTGGGAAACAAAACGTATCCACAGGCGGGATACCAGCAGCCGGGCATTGGTGGCTTTCAACCAGAGAGTGACAGACGAAAGAACATCCGGATCCTGGTGAGTTGCCAGCAGATAGCGGATTTGTTCCAGAGGTATGTATTTGTTCACTTCGGCTGCCACTTCCGAAAAAATGAAAGCCCCGCCCGGATCAAACAGATAGCCTTGATCCTGGTTAATCACCAGCACCTGGTTGGACTGCACCAGACTTTCATCCGTGTCAGGGTCTTCCCAGCCGAACCAGATATACTGGTGTTCATCATCTTCATACAAGACTTTACTGCTTTCTACCATCTCAGGCTCCATTTGCTGACCATTATTTCCTCAGGCCTTCATTTATATCAATAATACTTCCAGCCCACAATTGATATAAAACAATAAACCCGGCCATAAGCCGGGTTTATTGTTTCTACGTGTAATTATTTATTTCATTCTTCTGCTTTTCTTTTGGGAAGTAAGCGTGAAATCAATATACCCAATTCAAATAATAACCACATGGGCACAGCCAACAGGGTTTGAGAAAAAATATCGGGCGGTGTAAGTAACATTCCAGTTACAAAACATCCCAAAATAACATACATTCTTTTTGCAGCCAGTTTATCAACACTGGTCACACCTGCCAAAACCATTAATACCGTTGCCACGGGAATTTCAAAAGCCAAACCAAAGGCAAAAAAGAGCTTGAGGACAAAATTCAAATAGGCATTAATATCCGTCATCACAGCCACCCCTTCGGGTGCAGCCGTGGTAAAGAAGGCAAACAAGAGTGGAAAGACCGCATAGTACGCAAACGCCATACCAGCATAAAAAAGCAGAATACTGGAAGCAACAATTGGAAAAGCCAGTTTTTTCTCATGCTCATACAGGCCGGGAGCAATAAAACCCCAGATCTGCAGGAGTATAAAAGGCATGGCAACCACAACAGCTGCGAACAAGGTCAGCTTAAAAGGGGCTAAAAAAGGTGAGGCCACTTCGGTTGCGATCATCTGAGTGCCTTCGGGCATCAAAAGTCGCAAGGGTTCAGAAATAAACAGATAAATATCGTTGGCAAAAAAGAACAAGCCAAGGAATATAACCAGTACCACCAAAAGCATTTTAATAATGCGATCCCGCAGTTCAACCAGATGCTCTACCAACGGAGCATGGCCTGGAGTTGTGCTGGTGGTATCCGGAGTCTCAGTAGCCTGGGCAGCAGCCGAATCCTGTTCTTCCTGAGTCATGAGGATTTATCCTCCTGTTTGGAATGAGGAGAATCCTTTTCCTGCATGTCTTTTTCCAGTTCCTTTTCAGCATCCAGAATACCGGACTTCACTTTTTTCTCATGCTCAGACAAACGCTGGCGCATTTCTTCAAGCTGCAACTGTTCATTCACTTCCTGCTGAATGCCACTCACAGCTTTGCGAATACGGCCTATATACAAACCCACAGTCCGCACCGCCTGAGGAAGACGCTGCGGGCCGAGTACCAGCAACCCAACGATTGCCAGCAGTAAAAGCTCAAAAAAGCCGATATCGAACATAGTCTGTAGCGCTTATTTGCGCTCCTTCTCCTGTTCATTAACGGATTCCGGCTTCACATCAATCACTTCTTCATCGGAAGCATTCTTTTGCAGCTTGTCGTCCTGTTGATCCTTCTTGTTTTTCAGGTCATCTTCCATTTCCTTCTCACCATCTTTCATGGCCGACTTGAAGCCTTTGACTGCACCGCCCAAATCACCGCCCAGGTTGCGCAGTTTCTTGGTTCCAAAAATCAGAATGATAATGCCCAGTACAATCAGTAATTGCCAGATGCTAATGCCACCAAAGCCCATGTTCTTCTCCTGCTCTATCGTTGTCAGTTATTTGTTGCGGCTGGCTTTTTCTTCCAGGCCGGAAATACCCATACGTCTTGCCAGCTCATCCAGAACCTGCTGATGGCTGATTCCCAGATGCGATAACATAACCAGAGAATGAAACCAAAGATCTGCTGTTTCTGCAATCACCTCTTGGTGGTCACCCGTTTGCTGGGCATCCTTGGCTGCCAACAGGGTTTCCGTCGCCTCTTCGCCCACCTTCTCCAGTATCTTGTTCAGCCCCTTGCCGTGCAGCTGGGCAACATAGGAAGTCTCCGGAGCCGCCTTACGCCTTTCATCCAGAATTCTTTCCAACTGTTGAAGAATATCACTCATATGCTTATCAAGCCCTTGGCAATCAAAATAAAAAAGGCTGCTTAGCATAGCTTAAAGCAACAGCCCGCACCATATACCGAACAATCCTCTTTACCGCCTCAAGAGCACCAGAGCTCCGGCTGCGACCAAAACCCAGGGCTGCCATTCACCGTCCAGAAGCGGCAGGAGTATTTCACCAACACCGCTAATCAGCCCCAAAGCCAGTAGCAACAAGCCCACAGCGAACTGTCCGGTCCGTCTTCTGGAGCGAGCCATTTCCTGGCGAATGTCCGCCAGTATGCGGCGCTGTTCGCGCTGATCTTCCTGCCAGTTACGCAGCTGGGACAGACTTTCATGCGCCAACTGAGGCAGCTCAGGCACCTGCTCCAGCCAGTCCGGCAGTTTTTCCTTGGCTTTCAGCAGAATACCTCTTGGTCCCACACGCTGTTTCATCCAGTTTTCCAGGAAGGGCTTGGCGGTGGTCCAGAGATCCAGATCCGGGTAAAGCTGTCTCCCCAGGCCTTCAATATTCAGCAGGGTTTTCTGCAGCAGCACCAGCTGTGGTTGCACTTCCATATTGAAACGCCGGGCTGTCTGAAACAAACCCAGTAGCACCTGGCCAAAGGAAATATCCTTCAGGGGTTTTTCAAAAATGGGCTCACAAACGGCACGGATTGCTGCTGCAAATTCATTGGCCCGCGTGCCTTCACCCACCCAGCCGGACTCAATATGCAGCCGGGCCACTTCATAGTAATCCTGCTTGAAAAAAGCCAGAAGATTTCGTGCCAGATAGTTTTGATCTTCAATACTCAGAGAACCGACAATACCGCAATCGATGGCAATATAACGAGGGCTTTCCGGCTTGGCGGTATCCACAAAAATATTGCCGGGGTGCATATCGGCATGAAAGAAGTTATCCCGGAACACCTGAGTAAAGAAGATTTCCACCCCGCGCTCAGCAAGCTTTTTCATATTCACGCCCTGCTGCATGAGGGTGTCCACTTCAGCCACAGGCACCCCGTAGATACGTTCCTGTACCATCACATTTCTGCGGGTAAACGACCAGTGAATGGCTGGCACATACAAAAGATGGGAATTCAGGAAATTGCGTTTAAGCTGGGATGTATTGGCTGCTTCCTTTTGCATATCCAACTCATCCATCAGGCTGATTTCATAGTCAGCCACCACCTCCACGGGATGCAGACGCCGGGCATCCGGCACCAACCAGAGAACCAGGCGTGCCAGCATATACAGGAGTTGAATATCCTTGCGGATCACCTTGTGAATACCGGGACGGATTACCTTGACGACCACTTCTTCACCTGTGTGCAGCTGGGCTGTATGCACCTGGGCCACAGAAGCAGAAGCCAGAGCTTCACTACCGAATTCAGCAAAAGCTTCAGCAACACTCATCCCCAGGGATTTTTCAATCGTCGCCTTGGCCAGGGCAGCAGAAAAAGGTGGCACCTGATCCTGAAGCCGCTTCAACTCATCGGCCACATCACCGGGTAGAAGATCGCGTCGGGTTGAAAGCATTTGCCCGAACTTAACAAAAATTGGCCCCAACTCCTCCAGTGACAAACGCAGCCTTTCGCCCCGGCTGTGTTGACCCAGAGGAAACAGGCGCGCTGGATTCAGCTTGAGCAAAAGCACCAGAAAGGCAGGCAGCTTATCCAGAGGAATCAGGATATCCAAACGGTAGCGAACAATAATCCAGCTGATCTTGAATGCACGGTACAAACGGCCCACTAGGCTTCTCCAGCTTGTTTTCTGGCCGCTTCCAGCAAACGGATACGGGCTTCCAGGCGATCCACATCCAGCCGCAATTCTTCCAGGCTGGATTCCAGTAAATGCAGGCTGTTTTGTCCGGGCAGAATCCCGCTTTCCTCTTCCAGATAATCCTTGAGATCGCGCCGCGCCGCTGCTGAAGCTCGGGTACCCCAGCTACGCAGCTGCGTAAACCCAGCCTGCAGGCTGGCCAGGGGCAAAGGACCACTGAAACGGGTCACCAGATCACCGGCATCCAGGCCCAACGAAGCAATCAGATCCTGCAGTAATTCCAGCTTGTGGGTGTCGCCACCCACCTTGACTTCAGGGGTGAACAAGACACCACTGGATGCAGGCTGCGTTGCCATCCTCAAATAAGCCTGCGGCGTGGCTTCAACCCAGGCATCAGGGACAGTTTCCAGAGAGCGGTGAAAATACAGGCCATCGGGAGTCACCAGCAAAAAAACCTGCAAACCCCAGGGTGCGACCCGTATTTCCAGACAGGAATCCTGCAATTCATCCAGGTTTGCAGCCGTTGCCCCGGCCTGCGCCACCAACTGACGCAGCAGAGGGTTAACCAGATTTTCCAGGGCTGTCAGGGCAGCCAATGGCAGTTGCATGATTTTCAATCCTGTTAGCAATTACAGCTTGATGCCCCGGTGCAAAGCCACCACACCCGAAGTCATATTGTGATATTCCACTTCACTGAGACCGGCCTTCTCCATCATGCCTTTCAAGGTTTCCTGGTCCGGGTGCATGCGAATGGACTCAGCCAGATAACGATAGGAGTCACTGTCACCGGCAAACAGCTTGCCCATGAAGGGCAATGCGGTGAAGGAGTAGGCATCATAAACTTTGCTCATCAGCGGGTTGGTGGGCTTGGAAAATTCCAGCACCAGCAGGCGACCGCCGGGTTTGAGAATTCGCGCCATATCCTTGAGTGCCTTATCCTTGTCAGTGACATTTCGTAGGCCAAAAGCAATGGTGATCACATCAAAGTGATTATCGGGAAAAGGCAGGGCTTCGGCATTGGCCTGAACAAATTTGATATTGCCACCGTAACCACGATCCAGTAGCCGGTCACGACCAACCTTCAACATGGAGGCATTGATATCGGCCAGAATCACTTCGCCCTCTTCCCCCACCAGGCGGGAAAACTGCAGAGTCAGATCACCCGTGCCACCGGCAATGTCCAATACACGATGGCCTTTGCGTACACCGGACAACTCGATAGTGAACTTCTTCCACAGACGATGCACGCCCATGGACATCAAATCATTCATCAGGTCGTACTTGGCGGCGACGGAATCAAAAACCCCCGCCACCCGCTTTTGCTTCTCTTCGTAGGGCACTTCCTGATAACCGAAATCAGCGGTTTTTTTCTGTTGTTCGGTCTGCTTTTGTGAATCCTGAGTCATGGCCTGAATCCTGAAAACTGTTTTAACAATCGCGCGCGGAGCGAGCTTCCTACACAATCTTTCGCGCAGAGACTGCGCTCCTACACTGTTCTTGTGAGCCCTTGTGGGAGTCCACTCTGTGGACGATAAAACATCGCTCGCGGAGCGCGCTCCTATTTCTTTCCGGCATCCACTGCCAAAGGAATCAACTTGGGTTGACGGCTTTCCCCGGCAGCTGCCAATTTATCCAGGTAGTCCTGCCAGAGTTTTTCCTTGTTCTGGCCCAGGTGCCAGAGGTAGTCCCAGGAAAACAGCCCTGAGTCATGGCCATCATCAAATGACAGCTTGAGCGCATAACGACCCACCGGCTCAATTTTCCAGATGCGAACATCCTTTTTGCCGGTCTGTAGAATGGGGTTTCCGTGCCCCTGAACTTCTGCAGAAGGCGAGAGTACCCTCAGCATTTCTGCAGGAAGCTCAAAAGCTTCACCACTGGCATAGGTCAACTCCAGACAGTGGCGGCTTTTGCTGTAATTGACCTTGTCAGGCTGTGGCACTTCACTCATTGCCGTCTCCTAGAGAATATAACGAGACAGATCCTCGTCTTTAGCCAGCTCACCCAGCTGTTGATCGACATAGCCTGCATCAACCACCAGTTTGCCGCCCAGTTTGTCGGCATCATAACTGGCTTCTTCCAACAAACGCTCCATCACCGTATGCAGGCGGCGGGCACCGATATTGTCGGTGTTTTCATTCACCTGAAAGGCAATTTCGGCCAAACGGTTGATGCCATCATCGGTGAAGCTGACATCCACCCCTTCGGTAGCCATCAGGGCTGTGGCCTGGCGTGTCAGAGAAGCATCCGGTTCGGTCAGAATGCGGCGAAAATCTTCCGGAGTCAGGGCCTTGAGTTCCACACGAATCGGCAAGCGACCCTGCAGCTCAGGAATCAGGTCGGAGGGTTTGGCCAGGTGAAAAGCACCCGAGGCAATAAACAGGATGTGATCGGTTTTGATCATGCCGTATTTAGTGGTGACGGTGCTGCCTTCAATCAGCGGCAACAGGTCGCGCTGAACCCCGTCACGGGAAACATCGCTGGAAGCATGTTCGCCACGTTTGCAGACCTTGTCCAACTCATCCAGGAAAACAATACCGTTTTGTTCCACCAGATCCACAGCTTCGCGTTTGATTTCTTCTTCATTGATCAGTCGGGCGGCTTCCTCATCGCGCAAAATCCGTTGAGCATCACGAATCTTCATTTTGCGGCTTTTTTTCTTGTCCTGGTTCATGTTGGAAAACATGCTCTGCAGCTGCTGAGTCATTTCTTCCATACCCGGAGGGCTCATGATTTCCACACCGACCTGGGGGCCAGCGACTTCGATATCGATTTCCTTGTCGTCCAGCTGGCCTTCACGCAATTTCTTGCGAAACATCTGACGGGTGGAGGATTCTTCCGTTTCCTGAACAGGGTGGTTATTGCTGTCTCTGGCAGGCGGCAGCAAGGCATCCAGAATGCGTTCTTCGGCTGCATCTTCAGCCCGGTGACGATTCTTTTTCATCGCCTCTTCGCGCAGCATTTTCACAGAAGATTCGGCCAGATCGCGAATAATGGTTTCCACATCACGACCGACATATCCCACTTCCGTAAACTTGGTGGCTTCGACCTTGATAAAGGGAGCTCGCGCCAGCTTGGCCAGGCGCCGGGCAATTTCGGTTTTACCCACGCCCGTTGGGCCAATCATCAGAATATTCTTGGGGGTCACTTCAGCACGCAGATCCGGGTCAAGTTGCATACGACGCCAGCGGTTACGCAGGGCAATGGCCACCGAGCGCTTGGCTTCGGCCTGACCGATGATGAAACGATCCAGTTCGCTGACAATTTCTCGCGGGGTCATGCTGCTCATTTCTTCAAGCCTTCTATAGTCATGTCGTGGTTGGTAAACACACAGATATCACCTGCCATTTGCAGGCTTTTCTCCACGATATCTTTGGCACTCAAATCGGTATTTTCCAGCAGGGCACGGGCAGCTGCCAGGGCGAAGTTGCCGCCCGAACCTATAGCCAGAACACCATGTTCCGGTTCAATCACATCACCGGTACCACTGATGCAAAGAGTGGCTGTTTCATCAGCCACCACCAGCATGGCCTCCAGACGACGCAAAGCACGATCGGTTCGCCAGTCTTTGGCCATCTCCACGGCAGCTCGCACGAGTTGACCCTGGTGTTTTTCCAGCTGGCCTTCAAAGCGCTCAAACAAGGTAAAGGCATCGGCGGTGCCCCCCGCAAAACCGGCCAGAATTTTGTCATGGTACAAGCGGCGAACCTTGCGGGCATTACCTTTCATCACAGTATTACCCAGAGAGACCTGGCCATCTCCTCCCAGGAAAACTTCATCATCGCGACGCACGCAAACGATAGTGGTCATGCTGTCTCCTTAAACACTTTATTCGGTTGATTCGTCTTTGATTTCCACAGGGGCAATTGGAGGTTCCTGAGGCTTTTCTGCAGTTTCTTCAGTTTTCAGACGCAGGAGCATAAACTCCAAACCTGCAGCAGCAATATCATCCTGCGCTCTGGCCAGGGTTCGGCGATCCTGGAAAGGGCCAATCTGCACCCGGTGCCAGATATCACCCTCTCCTGTTTCCACCGGATGAATACGTACCTCTTCAAACCCTAAACCTTGCAAGCGCTTTTGCTGCCGAACAGCATCGGTCGGAGTCCGAAAAGAGCCCACCTGAAGCATAAACCTGGGTTGATCGGCTGCATCCCTGGGCGTGGATTGGTACGCCTCTATTTTGGGTGCAATCACCTCACTTTCCGGAAGCAAAGTGTAAAAATCAAACCGTGGCTGGTTTCCGTTTTGTGCCGATTCTTCAACCAGCACTTCAGCTTCTGCCTGAGGTTCAGGTGCTTCGTGGGCTACAGTCTGCTCTTGACTCGAAGACGAGCTGAACATCTGGGCCAGGATAAAACCGGCCACCAAACCCACACCCAGCCAGCCCCAGCCCGGCAAGCGGCTCCAGATATTGTGGGCCGTGTTGTCTTCCGGTGCTTCAGCTGTTTTCGGCACAGCACCTCTTACCCGGTGCTCTCCCGGTTCAGGCTGATTTTTTTTACGCTGACGACTGGCAAAATCATGGGCCATTATTGACCTCTCTCGCCTCTAGGGCTTTCGAACTACATAGACTCGGGGGCAGTAACACCCAGCAATTGCAAACCATTCTCCAGGACCTGCCGGGTAGCGGCGGCCAGGGCCAAGCGAGCATCACGCAAGGCTTGATCTTCAACCAGGAACTGACAGGCGTTGTACCAGGAGTGCATCGCTGCCGCCACCTCACGCAGGTATTGGGCAATCAGATGCGGTTCCAGTTCACGAGCAGCGATGGCAACCACTTCGGGGAAGCGCGCCAACTGGTTCAACAGTGCCTGTTCCTGTTCAGTATTCAGCTGTTGCAAATCGGTAGTGTCCAGTGACCAGGTGTATTCCTTATCCTGCGCCTGACGGGCCACACTGCACAAACGCGCATGAGCATACTGGATATAATAAACCGGGTTGTCATTGGTTTGTGAACGCGCCAGATCAATATCAAAGGTCAGTTGTGACGTGGCTGCCCGAGCGGCCAGGAAATAACGCGTGGCATCACAGCCCACTTCATCAATCAAATCCCTCAGGGTGACATAACTGCCTGCCCGCTTGGAGATTTTCACCTCTTCGCCGCTGCGCATGACGGTCACCATCTGGTGCAGCACATAATCCGGCCAGCCTTCAGGAATATCCTGTTTCAGAGCCTGCAGACCGGCACGGACACGGGTAATGGTAGAGTGGTGATCAGCACCCTGCTCATTGATGACCTTTTTAAAACCCCGCTGCCACTTGTTAAGATGATAGGCCACATCAGGCACAAAATAGGTGTAGTTGCCATCCGTTTTGCGCATGACTCGGTCTTTATCATCACCAAAGTCAGTAGTCCGCAACCAGAGAGCACCGCCTTCTTCGTAAGTAAAACCATTATCAATCAACTGCTGGACAGCGGCTTCGACCTTGCCTTCCTCATAAAGTGAAGATTCCAGGAAATAGACGTCAAACTCCACACCAAAGGCCTTGAGATCCAGATCTTGTTCACGACGCAGGCTGGCTACAGCAAAACGCCGGATGGCTTCCAGATCATCAGGATCACCCAGAGCTTTGACTTGCTGATCATCGGCAGTGACTGTTTTTTTCGCCAGATAATCCTCTGCCACATCCTTAATATAATCTCCGCGATAGCCATTCTCGGGCCAACCCGCATCTTCCGGGGTCAAGCCCTGGGCACGCGCCTGAACCGACAAAGCCAGGTTACTGATCTGGGCGCCAGCATCGTTGTAATAAAATTCCCGTGTGACATCCCAACCGGTGGCCTGCAACAAGCGACAAAGACAATCACCCACGGCAGCACCACGACCATGCCCGACATGCAAAGGGCCGGTGGGGTTGGCAGAAACAAACTCCACCTGCACTTTTTCACCCTGGCCCTGATTGCTGTGACCAAAAGCAGCTTGCTGATCCAGAACTTCCTTGACCACTGAAGTCAGGGCACTGGTGGACAGGAAAAAATTGATGAAACCCGGCCCGGCAATTTCCATCTTGCTGACTTTACTCATAAAAGCCTGATCGGCTTCCAGCAGTGCCACCACCTTTTCGGCCAGGTCGCGAGGCTTCATTCCCGCCTTTTTGGCCGTCATCAATGCCAGGTTGCTGGCCAGGTCACCATGGGCCTTGTCTTTGGTGTTATCAATCTGAACGCGTGGCTGAAAATCTTCGGGCAACAGGGCTTCGGATTTAAGCTGGATAACAACCTGATCTAACTGAGCGGTAATAAAGGCTTTCATGTAATTGGACTGACCTTGCAGAATTTGCGAGTTACTGAAAAATAGCCTGCCATTATCCAAGGAAGGACGCCAAAAGTCACCCGTCAGGGTCGGCGTTCTGGCCAGTCATTTCTTCGGATCAGTGGCAGGTAGCGATTCAACTGCGCCTGGGAAATATAATTGGCATGGCTCATGCCTTGCAGAATACGCCGAAACTTGCGCTGCAAGCCGGGAGTAACATTACGATTCTGAAATAAGGTGTAGTGATAACGCCTGGGGCTGGGCAGCATCAAAGCCAGATAAGCCCCTTCGGCGGCATTGATCGCAGCCGGTTTTTTGCCAAAATAATGTCGGCTGGCCGCAGCCACACCATAAATATCCGGCCCGAACTCAGCCAGATTCAGATACAACTCAAGAATCTGATTTTTGCTCAAGCGATTTTCCAAACGCCTGGTCAGAACCGCTTCCTGAATCTTGCGAAAATAACTCTGACGGGGGGTTAAAAACAGATTCTTGACCGTTTGCTGACTGATGGTACTGCCACCAAAAGCGGTTTCACCCCGGCGCAGATTGGTAATAAAGGCATCCAGCAAGGCATCATAATCCAGGCCCCGGTGCTCAAAGAAGCGCGCATCCTCCGCCAGCACCACAGCATACAGAAGGTCACGGTTCACCCGACGCAGCGGTGTCCATTGATAATAAGCATCTGGAGCTTCCAGCCGGGATTTTACCCTTGCCTCAGCCTGTGCTTGTAACTGCTCAAAAGAAGGGTTCACCGCGTCTGGCAGGGTATAAAAGAAAGTAAAAAGCGCGCCCGCCAGTAATAGAATAAAACCCAGCGCCAACCAACCCAGCCAGTAAACCAGGCGATTCAGCCATCCCCAAGGCACCGCCAACCAGTTCAGCAGCTTCTCCACCAGAGGATGGCGCGGCTTTTTGCGGGTCGTTTTCTTTTTTCTTGGAGCAGGCGGCATGGATGCTTTTGCTTATAAGGTGTAATGACAATCAGAATACCTTATCGCAATTTTTACAGAAAAAGAAACTCAAAAGTCACGAGCCAGAACAGCAAGGAGGCTTTTAATTGCTAGAACCTTAGTTGATGCGGATAATAGCTGTGAAATCTATTCGACTAAAACCTCTCTCCCACTGAAAAAGCATTGACCTGATGGCCTATCAACCACCTTTCACCCTGACCGGCCCGCTTGTCTCTTTGGTTGCCGAAATTGCCACTGAGGTTGGACGCTTAACCGCCCTGCCGGAACAGGGGTTGGATTTACGCTTGCGGAAAGCCAACCGAATTCAAACCATCACCGGATCTCTGGCAATCGAAGGCAATACACTTACCGAAGAGCAGATTACGGCCATCCTGAATGGTAAGCCAGTCATTGCTCCACCCCGTGAATTACAAGAAGCTCGAAATGCTCTTGAGGTCTATGAAAAACTGGATCAGTGGGATGGCAAAAAAGAAATGGATTTACTGCATGCCCACTGGGACTTGATGATCGGCCTGCTGGATCATCCGGGAAGTTATCGTAGTGGTGGTGTTGGCGTTATGTCAGGGCAGGAAGTCATTCACATGGCTCCACCAGCACCCCGCGTACCGACTCTGATGAAAGATCTGTTTGCCTGGCTCAATAAGACCGAGGAGCACCCGCTGATTGCCAGCTCTGTATTCCATTATGAATTTGAGTACATTCATCCTTTTTCCGACGGCAATGGTCGCATGGGGCGTTTATGGCAGACACTTTTGCTGTCTCAATGGCAGCCCATCTTTGCCTGGCTACCGATCGAAAGCATGGTTCACCAGAAACAAGCCGCCTACTACCAGGCATTAACTGACAGCACCAATGCAGTCGATGCTGCTCCCTTTATCCACTTCATGCTGATTTGTATCCGGGATGCCATAAAAGGCACCCCGCAAGTTACCCCGCATGTAACCCCGCAAGTTGACGATCTTTTAGCCTGCATCAAAGGCGAAATGAGCCGTCAGGAAATCCAGGCTTCCTTGCAACTTTCAGATCGAGAAAACTTCCGAAAAGTTTATTTACAGCCCGCGCTAGAGGCTGGCCTGATTGAAATGACTCAACCCGACAAGCCCCGAAGCAAAAACCAGCGTTACCGGCTTACGCAGAATGGCCTTAACAGGCTGAGTAGCAGACCATAAGCTTCAGGTTTCTCATAAAATGAATTCGTACCGAAAAAGCTGCATGTAGAAAAAAACTCGCACAATATAGAAAGTGTAAAAAAATCAGAAGGGTGTAAAAAAATTTACAGCCAGTCAAAGTCAGGAAGGAAGCCTCTCCTACCGAATAGGAGTCGTGCTATTTTCTCACCATCCGTTAAAATACCCTCCTTTTGTTGACCCAACCCAGCCGGAGCCTCATGTCCATCTCTTTCATCCATCTGCGCCTGCACTCGGAATTTTCTCTGGTTGATGGCCTGGTACGTCTCAAGCCTTTGATCAAGAAAGCCCAAACCCTGGGTTTTCCTGCCCTGGCCCTGACGGATGACAGCAACCTTTTTGCTCTGGTCAAATTCTACAAAGCCACCCAGGGTGCCGGTATCAAACCTTTGATCGGCAGTGATGTCTGGATTCAGGAAGATGAAGAGGGCGCCCCCGCTTATCGCCTGACCCTGCTGGCCATGAATAACCTGGGTTATCGCAACCTCACCGAACTTCTTTCCCGGGGTTGGCTGGAAGGCCAGAAAGATGAGAAAGCTTATATTCGTCCGCAATGGCTGGAAGAAAAAGCCTCAGGGTTAATTGCACTCTCCGGTGCCAAGGAAGGCGAAGTCGGTCAATTGCTGCTGGCCGGTCACCGACACCTGGCTCAGGAGCGGCTACAACACTGGATGCAGGTCTTCCCTGATACTTTTTATCTGGAAGTCCAGCGCACCTCCCGTCCAGGGGATGAAGACTGCCTGCATGCCAGTGTCGAGCTGGCCACAGCAACGGGCTGCCCGGTGGTTGCCACCAATGATGTGCGCTTTATGGAGCGTAAGGATTTCTGGGCTCATGAAACCCGGGTCTGCATTGGTGACAGCCGCACGCTGGATGATCCCCGCCGGGAAAAAAACTATTCCGAAGAACAGTATCTGAAAAGCCCTGAGGAAATGCAGGAGCTGTTCAGCGACCTACCCGAAGCCCTGCAAAACACGGTGGAAATTGCCAAGCGCTGTAATGTGGATATCCGTCTGGGCGAGTACTTCCTCCCCGAATACCCGATTCCCGAAGGCAAAACCCAGGATCAGTTTTTCCGGGAAATTTCCCATGAAGGCCTGACCCGGCGGCTGAACAAACTCTTTGACACCCAGCGCCCCGACTTTCCAGAAATCGAAAACCGCTATCGTCAACGCCTGGATTTTGAGCTGGATGTCATCCTGGACATGGGCTTTCCCGGCTACTTTCTGATCGTTATGGACTTTATCCGCTGGGCCAAAGAAGCCGGTATTCCGGTAGGGCCGGGGCGGGGTTCGGGTGCCGGTTCCCTGGTCGCCTACTCGCTGGATATTACCGACCTCGACCCCATTGGATATAGCTTGCTGTTCGAGCGCTTTCTGAACCCGGAGCGGGTTTCCATGCCCGACTTTGATATCGACTTTTGCATGGATGGCCGCGACCGGGTGATCGAATACGTGGCAGATACTTACGGTCATGATGCTGTATCCCAGATCGTCACCTTCGGCACCATGGCGGCCAAGGCCGTGGTTCGCGATGTGGCCCGCGCCCAGGGCAAGCCCTATGCCGTGGGGGATCGCCTCTCCAAACTGATTCCCTTTGAAGTCGGCATGACCCTGGAAAAAGCCGCTGATGAAGTGGAAGACCTGGGTGCTCTGGAAAAGGCTTATCAAACCTCGCTGGAAAGAGAGCTGACCGACCAGGATCTGGAAGAGCTGGATCAGGAAGGCCTGGAAGTCTGGAGCATGGCCCGCGAACTGGAAGGCATTACTCGCGGCACGGGTAAACACGCCGGGGGTGTCGTCATCGCCCCCACAAAGCTAACCGATTTTGCCCCCCTGCTGGCCGAAGAAGATGGCAAAAGCCTGGTCGTGCAGTTTGATAAAAACGATGTTGAAGATGCCGGACTGGTCAAATTCGACTTTCTGGGCCTGCGCACCCTGACCATCATCGACTGGGCTCTGCGTGATGTCGACAAAGTACGCGCCCTGGAAGGTGAGTCACCCCTGGATATTTCCACCATCCCCCTGGATGACAAGAAAACCTTTGAACTGCTGAAGCGTGCTGAAACCACCGCTGTTTTCCAGCTGGAATCCCGGGGCATGAAAGAGCTGATCAAAAAGCTCAAGCCCGACAGCCTGGAAGACATGATCGCCCTGGTGGCCCTGTTTCGCCCCGGCCCTTTGCAATCCGGCATGGTCGATGACTTTATCCAGCGTAAACACGGCCAGGCAGCCCTGGCCTACCCTCACCCGGACTATCAGCTGGACATGCTCAAACCGGTACTGGAACCCACCTACGGGATCATCCTTTACCAGGAGCAGGTCATGCAGATTGCCCAGGTCATGGCTGGCTTTACCCTCGGCGGGGCCGACATGCTGCGTCGCGCCATGGGTAAGAAAAAGCCCGAAGAAATGCAGAAAATGCGCGCCATGTTTCTGGAAGGCAGCGAGAAAAATAATATCGACGCCACCCTGGCCGGGCAAATCTTCGACCTGGTAGAAAAGTTTGCCGGTTATGGTTTCAACAAATCCCACTCCGCAGCCTATGGTCTGGTTTCCTATCAAACCGCCTGGCTGAAAACCCATTATCCAGCCCCCTTCATGGCGGCCGTGCTCTCCACAGAAATGAACAACACCGACAAGGTGGTCATGCTGGTGGAAGAAGTGCGGGCCATGCAGCTGGCCATCACACCCCCCGATGTCAACCAGGGCAGCTGGCGTTTTACCGTCAATGAAGAGGGTGAAATCATCTACGGCCTGGGGGCCATCAAGGGCGTCGGTGAAGGCCCCGTCGAGGCCGTGGTCGAAGCCCGCAAGGAAGGCGGCGCTTTCACCGATCTGTTTGATTTCTGTACCCGCGTGGACATGAAACGCCTTAACAAGCGCAGCATTGAAGCCCTGATTCGCAGTGGTGCCCTGGACAAGCTGGCCGATGGCCGCCATTTGCTGATGTCGGCTCTGGATGATGCCCTGAAAGGCGCTGAGCAGGCCAAGCGCAATGCCAGCATTGGCATGGATGATCTTTTTGGCAGTGTCATGACAGCCGCGCAACCTTCCGAAACACCCAACAGCGATCCCTATGCCGACTATCGTTGTCTGCCAATCTGGACAGACAAACAACGCCTGGCCGGGGAAAAGGAAACCCTGGGCCTTTACCTCACCGGCCACCCGATTGATGAATACGAAGACGAATTGCGCCGTTTTGTCGGGCGTAAAATTGCCAGTTTACAGCCCTCTCGCGATGCCCAGCGGGTTGCCGGACTGGTCGTGGCCTTTCGAACCATGAAAAACAAGCGCGGCGATACCATGGGGTTTTTAACCCTGGATGATCGCTCAGGACGTATTGAAGTTGCTGTTATGGGGGAAACCTTTGATCGCTTCCAGCATCTGCTGGAAAAAGACACCCTCTTGATTGTTGAGGGTGAAGTGCGTGAAGACACCTTCACCGGGGGCTTGGCCCTACGCTGCAAGGAGGTCACCGCCATGGCTGATGCCCGCAGCCGCTATGCCCGCGCCCTGGAAATTCGCCTGCAGGAACAGGAATACCAACCGGGTTTCATTGAGCAGCTCAACCAGGCTCTGGAGAACTACCGTGTCAGTGACCAGGGCCTGCGAGTGGAAATTGCTTTCAGCTGCGAGGCAGGCTGCGGACAACTGCTTTTCCCCGAAAACTGGCAGGTGGTTCCTCATGATCACCTGCTGGAAGCCCTGATGCAGCAGTTCGGAAAAGACCGGGTACGTCTGGTCTACCAAGCATAATTTTTGAGTATTGTCTTTTTTTCAACTATAGTAGCAGCAGTTTTTTACCTGCTTTCGCTCACCCAAAACCAGTAGATATCATGAATCTTAACTATCTTGATTTTGAACAACCTATTGCCGACCTGGAAGCCAAGATTGAAGAACTGCGTCTGGTGGGCAATGATACTGATGTTAACCTTGCAGACGAGATCACCCGCTTGCAGGAAAAAAGCACCAAACTGACCGAACAGATTTTTTCCAGCCTGAGCTCCTGGCAGGTATCCCAATTATCGCGCCACCCCATGCGCCCCTACACCCTGGATTACCTCAACCTCCTCTTTGAGGATTTTGATGAACTTCACGGTGATCGCCACTTCTCCGATGATGCTGCCATCGTCGGTGGTATGGCCCGCATTGATGGCCGCCCTGTCATGGTGATCGGTCACCAGAAAGGCCGGGACGTCAAGGAAAAGGTCAGGCGCAACTTCGGCATGCCCCGTCCGGAAGGCTACCGCAAGGCCCTGCGTCTGATGGAGATGGCCGAACGTTTCAAAATGCCCATCCTCACCTTCATCGACACCCCAGGTGCTTACCCCGGTATTGATGCCGAAGAACGCGGCCAGTCCGAAGCCATTGCCTTCAACCTGGCCGCCATGTCACGCCTGGAAACCCCCATCATCGCGACTGTGATCGGTGAAGGCGGCTCCGGTGGTGCCCTGGCGATTGGTGTTTGCGATGAACTCATGATGCTGCAATATTCCACCTACTCGGTGATTTCACCCGAAGGCTGTGCATCCATCCTCTGGAAAAGTGCCAGCAAAGCCTCCGATGCGGCTGATGCCATGGGCCTGACTGCTCCACGCCTGAAAGAACTGGACCTGGTCGACACCCTGGTTCCCGAGCCCCTGGGCGGTGCCCACCGCAATCCCGAACAAATGGTCAAAAGCCTGAAGTCTTCACTGTTGCAAGCTCTGGACAAACTGGACAAAAAGGATGCCGACAGTCTGATCGAACGCCGTTACCAGCGTCTGATGAGCTACTCCTCGCTGGAAGACATCAAAAAATAAAGGCCTCCTTGTGAACCCTCTGGTTCAACAACTGCAGCAGGCCCTGGTTCCTTACCAGCCTGCTGCAGGCCCGCTGGAAATCTGCATTGCCTTCAGCGGCGGCCTGGATTCACGGGTTTTACTGGAACTGGCCTGGCAACTGCAACAACAAACTCCCGAGCAGTATCAACTGCGTGCCCTGCACATCAACCACCAACTCTCCCCCAATGCCGATCACTGGGCCGACTTCTGCCAACAAACCTGTGAAGCCCGGGCCCTTCCCTTCAGCCAGTTTCAAGTCGATACCCGGAATTATCCCGGTGCCAGCCTGGAAGCTCGCGCCCGCAAAGCCCGCTACCAGGTATTCAGTGAGCACCTGGGCCCCGGTGAGCTTCTACTTCAGGCCCACCATCAGAAAGACCAGGCAGAAACCCTGCTGCTGCGCCTGCTGCGTGGGGCCGGAACCCAGGGCCTGGCCAGCATTCCCGCCTGCCGCCCCCTGGGACAAGGGCAACTGGTGCGCCCACTGCTGAACACCCCTAGAGAAGAACTCGAAGCCTTTGCCCGAAGCAACCAACTGCAATGGGTTGAAGACGACAGCAACCAGCAGGATCACTTTGATCGCAACTACCTGCGCCTGAACATCCTGCCGCTGTTGGCCAAACGCTTTCCTGCTGCCGAACAAAACCTGGCCTTGAGCGCCCAACTGGCTGGCGAAGCCCAGCAACTTCATCAAGACCTGGCCGAACTGGATCTTGTCAAAACCCTGAGTACTTCCAATGACTGCCTCTCTATTCCAGCCCTTTTAGAGCTGCCGAACTACCGGCGTAGCAACCTGCTGCGCGTCTGGCTACACCAGCGCCAACTGCCCCTGCCCGGCCTGCACCACTGGCAACAACTCAACCACCTCTGCCAGGCCCGGCAGGATGCCCAGCCCCTGGTGGAATGGGGCGAAAGCAACCACAGAATCCAGGCCCGGCGTTTTCAAAACCGGCTTTACATTGAAGCAGCCAGCCACTTCCAGCCGCTACCCGAAAACTGGCAAACCACCTGGAACAACCAATCACCTCTGACTACCCCCTGTGGACCAATCAAACTACAGCTGCGCAACACCCAAACCGGTGAAACCCCTCAGCAACTCACCATCACCACCCGCCAGGGCGGCGAAAAGATGCGCCTGCTTAACCGTGGCACCCGCGATATCAAACGCCTGCTCCAGGAACGCAACCTGCCCCCCTGGCAACGCCAGCAACTGCCCTTTATCTGGCACCAGGGACAACTGATCGCAGTGGGCGACCAACTCATTGCCGAAGGCTGGGAAGGCTTGTAGAGTAAACCCTCCTGGAGGATAAAAAAATGCTAGCAGAAAATCTGCAAACCTGGGCACAGAAAGAACGCAAGGAGGGACGTCAAGAAGGTCAGCGTCTGGCATTACAAAAACTACTACAACTCAAATTCGGTGAATTGCCTGAGTGGGCGAATCAACAAATTGAACAAGCCAATAGCGAACAAATCGACCAGTGGATGAGTAAGATTTTGGAAGAAGAAAGTCTGGAAGCCCTTTTCCAGAAACACTGAACAGAAACCAGCAAGGAGGCTAAAGATGAACTCTGCAGAACACCGCTACTGGCTGCTGGAACTTCTTGCCTACTGGGAAGGCAGAGTGACTCCGCGCCAACTGTCTGAACACTGGCAAGTCAGCCGCCAACACGCCAGCACCCAACTGCAAGATTACCTGCAAGCTCACCCCGACAGCCTGGACTACCACCCCAGCAGCAAAAATTACCAACCTACATCCAACTTCCAGCCTCAACACTTAAGCGGCGATGTCACCGAATACCTGGAATGGGCCACCCGCCAAACCCTGCCGCCCAGCAAAGACAGCCCCGGCCAGCTTCCCCATGAAATCCTGCAACACCCAACCCGGCGAGTTACACCCCGGATCATGCGCCCCTTGGTTCAAGCCCTTCGTGAAAACCGCCGCCTGGATGTGGACTACATTTCCCTGACCCACCCCGACGACCAGGGCCGCATTATCGTCCCCCACCACTTCGTCAACACCGGACAGCGCTGGCATCTACGTGCCTGGTGCGAAAAAAGCAAAGGTTTCCGGGACTTTGTCCTCAGCCGCTTTCGGGGAACACCCGAACTAATGGACACCTCTAACATCACCCTGGATCAGGATAAAGCCTGGAACACCCAGCTCACCCTAATCCTTGAACCCGACCCCCGCCTGACACAACTACAAAAACAAGTCCTGGAAGAAGACTACGCCATGAACAACGGCCAACTGCACATCACCACCCGCGCCTGCCTTGCCAACTATCTGCTGAAAAACCTACAAGTCCATCCCCGAATTCTCGAAGGAGAACCCGAAGCCCAACAACTGGTGATCGTCAACAAAGACGACATCAAACCCTGGCTGTTTGGGTGAAAACTGACCGGGATCAACACGCAATTAAAAAGACCGTCAGATTAGCTGACAGTATGCTTTTGTAGGGGTTGTGAGGTTTAAATTGATAGAATAAGGTAAGAAAAGATCAGTACAAAAAGGAAGGGGAAAAATGGACCACCAAGCTTACATTGCTCATGCCAAACAGGACTCTGAAGGCCTCTGGCAAGACCCCCACCTCCTTGAAGACCACTTAAAAAAAGTTGCCCACCTCTGTGGTGAGTTTGCCAATCGCTTTGAATCAACAGGCTGGGGGTTTACCGCTGGCCAGTGGCATGATCTGGGCAAATATCGTGCGCCCTTTCAAAAATACATTCGTAATGCTTCTGGGTTTGAGCGAGAGAATGCACATGTTGAGCAGGAAAAAAGCCCCGGAAGAGTAACCCACTCAACTGCCGGTGCCGTTCATGCCATTAAACAGTGGCCTGGTGTACCGGGACATGTGCTGGCCTACCTCATCAGCGGACACCATGCTGGCTTGCCCGATTGGTTCGGTGCGCGTGGCTCACTTCAGTACCGCTTGGCTGAAGCTGAGCAGGAGTATCTTGAGTCTCTTCAGGCATCCGTACCCGATTATTTACTCACAGCAAAACAGCCCACTATACCCCCAGCTGCCGGAAGCACTGAATCCATAGCCTTGTGGATGCGGATGCTTTTTTCCTGCCTGGTTGACGCTGACTTTCTGGATACCGAAAGTTATATGTCACCGGAAAAAGTGAGCCTGCGGGGTGGTTACCCCGGTTTGGAAGAGCTGCATCAGATGTTTTTTGAGAAAATGCAGCAGCTGCAAGATAAAGCCGATGCCACAGACCTGAACACTACCCGTAAAGCCATTTTTACAGCCTGTCAGCAGATGGCAAGTCAGCCAGCAGGCATTTTCAGCCTGACAGTACCCACAGGTGGCGGTAAAACTTTAGCCAGTCTTGGTTTTGCTCTGGAGCATGCTAAATATCACAGCAAATCCCGAATCATTTACGCCATCCCCTTTACCAGCATCATTGAACAGAATGCCGAGGTGTTTAGAAGCTTTCTGGGGAATGAAGTCGTACTGGAACATCACAGCAGTCTGGACATTGATCCCAATACAGAAAATGCCGCTTCACGCCTGGCTACCGAAAACTGGGATGCACCCCTTATCGTCACCACCAATGTGCAACTCTTTGAATCCCTCTTTGCCAGTCGCACCAGTCGCTGCCGCAAGCTGCACAACCTGGTGAATAGCATCATCATTCTGGATGAAGCTCAGCAGGTTCCCCGTGATTTTCATGCGCCCATTACCCAGGCCATGCAGCAGCTTAGTGATCACTTTGGTGTGACCTGGGTGCTCTGCACGGCCACGCAACCTGAACTGGGCGAGGAGAAAGATCTTTTTGGACGCATATTGCACGCAGGGTTGAAAAATGTCCGAGAAATTATTCCAGATCCCAAGGAGCTTGCCCAGCAACTCAAACGCGTCTCCGTTGAACTGCCCGTTGAACCAGACCAACCCACAACCTGGGAAGCCCTGGCAGAAGAAATAGCCACGCAGCCCTGCTGCCTGGTTATTGTGAATAAACGCCAGGATGCCCGCACCCTTTATGAGCTACTGCCGGATGATGGCAATACCTATCATCTATCAGCCAACATGTGTGCTGAAAACCGTTCAACCATTCTTAAAGCTATCCGCCAGAAATTGATTGACCGGCGTGAGGGAGACACTACACCTTTGCGAGTTATCAGCACCCAGCTGATTGAAGCCGGTGTGGATGTGGATTTTCCGGTTGTATTTAGAGCAATGGCTGGTTTGGATTCCATTGCCCAGGCTGCTGGCCGCTGCAACCGCGAAGGAAAAATGCCTGAACCGGGTGGTCGCGTGATCGTCTTTCAGCCTGAAACTCCACCACCACCGGGATTTTTACGCCAGGCGGCACAAACCACACTGAAACTATTAAAAAGTGGTCAACTGGCTGACCCTTTAAGCCCACAAGCCATGCAGGCTTTTTTTACCGAGCTGAACAGCCAGGGTAATCGGGATCAACATGGAATCTGCCAACTGCTCAAGGCCAAAAGCTCACCAGATGCCCCCCTGGAAATCCAGTTCAGAGAAGCCGCTAAAAAGTTTCGTTTGATTGATGATCAGGGGGTTGGGGTAGTGGTTCCTTTTTGCCCTGAGGAAAAAGAAGAAAGCCCGGTTTATGCCTGGCTGGGCGCTCTGGAAAAGGATGCTTCGCAAAAGTGGGTTTATCAAAAGCTGCAGCGCTACAGCGTGACCTTGCCTGAAAATCTGGCTAAAAAATTGCTCGGTGTCGGTGCTCTGTATCAGCAGGCGGGGCAATTTGTTGTTGAATCCAGTCATTATCATTCTATTTGGGGAGTGCAGCCACCGGATAGTCTGCTCTCTGCCGAAGCCAGTGTTATCTAGGAGGTTTTTATGGGTTTTTGTCTGGAAGTCAGTGGTGAGTTTGCCTGCTTCACCCGACCGGAAATGAAAGTAGAAAGGGTCAGCTATGATGTGATTACGCCTTCGGCTGCCCGAGCGATTTTTGAAGCCATCCTCTGGAAGCCCGCCATTCAATGGCAGGTCACTCAGATTGAGGTGCTTAACCCCATCAAGTGGATGAACTTAAGACGCAATGAAGTGGAATCCATTGTTTCAGCTCGAACAGCCAAGACGGCCATGAACGAAGGTACAGGCCAACTGGGTATTTACGTTGACGAACAACGCCAACAAAGAGCCAGCCTGTTGCTCAAGGATGTGCGCTATCGCATTCATGCCCAGTTTAGTTTGACCGACAAAGCCGGAAACCAGGATTCAGCTGCCAAGTTTGCCGACATGTTTCGCCGCCGAGCGGAAAAAGGCCAGTGCTTTAATCAGCCCTACCTGGGATGCCGGGAGTTTACCTGTGATTTTGCTCTGGTTGATGAAACGACAGACTCGGCTGCAGCCCTTGATGAAACGCGTGATTTGGGCTTTATGCTCTATGACCTGGACTACGCCAACCCTACAGCACCCAGTCCTTTATTTTTTCGTGCCCAAATGGAGAACGGCAGGATCAGGGTTCCAGCAAGGACCAGCCAGGAGGTGAGAGGATGATTCTGCAAGCCTTGTGTGAATACTATGATCGCAAAGAAGCAGCTGGGCAGGGGCTACCGCCTGTTGGTTTTACAGAAAAAGAAATCCCCTTTGTCATTGTACTGACGCCGGAAGGACAGTTTGTGCAGCTTCGGGATACACGGGAGCAGCGGGAAAAAGGCAAGCCAGTAGCAAGAAGTTTCATCGTCCCCAAGGATGTTGGGCGTAGCGGTGCCAAGTCCTACGAAACCGCTTACTGTCTTTGGGATCATTATGGCTATGTACTGAATCAACCCAAAGTAAGTAAACCAGGCACAGAGCCAAGCGAAAAAGAAGTAGTGATGGCCGAAAGGCAGCATAAGGCATTTACTGGGTTGGTGGATCAGCTCCATCAGGAACTTCCAGATGACCCAGGTGTTCAGTCGGTGCATGCGTTTCTGCACAGCGAAGCCGAAAAAAACAGTGTACGACAAGCGCCTGAATTTCAGGAGTGCCTAAAAATTTCCGGTTGCAACCTGACCTTTCAACTAAGCAGTGAAAACCATCTGGTCTGTCAGTCACCTCAAGTTCAGCAATGGATCAGGCAGCAACCTCTGGATAGCGAAAACCAGGAAGGGGTTTGTCTTGTTACTGGTGAGTCAACCAAAATTGCCCGTTTGCATCCATCAGTAAAAGGTGTCTGGGGTGCACAAATGGCAGGTGCCAATATTGTCTCCTTCAACATTGATTCGTTTAACTCCTGGGGCAAGGAAAAAGGCAATAATGCCCCTGTTAGTGAAACAGCTGCCTTCAAGTACACCACAGCCTTGAACCAGTTGCTAAAAACATCAAGCCCCTTGCGGATGCAAATAAACGAAACCTCTGTTGTCTGGTGGTCAACCGGTGAAAACCCTCTGGAAGAAAACCTTTCATTCTTTGTAAATGACCCGCCCAAAGATGATCCTGAGCAGGGAACCCGTGCTGTTCAGCAGCTATTTGATAGCCTGCAAACTGGTGCTTTTCTTCAAATTCAAGGCAAGGAAAGATTTTATCTGCTGGGGCTATCACCCAATGCAGCTCGCATTGCCGTGCGTTTCTGGCAGGTGGGTACGGTTGCTGAATTCAGCGAGCGCTTGGCACAGTGGTTTAAAGATATCGAGATCACGGACAGAGACTTTCATTACCCGCCTCTGAAGCCCTTGCTGCGTTCTACAGCACTCTTGCACAAGGATGAAAATTTGCCGCCGCATCTGGTCGGAGAAACCATTCGTAGCATTCTGATGGGCTTACCTCTACCAGCCAGCCTTTTGCAAGCGGTGATTAAACGCATCAAGGCTGAGCAAGGAAAAATTACTTTTTATCGTGCCAGCCTGATCAAGGGCTACCTCAATCGTTTGTACCGCTATCAGCAATCCAGTCACAAGGAAATCACCATGGCTTACAACCCCGAAGAAAAACGGATCGGTTATCGGCTAGGCTGTCTGTTTGCAGTTCTGGAAAAACTCCAAGCTGATGCCAACCCAGGTCTTAATGCCACCATCCGAGATCGTTATTACAGCAGTGCCAGCTGTACGCCCAAGTCTGTTTTCGGCACCCTGATGCGGCTTCATGCTCACCACCTGAAAAAGCTGCCTCATCAGGGGCAACGCGTGAATGCCGAAAAGCGCATTGCCGAAATCATGGCTGATATTAATGACTTCCCATCCCACCTAAATCTTGAGAATCAGGGGCTTTTTGCCATTGGCTACTACCACCAACGCCAGGTGCTCTTTGCCAAAAAAGAAACCGACTCACCCAAGGAACAACCTGAAGGAGCTAAAGAATGAGCCTGAATAATCGCTATGAATTTGTTTACCTGTTTGATGTAAAAGATGGCAACCCCAACGGTGACCCTGATGCAGGCAACCTGCCGCGGGTAGATGCTGAAACCGGCCAGGGCCTGATCACGGATGTTTGCCTTAAACGCAAGGTACGTAATTACGTGGGTTTGGTGAAGGAAGAAACGCCGCCCTATGAAATTTATATCAAAGAAAAAGCGGTGCTGAACCGGAATAACCTGCGGGCCTATGAAGCGCTGGATTTAAAGCATGAGTCAAAAAAGCTGCCCAAAAAAGCAGAGGATGCCAAAAAGGTTACTGACTGGATGTGCCACAACTTTTTTGATATCCGCACCTTTGGTGCTGTTATGTCCACTGATGTAAATACCGGCCAGGTACGAGGCCCTATTCAAATCAACTTTGCTCGCAGTATTGACCCGGTTGTAAGTGCTGAACACAGCATTACCCGCATGGCGGTCACCACCGAGAAAGAAGCTGAACAGCAAAGTGGCGATAATCGCACCATGGGCCGCAAATTCACTATTCCTTATGGCCTTTATCGTTGCCATGGCTTTATTTCAGCTAATCTGGCCAAGCAAACCGGTTTTGGTGAGGAAGACCTGAAGCTTTTCTGGGATGCCCTGGTCAATATGCTGGATCATGACCGTTCCGCCAGCCGGGGTGAAATGTCCCCCTGTGCGCTTTATGTCTTCAAACATGAATCCACGCTGGGCAATGCGCCGGCTCGCAAGTTATTTGAGCGGATTGAAGTGAATAAAATTTCAGAAGGCCCAGCCAGAGACTTCAAGGATTACCAGGTTACGGTTGATGAAGACAACCTGCCTGCAGGAGTTGAACTCATCAAGCTGCTGGATTGATCCTTCAAGGTGACAGGAATGCTATCTTGTACTTCAATCTCCTATACTGGTCATGCTCTTAGGCGCATGTTTGAACGTGGCCTGCTAGAAGAGGACATAGCTGCGGTAATCAAAAGCGGCGAAATCGTCATGGATTACCCGGATGATCGCCCTTATCCCAGCCAGCTTCGGCTTGGCTGGGTTCATCAGAAGGCCGTTCATATTGTTGTGTCCAGGGATATTCAGCGGAGGGCCTGTTATGTCATTACTGCTTATTACCCTTCGCTGGAAATCTGGCATGATGACTTTAAAATCAGGAGGCAAAAATGAAATGTGTCATCTGCAAACAGGGTGAGACTCGGCCAGGCATTACTACTGTGACCCTGACTCGTGGTGAAATGACTCTGGTGATAAAAAAAGTACCAGCAGACATCTGTGAAAACTGTGGTGAATACTACCTTAATGATGAAATATCCAGGAAGGTTCTAGCCATGGCAGAAGAAGCCATGAAGCATAATCAGGAAGTTGAAGTCATCCAGTTTGCTGCCTGATAGGACAACTGCTCATGGACGATGAAAAACTTATCCCCTTATCGGCCCTGCAGCATTATGCCTTTTGTCCCCGGCAATGCGCCTTGATTCATAATGAACAGGTCTGGGCGGAAAACTTCCTGACAGCTCAGGGCCAGCAGTTGCACACTCGCGTTGATAGTGGTGAACCCGAAACCCGTAAAGGAATAAGGTTTGAGCGAGGTGTGCAGGTTGCTGCCCATTCTTTGGGTTTAACCGGCAAGATGGATTTGCTGGAAAAAGACCTCTCCACCGACGAGTTGATACCCGTTGAATACAAGCGCGGCAAACCCAAGCCGACTGACTGGGACGAAATACAGCTTTGCGCTCAGGCCCTTTGCCTTGAAGAAATGACTGGGCAAACTATCAAGGAAGGCGCACTTTGGTATCACCAGACAAGGCACCGCCACCCCGTTCAACTTGGTGAAGCATTACGCCAGCGAACCCTGGAAGTCATCAAGGCTGTGGCACAACTTTTTAGCAGCGGAAAAACTCCACCTGCAAAATATGAAAAAAAGTGCAATGCCTGTAGTCTCTATGACCTATGCAACCCAAAAATCATGCAGCAGGATGCCAGCAGTCAGTATATAGAGCAGCTGTTTACTGAGGAGTCACACGATGAAGAAACTCCAGAATAGCCTCTATATCAACACCCAGGGTGCTTATTTACACAAGGAGCGGGAAACGCTGGTGATTGATATCGCCAAGGAAAAAGCCCTGCAGCTACCCATCCACTCCATCAGTGGTATTTTCTGTTTCGGCAATGTCATGGTTTCGCCTCAGGTCATGGGGTTTTGTGGTGAACGGGGAGTCAACCTGGCTTTTTTTACCGAGTACGGCCGGTTTCTTGCGAGGGTGCAAGGCAAGCAGACAGGTAATGTACTGCTGCGTCGAACCCAATATCGGTATGCAGATACACAAGCTTCTGAAATTGCTCAGGTTATAGTGGCAGCAAAAATTCAGGCACAACGTCAGGTATTGCAAAGGCACCAACGCAACTACGGCAAACAACCTGAAGTCACCCAGACCATTACCCTGCTTAAAACCACTCTGGAAAGGCTGAAGGAAACAACCGATTTGGATACGATTCGGGGTCTGGAAGGCGATGCCGCCGCCCGCTACTTTTCTGTCTTTAACCACTTGATCACAGAAAAGAGTGGGGCCTTCACCTTCAAACAGCGCACCCGCAGACCACCCACAGACCCGGTTAATGCTCTCTTGTCTTTCTTCTATGCCATTTTGGGGAATGATATCAGCGCAGCACTCCAGGGTGTCGGGCTTGATCCCCAGGTGGGTTTTCTCCACAAAGATCGCCCCGGCAGAGATAGCCTGGCCCAGGATCTTCTGGAAGAATTGCGGGCCTATTTTGTGGATCGACTGGTTTTAACTCTGATCAACCGCCAGCAAGTGAAAGCTTCTGACTTTATTTATGAAGCCAGTGGAGCCGTCAAACTGAAAGACACAGCTCGTAAAGCAGTCCTTCAAGAATTTCAGGCCAAAAAACAGCAAACCATCATGCATTCCTTCCTCAAAGAAGAAGTGCCTTTAGGGCTTTTGCCCCATGTCCAGGCTTTACTACTGGCAAGGCATCTTAGAGGTGATCTACAACACTACCCACCCTTTCTGGCACGATGATGGCAAAAGGAGTTCAATATGCTGGTGTTAGTGACCTATGATGTTTCCTTTAATGACCCCGCAGGCCCCGGCAGACTCAGACGTATTGCCAAAACCTGCGAGGATTTTGGAACGCGCGTTCAATACTCTGTTTTCGAGTGCGATCTGGAACCTGCTCAGTGGGTCAGTTTGAAAACACAGCTGCTGGACATCTATGATGAAGAAGTGGATAGCTTGCGCTTTTACAAGCTGGGGAAAAGCTGGCGCGGTAAAGTTGAACACCATGGAGCCAAGCCTGCACTTGACCTCTTTAAAGACCCCCTGATCATCTAAAAGCTAACCCTGAGTTCTCATAAAAAACCCCTTAAGTTAGCGGCTGCTTAACCTATTGTTCTTTAACAAAGTAATTGCAATGATTACCCAGAGTTCTAAATATCAAACTCAACCTGCAAGGGGTTGGCGCAAACCCACCCCGGCAGGTAGTATTGACCTGCCTTTCCCAAAAGGCAGTCGCGCCCTTCCCGGGCGCGTGGATTGAAACGTTTTATACCAACAATGCGACCGATGATGTCGAGTCGCGCCCTTCCCGGGCGCGTGGATTGAAACGTTCATTCCATTGTTGTCTAACCAAGATGCAGCAGTCGCGCCCTTCCCGGGCGCGTGGATTGAAACGTCAAGTATGCCGCTGGCCAGATTGACAACATGGGTCGCGCCCTTCCCGGGCGCGTGGATTGAAACCATTCCGGCACGCCACGCTGATGCAGGTAGGCAAGTCGCGCCCTTCCCGGGCGCGTGGATTGAAACATAACCACCATGCTCGGCGCGATATCATACCCGTTGTCGCGCCCTTCCCGGGCGCGTGGATTGAAACATTTTGTTAATGCCGCCCCGAATAGATTTCGTGACGTCGCGCCCTTCCCGGGCGCGTGGATTGAAACACAACTCACCCATCTTGTACCGCTCGATCATCGTCGCGCCCTTCCCGGGCGCGTGGATTGAAACTAATTATTGTGGAATGATGCTTGCACCACCCCCGTCGCGCCCTTCCCGGGCGCGTGGATTGAAACATCATGCCTGGCAATCGGTTATACTCGACAGATAGTCGCGCCCTTCCCGGGCGCGTGGATTGAAACTACAGAGATGGTATCTGCAAAGCGGAACTGTTGGTCGCGCCCTTCCCGGGCGCGTGGATTGAAACCGGCACCTGAGGCGTCGGCTGAGGACGCATTGATTGGTCGCGCCCTTCCCGGGCGCGTGGATTGAAACGCCCGTTGAGCTCCACTCATCCCAAAGGTTTAAGGTCGCGCCCTTCCCGGGCGCGTGGATTGAAACTACGTTTACGTTCACTACCGCGCCACAGACAGCACGTCGCGCCCTTCCCGGGCGCGTGGATTGAAACGATAACGTCCAGACCTGCGACGCCGAAGTAAGACGTCGCGCCCTTCCCGGGCGCGTGGATTGAAACAAAACCGTTGTGATTGACACAATAACATCCATGAACGTCGCGCCCTTCCCGGGCGCGTGGATTGAAACGACTCCCTTGGACTGAGGCTCTGCAATGAAACTAAGGTCGCGCCCTTCCCGGGCGCGTGGATTGAAACTCAAGAATGGCCGGCACTGCTCGCTGCACAATTTGGTGTCGCGCCCTTCCCGGGCGCGTGGATTGAAACTCCTTAGTGTTGTGTTACTATACACCTCTAACGACGTCGCGCCCTTCCCGGGCGCGTGGATTGAAACTTACGACAGGGTTTAACGCCCCTATAACAGACCTAGTCGCGCCCTTCCCGGGCGCGTGGATTGAAACCTCGCCTTCCTGCGCCCCCTTGTCCGTCTCGCCGGTCGCGCCCTTCCCGGGCGCGTGGATTGAAACTGATACTGCGGCCATTATCGCTCCCTTTGCGCTGTCGCGCCCTTCCCGGGCGCGTGGATTGAAACGTTGTTAATTGCATCAAACTGACGAGCCTTGCGCGTCGCGCCCTTCCCGGGCGCGTGGATTGAAACTGTAGACGAGGCGTCGTATTTAGAGCGCCCGGAGGTCGCGCCCTTCCCGGGCGCGTGGATTGAAACATAATTTTGACCCTTTCGACATCTGTCTGATTGAGTCGCGCCCTTCCCGGGCGCGTGGATTGAAACTGGATCAAGGTACTGAGTGTCACCGCTATAGCATGTCGCGCCCTTCCCGGGCGCGTGGATTGAAACTTGCGGATGCGGTTTAGCCGCTCCACTCTGTCAGGTCGCGCCCTTCCCGGGCGCGTGGATTGAAACGATGTTGACAATACTAACCGAACACCGTAATCTTGTCGCGCCCTTCCCGGGCGCGTGGATTGAAACTTTGGATAGAGTTTAAACGATCAAATCAAGGAGCGGTCGCGCCCTTCCCGGGCGCGTGGATTGAAACGCCTGACCCCATTCTGCCAGGGTCTTGGATTCCTGTCGCGCCCTTCCCGGGCGCGTGGATTGAAACCTCCAAGGCTGTTGTTATAGTCTATGAGCGGTTGTCGCGCCCTTCCCGGGCGCGTGGATTGAAACTCTTTTTTGGCAACTTGGATAACGCAATTCTGGGTGTCGCGCCCTTCCCGGGCGCGTGGATTGAAACAGGTTCAGAAACATGTCTTTATTCTTGCGCCCCTGTCGCGCCCTTCCCGGGCGCGTGGATTGAAACCGCACATGTTTGGATTGTGATCTCTTCCATGCACCGTCGCGCCCTTCCCGGGCGCGTGGATTGAAACGCTTTCGCCAGGTCGAGCTCATCCCGGTAATACGTCGCGCCCTTCCCGGGCGCGTGGATTGAAACCGAACAGCACAGAAGAATACACGCTGTCGGCGCGTCGCGCCCTTCCCGGGCGCGTGGATTGAAACCAATCGCTACGAATACCGCTATCAATCTGTAAAACGTCGCGCCCTTCCCGGGCGCGTGGATTGAAACAGGATTTTGACTGAACAGGTATTGTACACGCTTGGTCGCGCCCTTCCCGGGCGCGTGGATTGAAACTCAAGTAGTCCCCGTCAAAAAGATTTTTCAGAGAAGTCGCGCCCTTCCCGGGCGCGTGGATTGAAACGATCACT